>Ga0247818_10001272_pt1 | contig 15857 bp, 14 predicted proteins | sample 13C_Glucose_Day1_FD_192424 | JGI IMG/M metagenome (GOLD analysis project Ga0247818, IMG submission 192424) | Soil microbial communities from agricultural site in Penn Yan, New York, United States - 13C_Glucose_Day1 | ecosystem: Environmental > Terrestrial > Soil > Agricultural land | place...
GGCTCGACGACACGGGGCTTTCTTACGACGAGATCTCGCACAAGGAGAGGTGCCATGACCAAGCAGACCGTTCTCGGCCGCGTCACCCAGTTGGCGCGGGCCAACATCAACGCCCTGATCGACCAGGCGGAGGATCCGCAGAAGATGCTGGACCAGCTGATCCGCGACTACACGAACAACATCGCGGAGGCCGAGCAGGCGGTGGCCGCCACCATCGGCAACCTCCGGCTGATGGAGGAGGACCACCGGGAGGACGTCGACGCGGCCAGGGAGTGGGGCCGGAAGGCGCTCGCCGCCAGCCGGAAGGCCGACGAGCTGCGGGCCGCGGGTTCGGGTGTGGACGCCGACACGTTCGACAACCTCGCCAAGGTGGCGCTGGGACGGCAGCTCCGGTCCGAGCAGGAGGCGAAGACGGCCGAGCCGACGATCGCCTCGCAGACGGTGGTGGTGGACAAGCTGAAGTCGGGCCTCGGCACGATGAAGGACAAGCTGACGCAGCTGAAGTCCGAGCGCGACGGGCTGGTCGCCCGCGCCGCCTCCGCCCGGGCGCAGAACCGCATGACGGACGCCGTCAAAAGCATCGACGTCATGGACCCGACGAGCGAGCTCGGCCGCTTCGAGGACAAGGTGCGGCGCGAGGAGGCGCGGGCGGTGGGCGCCCAGGAGCTCGCCGCCTCGTCCCTGGACGCCCAGTTCGAACAGCTGGACAGCCTCGGGGACAGCGCGGAGGTCGAGGCCAGGCTCGCCGCCCTGAAGTCCGCCTCGTGACCGGCGGTCTCCAGGGGACCGGCCGGCGCCCCGTCGCGGGGCCCGTCAGTACATGCTCAGCAGCTGCTCCACGGAGAGTTCCGCGGCGGGCTCCCCGTCGGGCAGCGCCAGCTCGAACCACACGGTCTTGCCGCGCGGGGTGCGCCGCGAGCCCCAGGCCGCGCTCAGCAGCCCGACCAGTTGCAGCCCGCGCCCGCCCTCGTCGGTGTCGCGTGCGCGCCGCCGCCTCGGCTGGACGAGCCCCGCGTCCCACACCTCGCAGACCAGGGTGCGGTCGCGGAGCAGCCGGAGCCTGATCTCGCCCTCGCCGTAGCGCAGGGCGTTGGTGACCAGTTCGCTGACGAGCAGCTCCGTGGTGTCCACGAGCTCGTCCAGGCCCCAGGCGGTGAGCTGCACACGCGCCAGCTCACGGGCCCGGGACACGGAGCGGAGCTCGCGCGGGAGCCGCCAGTCGCCGACCGCGTTCGGGGCGAGCCCCTGGATACGGGCCATCAGCAGGGCGATGTCGTCCTCGCCGTGCCGGGTGTCGAGGGTCGTCAGCACGTGGTCGCAGACGTCTTCGAGCGGTTGCGACGGTTCGGCGAGGGCCTGCCGGAAGGCGTCGAGGCCCTCGTCGAGCGGATGGTCCCGGGACTCGACGAGCCCGTCCGTGTAGAGGGCGAGGAGGGAACCCTCCTTGAGCTCCACCTCGACCTCCTCGAAGGGCTCGCCGCCGACGCCGAGCGGCATGCCCGGGGGTACGTCGACCAGCGTCGCGGGCTCGCCCGGCTCGGCCACCACCGGCGGCAGATGGCCGGCGTTGGCGAAGGTGCACCGCCGGGTGACCGGGTCGTACACCGCGTACACACAGGTCGCCAGGTAGACCTCGGAGAGGTCGGCCTCGCGTGACTTGTGGGCGGCCCGCGAGGGCCACTGGGCGCCGCCGCCCGCGCCGAAGCCGTCGCTCCGCTCGCCACCGCCCGGGGTGCCGAGGCCGCGGGCGACCTCGTCCAGGGCGGAGAGCACCTCGGCCGGCTCCAGGTCCAGCAGGGCCAGCGTCCGTACGGCGGTGCGGAGTTCCCCCATGGCGACGGCGGCCCGCAGTCCGCGGCCCATCACGTCACCGACGACGAGGGCCGTGCGGTGGCCGGGGAGTTCGATGACGTCGAACCAGTCGCCGCCGACCTCGGTGGCCGTGTTTCCGGGAAGGTAGCGGCAGGCGATGTCCAGGCCCGCCGCCTCGGGGTCGCCCGGCGGGAGCAGGCTGCGCTGGAGTATGAGCGCGCGTTCGTGTTCCCGGCGGTAGAGGCGGGCGTTGTCGATACAGACCGCCGCCCGGGCCGCGAGCTCGGTCGCCAGGGCCCGGTCCCGCTCGCCGAAGGGCTCGCTGCCCTTGGTACGGGAGAACTGGACGAGGCCGACGACGATGTCGTGCGCGACCATCGGCACGGCCAGGGTGGAGTGGACGAAGCCGCGTTCGTCACCGGGTACGTCCTCGACGCGACCGGTGCGCAGGGCGACGGCGCAGGGTGAGTGGAACGGGTAGCGGTGGACCGAGCCGAGCTCGGGCGGCCCCGTGCCCCCGTCCGCCTCCGCGGTCCCGCCCGTCCGGGCGCCGGGGATGACTCCCGGGAGCGCGTCGGACACGGCGCTGGCGTGGGCCACCCGCCGCAGCTCCGCCGATCCGGTGCCGGATTCGTGGTGGCGCCCGCCCCAGCTGCCGGGCGAGGCCTCCTCGCCGGTGAGCAGTCCCTGGTACAGGTCGACCGAGGCGAGGTCGCAGAAGCCGGGCACGGCGACGTCGAGCAGCTCCCGGGCGGTGGTCTCCAGGTCGAGGCTGTTGCCGATGCGTGCGCTGGCCTCGTTGAGCAGGGCGAGGTTGCGGCGGGCGCTGGCGGCCTCGCGGGCCGCGATGTGCCGTTGCGTGACGTCGGTGGCGAGTCCGGCGATGCCGACGGGTCGGCCGGAACCGCTGTGCACCCGGTACAGGTTCATGGACCAGTGGCGCCTGCCCATGGAGCCGGGCGGGGTGCCGACGAGCTGGAGGTCGGTGACGGCGTCACCGGTCTCCAGGACGCGCCTGAGCGTGGCGGTGAGCCGCTCGGCCTCCGGGCGGGTCAGATAGTCCTCCACCGTGCGGCCCCGGTGGTCGTCGGCCTCGCCGCCGAAGACGGTGGCGAACCGCTTGTTGGCGCGTACGACGGTGAAGTCGGTACCGAAAAGGACGAAACCGAAAGGAGATTGGCCGAAAATCGCCTGCGAGGCGGCGAGGTCCGTCTCGATACGCCGGAGAGCTCGGACGTCGACGACGATGCAGAGCGCCGCGCGCTCCCTTGTGTCCGTCTCGCTCGGCATGACGTAGATCTCGGCGAGCCCGCGGACGGAGTTCTCGCCGGGGATCCGGAACGGGACGAGTCCCGTCCACTCCTTGCCGTCCAGGATCTCGCCGACACGTCTGTGGGCGTCCGGGCGCAACTCGGCGGGCATGAAGGCCTCCACCGGGTCCTTGCCCACCACCTCGTCGGAGGCCATGCCGAACAGACCCGCGGCCCTTCGGCTCCACTGCTCGATCAGGCCGTCGGGCCCGATCGAGAACGACGCGACCCTGATGTAGTCATAGATCGAGCCGGGCGGGCTGCTCTGCCACATGACGTCGCCCGCCGTCCCAGGTATCTCGCTCACGCGACCGTCCCCTCCAGCTCACACACCGGACCGGTCCTGCCCGCAGTATTCAGCACTACGGGCCTCACCGGCACGGCGTTCACGATCACAGCACGGTCTCAGTCCCTTTCAGCCAGGTTCTGCCCGACCTCCGGTGATCGCTGTGTGTCCCTCCACCACTCCTAACCAGGCAGGGCGAGCTCGAACCACACGGTCTTGCCGCCGTTTCCGCGCCGGGTCCCCCAGCGGCGTGCGGAACACGCCACGAGCTGCATTCCACGACCGCCCTCGTCCTCGGGCCCGGCAGTGCGTTCGGTGGGCGGATCCGGAACGGGATCGGAGACTTCCACCAGCAGCCCGTGGTCGTCGGCGCCGCTCCCGGGCCCGCCGCCGTGGGGGCGGAGCCACGCGATCCGGACGCCGATGGGGCCGGAGGCGTAGCGCAGGGAATTGGTCACCAGCTCGCTGACGAGCAGCACCGCGACGTCGCCCACCGCCGCTTCGTAGCCCCAGAGGTGCAATGCGTCACGGACCGCGTGCCTGGCGCTGCGCACGGAGCCCGGCACCGCCGGAAAGCTCCACTCGGCGCAATCGCCTTCGGTATCGGTCACGCCGATCACTTCCCGGGGCCGGCAGCGGGGGTGCACCCTGTCCAGAGGGCCTAATCGGCACATACCCGATATAGGTCGTAACTTATCGCATACATGGAGGTATGCGGCGTACGGGTGCACGTCGCTCTTCGTTCCCGTACCCGGAGACCGGTGCCCCGCTCCGTCGCCGCGCCGACCCGCGATCCTCTCCGCTCACCGAACCGCGTCCCCCGGGTACGCGTGCGGCTCGCGCCCGGGCGTCGTTCCCTCAGGCCCGCGAGGCCTCCCTCAGCCGGCGTACGGCTTCGGCCACGGCGGGCCGGTCCTGGTCCAGCCAGTCGACGGTGTCCGTCTCGTCGGGAGTGAGCCAGCGCAGTTCGTCGTGGTCCTCCAGCGGGCTGGGCACACCGGACACCAGCCGGACCGTCCACACCCGCAGCACGAGGCCGGGCTTGAGGGGCCACTCTCCCGGGATGCGCTCCCGGGGCTCCGCCTCCACGCCCAGTTCCTCGCGGAGCTCGCGCACGAGCGCCTGCTCGCCGCTCTCCCCGGGCTCCTGCTTGCCGCCGGGCAGCTCCCAGCGTCCTGCCAGCTCCGGCGGGGCACTGCGGCGGGCGGCGAGGAGCCGTCCGCCGTCACAGACGGCCCCGGCCACCACCACGGAATCACTCATGGGCCGGAGCGTAGCCGGTGCCGCTCGCCCTTCGGGGGCCCGTCAAGGGCGCGCGCTGCGACTCGTCCGCTCCACCCAGTAGAGCTGCTCGTGTCCGTGGCGGTCCAGGTCGTCCGCGATCTTCTGCGCCTCGTCCTGCGTCGCGTAGCGCCCGACGCGATACCTGTTGCCGTTGTCGTCCTGCCTGATCACCAGCCAGGGGAGCACCGCACCGCTGTCCGTCATGGCGTTCCTCCCCAGCATCCCGCCCCTCTCCCCAGTGGTGTGCTCGCTTCTAAGGATCCCCAGGAAACCGCAGTACGCATATGCCCGAGCGTACGCCTGACCTTCACTCAGCGGATGCGTGTTTACACAAAGAGACACGCAACCGGCCAAACCAAAGGGGGCGCACTCTCCCGAATGCGCCCCTTCGCCGCCCGGTGGGGTCAGCCGGCCGGTTCCCGCACCACGGGCATCGGCAGCGGCACGGGCCCGGCCGCGGGTTCCTTACGGCAGACGTCTCCGCACTCCGCGTCCAGCGAGCAGCACAGGGAGCAGACCGGCCCCGCCTGGACCGGGCAGTCCGCGATGTCCGGCAGTTCGTAGGCGGTCTCGCACACCGCGCAGGTGTGCGTGGCGGTGATGTCGGCGATCTCGACGCCCGGACCGTTCACCGGGTTCGGCCGGGCCAGGTAGTACTTCCCCTTGGTCAGCCAGGCGATCAACGGGCAGAGGACCAGGGAGAGTCCGGCCGCGATGAAGGTGGAGAAGGCCTCGGCGTACCTGCCGAACAGCCCGAAGAAGGCGAGGATGGAGACGGTCGACGCGATCACCATGGCACCGAAACCCGCCGGGTTGACGGCGTGGAGGTAGGCGCGCTTGAACTCGATGTAACGCGGACTCAGCCCGATGCGCTTGTTGATGACCAGGTCGGCGGCGACGGCCGCGATCCAGGCGATGCCCACGTTGGAGTAGAAGCCCAGCAGCTTGTTCAGGGCCGCGAACATGTTCATCTCCATCAGCGTCAGCGCGATGGCGAGGTTGAGGAAGATGTACCAGACCCGGCCCGGGTGCTTGTGGGTGATCCGGGAGAAGAAGTTCGACCAGGACAGCGAGCCGCTGTAGGCGTTGGTCACATTGATCTTGACCTGGGAGACGATGACGAACAGGGCCGCCGCCGGGAGCGCGAAAGTGCCGAGCCAGGGCTTCAACGCCTCGATCTGGGGCGCGATCGGCTCCAGCGCGTGCGTCTTGCCGACCGCCTCCAGCGCGACGAAGGCCAGGAACGCGCCCCCGATCTGCTTGGCGGCCCCGATGACGACCCAGCCGGGCCCCGCAGCGAGAACGGCGAGATTCCACCGCCGCTTGTTGGCCTCGGTCCGGGCGGGCATGAACCGCAGGTAGTCGGCCTGCTCGCCGATCTGGGCGATGAGCGAGAGCGCGACGCCCGTCCCCAACCCGAAGGCGATCCAGGAGAAGCCCGGCGCGGCCCCCTCGGTACCGGTGAAGGAGCCGAACGCGCCCCAGGAGCCGGGGGATTCGACGGCGAGCACCACGAAGGGGAGCACCATGCCGACGATCCAGACCGGCTGGGTCCAGGCCTGCACCTTGGCCAGCGCGCCCATGCCCCGGAACACGATCGGGATGACGATCAGCGTCGTGACCAGGTAGCCGGCCTCGACGGGGAGCCCGACGGCCTGGTGCATGGCCTGCGCCATGATCGAGCCTTCGAGCGCGAAGAAGATGAAGGTGAAGGACGCGTAGATCAACGAGGTCAGCGTCGAACCGAAGTAACCGAATCCCGCGCCCCGGGTGACCAGGTCCATGTCCAGGCCGTACTTCGCGCACGCGCGGGCGATCGGGATGCCGGTGAGGAAGATGATCGTCGCGGCGGCGAGGATCGAGGCGATCCCGCTGGTGAATCCGTAGGTGAAGACGATCGACGCGCCGATCGCGAAGTCGGCCAGGTACGCGATGCCCCCGAGCGCCGTCCCCGCGACCGTGGAGGGCGACCAGCGCCGGAAGGAGTGCGGCGCGTACCGCAGGGAGTAGTCCTCGCGGCTCTCGTCGGCCGCGAGCCTGGCGTAGCTGCGCCGGGGCGTCCCGGGGCCTTCCTGCGGCTCCTGTCGCGGCGCTTCGCCCGTCGCCGGTGTGGCGATGTCCGTCATCGGTGGCTTCCCGTCCGTCGGTCCGGTGTGCGGTGACGAACGGGAAGCTAAGACTTGGACATGACAAGTTGTGCGGTGGACGGTTGCCCGCCCGTTACGCGCGGAGCGCGACGGTTAACTCCGCGTCACAGGAGGCGGACACGCCGTCGCGCCACGCGGCCGCCGCGATCGCCCCACCTGTCACCACGGCTGCGGACGGGCTCACTTGACCGGCAGATGGTAGGCAATCCGGTAGCGATCGGCCGGTACCACGACATCCGCCGTCTCCACCGCCAGCCCCGAGGCGTAGTACGTCCGCCCGATCACCATGACCACGTGCCCCGGCACGCCGCCCAGCGCCAGGAGCTCCTCCGCCAGCCCGGGACGCGCGCCGACCTCCTCCGCCACGTTGTCCACGACGACGTCGATCGCCGCCATGCGGTCGACCACGCCGCAGCCGCCCAGCGGGCCCTCCTCCGGCAGCATGACCGGAGTGCGCCCCGTGACGGCCAGGGGCTCCCAGGACGTGGACAGCATGATCGGCTCGCCCGCCTCCCGGAAGACGTACCGCGTGCGCATCACCCGGTCACCGGGCTCGATCCCGAGCCGCTCGGCGGTCTCGGCGCTCGCCCCCTCCTGCTCACTGCGGGACTCCCAGGTCCCCCGCACCCCCTCCGCCGTCTGCTCCTGACGGAACGGGCTCGCGCCGGAGCCCGGACGGTAGCCGGAGCGGGCGATCCGGCGCGGGACCGGGCGCGCGCGCACATACGTGCCCGAGCCCGACCGACCCTCGACGAGCCCTTCGGCCATCAGCACCTTGCGCGCCTCCAGCGCCACGGTGTCCGAGACGCCGTACTCCTCGCGAATGCGGGCCTGCGACGGCAGGCGGGCATGGGGCGGCAGCGCGCCGTTGACGATCTTCTCCCTGAGATCGCTCGCCACGCGCAGATAGGCGGGCTGCTCACCGAAAGGCACGGGCCACTCCCAACAGGTTGACAGACAGCAACAGCGTCGCAACCGTGGGTTGAGAACCGCAAGCACGGGCCAGAGTTTCACTCGAAGTGATGATTCCCTGCCCACCAGGGCATACCTGGCCCACAGATGCGCCGGTCACGCCCCTGACTCTTGACCCTTTTTGGTCCAGACCAATACCTTCCTGTGCACAGCACGGCTCCAGCCGCCCTTCCAGCACCCGGAACACCGCCCGGACCCGCGTCCGGAATCACCGCCGGACCACGCACAGGAACGAGCCCCATGCGCCGAAGAACCCTGACCGGACTGACCACCGCCGCCGGCGCCCTCGCCATGCTGGCGGGTCTCGCTCCCGCCGCCACGGCCGGCCCGTCCGCCCACGACCGCGGCCCGGACCGGCACGACCGCGTCTACCGGAGCGTCGGCTACTTCACCCAATGGGGTGTCTACGGACGCGACTTCCAGGTCAAGGACCTGGACACCAGCGGCACCGCCGCCCGGCTCACCCACATCAACTACGCCTTCGGCAACGTCAGCGCCGAAGGCCGGTGCTTCACCGGCAACGTGCCCGGCGAGGCCGACGCCTGGGCGGACTACGCCCGTCCGCTGGACGCCGCCGGCTCGGTCGACGGCGTCGCCGACACCGGCACCCAGCCCCTCGCGGGCAACTTCAACCAGCTGCGCGAACTCAAGGCCGCGCACCCGGGTCTCAAGGTGATGATCTCCCTCGGGGGCTGGAGCTGGTCCACCCACTTCTCGGACGCGGCGCGCACCGCCGCATCGCGCAAGGCGCTCGTCTCGTCCTGCATCGACCTGTACATCAAGGGCAACCTGCCGGTGGACGGCGCCCGTGGCGGCGAGGGAGCCGCGGCCGGCCTGTTCGACGGCATCGACCTCGACTGGGAGTGGCCCGGCTCGGCCGGCGACACGGACACGGTGTACCGCCCCGAGGACAAGCGGAACTTCACCGCCCTGGTGCACGAGTTCCGCACCCAGCTCGACGCCTACGCCAGGAGCGCCCGGAAGGGGAAGGCGAAGCCGAAGCACTACGAGCTGTCCGCCTTCGTCCCGACCGCGCCCGCGAAGATCGACGCGGGTTTCGACGTGCCGCGCCTCATGCGGGACTTCGACTTCGTCAATCTCCAGGGCTACGACTTCCACGTCTCCGGCGAGACGACGACCGCGCAGCAGTCCGCCCTGTACGCCAAGGGCGACTTCAGCGTCGACCAAACGGTCCGCGACTGGATCAGACGGGGCGCCCCGGCCCGCAAGCTGGTGATGGGCATGCCGTTCTACGGTCAGGGCTGGACCGGGGTCACCGGGGGCGGCGACGGGCTCGGCCGGCCGGCCACGGGCCCCGCGCCCGCCACCTGGGCCGCCGGCTACGAGGACTACAAGGTCCTCAAGAAGCTGGCCGCCTCCGGGGCGTACACGGTGCACAGGGACGTCAGGAACGGTCACGCCTGGCTGTTCGACGGCACGACCCTGTGGACGTACGACGACCCGCAGGTGCTGCGCGCCAAGACCTCGTACATCCGCGAACGGGGGCTCGGCGGGGCGATGTTCTGGTCGCTGGACGGCGACACGGACGACGGCGAGCTGATGGCCGCGGTCGCCCGGGGGCTCGGGGGGCGCTAGACCTCCCCGGCCGTGCGGGGCGGTGGCCACGCCCCGCACGGCCACCGCCGGGACTGGATCGACCGCGCCGTCGGGTCGTAGGTTCGCCGTATGAGCGACTCCTCGCTGCCCACGGCGGCCTACTTCTGCCCGCTGGACGGATCGCGGGCCGGCATCACCGCACCCGGCTGGTGCTGCCCGGTCTGCAAAGGCCCCTGGGACCTCGACACCGGTGCCACGCGACCGGTCGGCCTCGGCTCCCTGAGCGGTCGGGTCAACTCGCTGTGGCGCTACGAGGAGGCTCTCCCGCTCTCCGGCCCCGCCGTCTCCCTGGGCGAGGGCAGGACCCCGCTCGTCCCCCTCACCGAGCGGGTGTCGGCCAAGCTCGACTTCCTGATGCCCACGCTCTCCTTCAAGGACCGGGGCGCGGTGATGCTGGCCGAACTCGCCCGCAGGCTCTCCCCGGAGCGGGTCGTCGCGGACAGCAGCGGCAACGCCGGGACGGCGGTCGCCGCGTACTGCGCCCGGGCCGGGCTGCCGTGCACGGTCTACGTCCCCGAGGGGACCTCCCCCAAGAAGACGGAGCAGATCCGCGCCCACGGCGCCCGGCTGGTGACGGTGCCCGGCGGCCGCGAGGCCACGGCGTCGGCCGCCCGGGCGGCGGCGGACACGCCCGGCACCTTCTACGCCTCGCACGTCTTCAACCCGTTCTTCCTGCACGGCACGAAGACGTACGTCTACGAGATCTGGGAGGACCTGGGCGGCACCCTCCCCGACGCCATCGCCGTACCGGTCGGCAACGGCACACTGCTCCTGGGCGCGGCCCTCGCCACCTCGGAGCTCCTCGCGCACGGCCTGATCGACCGGCGCCCGGCCCTGATCGCCGTCCAGGCGGAGGCCGTCTCGCCGCTGGCCGCCGCGTTCCGGGCGGGTGACGACGAGCTGTCCGCCGCCCCCGAGCCGGCCCGGCCCACGCTTGCCGAGGGGATCGCCATCCCCCGGCCACCGCGCGCCCGGCAGATCCTCGCCGCCGTCCGGGAGTCGGGCGGCACCTTCCTGACGGTGACGGAGGACCGGATCCGTGTCGCACAGCGGGACCTGGCCGCCCGCGGCTTCTTCGTCGAGACGACGGGGGTCGCCTGCTGGGCCGCCGTGGGCGCGGAGACGGACCGGAGCGTGGTCGTGCCGCTCTGCGGGGCCGGCCTCAAGACGGGCCTCGCGCCCGGGTCACCGTGAGGTGAGCGCCGTCAGCCCGTCCAGTACGTGTCGTGCTTGACGAAGAACTCCGCCCGTTCCTTCTCGGGCCAGTCGGAGACCTGCCCCACCTTCTCGAAGTACTCCTCACGGGGCGCTCCGGGGGTGAAGAGCAGCAGCATCGAGGCGGGTTCGTCGGAGTCGTTGCGGAAGGCGTGCAGACCACCTTGGGGCACGTACAGGAAATCGCCCGCCGTGGCGTCGGTCCACCGCTCGCCGTCGTAGATCCGCACCGTCCCGTCGAGGACGAAGAACGACTCCGAGATCGACCGGTGGAAGTGCTCGGCCGGCCCTCCGGCCCGTGGGCCCATGGTGATCCGGTACAGCCCGAACTCGCCGTGCGTCGACTCCGTGGTGGCCAGGTAGTGGGTGCTGCCGCCGTCGCGCGTCAGCAGGTTCGGGGTGGTTCCGGCCGGGCGGTACTCCGCGTTGATCTCGCCCTCGCCGCCGGTGTAGACGGGTTCCGGATACGACATGCCGCTCTCCTGTCCTGGTGCCGCCCGCCCCGCGCGTCCCGTCTCCGCGTGCCCACGGGAGAAGCGGCCGACGTTCCGTGACCGGCGTTCGACACCGCGTGCTGGGGGCGTCGGACGTCTCTGCCACCACGGTACGACGGTCCCGCCGTCCGGGCGGGCGGGCGCCCCACCGCCGTACGGCGCCGGACCGACGGCCCGCGGTGAACCGGCGGAGGCGGAGAGGCCACGGTCCGCGGAGAGGGAACGGAGACTTCCGCCACGTAGCGTCCGCGGCAGAGAAGCATGTCCTCGGCGCTGTACCGCGACGTCGTCGTGGCGCACGCCGGGCCAGGTGCCGCCCCTTGCCGAGAAAGGGATCGACATTGGACACGAAGGTTCTCGACGCCCAGACGTGGGTCAACGCGACCTACGGAGGCGTCTCCGGATACGTACGGTGCCCCGAGGACGGCCGCACAGGCTGGTCCACCATGAACGCCCTCGTCATGGGCCTCCAGCACGAACTGGGCATCAGCCCGGTGGTCGCCAGTTTCGGCCCGACCACGATGTCCAGACTCCAGGCCCTGGGCGACATCGGCTTCGGCTGGGACAAGAACACCAACATCGTCCGCATCATCCAGCACGGCCTGTTCTGCAAGGGCTACTGGGGAGCCAACGGTTACGGCGGCTACGGCGCCGTCACCACCGAGGCCGTCAAGAACCTCCTCACCGACATGGGCCTCCCCGACGGGGGCACCGGCACCGCCGGCGGCGTCACCACGCCGAAGATCTTCAAGTGCATCCTGAACATGGACGCGTACACGAAGGTCAGCGGCGGCACGGACGACATCCGATCGATCCAGCGCTGGCTCAACGGCAGTTACTGGACCAGGGACGCCTACACCATCGGCCCCTGCGACGGGATCTACTCCCGTGACGTGCAGAAGTCCATGATGATCGCCATCCAGTACGAGCTCGGGATCGCCGCCCCGAACGGGAACTTCGGCCCGGCCACCCAGGCCGGGCTGCAGACCAAGAACCTCGGTGAGGGCAGTTCGGGCCTGTGGGTCCAGCTGTTCTCCGCCGCCTGTGTCTTCAACTCCCCCGTCCCGACGGGCACGAGCGAGACGGGCACCCCCACCACGTGGCGCAGCAGCTACGACTCCAAGCTCCGCGAGTGGGTCGAGATATTCCAGAGGTTCTCGAAACTGGACGTCAACGGGCGCTCGGACTACCGGACATGGGCGCAGCTCCTGGTCTCCATGGGCGACCCCGACCGCCCCGCCACGGGCTCCGACACCCGCTTCGAGATCACCGCCTCCCGTGCCCAGTGGCTGCGCAACAACGGCTACGCGGTCGTGGGCCGCTACATCTACGACCCGCCGGGCTCGACCCTGGACAAGGAGATCAAGCCGGGCGAGCTGAACACGATGTTCAGCAACGGGCTGAAGGTCTTCCCGATCTACCAGGACAACGCCCGGCAGCTCTCCGACTTCACCTACAGCCAGGGCTACCAGCACGCGCTCAACGCCCACAGCCTGGCCTCCGGCTACGGCTTCAACCGCGGGACGGTCATCTACTTCGCCGTGGACTACGACGCCACCCGCGACGAGATCGACGCCGCGATCGTGCCGTACTTCCACGGAGTGGCGGCCGGCCTCGCCTACAACGGCAGGCGCTATGTGCACGGCGTGTACGGCTCGCGGAACGTGTGCACCGTCGTCAGCCGCCAGACCGGGGCCCGCTACTCGTTCGTCTCGGGCATGTCGTGGGGCTTCTCCGGCAACCTCGGCTTCCCGATCCCCGCGAACTGGTCGTTCAACCAGATCAAGGAGTTCAAGGTCACCAACGGGTCGGACACCTTCGACCTCGACCGTGACGTGGTCTCCGGCATCGACCCCGGCCAGAGCAGCGTGAACCAGCCGTCGGGACCGGCGGACGGCTTCATCGACTACGTCCAGCGCCTGTACGACCACGCCGTGGCCTACCCGGGCGAGGGCGACCCGAACCAGCTGGTCATGGAGTACATCCGGCACGAGGCGTACGGAGGCGGCGACTGGGACTTCCTGATCGGTTCGTACAACTCGGAGTTCGTCGACTACGCCGACGGAAAAGGCATGTCGGTGATGACCGACTTCACCGACCCGTACACGGCGTACGAGCTCGGCGCCGAGCACCTCATGGCGTCCGCCAACGGGCACTACGTCTCCTGGATGCCCTCCAACCCGCGTTCGGTGAACGCGGGCGACGTCGCGGGCTGGGGCGGCGACCTGCTGACCCTCTACGTCGACTGGCGCCGGGCCTCGGACCAGTACCCCGACGGCCGCACCTTCGTGCAGCAGAAGATGGCCAAGGTCGGGGTCGCGTCCAGCTTCGGCTACAACGACCTGATCGAGGACGCGGACGCCTGGCTGCTGGCCAAGGCGGTCCGTGACGGGAGGACGATCGCCCAGGCCGTCCGCGACCTCTACAACGGGGGCGGCGGCCTGACACGGTTCAGCCGCTACTGGAGCGGGCGCTTCAGCGGCAACGCGGAGGACGCCAAGTTCCTCGCCCACAACATCCTCACCGCCGCCGACGACGCGAAGGTCATCGCCGCCCAGGTCGGGCTCGTGACCGTACGGGGCGGGATCAAGACGCTGCCCGCGATGCTCGGATACGACGACCTGGAGCCCTTCGAGCAGGGCTTCGTCGACGTCATGCTGGCCCGTACGGGAACCGAACGGCGCCTGCGTGCCACCTATGAAGCGAACCACGAGAAGTACCTGAAGGCCGCCAGGAGCCGCGCGGCCCGCGAATGAACGAAGGGACCACCCCGTAAGTGAACGCCGTCTCGGCACTGGCCGCCATCGCACTCCCCCCACTCCTCCTGGCCGTGTTCGTGCTGAGTCTCTGGAAAACCGCGCGCGGACTGTCCGCCCGCCGGTGGGAACGCCCCGGTTGGTGGGCGTTCCCGGCGGTGGTGCTGACCGGGCTCGGCTGCGTCGCCTGGTTCGCCGGGGTCTTCTCCGGCGGTCTCGACACCCGGGAGGCCTGCGCCTCCCGGGGAGCCGGCTACGACGAGGCCTACCGGTCGGAGTACTGGCGCGAGCCGTCCCGTTGGTTCCCCCTGCACAACAAGTGCAACGCCGGATTCGACCTGGTCCCCGCCTGGGTCAACCCCACTCTCGTCGCCATCGCGCTGCTGCTGGTCGGCTGTGCCGCGGGTGCCGTCACGACGGCGGTCATCGGAAGGAAGAAGAGTGAGAAACCAGATTGACCGACGCGGTGTGCTCCTCGCGGGCGCCGCGATAGGGGCCACCACGGCCCTGGCCGGCCTGCCCGGCACCGCGTACGCCGCCCCGGCCGTCCCGCCGGCCGCCGGCGCTCCCACCGGCCGGCGCTGGCCGGGCGCGAAGTCCGCGAACGGCTGGCCCGTGCTCGACGAGGCGGAGCTCCTCCCGATCGAGGGCTCCGGCCGGTCCGTGCGTCTCGCGGGCGGTGACGCGGCGGTGATCCTGCTGCACGTGGCCCGCCGCTTCCACTACGAGATCGACCAGCTCCGCGAGGGCGACGTCACGGGCCACCGCACGGCGCGCACCGTGGCCGAGGACTACGAGTCCAACTACCTGTCGGGCACCGCCCTGGCGATCCGTCCGCTCGCCTATCCGGCCGGCGTCAAGGGCGGCCTCTACCCGCACGAGCTCGTCGTGGTGCGGGACATCCTCGCCGAGCTGGACGGTGCGGTCACCTGGGGCGGCGACCTCGCCACCCCGAAGGAGTCCCACTTCGAGCTCGCCCACAAGCCGGGCCACCCGAAGATCAAGGGCGTGGCCCGCACCATCCGCGGCTGGAAGGCGGGCCCCGGCAACGCGGGCGCGGGCACGGTCGACGCCTTCGACCCGAAACGCCGCACCAGGGCCGAGGCGTTCGCCCGCCGGGCGGCGTGACCCGGCTCCGGCCCGCGCGGGCGGCGGGGCTCCCCTGCCGTCCGCGCGGGCGGTCGCGTACGGCCGCGCCCCGGGGCTGTTCCGGTGCGCACCGGAAGACCACAGGCGCGCCGGGTCGTCGGTGCCCCCTGTTTTCATGACAGGCAGAGGACTACTACGAGCGCCCCGTCCCCCTCGAAGCCGTCCGCCACGTCCTCGTAGGGCGTCCCCTCAGCCCTGCGACCAGTGCAGCCCTGGACCCGCGCCACCTCCCACCTGCGTAAACGCGGTACTGCAAGAGGCTGTCCCGCGCCTGCCCGGCACGGTGACAAGTCACCCAGCTGATCCGGCACGGCACAACCCGCTCCACCCGGAGCGACTGGTGTACACATGGCACGGGCAGGGAAATCCATGGCACCTCGGCGAGACTTACAACGAGACTGCGCGGGTGAGCGACTCTTACCCCTGCCCCTGCTGCGGGCACCGCGTGCTGGACGCGATGCCCGGCTCGTACGAGATCTGCCCCGTCTGCTTCTGGGAGGACGACGGGGTCCAGTTCCGCTGGCCCACCATGGCCGGCGGCGCGAACAAGGTCTCCCTGATCAAGGCCCAGGGCAACTACCAGCACTTCGGCGCATGCCCCGCGGAGACCGGCCACGTTGCGCCGGTCTGCGCGGGCACCGCCAGATCGTACGACCGTTGGTAGCATCAGCACCATGAGCGGTAGTAGGAAGTACTCCATCAGCCTGCCCGAGGATCTCGCCGAAGCCGCACGCGCCCACGTCGGACCCGGCGGTTTCTCCGCCTACGTCGCCGAGGCTCTCGAACAGCGGATCGCCATGGACAAGCTCCGGGAG
>Ga0247818_10001280_pt1 | contig 15828 bp, 10 predicted proteins | sample 13C_Glucose_Day1_FD_192424 | JGI IMG/M metagenome (GOLD analysis project Ga0247818, IMG submission 192424) | Soil microbial communities from agricultural site in Penn Yan, New York, United States - 13C_Glucose_Day1 | ecosystem: Environmental > Terrestrial > Soil > Agricultural land | place...
TCATGACACTGCTCATCGTCGGCGCAGGACTCTCGGGCGCCGTCATCGCAAGAAAATCCGCCGAAAAAGGCTATTACTGCCGCGTCATCGACAGTCGCCCCCATATCGCCGGCAATTGTCATACCCAGCGCGATGCCGGAACCGGCGTCATGATGCATGTTTATGGGCCGCATATTTTCCACACCGACGATGCGGATGTCTGGGCCTATGCCAATCGCTTCGCCGAGTTCGTGCCGTTCCTGAACCGGGTCAAGACCACCGCGCAGGGCGCAGTCTATTCGCTTCCGGTGAACCTGCACACGATCAACCAGTTCTTTGGCAGGACGATGGGGCCGGACGAGGCGCGGGCCTTCATCGACAGCAAGGCCGACCGCTCGATCGAGAACCCACGGACCTTTGAGGAGCAGGCCCTGCGCTTTGTCGGCCGAGAACTCTACGAGGCCTTCTTCAAGGGCTATACCGAAAAGCAATGGGGATGCCTCCCCAGCGAGCTGCCCGCCAGCATCCTCAAGCGTCTGCCTCTGCGCTTCAACTATGACGACAATTACTTCGCCCACCGCTTCCAGGGCATCCCGCGCGATGGCTATACGGCCATGGTTTCCGCCATTCTCGATCATCCCCGGATCACCGTCGAACTGGAGACGGCCTATAACCCGGCCATGGCCGAAGCGGCGGATCATGTCTTCTGGTCAGGCCCTCTTGATGGGTTCTTCGATTACCGGCTGGGGCGGCTTGGCTATCGCACGCTGGATTTCGAACGCTTCACCCATGATGGCGATTATCAGGGCTGCGCCGTGATGAATTACGGGGATCCTGACGTGCCCTGGACCCGGATCACTGAGCACAAGCATTTCAGCCCCTGGGAAAACCATCAGGGCAGCATCTGCTATCGCGAATATTCGCGCCCGGCCGGTGACGAAGACATTCCCTATTACCCGATCCGTCTGGTGAAGGAGAAATCCCTGTTGGCGCGATATGTCGATCTGGCCAGGGCGCAGGACAAGACGACCTTTGTCGGTCGCCTCGGGACCTATCGCTATCTGGACATGGATGTCACCATCCGCGAGGCACTGGACACGGCCGCGGCTTTTGTCGCGTCGCAGACAGGAGGGCAGGCAATGCCCGCCTTTATGGTCGAACCCTGATCCATTTTGGGGCTGGCTGTAGAATAACGGCTCGGCTTGAGCCGGAAGATGCAGGCCTGATAAGCATGAAATGAGAATTGCCTGTCACCTTGGAGAGCTGATGCGTTTTGGATTTTCACTGGCTAAGTCGGGCCGTTCCAACCTGCGCAAAGCAGACCCAAGCGGGCGCAGCACCAATTCAAAACCTGCCGTGAGCAAGGCAGAGCAGGGCATAGGAAACTTATTTTCCAAGGATGAACTGAGCGAGTTCTACTCGTTAGCGGATGCTTCAGCTGTCGCTGCGGGAAACATCCGGGGAGCCCAAGCAAAATGGGATCTTCAGGGGTCGGTCCTGAGCGGCAAGTACACTGCGATCAAAGGGGATTTTACCGCGCGCGGAGTGGTCAGGATCGGGAAATACTGCGCCTTCGGACGGTATGTTGCGCTCATATCCGGCAATCACCGGACCGATATGCCCAACCAGCAGGTCTGGTTCAACAAGCGCTTCGGCTTCACCCCGGCCGTTGAAACGAAGGGTCCGGTCGAGGTGGGGCATAATGTCTGGATCGGGGACAAGGTCAGCGTGCTGTCGGGTGTCCAGATTGGGCATGGTTCGGTGATCGGGGCGGGAGCAACCGTCGTGAAGTCGGTGCCGCCCTTCTCGATCATCGGAGGAAGTCCCGCCCGTGAGATCCGCCGCAGATTCAGCCCGAGCGTTATCGAGCAGATGCTGGAGCTTGGCTGGTGGGACTGGGACGATGACCGGATTGCACGAAACAAGACGTTCTTTGAGCTGAACCTTACGCCAACGGATGATTTCGATCTGTTCTCGGTCGTCGTGGACTAGGGACACAGCGCACAGACCTCATGCTGCGCGTCTGCCATGTATCGGCAGCGGCGCGCAGCATGGGAGGGGATGGACGGATCGCCAGAACCCGCTCATCCCCCCTGAGAGGTGAAGCCCCGTTCGTAAAAATAGATGGCCTCGTTCACGTCGTCGAAAACCCTCAGACGCCCGCGATGCAGAACCGCGCCCATCGTGCAGACACGGCGAATGAAGGGCATGGAGTGGCTGACGACCACCGCGCTGCCAGACCTCATGCGATCGGTGAACACGGCGCGCGATTTTTCCTTGAAGGCGGCATCGCCAACACTGGTGACCTCATCGACCAGATAGGTGTCGAAATCGATCCCCATGCTGGTTCCCATCGCCAGGCGCGATCTCATGCCCGAGGAATAGGTCCCAAAGGGCTTGTGGAAGCTGGGGCCGATCGCGGCGAAGTCCTCGACATAATCGACCAGGGCATCGGTATCGACGCCGTAGATCCGGGCCACGAAGCGGACATTCTGCGCCCCGGTCAGCTCGCCATGGAAGCTTCCGGCAAAGCCGACCGGCCAGGAAACCGTTCCATCGCTGAGGATCCGCCCCGAGGTCGGTAGCATCGTGCCCGCGATCATTCGAAGCAGGCTGGATTTCCCCGCACCATTTCGTCCCAGCAGGGCCACGGATTGCCCGGTGGGAAAGACCGCGTTGACGCGATCCGCAATCACCGTTCGTAACCCCTTGGTGTGATAGATCTTGGTGAGGTCCTCCAAGACGATCATGATCAGCGCCGATCGCGAATGCTGTAATAGATGAGCAGCATGATCGACCAGCCCAGCAGCATGACGCCGAAGACACTGGCCAGCAGCCAGGCGCGGCGCGGTGCCAGAGAGGATTCCGCGATCTTGGGCTCGATATGGGCGGCCAGATAGCGCGACTGCCGCATGGCTTCGGCGACGGCGGTTTCATAGCCGGCCTGGGCCGAGCGGAAGGTCACTTCGGCGAATTCCATATCCGAGGCGAGCTTCTCGTATTCGGCCATCAACTGGGCATAGCTCTCGCCGGCCGGCCCCTCTCCGGCGGCACCAAGCTTGGCGCGTTCGTCTACGATCCGGGCGCGGATGGCGTCGATCTTCTGCTTGGCCTGGGTGACCCGGTGATCGTCGTCGCGGGCGACATTATGCAATGTGTCGAGTGTGATCAGGGCTTCAGCCAGCTGCGCCTGCAGTGAATTCAGGACCCCCATCTGGCCCGAGAGATCGGCCTTTGGGTCGACGATCTGCGTCCGCATCCGGAAGGTCGTCAGGGCCTGACGGGTTTCGGTCAGGCGTGCCTGGGCCTTTTCCAGCTCGGTGCGGGCAAAGCGGGTGGTATCTTCGCGGGCGATGTCGGACAGCCTGTTGATCGTCCGGCTGCTTTCGTCAAAAGCGGCGCGCGCGATCTCATAAGCGTCCTCGCGGGTGAAGGCGGCAACCTGCAGCGTGATCAGCCGGGTCGAGGTGTCGTAGAGGACGCGGACCTGACGACGCCAGTATTTTGTCAGATCCTCGATGGGCAGGCTGGGGTTCAGGGCAAAGACCGGATCATCTGGCCAGGCCTTCGAGAACCGGGCGCGCAGGTCCATGGTCTTGTCGATCTTGGAGACGATGTCCTCGCTGCCCAGGAAGTCGTAAAGGATGTCGGTATCCGAGGCCGTCGTATTGCTGGCCAACTGGGTGATGCCGCCCAGAATGTCGATGCTGGGGCTCGCATCTTCCTTGCGAACCGAGAAAGAGACCGTCGAGATGTACTGGTCCTCGGCGCGCGTCCACAGATACCAGGCGCTGATCAGCGTGGGCAGGCCGACGACCAGCAGGAAGGAAAGCAGGATCAGCTTGTGGCGCAGTTCCATCCGGGCGTTGGGAACCGTCGGGCGCACGACATCCGCCTGCTTGGTGATCCGCGAGACCGGGCTGGTCACGGTCCTTGGCGCTGACGGTGTGAGGGTGGCTTGGACAACGGGTTTGACCAGTCTCGCAGGGGTGAGCGCACCCTTATCGGCCTGCTCCTTGTCCACGGGTGAGGTCTGTTTCACGTTGTCATGCTTTCGGTTGTTTCCACCCCTGCAGGCTTGTTACATGCGCCCATACGCCAAGACCAGCGGCCCGAATTCATATGTCTGTCAAACTGACGCCCGTATCCCCTTCCCCGGCCGGACAGCTGCATCATGTCCGCAAGCGTCCGCGTTTCCAGATGGGCCGGACCGTGCTGGCGCTGATGCTGCGCGAGATGGCGACGACATATGGCCGTTCCGTGGGCGGGTATCTGTGGGCAATCCTCGATCCTGTTCTGGGTATCGCGCTTTTGTCCCTGCTGTTCTCACTTGCGCTGCGCAGGCCGCTGATCGGCGAAAACTTCGCCTTGTTCTATGCCAGCGGGTATCTGCCCTTTGCCATGTTCAATTCGTTATCCCAGAAAATGGCGCGATCAGTGCAATTTTCCAAGCCTTTCATGGCCTATCCCTGCGTGACCTTCATGGATACGCTGATTGCGCGATTATTGCTGAACGGGCTGACCGATATCATCGTCGCCGCAATCGTGGTGACCGGGATCCTCGTGATCTATGGGCTGCCTTTCTGGGTCGATCTGGGGCCACTGGCCCTGACCATGGTGCTGGCTATTTTCCTGGCTGCGGGAATTGGCACGCTGAATTGCTTCATCATGACGTCCTTCCCGGCCTATGAGCGCATCTGGTCGATCCTGACCCGACCGCTTTTCCTGATCTCCGGCATCTTCTTTACCTTCGATTCCATCCCGAAGATTGCGCAGGATATCCTGTGGTACAATCCGCTGGTCCATCTGATCGGATTGATGCGCAAGGGACTTTATCCAACCTATGGCGGCGAATATATCAGCCCCGGCTATGTCGCCGTTGTTGCTGCGGTCACGCTGTTTTTCGGGCTGCTGCTGCTGGTCCGCCATTTCAAACGACTGCTGGAAAACTGATCCGCGCGGCCTTGCGGCCATGGGCTGGCCCGTTTCTCGAACATGAAAGTCGCCGCCAATGACCGGCTCTTCGTCCTCCAGCAACCGGTTGATCCTGGCTGCCGTCGTCGTCACGCATAATCGCCTGGAGAAGCTTCAGGTGACGGTGAAGCGCCTTCTGGAAGAAGGGGTCGACCACGTTCTGGTCTTCGACAACGCCTCCAGCGACGGAACCGCCGAATGGCTGGCCGAGAACGGCGATCCGCGCCTGAGCATCTGCCGCAGCGCCGATAATCTGGGCGGGGCGGGCGGTTTTGACCAGGGCATGCGCGAGGCTGTCCGGCGCTTCGACCCGGATTGGCTGGTGGTCATGGACGATGACGGCCGTCCGGCACCCAAGGCGATTGCCGCCTTCCATGCTATGGACAAGCAGGGCTGGGATGCGATCGGGGCTGCGGTCTTCTGGCCCACAGGCGGGATCTGCGAAATGAACCGTCCCTATCGCAATCCCTTCTGGCGGGCGCGCGAGTTTCTTCACACCCTGTCGGGAAAGGGCCGACGCGGATTTCACCTGCAGGATACAGCCTATGCTGCCGGAGCACCGGTGGTGGATATCGACATGGCGTCCTTTGTCGGGCTGTTCCTGTCGCGTGCAGTCATCGCGCGGGCAGGTTTTCCGGATGGCCGGCTGTTCGTCTATGGCGACGACCAGATGTATACCCTGCAGATGCGACGCAAGGGATTGCGGATCGGCTTCGCGCCGCAGATCCGCTTTGAGCATGACACCGAGGCCCGGCAGGGAGAAAGCGGCGTGGTGCTGACCCCTTTGTGGAAGGTCTATTACATGTATCGCAACGCGCTTTTTGCTTATCGCATCGCGGCGGGGCCGCTGTTCTGGCCGCTGGTGCCGCTGCTTCTGGTCAAATGGCGACGCAAGGCGCGGGATTACGGCGCGAACCGCGCGATCTTCCTGCGCATGCTGGACGCGGCAATCCGGGACGGGTTGCGCGGGCGCATGGACCTTCGGCACGAAGAGGTGGTGTCGCTGGCCGAACGGCCCTGACCATCTGTCAGATCTTGCTGGCCTTCTTTCGGCCGGTGATCATGGATTGAACCGGAACAACGGAACCCGCACCCAGATGACCAACACCCAGACACCCGCCTCCTTCGTCATCCTGGGCGGATCGAACTCCCTCCTGACCAATGGCTGGGTGGACAAGCTCAAGCAGATCCATCCCGAACCGGAACGGATCGTCAATCTCAGCATCGGGGCGGCGACCTCGGCGATGGGGATCTACAGGCTGCTGACCTGCACCGAGCTTCCGGAAAATCCCGTCATCCTGTGGGAATACTCCCTCAATGAGGCCAATTACGTCCTGAACAGGCAGTCTCCGGCAGTCCTGAGCTACCATCTGGAGTGGCTGCTCGAGATCTGCGCGCGGCGCGGATATCGGGTTTTGCCCGTTCTTCTTTATAACAAGGCCGAGGCGACCGGCGCCGAAAAGAACCCCTATCGAAACGCCCTGCGCCAGACTTTGGAAGGCCATCGTCTGACGCAGGTCGATGCGCAAAGGCTGTGGCGCGAACGCTTTGCCCATCTCGATGCGGATCGGCTCTACAAGGAAAACCCGCATTACTCGACCGAGACCGATTTCCTTGCCACCCTCGCCGCCGAGGTGATCGAGGCGGGCTCTTCGGCCCGGGTCCCGGCACGCGATCCGGATCTGCGGCAGGAGTTTTCGGGCCGCGACCTGCAGGTCGTCCTTCCCGATATCCCGGCTTCCGGGACATTCACCAACCGCCTTCTGAACTGCGGGCTTTTCCCGTTCCGCTCGGATCTGCCCTTTTCCACCGCCGGGCGCCTGCTGGCCTGCTACCTGATCGCCACTCGTGCCGAGCCGGCCATCCTGTTCCAATCCAGCGCAGGCGAAAGAGGCCCCTATTCCACCCAGATCAGCCCCAAGGAAGGTGGCCCACTCAAGCAGTTGAAGCATCTGTTGCTGTGGTCACCAAAAGAACCGCCGCTCGAGGTGCGCGGCAGCCTGACGCTGTGCCCGCAAGCCATGAACGGCAGAAAACCCCTCGTGCAGCACACCATGTCCTGGAACCCGCCCGCCAAAGATGGCGCGCCGGGAATTGGCGGCTTGATCGGACTGCTGATGGAAGTGGATGGGTAAAAAGACGCTGGCCTTGTGGGCACCCGCAGCCACTGGCCTCTCTATCTCCTTTTGACGGTTTGCCCTATAGGCGGAAAACAAGAAGGGCAGAGTCTGCATGAGCGCGGTGACTTGGGTCAAAACCGGGTCGCCTGACCGCGCGAGGCAGATCAATCAGACACCCCCTGGACCCGGTCATGACGATGAGCAGAAATCACGACACTTCCGGCGCGGGGAACGCGCTTTACAAGAAGTTCCTTTCCCTGCTGGGGCGGCCTCAATCCAGGGAAGTCACCGACTTCCGCGAGGACCTGCTTGCCCGGCGTTTTTTGTCGCATCGGATCGGCTTCCAGCGGGCGAACCTGAAGGGGGCATTCTCGGCCAACCTGTCCCGCGTCTTTCCCAATCTGATCGCGGTCGACGAACCGGGCATCGATGGCGATGCGCCGGTGCTGATGTATGGCGCAATCCTGGATGATCTGTCGAAATCGCATGACAGCACCAAGACCCTGCTGCCGCATGTCCGTGTTACCGACCCCGTCCTGTTCTTCGAGATGGGATTTCTCGCCTCGACCACCAGCTGGTCCGAAGCCCTGGCCTCGCGCGATCCGGGGCAGGCCTGTCTGGGCTATATCTTCGATGACCGCGCCCAGTACTACATGTCCGATTACGAGACCCGTCTGGACGAGAAGCTGAACAGCGACTTTGCACTGTCCGACGACGAAAGGGCGCGGGCGGAACGGGTCATGCGGCGCATCGTCGAGGCGCGGATCTCGAAATACAATTCCCAGCCTTTCTACCGTCCGGTCGTCTCTCCGGGCTATGCGCGGCGCGTGCTGGTGATCGACCAGAACTTCTCGGATGCCTCGACCTTCTATGGGCGTGCCTCGGACAAGGAGTTCAGGGCCGCGCTGGATGCCGCCATCGCGGAAAACCCCGATGCCGAGATTTTGGTCAAGACCCACCCGGACCTCAACTGGGTCAAGAACGGCACAAGGCGGGGCTATTTCGATCAGCTGACCAACAAGGGGCGCGTGCGGATCATGCGCGACAGCGTCAATCCGTTCGAATTGTTCGATCTGGTTGACAAGGTCTATGTCGGCACCAGTGGCATGGGCTTCGAGGCCCTGCTGGCCGGCAAGGAGGTGGTCTGTTTCGGCGCGCCCTTCTATGCTGGCTGGGGCCTGACCGATGACCGCGCAACCGTGCCGCATCGCCGACGCCCGCGCGATCTGGCCGAGATGTTTCACGCGACCTACATCTGGTACACGATCTACCACCTGCCCACGGGTGAGACCCCGTCCCGGATCGAAGATGTACTGGACTATATCGAGGCGCATCGCCCGGTCCGTCCCATCCCGACCGAGGTCTCGGCCGAGCCCGTGCTGTCGATCGTTATTCCGGTCCATGGCGTCGAACGCTATGTGGCGGACTGCCTGGCCTCGATCCAGCGGCAGAGCTTCCAGGATTTCGAAGTCATCCTGATCGACGATGTCAGTCCGGACCGCTCGGCCGAGATCGTCGAAGGCTATTGCGCCCGTGACCCCCGGATCCGGCTGATCAAGCGCAGCGACAATATCGGTCCGGGCTTTGCCCGCAACCAGGGGGTGGACGAGGCCCGCGGCCGCTATGTCCTGTTCATCGATCCCGATGACTACATGCCCGATCCCGACCATCTAGGGCGGGTTGTCGCCATGGCCGAGGCCGATGGCGCCGACATGGTGCGCTATCGGAAACTGAATGAGCAGGTCGAGGATCAGGACGGCGTCATCCAGCAGATGCGCCCGGATGTCACCGAGACCTTTTTCCCCACTGAGGTCCGCCGGACCTCGATCGCCGAATATCCGCAGATCGCCCATTCGCGGCATTTCTGGAACTGGCTCTATCGCCGGGACTTTCTCAACCAGCATCAGATCCGCTTCCTGACCTCCTATCGCGAAGAGCGCGCCTATCTGCTGCAGGCCTATCTGGCCAATCCGATCATTTCGGTCTGCGACAGCGATGGGGTCGTCTATCGCATCCGCAGCGATTCCGCCGTGCGGCGCGCCCAGACCATGGCCGACGTGAAGGACCAGCTGCAGAACTTCGATTCCGTCATCGAGCAGCTGCAGCATGCCGGTGCCTTGCAGCCGGATTCACCGCATTGGTGGTTCTCGCGTTTCCAGGTCTCGCAATTCCTGCATCACCTGTATTTCGGCTTTGCCTGGAAGACGGCCGTCGCCGAACGCGCGGCAGGCACTTTCATCAAGAAGCTGGCCAAGACCCTGAACCGCACGGGTATGGGGCCTCGGGACCTGATCTCGGACCCTTCGCAACTGTCGCAATCACATGTCCATGCCGGAGCCTACGGGCTTTTGCTGATGGCAACGCGGTTGCAGCGCAAGGACCTGATCGAGGCTGCGCTGGCCCTGACCCCGATCGCAGCTGCGGATCTTTACGCCGGGTTCCTGCAAGAGCCGGCCAATGACGCCGAGCGCGGCCTTGAGCAGGCCTTGAACAGCTATGCCAGAAACAGCCGCATCGCGCCCCCCGACACTCTCCTTCAGCCCAGCGGGCCACGCCCGCGCCTGATCATCCACCTTGGTGCGACCAAGACCGGCAGCACTGCGTTGCAGCACCTGCTGGAGGACAACCGGCCAGCCCTGCTGCGCAAGGGAATCTGGTATCCCGAGGTCGGTCTTTTCTGGCAGCCCGGCCGACCCCACAAGCAGGCGGGCCATGCGGGCTTCCTGAACCCGGAGAACCGGCAAGAACTGCGCCAGCACCTGCTGAACGGCCTGGCGCTGATGCCGGGGCAGATCCACACCATCATCCTCTCGTCCGAGGGTTTCTTCCTCAATCCGCAATCCGCGACCCTGATCGAGGACTTCCGGGACTTCGATGTCGAGATGGTGGTCTATCTGCGCAGGCAGGACGAATGGGCGAATTCGCAATATGCCGAATTCGTTGCCGGCGGCGCGATCAACTCGACCTCGCTTCCTTTCGCGGAATGGCTTCAGACGGGCATGGCCCGTTCCTGCCTGGACTATGACCGGCTGATCGGCACTTGGGAGAAATCCCTGAACAAGGACGCCATCCATATCCGCCGCTACCTGCGTCAGCCCGGCGTGGATTGGGACATCATCGCGGATTTTGCCGAAGCCACACGCCTGCCCGACATCACCCGCCTGCCGCCCCTGGCCCGCGAGAAGACCAATGAGGCCCGGCTGTCCAGCGCCCATGTCGAGCTGATCCGGCTGTTCAACAAGCGCCGTTTTCCCGGCAAGAACGTCTATCTGAACTTCATCGAAACCGCCGTGGCCCGCCTGAATGCATGGCGACGCGAGCAGGGGCTGCCGATGCCCTCGCCCTGGCTTCTGACGGGTGAAGTTGCCGACCGGATCATGGTTGCGGCAGCAACGGGGAATGCCAGGATTGCCCGGGATTACTTCGGTCTGAGCGCAGACGAACTGTTCCCGCCGCGCGCAGCACCTCCGCCCGATTGTCCGGTGCATCTGGCCGAGTTCGAGATTGTCGAGGCGGCCTATGCGGACACGCAGCTGAAGCCCGCCAGCAAGGATGGCGAGCTGATCAATTACGGCCTGTTCAGCTGGCGGCTCTGGTCATCGGTCCCATTGCTGGCGCTGGCCTACAGGAAGCGCGGCCGCCCGGATCTGGCCGCCGATCTGCTGGACGATCCCGAGGCATTCGCCAAGATGCATTGGAGTGGGCGGCATCCGAAGCTGCGCTGGCTGGCCTATTCCAAGGCCAGCACGCTCGGACCGCGACAGATGCTGCGTCTGTGGGTCCCTCTCCTGACGCCTTTGGTACGCAAACGTGGCGGAGACGCCGCGGCCGAACGTCTCTCGGGCAATCCGGTGGTCTTCGTGCGCGATCTGCGCAGCCCGACGGCCCGTATGATCGGCAGGCTGCTGTTCCCGATGGGGGAAAAATGCTGACACGACCGAGCCTTGCAGATGGCTGACATGGCCACAGGCCGCAGGGTGGTTACCCTTGAGGTGCCGGAAGCCTGGTTCGCCAGCCCCGAGGACGGTGACCGGCATCAATTGTTTTACAGCTCGCTGCTGGCGGCCTTGGCCGAATTGGAAGTCCTGATCGATCCTGTCTGGCTGCCACGTGGGGCCGAACGCACGCCCCGGCCCGCAGGACAGGGCGACTTCACCATCAGCTTTCATTCCCACGGCCCGGATGCCGGAAATGTCCTGCGCTGCAAGGAATCCTATATCCCGCCTTATTACAGCATGGACCCGATAGGTTATGCCTGCTTCTCACAACTGGCCAGGCAGCCGGAGCTTTATCACGATGCGATCGCCCGGCAGGATGCGGATCGCGCCTCGAGCTTTGTCAGGGATCTGGCGCAGGAACTGAAAAGCGGCAATCTGTCGAAATACCCGCAGCCGGATTACGCCGAAGGCACGGCCACGAATTACGTCTTCCTGCCCCTGCAGGTGCAGAACGATTCCGTGGCGGTCGGCAGATGGATCGAGACGCCCGAGGTCATGCGCAGGGTTGCCGATGCGGCAGCGGCGCGGGGATTGAGGACGATCATCAAACGGCATCCCCGTTGCCGAAGCCGCAGGATTGCCGGGCTTCTGGACGATCTGGCGCAAAGGCCAGATGTGGTGATCTCGACCGCCTCGGTCCACACGCTGATTGCCAATGCCGAGCTGGTGGTTGGCGCCAATTCTGGCGTCCTTTTCGAGGCGCTGATCCAGGGCAAGCCGGTCGTCAGCTACGCGGCGGCGGATTTCGGGCAGGTCACGCAGCAGGTGCACACCTCTGAGGCCCTGACGCAGGCCATTACGATGCCCGACAGGGTTGATGCCTCGCGGCGGGACAAGTTCCTGTTCTGGTATCTGACCGAATATTGCGTTCGTGCCGATGACGTGCCGGCCATCCGCCAGCGGATCTCCCTGGCCCTTGATGCCCACCCTGCCGGTCTGCGGTCCGGGCAGCGGGCTTTTGCCAGCTACAAGCGCAGGCTTTACGCCTATTCGCTGATCGATCGGATCAAGCGGCGCTTCTTCTGATTGCCAGACCTAGCGCGGCTTGGCCGGGCATCAGAGCGAATTCTTCTCGGCATAGCTGCGAAAGAAGGCCAGATAGGCCCGGTCGGGGTCCTTGGGCTCGTCTTTATCGGCCTGCCAGGAGCGCCATTCCCCTTCCACGAAATAGATGTCGTATCCGGGATGGCGCAGCCGGGCCGTCTCATAGGTGGCGCTGTGCAGGGCGGCGCCATGGGGTTCCAGCCAGGCCGGACGGGGGCGCGGCTCGGGCTCGTTGGCGATCTGTTCGGCGCGGCCCTCGGCCTTGACCTTGCGCCCGACCTTCGAGAATTGCAGCGCCCGGTCGGCGGCGCCGCTGGCATCGCCGTCCTTGCGCCACCAGCGCAGCTCGACATGGGTCACCGCCCGACCCGTCTTGACCGGCAGGATCTCGACCATGAAATCGGACAGCGCATTGACCTCGGAGACCGCCGGGTCGATCGCGCGCAGCTTGAGGTTCGACCAGGACGAAAGCTTGCCCTTGGGCACCCCCATGATCCCGCGAAGCGCGGCAAGGGTCAGGGTCTCGGAGGCCTTCCAGCGCAGATTGCCACGCTTCTGGATCATCTCGTAAAGCGTCAGCGCGTATTTCGAGGACAGCGCGAACATCACCTCGCGCTGCAGCCGGGCAAAGACCTGGCTGTTGCGGATGATCCGGCGCAGGCGCGAGGGGATTTCGTATTCCAGAAAACCCTCGGGCCGGCCGCTTTCCAGGTTGCCGCCCAGCAGCTGGACCCGCTCGATGGCCGGCTCGCCATTCCAGACCACCGCGATCTTGACGATGGCCGACATCAGCCGCTCGAGGCTTTCGCCGACCCGGTCATAGGAATTGTGGCTGCCGCGCAGCGCCGATTTCGAGATGACATGGGTCACCGGCTTGTCGATCGCGTCCCAGGCATTCTCAAGCAGCTGGTTGTAGATGCGCCGGTCGGTCAGGGTCAGCGGGGTGACCTCGATCAGGTCGATCAGCTCGCCCGGCTTGATGAGGCTGTCGGCATTCGGCTTTGCCTCGAGTGTCCGAATCGTCGCGTCCGTCATCTTCATTCCCGCCATCGAAGCTTACTTCTGTAATCCCCTCGACGTAAGTGTTCAACCGCAGCGCCAGCGTGGCACACCGCCGCACCCGAAATGTAAGCGATAGCCTGAGCGCATGGGATCGCCTGCGCCGGATCATTCGGGTTTTGCTGGGAAATTGCCGGGCTACGACAAAGGGTGACACCGCACCCGTTTTGTAAGGTTTCAGTCGCACCCGATCTGTAAGCTTTAGCATCCCGAAAAGTAAGCTTTGGCATCCCGAAAAGTAAGTTTTGCAATCCCAAAAAGTAAGAGTCAGAGCATATTACACTTTTAAAAACAACAACTTGGCTTCTATGAACTTAGAATCTAAGAACTAAGAACATAGGGGCTGAAACTTATCCACAGAATTTCCAGGCTCTCAGAGATGAACTCTTACAGATTGGGGCAGGCCGGATTCAGTGAAACGGACCCTCTGCCACGGTCTGCATTTCTGATAAGCCCATGGCTTTCGAAGCAGTTTCGCTTTCATCCGGAATCGCGCCAGACAATCCGAACTTTACGCACAGGCTCCTGACCGACATAATCCGGCCCAGCGAGCAGAAAGACAGGCTGATGAACCCTGCCCTTATTCCCGTCACCCTGGATGAGCTGACGGTGCTCAGCCAACGTGCCTCGACAGTCATCGAAAGACTGCGCGAGCGCGTTTTCGCCCCCGGCACGCAGAAGCAGCTGGAACTGGTCTTCAATGTTCGCACCGCCGCCGAAATGGTTGGGCGCTCGGAAAAGGCCATCCGCGATTACGAGGCCGATGGCCGCCTGCCGGCCCCCAAGAAGGACGAGGTCACCGGACGCCGGAACGGCTATTCGCTGGCCGATGTGAACCGCATGCGCAAGCTGTTCGGGACCATGCCACATCGCGCGCCCGAAGACCCGCCGCTGGTCCTGGCGGTGCAGAACTTCAAGGGCGGGGTAGGGAAGTCGACCATGGTCGTCCATCTGGCGCAGTATTTCGCGCTGAAGGGCTATCGGGTCTGCGTGATCGATTGCGATTCACAGGCTTCCTCGACTGCGGTTTTCGGCCTCAATCCCGATGTTGATGTCCATGAAGATGAGGACACGCTTTATCCCTTCCTGCAGCATGGCGGGCCGAAGACCCTGCATTACGCGCTGCGGGCGACCTATTGGCCCGGCATCGCCATTATCCCGGCCAATCTGGGGCTTTACGATGCCGAATATGAATTCGCGGCGCGCATGGCCCGCGATCCTGCCTTCATCCTCGACCGGCTGCGCGAGGGGGTGATGTCGATCGCCGATCAGTTCGACATCATCCTGCTCGATCCGCCGCCGGCGCTGGGAATGCTGTCGCTCTCGGTGCTGCGGGCGGCCAATGCCCTGCTGATCCCGGCACCGCCCAACAATATCGACTTCGCCTCGACCGCGCATTTCCTCAAGATGATGGAAGCAACGCTGAGCGAGCTCGCGCGCCATGGCGGGGCGCGGGAATACAGCTTTGTCAAGATCCTGACCTCGAAGATGGACGACCAGAAATCGGCGCATCAGGCAATCAAGCGGATGATGGACGCGGTCTTCCCGCAGGACATGCTGAACGCGGTGCTGAAGGATTCCGCCGAGATCGACAATGCCGCGGCCAATTTGATGACCGTCTACGAGTTGACCGGTGCCGCCACCCGAACCGAGACCCACAAGCGCTGCCGCGCCTATCTGGACGCTGTCGGGCGCGAGGTCGAATTGCTGGCCCGCAAGACCTGGCCCAGCCATCACCCCAACCTGCGCAAGGAAGGCCTGCTATGAGCAAGCGCCATGACGCGATCTTTCAGGACGTGCTGAAGGGGCTGGCGGAGCCGACAGCCCCGGACCGGGGCGCAGCGCGCTTCCTCAAGCGGCAGAACGCCCTCTCCGAGAGCGTCCAGCGCGAAGAGAAGGTCCTGCGCTGGGTCGATCCGGCCAGCTGCGCGATGTGGGAGCGTCACAACCGCGCCTATGACCTGCTGACCGAGAATAATTGCGGCGATCTGATCGACAGTCTCAAGGCTCAGGGCCGACAGGAATTCCCCGCCATCGTCCGCAGGCTGCCGCCGGGGCGCGGGGCGGAATACGAGGTCATCTGCGGGGCGCGCCGGCATTTCGCCGTCTCGTGGCTGCGGGCCAACAACTATCCGCAATTCTTCTACCTCATCGAGATCCGCGACCTGACCGATGAGGAGGCTTTCCGGCTTGCCGATATCGAGAACCGTGACCGCGCCGATCTGAGCGATTACGAGCGCGCCTGCGATTACCTGCAGGCGCTCGAATTCTATTACGGCGGCAAGCAGAAGGCGATGGCGGCCCGGCTGGAGGTCTCGGAGGCCTGGCTCTCGCGCTATCTCTACCTCGCACGCCTGCCCGAGATGCTGGTTCAGGCCTGGCCTCAGATCACTGATCTGCGCGAACTCCATGCCCGTCGCTTGCGCGCCATGCTGGCCCATGCCGAGGATCAGGTCCTGATCGAAGCTGCGGCCATTGCCACCGAACAGGAAGCCGCGCGGAACGGCCGGGGGGCGTTCATCCCCGTGCCGAAGGTGCTGGCCCGACTGAAGGCTGCGGCTTTTGGGTCGAAGCTGGTCGAGACCGAGACGGCCGAGCTGGCGATCCGGCGGCGCGGCAACCGGATCCGGTTGGAGTTCTCGGATGACCTGCCC
>Ga0247818_10001281_pt1 | contig 15827 bp, 20 predicted proteins | sample 13C_Glucose_Day1_FD_192424 | JGI IMG/M metagenome (GOLD analysis project Ga0247818, IMG submission 192424) | Soil microbial communities from agricultural site in Penn Yan, New York, United States - 13C_Glucose_Day1 | ecosystem: Environmental > Terrestrial > Soil > Agricultural land | place...
CGCAGCGCCGAGAGGAACGCCAGCGACACCACCTGCTCGCTGGGCGGCTGGTCACCGGGCTCGGCCCGGTAGAGCGCCACCTCGAGCGCGTGCAGCTGCGGCCCCGGCACCGACGGGAGCTCGTCCACGGCGACCCCGTCGAGCAGGTCGATCAGCCCCGCGAAGGGCAGGCCCGTCTCGGACGCGCTGGCCCGCGCCACCAGCACCCGCATGCCCCGGTCACGGGCTCCGGTGAGGCCGTGCTCCCACAGGCTGGTCTTCCCGACGCCCGGCTCACCCTCGAGCACGAGCGCCCGCACCGAGGTCGGCTCGCGGTCGAGCACCTCGGCGATCATCTCGAGCTCGGCGTCGCGCGCGACGAGACCCATCTCCGCATGATGGCAGCCGACGGGGCCGACGGGCACCGGGAAGAGGTCTCAGCCCCTCACGGGCCGAGGTGGACGGTCGGGATCACCGGCTCGCCGGCGGACATCATGGTGATCGAGCGAGGCAGCTCAGCGATCGACGCGCGGTGGCGCGCGCGGGCCTCCTCGAGCGCCGCGCGGCCCACGACCTCACCGTCGCGCACCAGCGGGACGAGCAGCGCACGGTCGTCACCGTCGTCCTCCGGTGGCGCGCCGATCCCGACGACCTCGGCCTCGGCGATCCCGCCGGGTCCACGCCGGCGCAGGGCGTACTTCCGCCCGCCGATGGACTGCTTGTCGGTCGACCTCTTGGCCACCGACACCAGCTCGCCACCGGCGTCCTCACGAGCCACCAGCTTGTAGACGAAGCCGCATGTCGGGTGCCCCGAGCCGGTGACCAGCTGGGTCCCCACGCCGTAGGCGTCGACCGGTGCCGCCGCCAGGGCTGCGATGGCGTGCTCGTCGAGGTCGCTGGTGACGACGATCCGGGTGCCGCTCGCACCGAGGCCGTCGAGCTGGGCCCGCACCTCACGGGCCACCTCGCCGAGGTCCCCGGAGTCCAGCCGCACCGCCCCCAGCTCGGTGCCCGCCACCTCCACCGCGAGGCGTACGGCCTCGGCCACGTCGTAGGTGTCGACCAGCAGCGTCGTGCCCACGCCGAGGGTCTGGACCTGGGCCCGGAAGGCGTCGGCCTCGGCGTCGTGGAGGAGCGTGAAGGAGTGCGCGGCGGTGCCGGTGGACGGCACGCCGTAGAGCGCGCGGGCGGCGAGGTTGCTGCTGGCGTCGAAGCCGGCGACGTACGCCGCTCGCGCAGCCGCGACCGCCGCCTGCTCGTGGGTGCGGCGCGACCCCATCTCGATGCACGGACGGGACCCGGCCGCCACCGTCATCCGGGACGCGGCCGAGGCGATCGCGGAGTCGTGGTTGTAGACGGACAGCAGGACGGTCTCGAGGAGCACGGCCTCGGCGAAGGTGCCCTCGACCACCAGCAGCGGCGAGTAGGGGAAGTACGCCTCGCCCTCGGCGTAGCCCCACACGTCGCCGGAGAAGCGGTAGGAGCCGAGCCACTCGAGCATGTCGGGGTCGACGACCCCCTCGAGCGCGGACAGCGAGGCGGCGTCGAAGCAGAAGTCCTCGATGGCGTCGAGCGCCCGGCCGACCCCGGCCACGACGCCGTACCGGCGACCCGGCGGCAGCCGTCGCGGGAACAGCTCGAAGACCGCCCTTCGGTCGGCCGTCCCGGACTGGCGAGCCGCCTGGACCATCGTCAGCTCGTAGTGGTCGGTCAGCAGCGCCGTCGCCGCACGGGGTGAGCTCGTCACGACCGACACTGTGCCACGATGGTCTGCGTGTCAGCCGCCAGTCCCGTAGAGGTCGAGCCGACCCTGACGCCCGACGAGATCACCTTCCTGGCCAAGCCGTGGGTGACCCTCGTGTGGGACGACCCGGTCAACCTGATGTCCTACGTCTCCTACGTGTTCCAGAAGTACTTCGGCTACGACAAGCCGAAGGCCGAGAAGCTGATGCTCGAGGTCCACACCGAGGGCAAGTCGGTGGTCTCGACGGGCACGCGCGAGGAGATGGAGCGCGACGTGCAGGCGATGCACGAGTACGGACTCTGGGCGACGATGGAGAAGGCATCCTGAGGTGAGCGGGTTCGAACGACACCGCAGGTCCGGCCGCGTCATCGCCACCTTCACCGGCTTCGAGGCCGACCTCCTGCGCTCCCTTGCCTCGCAGATGGTGGAGCTCCTGCGCAACGAGCGGGCCGAGCCGTCGGCCCCCACCGGCGACGCGTTCGACGCGATGATGGCCGAGTTCTCCGGCGCCACCACGATCCCCGAGGACCCCGTGCTCGCGCGCCTGTTCCCGACCGCCTACCCCGGCGACGAGGAGTCCGCCGCCGACTTCCGACGCTTCACCGAGGGCGGGCTGCGCGACGGCAAGGCCTCTGCCGCCGGCGCGATCATCGACACCCTGGAGGACGCCGGCCTCCCGCCCGAGCTGACGCAGGACGGCCTCGTCATCGACGTCGAGCTCACCCATGCCGAGGCCGAGACCTGGATGCGTGCGTTCACCGACATCCGGCTCGCGCTGGCCACCCGGCTGGGCGTGGAGGCCGGGGACGAGGACTACTGGCACTCGCTGCCCGACGACGACCCGCGCGCGCAGGCCCACGACATCTACGAGTGGGTGGGATACCTGCAGGAGACCGTCGTCGAGGCACTGACCGCCGGATGACCCCCGTCCCCGACTTCGTCCTGGCGTTGCGCGACAAGGTCGGCCACGACCCGCTGTGGCTGCCCGGCGTCACGGCCGTGATCCGGCGCGGCGACGACGTCCTGCTGGTCAGGCGCTCGGACAACGGGCAATGGACGCCGGTCACCGGCATTGCGGATCCCGGCGAGGAGCCGGCCGTCACCGCCGCGCGGGAGGCCATGGAGGAGACCGGCGTGCGGATCCGTGTGGACCGCCTGGCCATGACGTCGGTGCACCCCGAGGTCACCTATGACAACGGCGATCGCGCCGCCTACCTCGACCTCACCTTCGCCTGCACCTGGCTCGACGGTGAGGCCCACGTTGCCGACGACGAGTCGAGCGACGTGCGCTGGTGGCCGCTCGCCTCGCTGCCGTCGATGTCCGACCTCATGATGAGCCGGATCGCTGCCGCGACCAGCGACGAGCGGGAAGCGCGGTTCGTCGCGCCCGCCGGGCAGGAGGACACTGCTCCGCCTCCGGTGCTCGCCCCTCCCGCGCCCGTGCTCGGGGTCGACGCCTGCCCGGCCGGGTGGGTCGGCGTGGTGATCGACCCCGACCGCCGCGCGTCCGTCTTCGTCGCGCCCGAGATCGCCGGCCTCGTCGAGCTGGTCCGCGAGCGGCACGACGTCTCCGTGGTCGCCGTCGACATCCCGATCGGCCTGCCCGACATGGGCGGGCGTCGGGCTGACGCCGAGGCGAGGCGCGCGCTGGTCGGCAAGGCCTCCTCGGTCTTCTCCACCCCCGTGCGGGCCGCGGTCGAGGCAGCGACCTACGAGGAGGCCCGGGCGGCCAACCTCGCCGCGACCGGTGGACGCACCAGCGTCAGCGCGCAGGCGTACGCCCTGAGCGAGAAGGTGCTGCAGGTCGACGCCTGGGTGCGGGGCCGGCCCGGCACCCGCGTGATCGAGGTCCACCCCGAGCTGAGCTTCGCCCGGATGAGCGGAGCACCGCTGCTGGAGCGGAAGAAGGACGCCGCCGGCGTCCGCGCCCGCCGTGAGGCGCTCGCGGCGCACGGCATCGTGGCGCCCGCGTGGTTCCGCGGAGCCGGGTTCGGTGAGGACGACCTCCTCGACGCGTGCGCGGTCGCCTGGACCGCCGTACGCCACGCGCTGGGCGTTTCCGAGTCCTACCCTGAGGTGCCGGAGGTCTTCTCCGACGGCATCCCGGCCGCCATCTGGGCCTGACCCCGTCAGCCGGAGTGCGTCAGCACGCCGTAGCGCTCGCGGGAGGCGAGCGCCCAGCGCGCCGCGGGCACGGAGACGAGCGCCACGGCGAGCATCAGCGCGGCCAGCGCGAGCCAGCCGGTCTCGCCCATCTCGACGCAGAACAGGGTCACCACGGGAGGCCCGACGACGGCGATGACGCTGAAGCCGAGGCCGGCGAAGCCCTGGTACTGGCCCTGGCGCTCGTGGGGCGCGAGGCCCATCTGCAGACCCCACTGGCCACCGGAGCCGATCATCTCGCCGACGACGTGGACGAGCGACCCGACGACCAGCACGGCGACGGCGAACGTCGCGTCGCCACGGTCGGCCAGCGCGACGATGGCGAAGCCGCAGGCGATCCACACCGCGCCACGGACCAGCGCCCGGGCGCCGGCCTCGACGGAGTCGGCGCGGCGCGAGAGGCGTACCTGGAAGAGGGCCACGCACGCGGTGTTCAGGATCAGCAGCACCGCGACCATGACCGGCGGAGCGGCGGTCCGCTCGGAGATGTAGAGAGCGAGACCGAGCTCCATGACGAAGAAGTGCAGCGAGAACAGGCCGGTGATGGCCACGATGACGACGTAGGGCCAGTCGCGCAGCACCGCCAGCCGCGGCTCACCCTCGACCCGGACGTAGGCCGGCAGCTCGGGCAGGCGGGTGGAGTTCCAGGCGGCGAAGCCGGTGAAGACGGCGTTGAGCAGGAAGACCGAGACGTAGGCCCAGGTCTGGTCGACGACCAGCGCGGCGCCGCCGAAGACAGAGCCCATGCCGAGGGCGGTGTTGGTGACGGCGCGGAGGTAGGCCTTGAACTGCACGCCCCGCCCGCCCGTGGCGAGCTGCGCGATGACGCCCTGCTGGACCGACCCGGCCGAGCGCTCGAAGAGCGCGAGGAGGCCGAGGAGCAGCGCGAGCTGCCACGGCGTGCGGGCGAGGACGGGCAGGGCGCTGGTCAGGGCCGCGCCGGCCATGCACCACGTGAGCACGCGACGCGGGCCGTGGCTGTCGCCGAGGTGCCCGGCGGGCACCTGCACGACGATGCCGACCACCGCCGCGACCGCGAGGGCGAAGGCCACCTCGGCGGCCGAGAAGCCGACCTGGCGAGTGAAGTACAGCGCACTCGTGGTCATCACCGCGCCGGCGCCGAACCGGTTCGCGAACGAGCCCAGCGCCAGGACCTGCAGGTCCCGCTCGAGGGGGATGCCGCGACGGGTCAGCGGCGCCTGCGCCTCCTGCAACGACACGATTCCCCCTCAAAGTCTCTCGACGTCAAGACTATGTGGTGAGACGCGTTCGAGTCGCATCGCCGTCCTGCCTACCCTTGACGGCGTGCTGACCATCGACCAGGAGACGTACGACGCCATCGTGGCGCACGCCAAGCGCGACCACCCCGACGAGGCCTGCGGCGTCGTCGCGGGACCCGAGGGCAGCGACCGGCCCGAGCGCTTCATCCCGATGGTCAACGCCGCCGGCAGCCCGACGTTCTACGAGTTCGACTCCACCGAGCTCCTGCAGCTCTACAAGGAGATGGACGCGCGTGACGAGGAACCGGTGGTCGTCTACCACTCCCACACGGCCACCGAGGCCTACCCCAGCCGCACCGACATCGGCCTCGCCAGCGAGCCGAACGCGCACTACGTGCTCGTGAGCACACGCGAGCACGGGAATAGTGAGGGCCCGGTGGAGTTCAGGTCCTACAGAATCGTCGACGGGATCGTGACCGAGGAAGACGTCACGATCGCCCCCCAGCACGAGCCCCAGCACGCCCCCCAGCAAGACCGCCTGCACACCGAGGAAGCGAGCACCCCCTGATGGCCATCGAGGTCCGGATCCCCACCATCCTGCGCACCTACACCGACGGCGCCAAGTCGGTCGACGGCGAGGGCGGCACCCTGTCCGCGCTCATCGACGACCTCGACGGCAACCACCCCGGCATCAAGGACCGCCTCGTCGAGGACAAGTCGGGCTCGATCGACCTGCGCCGCTTCGTCAACGTCTACATCAACGACGAGGACGTCCGCTTCATCGGCGGGCTCGAGGCCGAGCTCGCCGACGGCGACCAGGTCGTCGTCCTCCCCGCCGTCGCCGGCGGGTGAGCCACGGCCCCACCTGATCCCGTGACGCGCTACGACGACCTGCTGGCCTCCGTCGGCAACACCCCGCTCGTGGGGCTGCCGCGGCTCTCGCCCACCCCGGACGTACGCCTCTGGGCCAAGCTCGAGGACCGCAACCCGACGGGCTCGATCAAGGACCGCCCGGCCCTGAGGATGATCGAGCAGGCCGAGAAGGACGGCACCCTGCGCCCGGGGTGCACGATCCTGGAGCCCACCAGCGGCAACACCGGCATCTCGTTGGCGATGGCCGCCAAGCTCAAGGGCTACCGGATCGTCTGCGTGATGCCCGAGAACACGTCCGAGGAGCGCCGGCAGCTGCTGCGGATGTGGGGCGCGGAGATCGTGTCCTCGCCGGCGGCCGGGGGCTCCAACGAGGCGGTCCGGGTCGCGAAGCAGATCGCGGGCGAGCACCCCGACTGGGTGATGCTCTACCAGTACGGCAACGACGCCAACGCCCTCGCGCACGAGGAGGGCACCGGCCCGGAGATCCTCGCCGACCTGCCCTCGATCACCCACTTCGTGGCCGGCCTCGGCACCACCGGCACCCTCATGGGCGTCTCCCGCTTCTTCCGTCGGGCCAGGCCGGACGTGCGGATCGTGGCCGCCGAGCCGCGCTACGGCGAGCTCGTCTACGGGCTGCGCAACCTCGACGAGGGCTTCGTGCCGGAGCTCTACGACGCCTCGCTCATCGACTCGCGCTTCAGCGTCGGCCCGCGCGACGCCGTACGCCGGGTGCGTGAGCTGCTCGAGCTCGAGGGCATCTTCGCCGGCATCTCGACCGGCGCGATCCTGCACGCCGCGCTCGGCCAGGCCGCCAAGGCGGTCAAGGCGGGGGAGCGCGCCGACATCGCCTTCGTCGTGTGCGACGGCGGGTGGAAGTACCTCTCGACCGGCGCCTACGAGGGCACCATCGACGAGGCCGAGGACAGGCTCGACGGGCAGCTCTGGGCCTAGCAACGGCCCGGGAGGTGTCTAGGCTGGTGCGGTGCACCGAGTGCCCGGTCCGCTACGCATCCTCGTCGTGCTGGCGCCGCTCGTCCTGACGCTGCTGGCCGCACCTGCCCGCGCGACCGAGGAGGACGCGAGGGAGCACCGGCGCGCGACCTCCGCGCCGGCGCGACCGGCCGTGGGCGCCGACGCCGTCCCGGTGCGCCGTCGCGTCACCTACTCGGTGACCACACGAGGCCGGGTGGCGTCGTCGATGGAGGTCTTCCGCAGGCAGGTGCAGGAGACCTTCGACCACCCGCGCGGCTGGCGAGCCGGGGGCGTCCGGCTCCGTCGGGTGCGCCGGGGCGGCGACTTCACCGTCGTGCTGGCCGCCGCCCGCACGCTGCCGTCGTTCTCGCCGGGCTGCTCGGTGCGGTGGTCGTGCCGCGTCGGTCGGTACGTGGTGGTCAACCAGCTGCGCTGGAACCGTGCCTCGCCCGCCTGGAACCGCGCGGGCCGGTCGCTGCGCGGCTACCGGCACCTGGTCGTCAACCACGAGACCGGCCACTGGCTGGGCCTCGGGCACGCCGCGTGCCGCGGCCGGGGCCGGGCGCCGGTGATGATGCAGCAGTCGAAGGGGACCGGTAGGTGTCGCTTCAACCCGTGGCCGCTGGCCCGGGAGGTCGCGGCGGTCAGGGGGCGGTGAGCCGCAGGTCCATCTCGACGTCGAACTCACTGCCCTCGACGGGCGGCAGGTCGAGCAGGTCGAGCGCGACGTTGGCGATCATGCCGTTGCGGACGGGCGGGCGCCGCATGCCGTACGTCGTGCGCCGGGTGCCCGGGTCCCGGTAGGTCGCGTTGATCGCGTAGAGGTCGACGCCGCGGTCGACGGCCGAGCCGCGGGCCATGAAGGCGATGCGGTAGTTGTCGAGCACCGTCGCTCGGTCGTGCGACGGGCCGTGCCCGCCGTGGTCGCTGGTCAGCAGGAGGGTGGTGCCGGCGCGGCGCACAGGGTCGGCGTTGACGGCCTTCACGACGCGCCCGACGAGCGCGTCCGACCTGCGCACGGCGCGCAGGTAGGGCTTCGACATCCAGCCGTACGCGTGCCCGGCGTTGTCCGGCAGCGACAGGTGGAGGAACCGGAAGTCGCGGTCCGTGCCGAGGTCGGCGATGAGCGAGGACACGAGCCGGTCGTTGTCGAGGTCGATCGTGGCGCGGTCGATCGCGTCCGGCCACGATCGCTGCCACAGGCTGAACTTGGTCTTCGCGGCGAACATCGCCGTCGAGCCACCGGCCGCGTCGACCGCCGAGAAGACCGACCCGACGTCGTGCCCGGCTGCCGCCTGCACCGTGCTCGGAGACGGTCGGTCGTCGTTCCAGGTGACGCCGTGACCGCCGGTGGCGGCGTCGATGCGACGACCGGTCACCATGCCGGTGTGGTTGGGCAGGGTGACGGTCATCTCGCGCTCGGTGCGTGCGTTGAGCGTGGACGCCCCGGCCCGCATGAAGCGGTAGAGGTGGGGCAGCTCCTTCTTCCCGAGCTTGCGGATCGCTGCGACGCTCATCCCGTCGATGGAGATGGCCAGCACCGACTCGGCGTCCGCCTTCCTCGACGCTTGCGCCTCGACCTTCGTCTCCGTGGGCGCGGCGGCCGGCGGGCCGGCGTCACCGGCGGTCGCGACGGCGCAGGCCTGGGTGCCGGCGAGGACGACGCAGGTCGAGGTGAGGAGGGACACGAGGGGCGCGAGGACGGGAGAGGTCACCCGGGATCGACGGAGCACCGGCCGACCCTAACCCGCCGAGGACGATGTGACGGGGCCGACGCACGCGACCGCGTGACCGCTGACGGCCCGACCGCCTAGCCTGCTGCCTGTGCCGACGCCCACGCCGCGAGAGACCGCAGACGCCCCGATCGGCATCTTCGACTCCGGCTTCGGTGGGCTGACCGTGGCACGGTCCGTGATCGACCAGCTCCCGCACGAGTCGGTCGTCTACCTCGGCGACACCGCCCGCCAGCCCTACGGCCAGAAGCCCATCGGCGAGGTCCGCGAGTACGCCCTGGAGTGCCTCGACCACCTCTACGAGCGCGGCGTGAAGGCGCTCGTCATCGCCTGCAACTCCGCCAGCGCGGCGATGCTGCGCGACGCTCGCGAGCGCTACGACGTCCCCGTCGTCGAGGTGATCCTCCCGGCGGCCCGGCGCGCGGCCGCCGCCACGCGCAACCAGCGGGTCGGCGTCATCTGCACGCGCGCCACCGCCAGCTCGATGGCGTACGACGACGCCTTCGCCGCGGCGCCGCACCTCGACCTCCACATCCGGGCCTGCCCGCGCTTCGTCGACTTCGTCGAGCAGGGGGTCACCGGCGGCGACGAGCTGCTGGCCGCCGCCCACGACTACCTCGACCCGCTGGCCGAGGCGGGGGTCGACACCCTCATCCTCGGCTGCACCCACTACCCGCTGCTCACCGGCGTCATCTCCTACGTGATGGGCGACCAGGTGACCCTCGTGAGCTCGGCGGAGGAGTGTGCGAAGGACGTCTACAAGATGCTGGCCCGCACCGGGCTGATGCGTCCGGGGGGCGAGGCCGGCTACACGTTCTCCACGACCGGCAGCCCCGACGACTTCGCCACCATCGGTCGTCGCTTCCTCGGCTCGGAGCTGCTCGGGGCGACGCAGTTCGCCGGCGGTCGCGCATGAGGCTCACGATCGTCGGGTGCTCGGGCTCCTACCCCGGCCCCGACTCCGCGGCGAGCTGCTACCTCCTCGAGGCCGACGACGGTGGGCGCACCTGGCGGATCCTGCTCGACCTCGGCAACGGCGCCCTCGGCCAGCTGCACCGCTACGCCGACCCCCTCCGGATCGACGCGGTGCTCCTCAGCCACCTCCACGCCGACCACTGCCTCGACCTGTGCGGCTACTACGTGATGCGCAAGTACCACCCCACCGGTGCGCAGCCGCAGATCCCCGTCTGGGGGCCGCCCGGCACGGCCGAGCGCATGGCGCGTGCCTACGACCTCCCGGTCGACCCGGGCATGACCGAGGAGTTCGACTTCCGCAGCTACGGCGACGACGGCGGGCTCGTCGAGCTCGGCCCCTTCCGCGTCGAGGTGCGCCGGGTGGTCCACCCGGTCGCCGCCTACGCTCTGCGGGTCAGCGCCGGGGGCCGGACGCTGGCCTACTCCGGCGACACGGGTCCGTGCCCGGAGCTCGACGAGGTGGCGGTCGGTGCCGACCTGCTGCTCGCGGAGGCGTCGTTCCGCAGCGGTGACGACAACCCGCCCGAGCTGCACATGACCGGCGCCGACTGCGGGCGTACGGCGTCGCTGGCGGGCGCCGGGCGGTTGGTGCTGACCCACGTCCCGCCGTGGCACGACCCGGCCGACGCCGAGGCCGAGGCCCGCGCCGAGTGGTCGGGCCCGGTCGAGCTGGCGCGAGCCGGCGCGACGTACGACGTGTAGGCCCCTCAGACCAGCCCGGCGTCGTGCACCACCATCGCGACCTGCACGCGGTTGGTGGCGTCGAGCTTGGTGAGCAGGCGCGAGACGTGTGACTTCACGGTGGGGATCGACAGGTAGAGCTCCGAGGCGATCTCGGAGTTGCTGAGCCCGCGCCCGACGCAGACCGCGACCTCGAGCTCGCGCTCGGTGAGGACGGTCAGCCGGTCGGCGGCGGTCGTGGTGCGGTCGGTCGGTGAGGTGGCGCGCAGCCGCGAGACCAGGCTGCGGGTCGCCGAGGGCGACAGCATCGCGTCGCCGGCCGCGACGGTGCGGATCGCGCCGACGATGTCGCCGGGGGGCGTGTCCTTGAGCAGGAACCCGTCGGCGCCGGCCGCGACGGCGCGCAGCACGTGGTCGTCGGCGTCGAACGTGGTGAGCACGACCACCGCCGGCGGGGACGGCCGCGAGTGCAGGACACGCGTCGCCTCCAACCCGTCCATCACGGGCATCCTGATGTCCATCAGCACCACGTCGGGCTGGTGCTCGGCGACCTGCGCCAGACCGGCCTCGCCGTTGGGGGCCTCGCCCACCACCTCGATGTCGGACTGGCCGCCGAGCATCAGGGTCAGAGCCGAACGGACCAGCGGGTCGTCGTCGACGAGCAGCACCCGGATCACGCGGTCCACGGTAGCCAAGCCTCCAGCACGAACCGTGATCCCTCGCGGCGCTGGCGCAGCCGACCGCCCCTCAGCTCGGTGCGCTCGCGCAGCCCGACCAGCCCCAGCCCGGCACCCGGGGCGGCACTCGGCTGGTTGCGCACGGGGTTGCTGATGACGACAGTGATGCCGTCGCGCTCGCCGCCCGACGACCGGATCTCCAGGTCGGCGCCCGGGGCGTGCTTGCGGACGTTGGTGATGGCCTCCTGCACGATGCGGTAGACGGTGCGGCCGGTCGCCGGGGGCACGGGAGCCTCGCTGGCGAGGTGGTCGGTCCAGTCGACGTCCAGGCCGAGCGACCGTGCCTCGTCCACGAGGGCGTCGATGTCGTCGTACGTCGGCTGCGGACGCGCCGTCGGCGGGCTCGGGTCGTCCTCGCGCAGCACCCCGAGGACGTCGCGGAGCTCGTGGAGCGCGTCGTTGGCCTGGCGCTGGATCTGCCCGAGCCCGTCGCGGAGGCGGTCGCCGTCGAGGTCGTCGCGGAACGCGAGCGCCCCCGCCTGCATGGAGACCTGGGTGATGCGGTGCGCGACCACGTCGTGCATCTCGCCGGCGATGCGAGCGCGCTCGGTCGAGCGGGCCTGGGTGAGTCGGAGCTCCTGCTCGAGCTCGGCGCGCTCCGCGCGGTTGCGCAGGCTCCAGAGCAGCTCGCGTCGCGAGCCGATGTAGAGGCCCCAGCCCATCATCCCGGCGTTGACGGTGAGGTTGACGAGCGTGGTGACGAGGGGGTCGTTGTCCTCGATCGGCGCGATCGTCGTCCACGTCTGGGCCGCGGCGAAGTTCGCGCCGCCCACCAGCACCACCTCGCGCCAGCGCCGACGGGTCGCGACGGACACCGCAGCCAGGGTGGCGGGTCCGGCCGCGAGACCCGAGAAGGCGCTCATCGCGGCGATCGCGACGGCCACCCGCACGGGCGCCCGGCGGCGGACGTGCACGAGCACGAACGCGGCGATGCCGAGGACCACCTCGATCGCGAAGAGCAGGCGGTGCTCCCGCCACTCCGCCGCTGCGACGACCTGCCAGACCGCCGCCGAGAACGCGACGCACAACGCGTAGCGCCAGGCGTGCGACACCCACGTCAGCTCGGGCTGGGTGTCGGGTCGTGGGTCCACGGCCCACAGCGTAACGACCAGATTTCCTACTTTGGTCGCATGGACGTGGTCCCAGGGTCGATGCGCGGCGGGCGCCGGCGTCCCACAGTGGTGCCACCAACCGCGTGGAGGGAGCTGCGCGGCGTGGGGCCGCGCACGAGTGGACGGTCCCGCAGGGGTAGGGGCTTCGAGCCGGGGCCGGTGACACACGGGGGTGACCGGACCCGGCTCCGCCACGTCTAGGGTCGTACCCATGACTGCTGCCCCGACTCCGGCGCCCCGCGCGGACGGCCGTGCCGACGACGAGCTCCGCCCGATCACCATCACCCGCAACTGGCTCGACCACGCAGCCGGGTCGGTGCTCGTCGAGTTCGGTGGCACCCGGGTGCTCTGCGCCGCCTCCGCCTCCGAGGGCGTGCCGCGCTGGCGCAAGGGCTCGGGCCTGGGTTGGGTCACCGCCGAGTACGCCATGCTTCCCGCGGCGACCAACACCCGGTCGGACCGCGAGTCGGTGAAGGGTCGCACCGCGGCCGCACCCACGAGATCTCGCGCCTCATCGGCCGCTCGCTGCGCGCCGTGATCGACTACGAGGCGCTCGGCGAGAACACGATCGTCCTCGACTGCGACGTGCTCCAGGCCGACGGTGGCACCCGCACCGCCGCTATCACGGGTGCGTACGTCGCCCTGGCCGACGCGGTCGCCCACCTGCGGTCCAACGGGGCTCTGACGGGCGAGCCGCTGTCCGGCTCGGTCGCGGCGGTCAGCGTCGGGATCATCGATGGCGCACCGCGCCTCGACCTGCCCTACGTCGAGGACGTGCGGGCCGAGACCGACATGAACGTCGTGATGACGGGCGACGGCAAGTTCGTCGAGGTGCAGGGCACGGCCGAAGGGGCGGCGTTCGACCGGGCAGAGCTCGACGCGCTGCTGTCCCTGGCCGAGAAGGGCTGCGCCGACCTGACGCGCCTGCAGCAGGAGGCGCTGGCCCGGTGAAGGTCTTCCTCGCCTCGGGCAACACCAAGAAGATCCTCGAGATGCAGCGCATCCTCGCCGAGCACGTGCCGGGCATCGAGGTGCTGGGCATCGCCGACGTGGAGGGCTACGTCGAGCCGGTCGAGGACGAGCCGACCTTCGAGGGCAACGCGCTGCTGAAGGCGCGCGCGGGCGTGGCGGCCACCGGGCTGCCGTCGGTGGCGGACGACAGCGGGCTGTGCGTCGATGCGCTCAACGGGATGCCGGGTGTGCTGTCGGCCCGGTGGTCGGGGCCGCCGAAGGGTGACAAGCAGGGGGCAGACCAGCGCAACAACGAGCTCCTGCTCGCCCAGCTCGACGACGTACCTGACGAGCGCCGCGGTGCGCACTTCGCCTGCGCCGTGGCGTGGGTGATGCCCGACGGTCGCGAGCGCGTCGTCGAGGGCCGGATGGACGGGCGCATCATCCGCGAGGTGCGCGGCAGCGGTGGCTTCGGCTACGACGTGGTGTTCGTCGCGGCCGAGCACGACGCCGAGGACCTGACGTCCGCCGAGCTCGAGCCGGACGAGAAGGACCGGATCTCGCACCGCGGCCGCGCGCTGCGGGCCCTCGCGCCGCAGGTCGCGGCGGACCTCTCAGGCGACTGACACGAGCTCGGTGCGCTCGGAGAGACTCGAACTCTCACTGGCCACGACCTAAACGTGGTGCCTCTGCCAATTGGGCTACGAGCGCGGGGGGCCACATCTTCACACGTCCGGGTCAGGTGAGGCCCAGGTCCCGGCGCAGCTTGGCGACGTGGCCGGTGGCCTTGACGTTGTACTGGGCCAGCTCGACGGTGCCGTCCTCGCCGATCACGAACGTCGAGCGGAGCACGCCCTCGACCTCCTTGCCGTAGAGCTTCTTGGTGCCGTACGCGCCGTAGGCCTTGTGCACGGCGAGGTCCTCGTCGGAGAGCAGCGTGAGGGTCAGCGCGTCGCGCTCGCGGAACTTCGCGAGCTTGGCGGGCTTGTCCTTGGACACGCCGAGCACCTCGTATCCCGCGCCGCGCAACGAGTCGAGCGACTCGGAGAAGTCGCACGCCTGTGTGGTGCAGCCGGGGGTCATCGCGGCCGGGTAGAAGTAGACGATCACCTTCTTGCCGCGCAGGTCCGACAGGGAGACCTGCTCCTCGGTGTCGCTGGTCAGGGTGAAGTCGGGGGCGGTGTCGCCGGCGGCGAGGCGGTCGGACATGGGAGCTCCTGTGCGCGGTCGGTGCGAATGGGTCCGGTTGGTTGTTGCAAGACGATTGCAATAAGGTCGAGGGCGTGCCGGCGCGGCATCGGGGGATCCGTGCCGGCCACCAGACATCCAACCAGCCCCACCGACGAGCAGGAGCGCCACGTGCACGTGCCCGACGGCTTCCTCGACGCGCCCACCTCGGTGGCGACCGGGGTGGTGGCGGCCGCCGCGGTGGCCCTGTCGCTGCGCGGGTCGCGGCGCGAGCTCGACGACCGTACGGCGCCCATGGCGGGCCTGGTCGCGACCTTCGTCTTCGCCGCCCAGATGATCAACTTCCCGGTGGGTGCGGGCACCAGCGGACACCTGATGGGCGGCGCGCTCGCCGCCGTCCTCGTCGGTCCGTGGACCGCTGTGCTGTGCCTCTCGGTGGTGCTCGTCGTGCAGTCCCTCCTGATGGCCGACGGCGGCATCACCGCACTGGGCACCAACATCGTCCTCATCGGCATCGTGACCGTCGCCGTCGGCTGGGTGGTGTTCGTCGCCCTGCGCCGGGTGCTGCCCAAGCGGGTGGGCATGGTGGCTCCCGCTGCCGCGGTCGGCGCCCTGGTCAGCGTCCCGGCCGCCGCTCTCGTGTTCACCGCCCTCTTCTCCGTCGGCGGCAACGTGCCGGTTGACCTCGATGCCGTCCTGGTGGCGATGCTGGGCTGGCACACCGTGATCGGCCTGGGCGAGGCGGTCGTCACCGGCCTGGTCGTCGCGAGCGTCGTGGCCGCACGCCCGGACCTCGTCCACGGCGCCCGGCCGTTGCTGGCCGAGCGTGAGCTCGAGCTGCGGACGGGGATCACCACGTGAGCACCCGCCGCTTCTTCGCCGTCGCGCTCCTCGTCAGCCTGCTCGTCGCCGGTGTCGCCAGCTACTACGCCAGTGCGCACCCCGACGGCCTCGAGCACGTCGCCGAGCAGGCCGGGTTCCTCCACTCCGCCAAGGACTCCGCCGCCGCCGACAGCCCGCTCGCCGACTACCAGACCTCCGGCCTCGACGACGCCCGGATCAGCGGCGGCCTCGCCGGTGTGATCGGCGTCGTGGTGATGCTGGTGCTGAGCACCGTGCTGTTCCGGCTCGTACGACGCCGCGCGCCAGACGACGCCCACCCCGCGCGCTCCCACGAGTCGGAGGCCTGATGGGGGCCGGGCACGGGCACCGGCTGCACTTCCACGGCCACAGCCCCGTGCACCGCGCGCCCGCCCACCTCAAGGTCCTGGCGCTGCTGGGGTTCATGCTCGTGGTGGTCGCGACCCCGCGGCAGGCGTACCCGGTCTTCGCCGTCGAGGCCCTCGTGCTGCTGGGAGTCGTCGCCCTGTCCCGCGTGCCGCTGCGCTACCTGCTGCCGCGGATGGTCGTGGAGGTGCCCTTCGTCGTCTTCGCGGTGCTGCTGCCGTTCATCGCCCACGGGCCGCAGACCGAGGTGCTGGGCGTGAGCGTCTCCGAGC
>Ga0247818_10001282_pt1 | contig 15818 bp, 15 predicted proteins | sample 13C_Glucose_Day1_FD_192424 | JGI IMG/M metagenome (GOLD analysis project Ga0247818, IMG submission 192424) | Soil microbial communities from agricultural site in Penn Yan, New York, United States - 13C_Glucose_Day1 | ecosystem: Environmental > Terrestrial > Soil > Agricultural land | place...
TGCCACCGCCGCGCCCAGTTCCGCCGGGATTTCCGGCAGCGGGTCGACGTCGGCCTGGCGGCGCAGCCGGTTCCGCCAGCCGAGCCAGATCAGGGCCAGCGCGACGCCGATCAGGACCAGCGTGAGGAGCAGGGACAGTTCCTTGACCATCAGTTGCTGCCTGCCGCTGCGGTGCCGGCGGCCGCCGGTGTTTCGGGGAGCCAGCGGTACGGTGTGTTGAGTTTGCCGTCGAGGACGGTGGGGTGGCCCTTGAAGAACGTCGCCACCACCTTGCCGGGGAGTTCCCGGCCGGCAAACGGAGAGTTGCGGCCCATGGTTGCCATCTTAGAAGGGTCCACGGTCCAGCGCGCAGCCGGGTCCACCAGTGTGACGTTGGCGGGTTCGCCGGCGTCGAGCGGGCGGCCCTGGTCCTCGACCCGGCCGATCGCGGCGGGAGCGGTGGAGGTGACCCGGGCGAAGTCCGCCCAGCCCATCAGCCCGGTTTCGATCATGGTGTGCTGGACGACGGACAGCGCCGTTTCCAGCCCGGTCATGCCCATGGCGGCCTGGGCCCACTCGCATTCCTTGTGCTCGCTGGGGTGCGGGGCATGGTCGGTGCCCACGACGTCGATCGTGCCGTCGGCCAGGGCGGCGCGCAGGGCCTGGACGTCGGCGTCGGTGCGCAGCGGCGGGTTGACTTTGTAGACCGGGTCGTAGCTGCGGGCGAGCTCGTCCGTGAGCCAGAGGTGGTGCGGGGTGACCTCGGCCGTGACGTTGACGCCGCGGGACTTGGCCCAGCGGATGATCTCCACGGATCCGGCCGTGGAGACGTGGCAGACGTGCAGCCGGGAGCCCACGTGCTGGGCGAGCAGCACGTCGCGGGCAATGATGCTTTCCTCGGCGACGGCGGGCCAGCCGGTGAGGCCAAGGACCGCGGAGACCTCGCCCTCGTTCATCTGCGCGCCGGCGGTGAGCCGCGGTTCCTGCGCGTGCTGGGCCACGACGCCGTCGAACGCCTTGACGTATTCCAGCGCCCGGCGCATCAGGACGGGGTCGTGGACGCAGATTCCGTCGTCGGAGAAGACCCGGACGCGGGCGCGGGAGTCGGCCATCGCGCCGAGTTCGGCCAGCTGCTCCCCCGCGAGGCCGACGGTGACCGCGCCGACCGGGCGGACGTCCACCCATCCGGCGGTGCGGCCGAGGGTGAGGACCTGTTCGACGACGCCGGCGGTGTCCGCCACCGGGGTGCTGTTCGCCATCGCGTGCACGGCCGTGTAGCCGCCCAGTGCCGCGGCGCGGGTACCGGTTTCGACCGTTTCGGCGTCTTCGCGGCCGGGTTCGCGCAGGTGGGTGTGGATGTCCACCATGCCGGGCAGGGCCACGAGCCCGGCGGCCTCGATGACGGTCGCGCCGTCGGCCGGCAGGTTGTGCCCGCGCCCGGCGATGATCCCGCCGCGGATCAGGAGGTCTTCAGGGGCTCCGCCGAGGATGGCGGCGCCGCGGATCAGGTAGGCGCCGGTGCCTGCATCCTGTTGCTGTGATGCCATTAGTGGCTCTCCTTGGTGACGTGGGCGGAGGTGGTCTCTGCGGGGATGGAAGGGGTGGAGTTCGCGTGGTGCGCCGGTTCGCGGTTGTCCCCGGAGAGCAGCAGGTACAGGGCTGCCATGCGGATGGAGACGCCGTTGCGGACCTGGGCCAGCACCGTGGAACGGGGCGAGTCGGCCGCGGCGGAGGAGATCTCCAGGCCGCGGTTCATCGGCCCGGGGTGCATGATGATGGTGTCCTTCAGGCCCAGGCTGTCCAGGGCGCGGAGCCGGTTGTCGTCGAAGCCCCAGCGGCGCGAGTATTCGCGGGTGGTGGGGAAGAACGAGGCGTTCATCCGTTCGCCCTGGACGCGCAGCATCATCATCGCGTCGACGCCCCGGGCCAGGGTCTCGTCGAGGTCGTAGCTGACGCTGCACGGCCACTTTTCGACGCCGATCGGCAGCAGCGTCGGCGGGGCGACCAGGGTGACCTCGGCGCCGAGGGTGCGCAGCAGCCAGACGTTGGAGCGGGCCACCCGGGAGTGCAGCACGTCCCCGGCGATCGCGACCCGCATGCCCGTGAGGTCGGCGCCCGTCGACGGCGTGCCGGCCAGCCTGGACCAGTGCCGGCGCATGGTGAAGGCATCCAGCAGCGCCTGGGTGGGGTGTTCGTGGGTGCCGTCGCCGGCGTTGATGACGGCGGCGTCGATCCAGTCCGTGGCGGCGAGCCGGTGCGGGGCGCCGGAGGCCCAGTGCCGGATGACGACGGCGTCTGCCCCCATCGCGGAGAGCGTCTGGGCCGTGTCCTTGAGGGATTCGCCCTTGGAGACGGAGGAGCCCTTTGCGGCGAAGTTGATGACGTCGGCGGAGAGCCGCTTGGCGGCGGCCTCGAAGGAGATCCGGGTGCGTGTGGAGTCCTCGAAGAACAGGTTGACGACGGTGCGGCCGCGCAGGGTGGGAAGCTTCTTGACCTCGCGCTCCCCCACAGCCGCCATTTCCTCGGCGGTGTCAAGGATGCGGATGGCGTTGGACCGGCCCAGGTCTTCGGTGGAGAGCAGGTGCCTCACGCGGTGGCCTCGATAACCACTTCGTTGACGGGTTCGCCGTCGACCGTGTCGGTTTCGGCGAGCCGCACCCGGACCTTCTCGGAGGAGGACGTGGGGAGGTTCTTGCCGACGTGGTCCGCGCGGATGGGCAGTTCCCGGTGTCCGCGGTCGATCAGCACTGCAAGGCGGACGATGCGCGGGCGGCCGAGGTCGATGATCGCGTCGAGGGCGGCCCGGATGGTCCGGCCGGAATACAGGACGTCGTCAATCAGCACCACAACCTTGTTGTCGATGCCGGTGCGGGGAAGCTGCGTGGGGTACGGCGGGCGCATGGCCTGGTGCGATAGGTCGTCGCGGAACATGGTCACATCCAGCTGGCCGACGATCGCGGCGGGGTCCACGGTGGGGTCGGCCGCGGCAATTTTGGCGGCGAGCCGGACGGCGAGGGGGTAGCCCCTGCGCGGGATGCCCAGCAGGACCAGGTCCTGGGAGCCCTTGTTGGATTCAAGGATTTCGTGGGCGATACGAGTGAGTGCACGGTCGATGTCCGCCTGGTTGAGTACTACTCGGGTGAGTACAACCTTGGCCGGAACCGGTGCTTCTGGAACAGAAGTCAACGCTCGTCTCCCCTTTCCCCGCCTCACGGGACGGAATTAAAAAAGGATTGTTTGCGCTCCCAAATTACCACAGCGGGGTTGGCGGCCCGGCGCCGCCGGCATGCGTTTAAGCTCACACGGACATAGGCTCGGGTCCATGACGACGAACGATCCGCGGCGGGATCCCGACCACCTCGGCTACGCCCCCGGCGGCCAGCGGCCGCTTCCCCAGCAGGCCAACCCGACGTGGCTGGGCCACGTCGAGCCGGAGTACTACCGGCAGGCACCGGCCAACACCCGCGGCCAGGTCCAGCCGGTCCTGCCGCCCGGCCTGCCGCCGGTCCGGGGCGGCCGCCGTTCCGCAGGCGTGGCGGGGCTCGTGCTGGCCGGCGGGTTCCTCGCGTTCATCAGCCTGTTCCTGGTCCTGCCGTTCCTGCTGGGCAGCACCGGCATCTCCGGCTTCGTCATCGGCTTTCTCGCCTCGCTGATTCCACTGGGGACCGTGCTGCTGACAGTGCGGTTCATCGACCGCTGGGAGCCGGAGCCCAAGCCGCTGCTGCTGTTCGCCTTTGCCTGGGGAGCCGTGGTCTCGATTGCGGTGACGATGCTGATCCAGCCCTATTTCTCGCTCGTCGCGGGGCCGGCCTCGGGCCTGGACTACACGACGTTCGCTGTAACGGTGCAGGCGCCGGTCGTGGAGGAATTCGCCAAGTCCCTGGGGCTGCTGCTGCTTCTTTTGTTCGCCCGGAAGCACTTCGACGGCCCGGTCGACGGGGTGGTGTTCGCGTTCACGATCGCGGCCGGCTTCGCGTTCACCGAGAACATCCTGTACTTCGGCCGCGCGATCGCCGCCTCCAGCGACCCCGGCACGGACCTCGCGGTGGTCTTCTTCCTCCGCGGGGTCATGTCGCCGTTCGCCCACGCCATCTTCACCGGCACCACCGGGCTGATCATGGGCTTCGCTGCACGCCGCTGGCACAACGGGCTGTCCGTGCTCGCGTTCTTCGTCGGCCTGGTGCCCGCGATGCTGCTGCACAGCGCCTGGAACAGCATGGGCGAGAACTTCCTGGCCCAGTACGTGCTCGTTCAGGTGCCGATCTTCCTGCTGGCGGTCCTGGTGATCGTGCTGCTGCGGGTCGCGGAGCGCCGGCTCACCCGCCAGCGGCTCAAGGAATACGCGGCGGCGGGCTGGTTCACCGGAGCCGAGGTGGAGATGCTGGCCACCCCCGGCGGGCGGCGTTCGGCCCTGCGCTGGGCCAGGTCCGTCGGCCGGGGCCCGCAGATGAAGGCGCTGCTCCATGCCGCCACGCAGCTCGCCTTTACCCGGCAGCGGATCCTCAGCGGGCGGGACGTGCCGGCGCACCAGATCGATGAGCGGCACCAGCTCGCCGAGATCGCCGCCCTCCGGGCCGCCGTCGTTCATTAGGGGTTTCAGCGCACAGCGATTCCCCGCAGCAGCTCGAACCCCTGGCGGTCAACAGGTGCTGCCGTCGCCGAGAGCAGGACAACGGCAGCGTTTGCCTCCCGGTCCAGGCCGATCCAGCTGCTGAACCCGCCCGTGCCGCCGTTGTGCCAGGTGATCCGGCGCCCCTTGGCGTCGAGGGTGAGCCAGGCGGCGCCGATACGCATTGCCGGACCGGCGAAGTTGGCCACGGGATCCAGGGCGGACCGGCCCGGGGCGGTGCCGTCCAGGAGCGCACGGGCGAGCCGGGCGAGGTCCTGGATGGAGGCACGAATCCCGCCGGCCGGCGCCAGCGCCTCGCCGGTCCAGGGCTGCCGGGGTTGGCCGCCGCGGCTGGTGCCGGCCAGGGCGTCCGGACCCAGTTCGCCGGGGGTTGCAGGCATATAGAACGATTCGAGCGCCAATGGCGCGCAGAGGCGTGCCGCCACGAGGTCCCGATAGCTCATCCCCGCACCGGCCGCGATCGCGTGGCCGAGGAGTTCGAACCCGAAGTTGGAATACCGCGGCCGGGGCTTCTGCATCCGGGGCCCCAGCAACCGGACAGCGCGGGCCTGCTCCAGCAGTTCCGCGAGGCTCTCCCCATACGGGTTCTCGCCATGCAGGAAAAGTGACGCCGTGCGCCCCAGCGTGGACGCGGAACCGGGCGTTGCCGGGCCCAACCGGGGCAGCCCGGAGGCATGCCGGCTCAAGGAGCCAAGACTGGCGCCCGCCGCAGCGCAGTTGCCCAGCGGGAGCAGTTCACCGAGCGGCGTTGCCGGGGAAATCTCGCCCCGCCCGCACGCGTCCGCGTAGAGCAGCCCGGTGATCCCCTTGGAGATCGAGCCGATCTCGAAGTCGGAGTCCGGGGCGACTCCGCTGACCGCCATGGTTGTTACTCCGCCGGCGATGGCGGCCGCGGCGAACCTTGGGTGCCTGGGCCCCAGCTTGGTCCGGAGTGTCGCCTCGAGAGCGGGGTTGGTGTCCACCCGCCCACGATATCCGCCGCCGCAGCGCCGTGAAAGAGATGGACGGAGAACGAAAGAACCCCGCCCGGGGTGATCCGGGCGGGGTTCCTTGTGGAGCGTGACGGGTCAGGCGAGCAGCGAGGGCTTCAGCTGCTGCAGCCGGCCCAGCAGGCCGTTGATGAACTGCGGCGACTCGTCCGTGGACAGGGTCTTGGCCAGGGCCACGGCCTCGCTCACGGCAACGCCGTCGGGAACGTCGTCGTTGTAGAGCAGCTCCCAGGTGCCGATCCGCAGGATAATGCGGTCCACGGAGGGCATCCGCTCCAGGGTCCAGCCCTGCGAATAGGTTTCCAGGAATTCGTCGATCGCGCTCTGGTGGGAGACAACGCCTTCAACGATTTCGAGGGTGTACGGGTTGACGATCTGGTCCGTCTGTTCCCGGCGGGACTTCAGTACATCAAACGCCGAGACGGAACGCTGTTCCGCCTCGAAGAGAACATCGAGAGCCCGGTTACGGGCTTTACCGCGTGCGCTCACTAGTCGTTGACCCGGCCGAGGTAGCTGCCGTCACGGGTGTCGACCTTGACCTTGGTGTTGTTCTCGACGAACAGCGGCACCTGGATCTCGTAGCCGGTTTCGAGGGTGGCGGGCTTGGTGCCGGCCGAGGAGCGGTCGCCCTGCAGGCCCGGCTCCGTGTAGGTGATCTCGAGCACGACGCTCGGGGGCAGCTCGATGTAAAGCGGGTTGCCCTCGTGGATGGCGATGTTCACCATCTGGTTCTCGAGCATGAAGTTGGTGGCGTCACCGACCGTTGCGCCGGGAACCGTGAGCTGGTCGAAGTCCGTGGTGTCCATGAACACGAAGTCCGCGCCGTCCTGGTACAGGTACTGGTAGTCGCGGCGGTCAACCGTGGCGGTCTCGATCTTGAGTCCGGCGTTGAAGGTCTTGTCGACGACCTTGCCGGACATCACGTTACGCATCTTGGTGCGCACGAAAGCGCCACCCTTGCCGGGCTTGACGTGCTGGAACTCAATGATGTTCCAGAGCTGGCCCTCAAGCTTCAGCACGGTTCCGTTCTTGATGTCGTTAGTGGTTGCCACTGATATCCTCTGGTTTCGTTTCTAGCTGCTTCTAGCTGCCAGCCGGTTTATGCCAGGCAAGCATGCCGAATGGCCCGCCAGCGCGTATTTATCAAAAATCCAAGATCCATTCTACCGGCTTTGCCGGTCCCCTGCCGTACGGGCCCCGCGGCACCTCCGCGGAGGTCCCGACGGCACCGCCTCAGGAAGCGCGGTCCAGCACATCCCGGGCGCGCTGGACCGCGACGGTGGAGGCGTAGATCAGGGCCGCGTCCGCCGACCCGGCGACGCGCAGGTCCAGCGCCTTGGTGAAGGATTCGACGGCGGCGGCAATGTTGCCGCTGGCAAAGTAGGACCGTCCGAGGTGCTGGCGGATGACCGCTTCGTCCGGAGTGCCGCGGGTCTCCGCCAGCAGTTGGCGGAACAGTTCCACCGCGCGGTCCAGCCGGTTGGAGACCCGCAGGACGTCCGCTTCGAAGATGCGCAGGCGCAGGGAGGACGGGTCGCTGTACCGGGCCTCGGCCAGCAGTTCGGCGGCGTCGGCGGGGTGCCCTTCGACAAGGAGCACGAAGATCCGGTCGCCGGGGTCGGTCGAGGCCGCCAGCGCCTCGGCGACCGCGTCCTCGTTGACGATTTGCGGCACCAGACTGTCCGGATTGATCTTGATCCCGGGAAACCCTGCATCCGGCCAGTCGCTGGTGCCGCCGGGGACGAATGCCATCAGGAGGCGATCTCCTGGTACGCGGCGAACAGCAGGGAGGTGTCCGGGACGTCGAGGATGCCGGGGCGGCCCACTCCGTCGAGCACCACGAAGCGCAGCAGGTCGCCGCGGGACTTCTTGTCCCGCCGCATGCCGTCCAGCAGCGCCTGCCAGCGGTCACGCCGGTAGGTGATGGGCAGCCCCAGGCTTTCCAGGATGCTGCGGTGCCGGTCGGCGTCGGCGTCGCTGAGGCGCCCGACGCTGCGGGCCAGCTCGGCGGCGAACATCATGCCGACGGAGACGGCGGCGCCGTGGCGCCAGGAGTAGCGCTCGGCCAGTTCGATCGCGTGGCCCAGGGTGTGGCCGTAGTTGAGGATTTCGCGCTGCCCGGTTTCCTTGAGGTCTTCGGACACGACCCTCGCCTTCACCGTGATGGCGCGTTCGATGAGTTCCCGTACGGCGTCGGAGCGGGGGTCGGAGACGGAGGCCGTATCCTTTTCGATCAGGTCGAGGATGGCCGGGTCGGCGATGAAGCCGCACTTGATGACCTCGGCCATGCCGGAGATCATCTCGTTCTTCGGCAGGGTGTCCAGGGTGTCGAGGTCCACGAGGACACCGGCCGGCGGGTGGAACGCCCCGACGAGGTTCTTGCCTTCGGCGGTGTTGATGCCGGTCTTGCCGCCCACGGCGGCGTCCACCATGCCGAGCAGGCTGGTGGGCATGTGGATGACCTTGACGCCGCGCAGCCAGGTCGCGGCGACGAACCCGGCAAGGTCGGTCACGGCTCCGCCGCCGACGGCGACGACGGCGTCGGAACGGGTGAAGTCATTCTGGCCCAGCACCTGCCAGCAGAAGGAGGCCACTTCGATGTGCTTGCCTTCTTCGGCGTCGGGGATCTCGGCCGTCAGGGCGGTGAAACCTGCCGAAGCGAGTTCTTCACGGACGGTGTCGCCGGTGAGGCGCAGCGCCCGCGGGTGGATGACCAGGACACGTTTGACCCGCTCCCCCAGCAGCCCGGGCAGGCTCGCCAGCAGGCCGCGGCCCACAACGACGTCGTAGTTTTCGCCGGGTGTCTGCCCGGTGACCTTGATGACGGTTGATTCGGTGATCACTTTTCAACTTCCTTTGTCGCCGCTGGCACGGGTGCGGCCGCGGTCGCCGCAGCCATGAACCCGTGCAGCGCATCTTCAAGCCGGTGCGCGATGTCCGGAACCGATCCGTTCCGCACATCGATAACCAGGTCGGCCAGCCGCTCGTAGACCGGCCGCCGGGTGGCGAACAGCGTCTTCCATCGTTCCATGGCGTCCCCGGCCAGCAGCGGCCGGCCGGAATTCCTACTGATGCGTTCCGCCACAGTGTCCGCATCGCATTCGAGGTACACCACGGTGCAGTGCTGCAGCAGCTGCTGGGTGCCGGAGTCCAGCACGGCGCCGCCGCCCAGGGAGATTACCGTATTACTGCCCCGCGCGTCGTCGATGGCGCGGGCGACGGCCCTGGCCTCAAGCTCACGGAAGACGTGCTCGCCGCGGCTGGCGAAGATCTCTGCGATGGATCCGTGGTTTGCGACCACCACGACGTCGGTGTCCACGAACGGGGCTCCCAGCTGCTGGGCAAGCTGGTGTCCGATGGCGGATTTTCCGACCGCCATCGGCCCGATCAAGACAATGGGCCGGGCGGCCGCCCGGGCCGGCACTGCCGGCAGTTCGGCCGGCACTAGTGGCCGATCGAGTCCAGGGACGCCGGAATGTTGTCCAGGTAACCCTTGATGTTGCGGGCGGTTTCCTGCACGGAATCGCCGCCGAACTTTTCCGTGACCGCCTCGGCCAGCACGAGCGCCACCATGGCCTCGGCGACGACGCCGGCCGCGGGGACCGCACAGACGTCGGAGCGCTGGTGATGGGCCTTGGCGGCCTCTCCGGTGCTGACGTCGACAGTCTTGAGGGCGCGCGGGACGGTGGCGATGGGCTTCATCGCGGCGCGGACGCGGAGCACGTCGCCGATGCTCATGCCGCCCTCGATGCCGCCGGCGCGGTTGGACGTGCGGATGATCCTGCCGTCGGCGTCCTTGACGATCTCGTCGTGGGCGGCAGAGCCGCGGCGGGACGCAGTGAGGAAGCCGTCGCCGACCTCGACGCCCTTGATGGCCTGGATGCCCATCAGGGCAGCGGCCAGACGGGAATCAAGGCGGCGGTCCCAGTGGACGTAGCTGCCCAGTCCCGGCGGGAGGCCGTAGGCGAGGACCTCGACGACACCACCGAGGGTTTCGCCCTCCTTGTGTGCGACGTCGACCTCGGCGACCATGGCGTCGGAGGTTTCCCGGTCGAAGCAGCGCAGCGGGTCGGCGTCGAGGGCCAGGACGTTGTCCGGGACCGGCAGCGGCCGGCCTTCCGGGACCGCGGTGCTGGCGATCGAGACTGTGTGGGACACGAGCTCGATGCCGAGCTGTTTCAGGAATGCGGAGGCGACGGTGCCGAGGGCCACGCGGGTCGCAGTTTCGCGGGCGCTGGCACGTTCGAGCACGGGACGCGCCTCGTCGAAGCCGTATTTCTGCATGCCGGTGAAGTCGGCGTGCCCGGGCCGGGGGCGGGTCAGCGGGGCATTGCGGGCCTGGTCGGCGAGGATCTCCGGGTCCACGGGGTCGGCGGACATGATCTGCTCCCACTTGGGCCATTCGGTGTTGCCGACCTGGATGGCGACGGGGCCGCCCTGGGTGATGCCGTGGCGGACGCCGCCGAGGATCGTGACCACATCCTGCTCAAACTTCATCCGCGCGCCGCGGCCGTAGCCGAGCCGGCGGCGGGCCAGCGCATCGGCGATCCGGGCGCTGGTGAGTTCCACACCGGCGGGCACGCCTTCGATAATTCCGACCAGTGCCGGGCCATGGGATTCTCCGGCAGTCAACCAACGCAACATAAAATCCATCCTGCCATGTAAGGCGGTTAGAACACCCGTCGGGGCGCCCCGACTGCGTCACACATCACATCTATGACATCAGCCGGCATGGCCCCGCCGAGGCCGGTGAAGTGGCGGACCTGCTCCACGGCCTGGTAGATGAGCATCTCGAGTCCGGGGATGACGGTGCCGCCGGCCTCCTGCCAGGCGGCGGCGAGCCGGCTGGGCCACGGATCGTAAGCGACGTCCAGCAGCACGCCGGGCCTGGGCCCCGCGGTGTCCGGGGCCGGCCCTCCGGCGCGGTCCGCGAAGAGCGCCGCGAGTTCCTCCGCGAGCGGGTCCGCGGCCCGGGGCGGCAGCGTGGAGATGACGACGTCGGCCCCGGCGACGGCGGCGGCAGCCCCGGCCAGCGGACGGACCCGGAGGGGAAGGCCGATGGCGGCGGCGGCGGCCCGGGCCTCCGCGGCGCGGGTGACGTCGCGGACGAGGACTTCGGCGACCGGCGCGCCCAGTTCCTTCAGCGCCGCGATCGCGGCGGCCGCGGTGCCGCCGCCGCCCAGGACGACGGCGGTGGGTGCGGACGCGGCCCCCGCGTGGCGGAGGGCGTTGACGATGCCGGCGACGTCGGTGTTGTAGCCGACAAGGCGCGTGGCGCCGGCGTTGCCTCCCGGTGCCGGGCGCTCGAACGCAACCGTGTTGACGACGCCGAGGTCGCGGGCAACACCGCGCACCTCATCCACCTCGCGGACCATGCCGGACTAGAGCGGCATGGTGACTGACAGCCCGCGCCAGCTCTCCCCCTGCCGCACGTCCTCCCGGACGCGGGCCATAAAGTCCGGCAGCGCGTCCTCGGTCACGTCGATCGCCGAATAGTCGAGTTCCACGCCAAGGCGGGCGTACGCGGCCCGGTGCAGCGCGGGTGACTTGGAATGGCTGATCGGGTGCCCGAGCACGGCGGCCCGGAGCGTCATACGCAGCGTCCGGGGTTGTCCTCGCACCAGGCGTTGTAACGGGCCACGTAGCCGTTGTGCTCCGCCAGCGTCTTGGAGAACAGGGTCTCCTTGGTGTCCAGGTTGATCGTCACCCAGTAGAGGTACTCGTTCGTCTTGGGTTTGGCGGCCGCGTCAATCGCCGTCTTGCCCGGTGAGCCAATGGGTCCGACCGGCAGGCCCTGGTTGGCGTAGGTGTTGTACGGGTTGGACTTGTCGGCCTTCTGCTCCTCGTCGATGTGGAAGCTCTTGATGCCGAGCCCGTAGGTCACCGTGGCGTCGGACTGGATGAGTCCGTTTGTCTCGAGGTTGTCCGGCTTGAGGCGGTTGTAGATCGCGCCCGCCACGTCGCCGTACTCCGCCTGGCCGCCCTCGGCCTGCACGATGCTGGCGACCGTGACGACGTCGTACTGCCTCTCGGGATCAGTGACACCCTGGGCGGTGAGCTCGTCCAGGGTGGTGGTCACGAGCTTCTGCAGCACGTCCTTGGCCGGGGTGCCGAGCGGGAACCGGTACTCGCCGGGGGCGAGGAAACCTTCGAGGTTCGTGGCCTTGGCAGGCACGCCGAACTGGGTGGGCGAATCACTGAGCTCTTTGAGCTGGGCGACCGGGACACCGGTGCCCTCGGAGATGGCCTCCAGCGATTCGCCGATCCTGAGTCCGGCGCTCAGCGCGAAGTACATCACTTTGCCCTGGTCCTTGTTCAGCAGCACGGCCACGGCGTCGGAGTTCTTCATTTCGTTGCGCATGGTGAAGTCTCCGGGAGCCAACGCCCCGCCGGAGGCCAGGAAGTCCCGGAGGAACGTGTCGGCATTCGCCACCACGTTCTTGTCCTGAAGCTCGGTCGCCACGGACTTCGGTCCGGCGCCCGGCGGGACGGTGATGACGACCTCGCCGGTTCCGGGACCCGGGAAGTCGGCCACTGTGTCGCCGCCGAGGAGGGGCTTGAGGAACTGCGCGCCGACGGCGACGGCCACGACGAAGACCGACAGGGTCAGCACCAGGGCCAGGAAGCGGCGCCGGCGGCGGACCTTCTTGGAAGGTCCCTTGGATGTGCGGATGGCGGCACCTCCGGCCAGCACAACGCGGCCGTCTTCCTCGTGGTATTCAGCAGGCTGGCCGTCGGCGTCGTGGGAGGCGTAGCGGGCGTCGTCGGGATGGACGGCGTGGCTGTCATGAACCTCAGCGTCATGGTGCAGTTCGTGGTGGGCTTCGTAGCCGGGCGGGACATCGGCCTGGTAGTGCACGGCGTCCTCACGGGCAACACCGCCGGCGTACTCGTGAACGGGTTCTTCATGAACCGGTTCGTGATGCCCGGGTTCGTCGTGCACCGGCTCTTCGTGCACGGGCTCTTGGTGCACGGGTTCTCTGTGCGCGGCGTCTTGGTGCACCGGCTCTTCGTGCACGGGCTCTACGTGTGCAGGTTCTTCGTGCACGGTGGGGGCTGCCGCGGGCCGGTCCGGTGTGCCGGGCGCGGCGGGCGGGACGTCCCCGCCGGTCTCGAATGCCTGCGGCGGGATAACGTCCTGGCCCTCGGTCCCCTGGACCTTTTGTTGGGCCCTGAGCTCTTTTCGGGTCAGCGGTCGGCCGGCGCCGCCGAAAACTTCACCGGAGGAGTCGTCACTGTTGACCGGGCTCACTGTAGCCTTCCATTTTGGGCAGAATGCGTTGCGCAGATTGCTTGTCTAGTGCCGGATCGGCCTGAGCGCCATCCCCGGTTGGCCCCGGCGCGGACTCCGCGTAAACGCGGACCCCAACCTCCGTCCCCCTGGCCTTTTGCATATCAATTGCATGTTGCAGGATACCTGCCGCTGCAACCTGATCAACTACCTTACGGTGATTTCGGCTGCTCATGCCAGCTTCGTGCAGGTTCCGGTGGGCCGTCACCGTGCTCAGGCGCTCATCGACCAGCCGGACCGGAACGCCGGACCCTAACTCCTCCAGTTTACCCGCCAGTAGTTTTGCATAGTCCGTCGCCATCCGGGCCGAGGCATGCTCCTCACCCTTCATGGTCCGGGGCAGGCCGACAAAGATCTCCACGGCGCCGAGTTCCGCGGCGAGGGCCGCAAGGATCCGCACGTCGGTGTTCTTCTTCGCGTTGCGTTCCAGGGTGCGCAAGGGGGTCGCCAGGATGCCGTCGCGGTCGCACACCGCCACGCCGACCCTGACAGTGCCGACGTCTACCCCCAGTTTGACGCCCTTGGGGTACGCGCCGGGCACGGCAGCTTCGTTCACGGGTCGTCCGCTAGCGCCGGGTAATGGCGTCCACGACGGCCGCGAGGGCGGCGCCGACCTTGGTGGCGTCCGTGCCGCCGCCCTGGGCGACGTCGTCCTTGCCACCACCGCCGCCGCCGAGGATTCCGGCGGCGAGGCGCACCAGGGCACCGGCCTTGACGCCGGCGATCCGGGCAGCTTCGTTGGTGGCAATCAGGATCACGGGGCGGTCGTTGCTGACACCGGCGACCGCGACGGCGGCCGGCTCGGAGCCAAGACGCGTCCGCAGGTCCAGTGCCAGGCCGCGGAGGTCATCCGCGCCACTGACCTGGCCGGCGTCGTGCGCGATGACCTTGACGCCGGCGGCGTCTGTGGCGGTGCCGACGAGCTGTGCGGCGGCTGCCGTGAGCTGCTCCTTGCGGAGGCGCTCGAGTTCCTTCTCGGCAGTCTTGAGTTTGGTCAGGGTGGTGGCAATCCGGTCCGCGAGGAGGCCGGACGGAACCTTGAGCATTTCGGTGAGTTCAGTGACCAGGGCACGTTCGGCGGCGAGGTGCCGGAAGGCATCCATGCCGACGAAGGCCTCGACGCGGCGGTTTCCCGATCCGACGGACTGTTCCCCGAGCAGGGAGAGGCTGCCGATCAATGAGGTGTTTTCCACGTGCGTGCCGCCGCAGAGCTCACGGGACCAGGCGCCGTCGATCTCCACGACGCGGACTTCGTTGCCGTAGTTCTCGCCGAAGAGTGCCATGGCGCCGAGGGCCTTGGCTTCGGCGAGGCCCATGACCTTGGTTTCCACGCGGAAGTTGTTGCGGATGGCGATGTTGGAGACTTCCTCGATTTCCGAGCGCGTGGCCGGGCTCAGGCCCTCGCCCCAGGCGAAGTCGAAGCGCAGGTAGCCGGCCTTGTTGAAGGAGCCGCGCTGCAGCGCTTCCGGGCCGAGGATCTGGTGCAGGGCCGCATGCACGATGTGCGTGCCGGTGTGGGCCTGCTCGGCGGCATGCCGGCGTTCCCGGTCGACGGCGGCCTGGACGAGGGAGTCGGCGCCGATTTCGCCTTCCCGGACGATTGCCTTGTGCACGCTCAGGCCCTTGATGGGGCGCTGGACGTCCAGGACCTCGACGACGAAGCCGTCGCCGGTGATCAGTCCGGTATCGGCCGCCTGGCCGCCGGCTTCGGCGTAGAACGGGGTCTCGGCCAGGACGAGCTCGATCTCGTCCCCCGTGGAGGCCTGCGAGACCTTGCGTCCGGCGGCGAGGATGCCGCGGACCTTGGACTCGCCAGTCAGCTCGGTGTAGCCGGTGAAAACGGTCTCGCCGGCGGACAGCAGCTCCTGGAAGGCGCTGAGATCCGCGTGGGAGCCCTTCTTGCCCTTGGCATCGGCCTGGGCGCGCTGGCGCTGTTCGAGCATGAGCTTGCGGAACTCGGTCTCGTCGACCTTCAGCCCGGCCTCTTCCGCCATTTCGAGGGTGAGGTCGATCGGGAAGCCGTAGGTGTCGTGCAGGGCGAAGGCGTCGGCGCCGGAGAGCGGCCGGCCGGCGGCCTGGGACTCCTTGACGGCGTCCTCGAGGCGGGCCGTGCCGGAGGCGATGGTGCGCAGGAACGCTTTCTCCTCGGCGTAGGCGATCCGGCTGATCCGGTCGAAGTCCGTCTCCACGATCGGGTAGACGCCCTTCATGGCGTCGCGGGACGCGGGCAGCAGTTCCGGCAGGCAGGCCTTCTCGACGCCGAGCAGGCGCATGGAGCGGACGGCGCGGCGGATCAGGCGTCGCAGCACGTAGCCGCGGCCCTCGTTCGAGGGGGTGACGCCGTCCGCGATCAGCATGAGGGAGGAGCGGATGTGGTCGGCGACGACGCGCATCCGGACGTCGTCAGTGTGGTGCGGGTCATCGGCGGACTCCGCCGAGGTGTATTCCCGGCCGGACAGCGCCGCGGCCCGGTCGATGACGGGGCGGACCTGGTCGGTCTCGTACATGTTCTCGACGTCCTGGAGGATCATCGCGAGGCGTTCCATGCCCAGGCCGGTGTCAATGTTCTTTTTGGGCAGTTCGCCCGTGATGTCGAAGTCCACCTTGGAGCGCACGTTGTCGATCTGGTACTGCATGAACACGAGGTTCCAGATTTCCACGTAGCGGTTCTCGTCCGCGATCGGACCGCCTTCGACGCCGTAGGCGGGGCCCCTGTCGTAGTAGATCTCGGAGCAGGGGCCGGCAGGGCCCGGCTGTCCGGTGGACCAGTAGTTGTCCGCCTTGCCCATCCGCTGGATCCGCCCGGCGGGCATTCCTGTGTTCTTGAGCCAGAGCTGCTCGGCCTCGTCGTCCTCTTCGTAGACGGTGACCCAGAGGCGCTCGGGCGGCAGGCCGTAGCCGCCGTCGTCCACGCCCGTGGTGAGCAGCT
>Ga0247818_10001286_pt1 | contig 15792 bp, 12 predicted proteins | sample 13C_Glucose_Day1_FD_192424 | JGI IMG/M metagenome (GOLD analysis project Ga0247818, IMG submission 192424) | Soil microbial communities from agricultural site in Penn Yan, New York, United States - 13C_Glucose_Day1 | ecosystem: Environmental > Terrestrial > Soil > Agricultural land | place...
GCGCTTCCCCGAGAAGGGCACGCTCCTCACGCCCATCCACCCCGGCCCCACCAACGCCCGCACGTTCGTGATCCTGCGGCTGCTGGGCGTGCTCGCCGGCGTCGTGGCCAAGGCGGTCGACGGCAAGATGCCGGCCGACCAGGAGACGATCCGCTACACCGGCGTCTACGGAAAGGACCTCGACGGCAACGACTACCTGATGCGCGAGGTGCTCGGCGGCGGCTCCGGCGGTCGCTACTACGCCGACGGCGAGGACACCATCCACGTCGTCCCCGACTCCCGCAACCTGCCCACGGAGTTCACCGAGTCCCGCTTCCCGTTCATCGTCGAGCGCCTCGGCCTGGCCGTGGACTCCGGCGGCGCGGGGGAGTACCGCGGCGGCCTCGGCTACGAGAAGCACATCCGGATGCTCAAGGACGCGCACTTCATGTCCATCGCCGACCGCTCGATCCTGGCCTGCTGGGGCGTGCGCGGTGGCAAGGCGGGCATGCCGTTCCAGGTCGTGATCGACCCGGGCGGCCCCGACGAGCGCGAGGTCGACGCCCTCGCCGACGCCGAGGTCGTCAAGGCCGGCCAGGTCGTCCGGATCCGGACGACCGGTGGCGGCGGCTGGGGCGACCCGCTGGCCCGCGACCCCGAGCTCGTGGTCCGCGACGTGGTGTGGCGCAAGGTGTCGGCCGAGGCGGCCCTGCGCGACTACGGCGTGGTGCTCACCGGGTCGGCCGACGGCGGGACGCTGGGCTTCGACGCCACCGCCACGGCCGACGAGCGCGCCTCGCGCGCGGCGTGGAGCCGGGACGAGGATGCGTTCTTCGACCGCGGACCGGGCTACTCGTCCCTGGCCGACGGCGCGGCGTTCGCCGAGGTCGACCGGATCTGAGCTGCTCATGACGGTGGGGCGCGTCGCGGTCGTCGGCGGGCACGGCAAGACCGGCCGCGCGGTCCGCGAGGCCCTCGCCGCGCACGAGGTCGACGCCGTCCCGATCGGGCGGGCGGACTGGCCGGACCTTGCGGCGGCGCTGGCCGGGTGCGGGGTGGCGTACGTCATCGCGCCCAACCTGCACCCTGACGAGCCGGCCTACGTCACCGCCGTGCTGGCGGCGCTCGTCACGGCCGGGGTGGGGCGGGTGGTGTACCACTCGGTCGCCTCGCCCTACGCCCCTGCGATGCCGCACCACGTCGGCAAGGCGGTCAGCGAGGACCTGGTCCGGCGCAGCGGTCTCGACTGGACGATCCTGCAGCCGGGCGCCTACCTGCAGAACCTCGACCTCGGCGGACCGGTCGAGCTGCCGTACTCGCCCGACGTCCGGTTCGGCTTCCTCGACCTCGCCGACCTCGGCCGGGCCGCCGCGGTGGTGCTCACCGAGCCCAGTCACGAGGGAGCGACGTACGAGCTCGCCAGCCGGCTCGCGACCGTCCGTGAGCTGGCCGACGAGGCCGGGGTCCCCGTCCACCGGGTGCCCGACCCGGGCACCCACCCCTGGCTGTCCGCGATGTTCGCCTACTACGACGACCACGGGCTGCCCGTCGGCACCCGCGTGCTCGCGTCCCTGCTCCGCCGCGCGTGACGCGGGAGGAGTTGTCCCGAACCGTCGACCGCTCGGCGCCGGAGCGGCCATACTGACCGGCATGGCCGTCGGCAGGCGCGAGGGGTGCGACCCCGACGCAGCTGCGGGACCGGAGCCGGACGCTCTCTCGCGGGACCGGCTGCTGCTCGCAGCCATGCAGACGTCGCCGGACGCCTTCGTCGTCCTCGACCACGAGGACCGGGTGGAGTGGTGGAACCGTGCGGCCGAGCGCCTCTTCGGCTGGACGGTGGACGAGGCGGTCGGGGAGTACCTCACCGACCTCGTGGTCCCCGAGCAGTACCGCACGGCGCACCACGAGGGGCTGCTGCGCCGGGCGTCCGGTGGTGAGCCGCGCCTCGGGGCCGATCCGGTGCAGGTCGAGGCGGTCTGCCGGGACGGCAGCCGGATCCTGGTCGAGCTCAGCGTCGGGGAGCTGGAGTGGGAGGGAGGGCCGAGGTTCCATGCGTTCATCCGCGACGTGACCGACCGCGAGTCGGCGCGCAGCGCGCTCGAGCTCAGCGAGGACCGGTCCCGGCTGGTGTTCGAGAACGCGCCGGTCGGCATGCTCCTGATCGAGGTCGGGGACGGTGGGTTCGGGCGGGTGATCTCGGCGAACCCCGCGGCCGCGGACATGCTCGGCTGGTCGCGGGACGAGCTGCGCGGGATGGCGTGCGGCGACCTGACGCACCCCGACGACGGGCACCTGGACCGGCGGATGGTCCCGCTGCTCCTGTCCGGGGAGCTCGGCAAGCTCGAGTACGAGAAGCGGTGCGTCGGGCGCGACGGCCGCGAGGTGTGGGTGGCGTCCAGCGCCACGCTCGTGCGGGACCTCGACGGATCCCCGATCCACAGCATCCACCAGCTGGTCGACATCTCGGAGCGTCGCTCCGCCGCGCAGCAGCTGGTCCGTCTCAACGAGGAGCTGCGACGGGCCAACGAGGGGCTCGCCGCCGCGAACGCCGAGCTCGACGGCTTCACCGCCGCCGTCGCCCACGACCTCAAGAACCCGCTGATGGCGATCCTGATGCACGCCCACCTGCTGGCGGAGTCCGAGGACGGACGAGCGGTGGGGCGACGCGCCGCCGACGCCATCACCCGCGGCGCCACGCGCATGAACTCGCTGATCGAGGGCCTGCTCCTCTACGCGCGCGCCGAGGGTGCCGTGCTGGACCGGACGCCGGTGGACGTCGACACGATGGTGTGCGACGTCGCGCGCGAGCTCTCCGTCGTGGCCGACAGCCCCGTCCGGGTCACCCGCGAGGAGCTGCCGTCCCTGTGGGTCGAGCCGGTGCTCTTCCGCCAGGTCGTGGCCAACGTCCTCGGCAACGGGGTCAAGTACGTCGCCCCGGGGATCGCACCCCGCGTGCACGTCAGCGCGCACAGGGACCCCGCGACCGACGCCTGGACGCTCCGGTTCGCCGACAACGGGATCGGCATCGCACCGGAGTCGCGGGAGCGGGTGTTCGACGTGTTCCACCGCGAGACCACCGACTACCCGGGCACGGGGATCGGCCTGGCGATCTGCCGCCGCATCGTGGAGCGGCACGGCGGGAAGATCTGGATCGAGCCCGGCCCCGACGGCGGAAGCGTCGTGCACGTGCGGATGCCCTGCGAGTGACCGCGCAGACGTACGCCGACGTGGGCGAGGCGGCGTGGCGCTGGGTCCGCGACCAGGTCCGGTGGGACGACGGTCCGTGGATCCCCGAGTCCGTGCCGCACGACGGCGGGCCACCGGCGGAGCGCGACGGCATGCACAGCGGCACCGGCGGGCTGGCCCACGTGCTGGCCGAGATCCGCGAGACCCGCGCGTGGACCGAGGACGAGACGGCGCTCGCCGACGGCATCGCCGCGCGCATCCGCTCCGGTCTGGCCACGACGACGGCGTACACCTACTTCGACGGCCTCGTCAGCGACCTCGGTGTCCTCTCCGCGCTGGGCGCCGAGGGGGGTGACGCCGCCATCGCGCGACTGGCGCACATCGCCGCCGCCGACGGCTGGGAGCAACCCTTCCTCGGTGCACCGTTGTTCCCGCCGCACACGCGCATCAACGACCTCACCCTCGGGACGGCGGGGCCGCTCCTCGGCGCGGTCTGGTCACACCGGCACGGCGTCCCGGGCGCCGCGGAGCTGGCCCACCGCGCCGCCGACATCCTCCTCGCCGAGGGAGAGGACGTGCCGACCGGCACCGACTGGCCCTTCGTCCCGAGGCGCTTCAGCGAGAAGGCGCGCGCCGAGCGGGGCGACCGGCAGATGCCCAACTGGTCGCACGGGGTCGCCGGCGTCGCGGGCGCGCTCGCCGTCGCCGGCGCGGAGCTGCAGCGTCCCGAGCTCGTCGAGGCCGCGCGGAGCGGGGCCGATCACCTGGTCACCCTCGGTGACACCGCTGGGGACGGCTTCGTCGTGCCGGCCGCGATCCCGCCCTCGCCGGGACACGAGGAGGTGACCTACACCTGGTGCCACGGCCCGACCGGGACGTCCCTCCTCTTCACGGCGCTCGAGCACGCCGGCGTCGACCGGGTCGCGGGCGAGACGCCAGCCCAGTGGCACCGTCGCTGCCTGCACACGATCCGCACCTCGGGCGTCCCCGAGCGTCGCTACCCGGGGTTCTGGGACAACGACGGTCGCTGCTGCGGCACCGCCGGGGTGGGGGAGGTGTTCCTCGACGCCTGGCAACGGCTCGGCGTCGAGGACGATCTCGCCTTCGCCCGGGTCCTCGGCGACGCGCTCGTCGAGCGGGCGCTGGTGGAGCGGTCCGGCGACGGTGACCGCGCCTGCTGGCGCTTCACCGAGCACCGCAACGACGACCCGCTGCTCCCGCCCGGTGTCGGCTGGATGCAGGGCGCGGCGGGGATCGCGGCGTACCTCCTCCGGCTCGCCCGCGTCCTGCGCGAGGGCCGTACGACACCCGCGCTCGCGCGGCTCGACACCTGGTGGAACGTGCCGTGAGCGGACGTGCACTGAGCTTCGGGTCCGCGGCGTGGGAGTACGAGCGGTTCCGCCCCGCCTACCCCGGCGCGGTGGTCGACGAGGTCCTGGCGTACGCCGGGCATGCCGTCGCGACGGCGCTTGAGATCGGTGCGGGGACGGGCAAGGCCACGCGCATGTTCGCGGCTCGCGACATCGCAGTGACGGCGACCGAGCCCGACGCCGCGATGCTCGCCGTGCTCGGACGGCACGTCCCGGGCTCAGTGCGCACCGTGCGGGCGACGTTCGAGGACCTGCCGATGACCGCGAGGTACGACCTCGTCTACGCGGCGGCCGCCCTGCACTGGACCCGCCCCGAGGGCCGCTGGGAGCGCGTCGCCTCGCTGCTCGTGCCCGGCGGTGTGTTCGCCTCGTTCGGGGGACCGGTGCGCCTGGCCGATCCGGCCCTGGAGGAGGCGGTGCGCACCGCCCGCGAGCCCTACCTCGCCGATGACGAGGTGCCGCCACCGGACGGCACTCCCGCGGACAGTCCCCTGCAGTGGCCCGGATCCGAGCTGGAGGCGTCCGAGTGGTTCGACGACGTCCGCCAGGTCCAGGTCGAGCGCCGGAGCACCGTCCCTGCAGTCGACTTCGTGGGCCTGCTGTCGACGGTGTCGGCCTACCTCGAGCTCGACCCCGACGTCCGCGACACCGTGCTGCGGCGGATCCACGGCGTGCTGCCCGACCGGGTCGCGGTCGCGGCGGACATCACCCTCCACCTCGCGCGTCGGGCGCCCGACGCCTGACCGACGCCTGACCGACGCCTGACCGCCGCACGTGGGGCCGAACAGGCCCTACGGCTCGATGAGCCCGGCACGGATGGCGTAGCGCGTCAGCTCGACCCGGTCGCGCATCCGGAGCTTGCCGAGGATGTTGGCGCGGTGCCCCTCGACCGTCTTGAGCGCGATGTGCAGGTCCTTGGCGATCTCGCGCGAGGAACGACCTTCGGCGATCAGCTTGATCACCTGGTCCTCCCGCGCGGTGAGCACCGACGCCGGCACCCGCTCGCCGCGGCGCAGGCGGTCGAGGTAGTCCCGCACGAGGGTGCTCTCGACTCCCGGGTAGAGGAACGTCTCGCCCCGCATCGCCGCCCGGCAGGCGGCGACGAGGTCCTCGTCCGCGACGGACTTGAGGACGTACCCGCTGGCGCCGGCCTTGAGCGCGCCGAAGAAGTACTGCTCGTTGTCGTGCATCGACAGCATCAGGATCTTGGGCGGGTGGCGACGCCTCGCGATCTCCGCGGCGGCCTGCAGCCCGGTCATCCGGGGCATGGCGATGTCGAGCACGACCAGGTCGACCTCCGTGTCGCGCACCCGCTCGACGGCCTCGGCGCCGTCGCCGGCCTCGGCGACGACGGAGAGGTCGGGCTCCTGCTCGAGGATGAGACGTACGCCGCGGCGCACCAGCGTGTGGTCGTCGGCCAGCAGGATGCGGATCACGCGCCCACCGCCTCGAACGGCACCTTCAGCCGCACCGTCGTCCCGTGGCGCGGCTGGCTGACCACCGACAGCTCGGCGCGCACCAGCGCTGCGCGCTCACGCATCCCCATCAGCCCCGACCCCTCGGCGAGCCCGGTGAACCCGCGGCCGTCGTCGCGCACCTCCAGCACGACGCGGTCGCCGAGCCGCTGCAACGACAGCTCGACGGCGCGCGCGTCGGCGTGCCGGGCGGCGTTGGTGAGCGCCTCCTGGGCCACCCGGTAGACCACCACCTCGGCCTCCTGGCTCAGTGCGGGCAGGCCGGGGGCGAACGAGCGGCGCACCGACGCGGAGCTGTGGTCGGAGAACTCGGTCGCCAACGCGGCCAGGGCGCTCGCCAGGCCGAGGTCCTCCAGGACGCCGGGTCGCAGCCGCCGCGCCACCCGGCGTACGTCGTCGAGGCCGGCGCGGGCGCTCTCCCGCACGGCCGCCAGCTCGGGGACGAGGTCCGCCGGGGCCTGCGACTCCAGCTGCTTGAGCCCGAGCAGGACGACCGTCAGGCTCTGTCCCACCTCGTCGTGCAGCTCCTGGGCGACGCGGTGCCGCTCCGCCTCCTGTGCGGCCAGCGCGCGGGCATCCCCGGTGCGGCGCTCCTCGGCGAGGCGCTCGAGGAGGCCGTTGACGCTCTGCGCGATGCCGAGGACCGGCCCCGACCCCTCCTCGGGGAGCTCGGTCGGCTCGAGGTGCTCGATGTCCTCGAGCCGCGCGATGAGGCGGTTCAGCGGCGCGAGAGCCCACCGGATGAGGAGCGCGTCGGTCAGGATCATCACCACCAGCCCGGCGCCGACCACGATGAACTCCGACGGGACGGCGTCCGCCGAGACCTGGGCGGGGGAGAACAGCAGCAGCAGCGCCGCGGCCACGAGCACCACTCCGTTGATCAGGCAGATCGTCCAGAAGAGCGGGAGGTGGCTGGGCAGACGCATGCGCCAACCCTCCCACTCCCGGTCCGGTCCCAGCCCCGTCCAGATGGGGTCAGGCACCCATGGTCGCGACCGCGCGGCCCGCGAAGACTCGTCGTGTGCCGCCTCCGGACGAGAACACCACTGCCGACCCGACCGGGGCCGCGGCGCTGGCGGTCACCGAGGTCGACGCCCGGCTCACCGGGGGCCCCGGATGAGCGACACCCCCTACCTGCTCGAGGTCGGCGTGTCGGTCGCGCTCGTCGCCTCCGCGGTCGGCTTCGCCGTCGGGCTCGCCATCGGGCGCGGACGACAGCCCCGCTGGCAGGAGAAGGGCAGCTTCGTCCACAAGGTGTCGATCGGCTTCGCGACCCTCGACCGGCTCGACGCGGTCCTGCTGCGCTTCGAGGTCGAGACCGCGTCGCGGCTCTCGGGCGTCGAGGTCGGTGAGCTGCGGCTGCCGCCCGGGTCGGGGGTCGCCATCCTCGCGCGCGGGCAGGAGGTGCTCGTCCCCGACGAGCGCACCGTGCTGCGCTGCGGCGACCAGGTCCTCGTCGTCGTCGCCCTCGGCCAGGTGGCGCAGGTGGAGGACCGGCTGCGGTCGGTCAGTCGCTACGGCCGGCTCGCCGGGTGGGCCGAGGACATGGACCGCGCGGGATCTGCCCGTGCCTTCGGCGTCCGCCGGCGCGGTCGGGCGGGGATCGCGTGATCCTCACGTCCGCCGCCCTGGCGGTCTTCATCGTCGCCTACGCCCTCATCGCGACCGAGCGGGTCCACCGCGTCGCCGCGGCCCTCGGCGGCGTGGCCGGCATGGTCGTGATCGGCCTCGTCGACGCCGAGACGGCCTTCTTCCACGAGCACACCGGCGTCGACTGGAACGTCGTCTTCCTGCTGTTCGGGATGATGATCATCGTCGGCGTGCTCAAGCAGACCGGGCTCTTCGAGTTCCTGGCGCTGTGGGCGGCGCAGCGCTCCGGCGGCAGGCCCTACAAGCTGCTCGTGCTGCTCGTGCTGATCACGGCCGCCGTCTCGCCGGTCCTCGACAACGTCACGTGCGTGCTGCTGGTCGCGCCGGTCACGCTGTCGGTGTGCCGGAGGCTGGGCCTCCCGCCGGCGCCGTACCTCATCTCCCTGATCCTGGCCTCCAACATCGGCGGCATGTCCACCCTGATCGGCGACCCGCCCAACATCATCATCGGCAGCCGGGCCGGGCTGAGCTTCGTCGACTTCCTCGTGCACTCGCTGCCGCTGACGATCATCCTGCTGGTGCTCTTCGTCGTGATGGCCCGCTGGCTCTTCCGCAAGGACCTCGACCACAAGGTCGACCTGCACGGCCTCGACGACCTGCGTCCGGCCGACGCCATCACCAACCTGCGGATGCTGCGCCGGTGCCTGGTGGTGCTGGTCCTGGTGATGGTCGCCTTCGGCCTGCACACCGTGCTCCACCTCGACCCGTCGGTCGTGGCGATGATGGGCGCCGGCGCGATGGTGCTGGTCTCGCGGACCGAGCCCGAGGAGTTCCTCGAGGAGGTCGAGTGGGACACGCTCGCGTTCTTCATGGCGCTCTTCGTGCTGGTCGGCGCGTTGGTGCAGGTCGGTGTCATCGGCGCGATAGGGGAGTGGGCCGCCGACGCGATGGGCGACCGTGAGCTGCTCGGCGCGACGGCACTGCTCGTCGGGTCGGGCGTGATCGGCGCCTTCGTCGACAACATCCCCTACACGACCGCGACGGTGCCCATCGTCGAGGACATGGTCGCCACCACGGCGACGTCAGGGGCGGACAGCCCGCTGTGGTGGGCGTTCGTCTTCGGCGCGGACCTCGGCGGCAACGCCACCGCGGTCGCGGCCGGCGCCAACGTGGTCGTGCTCGGGATCGCCGCCAAGGCGGGGGAGCCGATCAGCTTCTGGGGCTTCACGAGGTACGGCGTCGTGGTGACCGTCGCGACGCTGCTGGTCGCGTGGGCCTACGTCTACCTGCGCTACTTCGCGCTGGCCTGATGGACCCCCTGCCGCACGTGGGGCGGATCTGGCCCCTGACCCGCGAATCGGCGGGCCACATCCGCCGCACGTGCGACCGGGAGACCGCCGTTGCCCCACGTGGCCAGCGAGCCGCTTCCGTGACACGTGTCCGAGAAGCCGCCCCCGAGAACCTGACGAGAGGGCAGCATCGCGGACACGTGTGCCTCGAGCGCCACCCGCGGCCGGACCCCACTCCGGCCGATGGGCAACACCTGACCGTCTCCCGGCGTCACGCTGACAACAGTTGCCGATGGGACTGGTGCCGTGGATCACTACGGTGAGCGCATGAGGGTCCTGCTCGCACTCGGCGGCAACGCGATGACGAACGCCGACGGCCGTGCGCGCCCCGAGGACCAGATCGAGGCGGCGCAGGTCGCGATGGCGGCCGTCGCCGGCCTGCTCGAGCACGACCACGAGGTCGTCATCACGCACGGCAACGGCCCCCAGGTGGGCAACCTCCTCGTCAAGAACGAGCTGGCCGCAGGCGTCGTACCCCCCGTCCCGCTCGACTGGTGCGGCGCCCAGACGCAGGCCACGCTCGGCTTCGTGCTCATGGACGCGCTCGACCGCGAGCTCGCTGCCCGCGGGATCGACCGGCGCAGCGCCGCCCTCGTCACCCGCACGCTGGTCGACGCCGACGACGACGGGTTCACCCGCCCCACCAAGCCCATCGGGCGCCACCTCCCCGAGGCCGAGGCCAAGGTGCTCGTCGACCACGGGGAGACGTGGGAGGACCGCGGGGAGAAGGGGTGGCGCCGCGTCGTCGCCTCGCCCGAGCCGCAGGAGATCCTCGACGCGCCCGCGGTTCTCGCCCTCATCGAGGCCGGCTTCGTCGTCGTGGCCAACGGCGGCGGCGGGATCCCGCACGTACGCCGTCCCGACGGCTCGCTCGCCGGTGTCGAGGCCGTCATCGACAAGGACCTCGGCGCCGCCCTGCTCGCCCGGACCACCGGCGCCGAGGTGCTCGTCGTCGCCACCGACGTGCCCAACGCCGTGATCCGCTGGGGGGAGCCGGACGCCGAGCCCCTGGGCCGGCTCACGGTCGAGGAGCTGCGCGCGCACGCCGCCGACGGCCACTTCGCGTCCGGGTCGATGGGCCCCAAGGTCGACGCCGTCTGCCGCTTCGTCGAGGCCACCGGCGGAACCGGCGTCATCACCAGCCTCGACCAGATCACCGCGGCCGTCGCCGGCGACGCCGGCACCGTCGTCGTACCCGTTTGACCCCACGAAAGGAACCCATCTGATGCCCAGCGCCACTCCCAGCGCCATCGAGGTCCGCAAGGTCCCCATCCACTCCGTGGCCGACGCCTCCGAGCTCACGAAGCTCGTCGACGACGGCGTGATCGCCGCCGACCGGGTCTTCGCGATCATCGGCAAGACCGAGGGCAACGGCGGCGTCAACGACTACACGCGGATCATCGCCGACCGCGCCTTCCGTGAGGCGCTGGTCGCCAAGGGCGCCGACCCCGAGCAGGTCAAGGGCATCCCGATCGTGTGGTCCGGAGGCACCGACGGCGTGATCAGCCCGCACGCCACGATCTTCGCGACCACCGACGTCCCCGAGGACGACCCGTCGCGCGAGGAGCTCCGGCTGACCGCGGGCTTCGCGATGAGCGAGGCGATCCTGCCCGAGGAGATCGGCTACACCGCGATGGTCGAGAAGGTCGCCGCGGGCGTGAAGGTCGCCATGGAGCGCGCCGGGATCAGCGACCCCGCCGACGTGCACTACGTGCAGACCAAGACCCCGCTGCTCACGATCCACACGATCCGCGACGCCAAGTCGCGCGGCAAGAAGGTGTGGACCGAGCACACCCACGAGTCGATGGACCTCTCCAACGGGGTCACCGGCCTCGGCATCGCGGTCGCCCTCGGCGAGATCGAGATGCCGACCGACGCCGACGTCATGCACAACCGCGAGCTCTACTCGTCCGTCGCGTCGTGCTCCTCGGGTGTCGAGCTCGACCAGGCGCAGATCGTCGTCGTCGGCAACGCGAAGGGCGTCGGCGGCCGCTACCGCATCGGCCACTCCGTGATGGAGGACGCGCTGGACGCCGACGGCATCTGGGAGGCCATCCGCTCCGCCGGTCTCGACCTGCCCGAGCGGCCGCGCACGAGCGACCTCGACGGCAAGCTGGTCAACGTCTTCCTCAAGTGCGAGGCCAGCCAGGACGGCATGGTCCGCGGGCGCCGCAACGCGATGCTCGACGACTCCGACGTGCACTGGCACCGCCAGATCAAGTCGTGTGTCGGTGGCGTGACCGCGTCGGTCACCGGCGACCCGGCGGTCTTCGTGTCGGTGTCCGCGGCGCACCAGGGCCCCGAGGGTGGCGGCCCGGTCGCCGCGATCGTCGACCTGGGCTGAGGTTCGTCCACACCCCTCCGCGGGGCCGGCAGGCAACTGTCGGTCCCGCGTGATGGGGTGTGCTGTGTGAACACCCCACGGAGTTCTTCTCCCCCGCTGCGCTCCCCCGAACAACTCCGTGGGGACCCCAAGAGCGCGACGACGACCCGCTACCGGTTGGTGGCACCCGACCGCTCGGTCGTGGTGCCGGAGCTCGACGAGCACCAGCAGCGCGTCGTCGACCACGAGGGCGGCCCGCTCCTCGTGCTGGCCGGTCCCGGCACCGGCAAGACGACGACGCTGGTCGAGGCGATCGTCGACCGCATCGAGCAGCGCGGGGCCTCGCCCGACGCGGTGCTCGCCCTCACGTTCTCGCGCAAGGCCGCCGAGCAGCTGCGCGACCGCGTCACCGCCCGCGTCGCCCGCACGACGGGGGCCGCGTCGTGCTCGACCTTCCACTCCTTCGCCTACGCCCTGGTCAGGAAGTACGCACCGGCCGAGCTCTACGAAGGGGCCATCCGGCTGCTGTCCGCCCCCGAGGCCGACGTCGTGCTGCGCGAGCTGCTCCGCGACAACCCCGAGTCGGTCGTGTGGCCCGAGGCGCTGCGCCGGGCGGCGGGCACCCGGGGGTTCGTGCGGGAGGTCCAGGCCGTGCTGGCGCGGGCCAGGGAGAAGGGGCTCGACCCGTCCGGGCTGCGCGCGCTCGGCATCGAGCACGACCTCCCCGAGCTGGTGGCGGCCGGTCTGTTCCTCGAGCAGTACCTCACCGTCCTCGACAACCTCGGCGCCACCGACTACTCCGACCTGATCCGCCGGGCGGTCATCGAGGCCGAGGCCCACCGGGAGGAGCTCCGCGCCCGCTGGCAGCACGTCTTCGTCGACGAGTACCAGGACACCGACCCCGGCCAGGTCGCCCTGCTCCGGGCGCTCGCCGGCGACGGCCGCGACCTCACGGTGGTGGGCGACCCGCACCAGTCGATCTACGGCTTCCGCGGCGCCGACGTGCGCGGGATCCTCGACTTCCCGGCGAGCTTCCCCACCGCCGCGGGGGTCCCCGCGCGGGTCGTGGTGCTGCAGCGCACCCGCCGGTTCGGCCCGCGAATCCTGCTGGCCGCCGGCCGCGTGGCCGACCGGCTCACCCTGACCGGCAGCATCGACGCCGCGGCCCGCGAGGCCTTCCTGTCCCCGGAGGCCGTCCCCGGGCCGCAGGGCGACGGCCGGGTGGAGGTCATCACCTACGACACCGAGCGCGCCGAGGCCGAGCGGCTCGCCGACCTGCTTCGCCGGGCCCACCTCGAGGACGGCATCGCGTGGGACCGGATGGCGGTCCTGGTGCGCTCCGGCCGCACGAGCATCCCGCCGCTGCGTCGCGCCCTCGCCGCAGCCGGCGTCCCGGTCGAGGTCGCCTCCGACGACCTGCCGCTGGTCCGCGACCCGGCGGTCGTGCCGCTCCTCGACGGGCTCCGCGCCGTGGTCAACCTCGACAACGACGACACCGACTCGCCCGACTTCCTCGACCCGGGGCGGATCGAGTCGCTGCTCCTGTCGCCGCTGGGCGGCCTCGACGCCTCCGACCTGCGCGCACTGCTGCGCCGGCTCCGCACGCGCGAGAAGGCCGTGGCCGACCCCTCGGTCCGGCGCACGTCCCGCGAGCTGCTCCGCCTGTCGGTCGTCGAGCCCGGCTTCCTCGACGACCTCGAGGGTCCTGACATCGAGCGGACCGCCGCCCTCGCCGGACTGCTGCGCGAGGGCGCGCGGATGCTCGCCGACCGGGCTGGTGTCGAGGACGTGCTCTGGCGCCTCTGGTCCGGCACCACCTGGCCCCAGCGGCTGCGCCGCCAGGTCGACAGCGGGGGAGCCAGCACCCGGCGGGCCCACCGTGACCTCGACGCGATCGTCGCGCTGTTCGACCTGGCCTCGCGCGCCGTCGACCAGCGCGACCACGTCGGCGTCGCCGCCTTCTTCGCCAGCGTCGTGGCGCAGCAGCTGCCCGCCGACACCCTCGCCGAGCAGGGGGTGCGAGGTGCAGCGGTCCGCCTGCTGACGGCCCACCGGTCCAAGGGGCTCGAGTGGGACCTGGTCGTGGTCGCCCACGTGCAGCAGGAGGGGTGGCCCGACCTGCGGCGGCGTACGACCCTGCTGGGCGCCGACCGCATCGGCGTCGATCCCGCCGGCCACCCCGACCTCGTGCCGCCCGTCACGACCCGCGCGCTGCTGATGGAGGAGCGGCGGCTGTTCTACGTCGCCTGCACCCGCGCCCGGCGCCGCCTCGTGGTGAGTGCGGTGCGATCCCCGGACGACGACGGCGAGCAGCCGTCGAGGTTCCTCGAGGAGCTCGGCGTCACCATCCACCACCAGGACGGCCGGCCGCCCCGGCCGCTGTCGCTGGGCGGGCTCGTCGCCGAGCTGCGACGCACCGCCGCCGACCCTGACGTCTCCCCGGCGCTCCGCGAGGCCGCCGCCCGTCGCCTCGCCGCACTGGCGGCCGAGGAGGTCGGCGGGCGCCCGCTGGTGCCGACCGCCGACCCGTCGACGTGGTGGGGCACCCGCAGTGCCACCCGCTCGGTCCGGCCGATCCGCGACCCCGACCGGCCGGTGCCGATCTCGGCCAGCATGCTCGAGTCGATCCTGGTGTGCCCCGCACAGTGGTTCTTCGAGCGCGAGGCGGGCGGTGTCTCGGCGGTCCACCAGTCCGCCAACCTCGGCCAGGTGCTCCACGCCCTCGCGGAGCGCGTCGCCGTCGGCGACCTGCCCGCCGAGGTCGAGCCGCTGATGGCCGAGGTCGAGGCGGTCTGGGACCGGCTCGCCTTCCGCACCCCCTGGTCCCGGCAGCGCGAGCTGGCCCGGATCCGCAAGGCCGTCGCCCGCTTCGTCCGCTGGCACCTCGACAACCCGCGGCAGTTCCTCGGTGCCGAGCAGCGCTTCCAGAGCGTGGTCGACGTCGACGGCCGGCCGGTCCTGCTCACCGGCTTCGCCGACCGCCTCGAGATCGACGACGCCGGACGCGTGGTCGTGGTCGACTTCAAGAGCTCCCGCGCCGCGCCGACCGGGCCGTCCGTCGCGAGCAACCTGCAGCTCGCCCTCTACCAGTACGCCGTCGACACCGGCGCGCTCGACGAGTCGGCCGGGCGTCCGGTCGCGTCGGGCGGCGCCGAGCTGGTGCAGCTGGGCATCGACGACGACTCGGCCGTCGCCAAGGTGCAGCCGCAGCCGCCCCACGCCGACGGCGGGCCGGAGCGGACCACCCTGCGCGCGGGCCTTGCGCGTGCCGCCGACCTGGTGCGGGCGGAGACCTTCCCCGCCACCGTGGGTCCGCACTGCCGCGACTGCCCGTTCGTCGCCATCTGCCCGGCCAAGGGCGCGGGGAGCGTGACCGTCCAGTGACCCAGCAGCCCTTCGAGCCGGTGTCGCTCGAGACCCCTGAGGACCTCCGGGTCCTCATGGGTGCCGTGCACGCCGCCAGCGACGAGCAGTGGGCGGCCATCACCTCACCGCTGCGGCCCACCGTGGTGGTCGCAGGTGCCGGGAGCGGCAAGACCACGTTGATGGCCCAGCGCGTGGTGTGGCTCGTCGCGACCGGCAAGGTCCGCCCCGAGGAGGTCCTCGGCCTCACCTTCACCACCAAGGCCGCCGCCGAGCTGCGCCAGCGGATCACCACAGCGCTCGGTGCCGCGGGCCTGCTGGACCGGTCGGTGGTCGTCGAGGGGGAGGACGTGCTCGAGCCGACCGTCGCGACCTACCACGCCTACGCCGCCAACCTGCTGGCCGACCACGGTCTGCGGATCGGCCACGAGCCCGACACCCGCGTCGTCTCCGACGCGTCGCGCTACCAGCTCGGGGCTCGCGTCATCGACCGCTTCACCGGCCACATCGAGCTGTTGACCGACCATCCCGCGACCGCCATCCAGAACCTCCTCTCCCTCGACGGTGCGATGAGCGAGCACCTCGTCGACGCCGACGACGTACGCCGTGTCGACGAGGAGGCCCGGCGCGGGTTCGAGCGCGCGCTCGCCGAGGAGCAGGCCGGCAAGGCCCGCAAGACCTACCTCGAGCCGCCGGCCAGGGCGATCAACGCCATCGACCGACGCGCCGAGCTGCTCCAGCTCGTGACCGGCTACCGCCGGCTCAAGGCCGACCTCGGCCTGATGGACTTCGGTGACCAGATCGCGCTCGCCGCCCGGCTCGTCGAGGAGCAGCCGGAGGTGGGCGAGGTGGAGCGTGGCCGGTTCAAGGTCGTCCTGCTCGACGAGTACCAGGACACCTCGGTCGCGCAGGCGACGATGCTGGCCCGGCTGTTCTCCGGCCCCGACCCCGACCGCGGTCTCGGCCACCCGGTGATGGCCGTCGGCGACCCCAACCAGGCGATCTACGGCTGGCGAGGGGCCTCGGTGTCCAACATCCTCAACTTCGCCGACACCTTCCCCGCCGTCGACGGCGAGCCGGGGCGACTGCCCCTGACGGTCAACCGGCGCTCCGACCGCCGCATCCTCGAGGTCGCCAACCGGCTCGCCACGCCGCTG
>Ga0247818_10001287_pt1 | contig 15781 bp, 6 predicted proteins | sample 13C_Glucose_Day1_FD_192424 | JGI IMG/M metagenome (GOLD analysis project Ga0247818, IMG submission 192424) | Soil microbial communities from agricultural site in Penn Yan, New York, United States - 13C_Glucose_Day1 | ecosystem: Environmental > Terrestrial > Soil > Agricultural land | place: USA...
TCGTGGGCCTGGGCCTCGACGTTGATCGTCTGGTAGCCGTACAGCGGATCCATGATCGGCGGCAACACCAGGCGCTGCGGGTCGGCGCGGGAAAAGCCGCCATTGCGGTCCGGCGACCACTGCATGGGAGTGCGCACGCCATCGCGGTCACCCAGGTAGATGTTGTCGCCCATGCCCAGTTCGTCGCCGTAGTACAGCGTCGGCGTGCCGGGCATCGACAGCAGCAGGCTGGTGAGCAGCTCGATACGCCGCCGGTCGCGTTGCAGCAGCGGCGCCAGGCGCCGGCGAATCCCCAGGTTGATGCGGGCGCGGCGGTCCTCGGCGTAGTAGTTCCACAGATAGTCGCGCTCGCGGTCGGTGACCATCTCCAGGGTCAGCTCATCGTGGTTGCGCAGGAAGATCGCCCACTGGCAGTTGGCCGGGATCTCCGGGGTCTGGCGCAGGATGTCGGTGATCGGGAAGCGGTCTTCCATGGCCAGGGCCATGTACATGCGCGGCATCAACGGGAAGTGGAAGGCCATGTGGCATTCGTCGCCATCGCCCTCTCCGAAGTACGGGCGGGTGTCCTCGGGCCACTGGTTGGCCTCGGCCAGGAGCATGCGGTCGGGGTAGTTGGCGTCGATTTCGGCGCGGATCGCCTTGAGCACCACATGGGTCTCGGAGAGGTTCTCGTTGTTGGTGCCGTCGCGCTCGATCAGGTAGGGGATGGCGTCCAGGCGCAGGCCGTCGACGCCGATGTCGAGCCAGAAGCGCATCACCCCGATGACGGCCTTGAGCACCTGCGGGTTGTCGAAGTTGAGGTCCGGCTGGTGCGAGTAGAAGCGGTGCCAGAAGTACTGGCCGGCCACCGGGTCCCAGGTCCAGTTGGACTTCTCGGTATCGAGGAAGATGATCCGCGTGCCGTCGTACTTCTGGTCATCGTCCGACCACACGTAGAAGTCCCGGGCCTTGCTGCCGGGCTTGGCATGCCGGGCGCGCTGGAACCAGGGGTGCTGGTCGGAGGTGTGGTTGATGACCAGCTCGGTGATCACCCGCAGGCCGCGCTTGTGCGCCTCGGCGATGAAGCGCCTGGCGTCAGCCATGCTGCCGTAGTCCGGGTGCACGGCCTTGTACTCGGCGATGTCGTAGCCGTCATCGCGCCGTGGCGAGGGGTAGAACGGCAGCAGCCAGAGGGTGTTGACGCCAAGTTCCGCGATGTAGTCGAGCTTGCCGATCAGGCCTGCGAAATCGCCGATGCCGTCGTTGTTCGCGTCGAAGAACGATTTCACGTGCAGTTGGTAGATCACCGCGTCCTTGTACCACAGCGGATCGTCGATGAAGGCTGCCGGGCGGGAACGCTTGGCCATTGGGGACTCCTTTGTGTCCGAGGGTTCAGCTTGAAGCCCATCGCGGGCTAGCGCGATTTCTCGATGCGCCAGATACCGAACGGCTGATGCCAAGGTTCGATGCGCATCCACTGGGTCTTGCCATGCCAGGTCCAGCGCTGGCCATTCATCAGGTCTTCCCCTTGGGTGTCGGCGCTGTCGTCCAGCCCCAGCTCCCACAGTGGCAACTCGAAGCTGGCCTCCTGGGCGTTGTGCGGGTCGAGGCTGATGGCCACGAGGATGAAGTTGTCGCGCTCGGGGGTGCGCTTGGCGAAGTAGAGAATGTTGTCGTTCCAGCAGTTGAGGAACACCACCCCCAGGTGGGTCTGCAGGGCGCGGTTGTGCCGGCGGATGCGGTTGAGCTGGGCGATCTCGGCGACGATGTTGCCAGGCTGGGTGAAGTCCCGGGGGCGGATCTCGTATTTCTCCGAGTCCAGGTACTCCTCCTTGCCCGGCAGCGGCGTGCCCTCGCACAGTTCGAAGCCCGAGTACATGCCCCACAATCCCGAACCCATGGTCGCCAGCGCCGCACGGATCAGAAAGCCCGCCCTTCCGGAGGTCTGCAGGAAGAAGGGGTTGATGTCCGGGGTGTTGACGAAGAAATTGGGTCGGTAGCACTGGCTCCACGGCGGCTGATTGAGCTCCTCGAAGTAGTCGCGCAGCTCCTGCTTGGTATTGCGCCAGGTGAAGTACGTGTAGCTCTGCGCGTAGCCGACCTTGCCCAGGCGCGCCATCATCGCCGGGCGGGTGAACGCTTCGGCGAGGAAGATCACCTCGGGGTGCTGGCTGCGCACATTGCCGATCAGCCATTGCCAGAACGGCAGCGGCTTGGTGTGCGGGTTATCGACGCGGAAGGTCTTCACCCCCTCCTCGACCCAGCCGACCACCACGTCGCGCAGCGCCAGCCACAGGCTCGGCACCGCCTCGGGGGCGTAGAAGTCGACGTTGACGATGTCCTGGTATTTCTTCGGCGGGTTTTCCGCGTAGCGGATACTGCCGTCGGGGCGCCAGCTGAACCAGCCGGGGTGCTCCTGCAGCCAGGGGTGGTCCTGGGAGCACTGGATGGCGAAGTCCAGGGCGATCTCCAGGCCATGCTCGGCGGCGGCGGCGACCAGTCGGCGGAAGTCCTCGCGGCTGCCCAGCTGCGGGTGGATGGCATCGTGCCCGCCCTCGGGGCTGCCGATGGCATAAGGGCTGCCGGGGTCGCCGGGCTCGGCCTGCAAGGCGTTGTTGCGGCCTTTGCGGTGCTTCATGCCGATGGGGTGGATCGGCGGGAAGTACAGCACGTCGAAGCCCATGTCGCGGATCATCGGCAGGCGCTGGTGCACGTCATCGAAGGTGCCGTGGCGTTCGGGGTCGTCGGTGACCGAGCGCGGGAACAGCTCATACCAGCTGGCAAACTGGGCCGCCTCGCGGTCCACGTCCAGCGGGAATTCGCGGCTGCGGGTGAGGTAGCTGCGGTGCTCGGCCTCCCCCATCAAACGGGCGGCCTCAGGGTGCAGCAACGTCTTCACCTGTTCTTCCACCGGCAATCCCGGCAAGCGCTGCTGCAGCTGCGCCAGTTGCTCGCGCAGCAGCCCGTCGCTGCGTTCGATGCCCTTGCCCAGCAGCAAGCGGCCCTCCTCCAGCTCCAGCTTCACCTCCACGCCGGCGGCGTACTTCTTCTCCAGGTCGTGGCAATAGGTGGCCCAGGGGTCGATCCAGGCCTCGATGCTGAACAGATGCAGGCCCAGCTCGGCAGGCGTGAATTCGGCCTGCCACAGGTCGTTGCCCGGCGAATGCATGGCCACGCAGTGCCAGCGCCGGCTGTGGGCCTGGCGCCAGTGCAGGGTCACGGCCAGGCGGTCATGACCGTCGGTGTAGACCTTGGCGCCCACTTCGACCTTGTGACCGCGCACGGCCTTGGCGGCGAAGGTGCCGCCGTCGAGCACCGGGCTTGCGTCCTCGATCACGATGCGCGGCGCCAGCAGGGCCTGGGACAGGCTGATGGCCTGGTCCGGGTGATCACCTGCCATCGGCACGCTTTCGAACGGCTCGTTACCAGACATCGACCTTGCTCCCCTGGGCTGGTGGCGGTAAGGGTTCAGAGCCGTGCGCAAGCGCGAGGGTTCAAAAAAAATGAGCGCAGGGCGCAGGCTTGGGTCAAAGCCTGCGACACCTCTTCATTCATCCCGCGAGGCCAGGCCCATGAACATTCCCATTCCACCGGAGACACCCGACCCGAACATCGACGACCCGACCTTGCCGCCGCCAGTGCCCGAGGAGGACCCGGACGAGCTGCCGATCAAGCCGACCGTGCCGCCGACGGTGGGCGACCCGCCGAGCCAGGAGCCGCCGGTGAAAGCTTGAGGATAGACAAGGCTGCAAATCCCGCCTGAGCCGGCCCTGTCGCGGGGCCGGCATCCACAAGCACACACCTGGCCCAACCGCACCTGGCATTTCTACCAGTAGCCCCTGCCCGTAAAGCCACGTACAGAGAGGCATTATTCTCTGACGACTTTTTCGGCATGCGCTCACGCCTCTACATCGCCTTCCACCTTAAATGGCTCCTCGCCTGCTTTCTGGAACAGAGCCTGCACAACATCCGCCCCGGCATCGCTTTGGACGAACTGGGCGCCGACAGCTTTGACGTGGTCGAACTGCAGGCTATCGTCGAAGAGACGTTCGACATCCTCATGCCTCAGCCAATTCGCACCTACACCACCTTCGCCGAGCTGGTGGAGCTGGTGTACCGCTTGCTGCCGCCCCAGGGCAAGGCCCCATCGACTACCTGAACCGCCTGCCGTACCTGGCATTTCTGCCAGTTGTGGGCGCTGGCGGCACGTTTTAAAAAGTTGCTTCAAAGCCCTTGCCGCATGGAGCACTAGCTAATGACTACCGACTCCTTCCCAGTACCCTACCTGATCAGCACCCAACCCGACGGCAGCCTGCCCGACATGCAGGGCTTCGGCCTGGAACGGGTAGGCAGCGTCGAAGGGGGCTGGTACAGCCTGTGCCCGATCAGGGCCGGTCGCGCCTTGGCCAAGGGCGAAACCATCAGCGCGTGCCTGGTGCACCGTCGCACCGGCGAACTGACTCGGGTCGACTACATAGCGAAAGCCGGCAAACTGGACGCCACAAAGTGGCTCGAAGACTTCGTCGAACAGGTAGCCAAAGCCGGCAAGCCCATCACGGCAGGGGGCTGGAGCGACGATAATGGGTTCTCCAGCAGCCACGAGGCGCCGCGCCTGTGGTGCCAGGCCGACTACCGGGCGTTCAGCACTGCGCCGTTCAGCAGCAACATCATCCAGGTGCTGGCTTGTGACGACAGTTTCTCGCTGGCCAAGGGCAAGACCCTGAGCCTGCAAGTGCGCGACCTCAAGACCCAGGCCCTGCACGAACAGCACCTGTTTACCGCCGAAGCGGACAGTGGCTGGAGCAAGGCCCTGTGCGCGCAGATCAACCGCGACAGCCAGCTGTTGCGCGCCGGTGTACTGGACGCGGCGGCCTGCACGGTGACACCAGGCGACAAAGGCAACGCCTTCTGGGGGCCGCAGCACGGTGAGCTGTGCGTGACCCTGACCGAAGTGGACTGGTGGGCCAGCGATGCACTCGACGGCAGCGCAGTACCCAGTGGTGCCACGCTGCATGCCTGGGTGTACGACGCGTTCTCCCAGCGCCTGCTTGGCCACCATGCCTGGACGCCGAGCAAGGCGCAGAGCGCCAGCGACAAATGGCTCAAGCCTTGGGCCGAGGCGCTGGCCAAATCGCAGCTGGCGCCTTACCTGCGTATCGACACCACCACGGCGATGCTCGAACAGCGCGGCGACGGCCTGCGCATTTTCGCCACGCTGCCCGGTGATGAGCACGCGGTCGAGGGCCCGCTGCTGAAGACCGCCTTCAAAGCCCCTGAGGATGCCGTCCTGGTGACCGTGCGGCATCCTGGCAACCAGGCGTTGCTGCACCACGCGCTGTTCAGGCCCCAGGATTGCGAGACAGTGCCCGGCAATCAGACCACCTGGGTAAAGGCGCTATCCCTCTTCATCCAAGCACAAAATTGGCCGGAGCTGTCTGTCAAGGATGACAAGCAGCTGTGGCTACCTCGGCATGCTGAACTGCTGGTCGCGCTGGACAACGTTGGCGACGGTGATAGCTGGAGCACCGAGGATTATGGGTTGCAGCTGCTGAACACCGATGAGTGGCCAAGCGACGAGACAACTGATTCCGTACAGATCACGGTCGAGCCAGGCCAAGGTGTGACAGGGGTGACACTCAGTTCGCCGGGCGCAGAACTGGAGTTTCGCCTTGACGAGGTAGCACGCAAGAAAGGCTACCGGGTGATGGCGTGCGTGCCCAGGCAGCGTGCGGCCGAGAAACTCAGAGAGGCCTACAACGAATACGTGGAGGCGGCTGTCGCGGCGAAAAAGCCTGTGGCCATCTCGTTTGTGGAAACCGGCAATCTAAACTCTATCGCCCCACTAATTCAGCAGATGTGGGCTGCAGCTCAGGTCTACGACAATATCAGGTGCATGCCGTTCTTGGGCGCGGTCCATGGCTTTAAACACGCCTGTGAGAGCATCATGGGAATCGCCGAAGCCGAGACCGCCGACGAAGTTGCATTTCAAGCCGCCACCGACACTGCGGTAGTCAGCATAGACACTTTCAACGCCATTAAGTATTCGAAAGACGCCTTCATTCCCAAGGCCACTGACTGGATCTACCACAAGTACATATTACAGCCCTGCTACGAGACTATCTTCAAGTTATGCTACGAGGCAACCTACCAGGCCGCCTTGAAGGCTGCTCAAATGAACAAGTACGAGCCCGACGAAAGAGTGGCCTACAAGATCATCTACGAACACGCACATGACGCCGCCAAGCGCAACTCTCAGGCCACTGACGATGCTATTGGTAAAATTCGTACCTACCTTCAAGACTTACAATATACCGCGGTGCTAACTCATGATATTTCAGAGTTTGAGACGCTTGAATTACTCGACATACAGGATCACCTATTAACTTACTCGATGACTGACATCGATAAACAAGCGTATGCCCTTGTCGCCTACCAGGCCGCTTACAAGGCCGCCCATGAGGTCGCCCACATGGGCAAGGGCGCCGCAGCTGTCGAGGTGGCCTACGTCGCCACCTACATGGCTAGCCAATCCCTATCCGCGCCCGACAATATCCTATCGCACATACTCGCCGCCATCAGGCTCGCCCTCACCATTGCCACTGCCAACAAGGAAGCTGCCCCGTTGTGGCCGGTGTCGGTTACGGGCGATACCATCACCTGGCAGGGGCCGCTGACCGACCAGACGTATGACATCTACCTGGACTTCCCAGAGTCCGAGCGCGACAAAGCCGCCTCGACCGTGGGTCATATCGGTGCCGTGCAAACCACCCAGTTGTGGCACACGCCCAAGCCGGTCATCTTCACCCCGCCAAAGAAACTCAAAGAGTGGAAGGAAATCAGCTTCCTCTGCGAGGACTACGGTAACACCAGCCGCTCCGAACTGTTTGATACCACCGGCCACAGCGAATCCGGGGTGGACCCACGCACCGGACTGTTTCACGCCCATTATCCGGTGGCCAGCTTGCAGGGCTTGCAAGGCCAAGGGCCCGCGTGCGACCTGACCTTGCACTACTCGGCACTACGCGCCAACGAAGCCGGGCTGGGCGATGGCTGGGCCTGGCGCTTTTCCAGCGTGCAGGTGCGCGACAGGCTGCTGACCTTGGCCGATGGCACCCAGGTCAAGTTCACCGACGCGCAATGGACCGACCTGGGCAACGGCAAGGCGCTCAAGCTGGCCACCTGCGTGGTGCGCAGTAACAAGGATTGCAGCGAGTTCATACTTGACCTGCCCAGCGGCCGTCAGGAAACGCTCAAGAAACCTGCCGGCAAAGGTAGCGACAGCGAAGAACCTAACAAGGCATTCCACGATCTGGTCGTGAAAACGTTGAAAGCCATTCGCGACAAGTCCAAACCTGATTTCCCAGCAAAACCGGAAAACTGGCAACAGTGGGGACTGATGTGCGTGCCATGGCTCTATTACAGCGCAGCGGCCATCGATTACGACGAGGCGGTCAGAGCGTGGGAGGGGGACGACAATATCAAGGAACTGAAAAGACGCATCGCCGACTACGAGAAACCGTTCGAGCTGCTGCTGCCATCGACCATCGAATCGCCCTACGGTGAACAGTTGACGCTGGAGTGGAAGCGCCAGAAAGGTCAGTTCCTGTTGTTGGCAATCAATAGTGGCAACGAGGCCTTGTTCAAAGCCGAGTACATCACGCCTCAGGAGAAAAAGGCCTCGCAGGTGAAGATGCAAGTCTGGCCGAACAGCAAGGCCGAGAAATACGAGGTGAACCTGGACCTCCAAGGTTATCTGCTGCGCACCCTCACGCGCATGCAGAACGACAAGGTGCTGCAGCAGGTGGACTGCGATTACGACGACGACCTGGCCTTGGACCGGGTGCTGTGCGGCCTGCGGGAGCTGGATGGGTCGGTCGAGTGCGTCAAGTACCAAGCTGCCGCGCAGACAAGCGGTCGCCCCGGCCTGCCTCGCGTGAGGCTGCACAGCTTGGTGCCAGGCGATGGACAACAGAACCAGGTGGCGACCTACCGCTACGATGGGGAATTTCTGGAAACCGACCAGCGGATCGTCAGTGTCGAGTACGAATGCGGTGCGCATGGAGCCCGCGAGCAGCATTTGCTGGTGCACGGTCGCGTCAAACACGGCAGCCGTATCGAGCGCTTCGAACTGCTGCGCGCGGTTACCTCGGTGCAGGACCACTGGTTGGCCTTCACCACCCGCCAGGACGATAAGAAAGGCAGCAAGCAGCGATTGACCAAGGGCTACCGCTACACGGGCGCGGGCGATGAGTTTGTCGAGCTGCTGAACGCCCTGGAGGCAGGCGCCGAGGGCGACGAGATCGCTGTGAAGGATGGGGCGGTGCTGGTTGAACGCCAACGCGAGCTGCTCGGGTGGTTCTTATCGAAGTCCGACAACGCCGACCGTCCGAAACTGGCCGCCTGCATCACCCGTCTGTTGGCCAGTGTCCCCCGCTCCGAACGCGACGCGCTGGGCCGCACGGTGGAGGTGGCCACGCAGGAAGAAGACCTGGCCGGCAACATCCAACGCCTGCACAAGAGCGACGAGCACACGCTGTACCGCTGCTACTACACCAAAGCCGGCGACAACCCGATCACGCTCAACACGCTAGAAGGGTTGGAAGATCTACCGACCCTGAACTGCCCCTTCATTCCGGACTATGCCGCGGCGCCGGTCATGGCGGAGTACCAGTGCGACCCGTTCGGCAACCCCAAAGGTCTGCGCCTGTTCGGCTACCGTCAGGTGAAACGTGGCACTCGCGACCTGCTCGAGCAGGCCGAGGTGGTCGTGATCGAGGGGGTGAAAGGCAAGCTCGAAGGCGACCGGCTCACTGCCGAAGCCGCCTGGACGCTGTCCGGCTCGTCCAACCCTCTGCTGTGGCGCCAGCGCAGCACCGAGGTCTCGGTGGTCAGCGCCAAGACGGAGCAAAGCAAGGTCATGCAATGGTCGGTCAAAGACACCCAGGTTACTCACCTGGGCAAGCACAGCTTCACGTTGAAGAACGTCCAGGCCTTCGAGGACAACCCGACCGATGATGGCATCGTGGTACGCGTCAGTACCACCACCGAGGCCGGTACCGAACAGCTCAGCAAGGAGCTGCGTTCACGCCATGCCCGGCGCCGCCTGGAACGGGTGGAGCAAGGGGAAGAGGTGCACTGGCAGTACGATGCGCTGGGCCGCGTGACTCAAGAAACGCGCTACCTGATCAAGGCAGGCGGTACGGGCAAGGTCAAGGACCAGCAAGCCGACGAGCTGACCGGCACCACCTATTCGGCTGACGGTAAGGTCGCAACGCACACCCATGACAACAAGGACGTCAGCCGCAGCTACCTGGACGGTCTGCAACGGGTTTGGCGACACGAGTGGCGCAAGCACGGCACCCAGCACTACTTACCGCTGGGGCAATGCAACCTGCAAGGCTTGGATGCATCGCCGCTGCTGGCCAGTTGCACCTGGGACTACCTGCCCGGCGGCCAGGCCGTGGTGGAGATGGCCCCGATGGTGTTGGGCGTGGGGCCTCAAGCCTGGACGCGGGAACAAGGCGGTCTTGATGGGCCAGGCATGCGCAACGTACTGCAAGCCCTGGCCAAGGACGAGGCCCCCGCAGCTCAAAGCGCTTGGGTATTCGACGCGCCGGCAACCCAGGACATCACCAGCCAGTGCCTCGTCGAACTGGGCCTGGATGATCAGTGCTTGTTCCAACGCATAACCGATTACTCCTACCGCAAGAATGGAACATTCGAGCAAGTGGATCGCCTGACCGACCCTGCAGGCAAAACCCAGATGCAATTGCTCAGGCACTTTGACAGCTCAGGCCATGTCATCAAATATGAACGCACCCTGGGCAAGCAAACCCATACCTATAGCCTGAATCGCGACGCCCTGGGCCGGGTTACCCAGCTTACGCGCCCGGACAAATCCACCGTCGCCTACAGCTACCATGGTCTGAGCAACCACGCCACCGAGCTCAAGGTAGACGGCAAGGTGGTGGCCACGCAGAAAGTGAGCAAAGTCAGCACGCTGACCTCGCGTACCGTGGGTAAGCGCGCCTACAGCTTCACGGACACCACCGTGACCTTGCCCGACAAGACCACCCTCACCACTGCACAAGACGCCAAGGGCATGAGTTTCAAAGGGCAGGAGCAGGCCTTCTCCAGCCTTACTCACGAGGACAACACGCTGACCTTGTCCTCGGACGCCAGCGACACCGCAATGTCCAGCGGCTGGACGCAGGCCTACCGTGACGTAAGCCTGCCCGGTAGGCAACGGGTTGAGCAAACTTCGCCCCGCGCCAAGCACCAGGGCTACCGCTGGCAGAGCCTGCGTGGCCAGACGCTGGCCTCACTGCGCGCCGATGGCCACTGGCAACGGGAGTTCACTGATCGCCTGGGCCGGGTGCTGCGCTCGTGCCAGGACCACGAGGAAGTGCTGCACCGCTACGACGCACAGGGCCGCTTGCAGTCGCGTCAAGCCCAGGCACTCAAGGCCGGCAGCCGCTGGCAGGTGCTCAGCGAGTACGATGGTTTTGGTCAGGAAGTGACCCGGCGCTTCCTGAGCAACGGCAACGAATGCTTCAAGCAATGCCTGACCTGGCGCGGCGATGGCCGCCTGGCCAGCAAGACCAGCTACGAAAAAGGCACCCAGCTGCGCGCCGAGCACTTCACCTACGACGCGCTCGACCGCCTGCAAAAGTATGAATGCAAGACCAGCGCCGCCAAGCATTGCCCACAGGACAGCCAGGGCACGGCGGTCAAGGCCCAGGACTTCACCTGGGATGCCATGAGCAACCTGACCCAATGCGTCACCACCGGCTTTGACGGCACGGCGCACACCGAGGACCTGGCCTATGCCAAGGCCGATCCGACCCAGCTGACAGGCGTCACCCGCGGCGAGAACACCAAAAAGGTGGCCTGGAACAGCAATGGTTTCCTGACCGACGCCGCCGGCGAGCACCACTTCAGCTATAACGCCGCCGGCCAGCTCGACAAGGTCAAAGACAGTGACGGCAATCTGATGGCCCGCTATGAGTACGACGGCAGCCAGCGCCTGGCGGCGCAGTACCTTGAGGACGACGAGGGCACTTGCGAGCTGCGTTACGAGGGCGACGAACTGATTGGTGAACTGCGCTACGACAAGGCCGGCAAAGTCAGCCAACGCACGAGCCTGACCGGCGGCCTGGCCCAGTACGATGAAAATGAGGTACGCTGGCTGATCGACGACCCCCAGGTCGGCGTCGCCGGGCAGGTCAAGGACGGTAAGCTGGAGCTGGCACCGCTGCTGCCGTTCGGCGAGGGCAAGGCGCTGGCCGGCCTGGTCAGCGGCTACAACGGCATGCGCCGCGACCCCCTCACCGGGCACTACCATGCGGGCAATGGCTACCGCTGCTACGACCCGACGCTGCGCCGCTATACCCAGCCGGACTGGCTCAGCCCGTTCGGTGAAGGGGGCATCAACGACTACGCCCACTGCCCGGACCCGGTCAACCTGCACGACCCCAGCGGGGCCATCATGATCAGCCGTTGGGACCAGAGCAACCAATTGGCCTCCTATCAAAAGGCGCTCCAGGACACCCAGAAAATGCCGGTCGGCGGTCGCTGGCGAGGCCTGGCGCTCTCGGCATTGGTGGCCGTGGTGGGCGCGGCACTGACCGTTGTCACCGGGGGCATGTCGGCGATCGTGCTGGGGTTTGTCACGGCGATGAGTGTGCTGTCGTTCGCCTTCGAAGTGGCGGCGGTGTTCACAGCAGACTCGAACCCTGAACTATCCAGAAAATTGAGCATCGTTTCGGTCGCCACAGGGGTGTTGAGTACCTTGGGCTTCTCCGGATTGTTCAAGCTTGGCTTCAAAGGGCTGAAGCTCCTGGCAACGGGCGCCAAGCTGCTCGGAAAAGGCGCCAAGGTAGTGTGGAACGGTGCCAAGACCTTTGCCCGCACCGGGTTTAAAGGGTTGTCTGTTGCCGGACGTACGGCCCGGGCGGGCGGCCGGGCGAGCACCTTTGTTGATGAAGCGCTGGGTGGACTGGGCGCGCCTGGCAAGCTAGGCAGCCCTTGGCGACGGGCGATGTATCACCTGACAGGGCCTTCTGAAATCTATACGAAGACCAACTTTGCACACGCAGGCGTCATTGGAAAAATTGGCAGCTATATGCAAGCCAAGGGATTGCACCTGCCCCTGGTCAGCCGCCACCTGCCGACCCACATTTCGCAGGGTGCCGCCTACGCGGCCGACGTTGTCGGCAACGTACTCGACGCCAACCTCCTGCAAGGCACGATCCTATCCAGCATCGGCCTGGAAGAGCAGCGTCTGGCGCTGCAGGCAGAGGGGCAACCCGAGCGCGAGGCTGGGAGCACGGTCAGCGTACGGAACGCGGGGGATTCTTCATCCGCGCAGGTACCCCGGCTTCCATCCCTGGGCACAGTACGGCACAGGTTGCCACCGGCCACGCACAGCGTGAGGTTCTGGTGGTGAGCTTGCCAGCGGCTTGGCGGTAAGCCCGTGCAACAGCGCTTTCCCCATCCTCGCGCTGGGGAAGCGCATCCATAGGCAATGACGACAAAGGTGACAATCATGAGCGATACAAAGGGCAAGACCGGAAAAGTGGTGGAGTTCGATAACGAAGAGGGCTACGGCTACATCGACCACAAACATCAAGGCAAACGGGTGTACCTGCCCAAAGATCAGGCCACAGGCCTGGAGGATGACGTCGACGTGACGTTCGATATCATGATGGTAGGAAGCGAGCCGCACGCCACCAATGTGAAGCGCAATTAGATCCCGGCGTGCTGTAGCGTGCCCCGCGTCAAAGCGCGGGGCGCGTTCACTCGAAGGCTTCGACCGAGTGCCCTCGGACTCCAGATCATCTGCCTCCGATTTCCGCGACGCTGATCTCGCGCATCCGATACTTCTGCACCTTCCCCGTCACCGTCATCGGGAACTCTTCGACAAAGCGGAAATGCCTCGGCGCCTTGAAATGCGCCAGCCTAGCCTTGCACCACCGCTGCAGCTCATCCGCCGTGGCGCTGTGCCCTGGGTGCAGGCGAACCCACGCCACCACCTCCTCACCATACTTGCTGCACGGAATCCCCACCACCTGCGCCTCGGCTACCGCCGGGTGGGTGTGAAAGAACTCCTCCAGCTCGCGCGGATAGATGTTCTCGCCGCCGCGAATGATCATGTCCTTGTTGCGCCCGACAATCCGTACATAACCCTCGTCGTCCATCACCGCCAGGTCGCCGCTGTGCATCCAGCCGGCCGGGTCGATGGCGTCATGGGTGGCCTGCAGGTTGTCCCAGTAACCAAGCATCACGCTGTAACCACGAGTGCACAGCTCGCCGATCTCACCCTGTGCGACGATGCGCCCGTCGGCGTCCACCAGCTTGGTCTCCAGGTGCGGCTGGGTACGGCCCACGGTGGTCACGCGCAGCTCCAGGCCATCGTCGGGACCGGTCTGCAGCGACACCGGGCTGGTCTCGGTCATGCCGTAGGCGATCTGCACCTCGGCCATGTGCAACTGGTCGATCACCTTGCGCATCACCTCGATCGGGCAGGTGGCGCCGGCCATGATGCCGCTGCGCAGGGTGGACAGGTCCAGTTGCATGCGTGCGGGGTGGTCGAGCATGGCGATGAACATGGTCGGCACCCCATACAAGATGCTGGCGCGCTCCTCGGCCACGGCGCGCAGGGTGAGCTCGGCGTCGAAGGCGTCATTGGGGTAGACCATGGTGCTGCCGTGGGTGATGCAGCCGAGGTTGGCCATGACCATGCCGAAGCAGTGGTACAGCGGCACCGGGATCACCATGCGGTCGCGCTCGCTCAGGCCCAGGCTCTGGCCGACCATGTAGCCGTTGTTGAGAATGTTGTAGTGGCTCAGGGTCGCGCCCTTGGGCGCGCCGGTGGTGCCGGAGGTGTACTGGATGTTCACCGGCTGGTCAAACTGCAGGCCCTGTTGCCGCGCCTGGTAGGACTCAACCTCGACCGCCCCTGCCCGCCCGGCCAGCGCGGCCCAGGGCAGGAAACCCGAGGGCGGCTCGGCGGCCAGGCTGATCACGCCACGCAGGTCGGGCAGGCGTTCGCTGGCCAGTTCGCCCAATGCGTGGGTCGCCAGCTCCGGCACCAGTTCCTGCACCATCGCGTGGTAGTCGGAAGTCTTGAAGGCATCGGCGCACACCAGCCAGCGGCAGCCGGACTGGCGCAGCACGTACTCCAGCTCGCCCACCCGGTAGGCCGGGTTGATGTTGACCAGGATCGCGCCGACCTTGGCCGTGGCCAGTTGCAGGATGCACCACTGGGCGCAGTTGGGCGCCCAGATGCCAACCCGCTCGCCCACCTCCACCCCCAGCGCCATCAAGGCCTGGGCCTGCACATCGACCTCGGCGGCGAGCTCTCGCCAGCTGTAGCGCAGCCCCTGGTGGCGCACCACCAGCGCCTCGCGCTCGCCATGGCGGGCGACGGTGGCATCGAAGGCCTGGCCGATGGTCAGGGTCAGCAAGGGGTGGTCTTGACCGCCGCGGGTATAGCTTGGTTGAGGCATGGTGATCCCTTCTTGTGGTTGTTCTGGGCATGACTGAAGCAGGCGGCGAATACTCTGGCGCAGATTTACGTTTACGTAAAGGTGATGATCCGATTGACAGCCCCGGAAGGCAGGTTTACGTTAACGTCAACCACGCATCACGACGACCGGACGGGAGCGCGGTTGTGGGAGCGGGCTTGCCCCGCGATGAGGCCGGACCAGGCAACACTGCTGGCCGTTCTGACGGGCATCGCGGGGCAAGCCCGCTCCCACAACCCCGTTTCCGCAAGGTCGCCGTGGTACCCAAATTTCAAGAACAAGAAGGTGCCCACATGCATTACCCCAGCCTGAACTTCGCCCTGGGCGAGACCATCGACATGCTCCGCGACCAGGTGCGCACCTTCGTCGCCGCCGAACTGGCGCCGCGCGCCGCGCAGATCGACCACGACAACCTGTTCCCCGCCGACATGTGGCGCAAATTCGGCGACATGGGCCTGCTGGGCATCACCGTGCCCGAAGAATACGGCGGCGCCGGCCTGGGCTACCTGGCCCACGTGGTGTCGATGGAAGAGATCAGCCGGGGCTCGGCGTCAGTGGCCCTGTCCTACGGCGCCCACTCCAACCTGTGCGTCAACCAGATCAACCGCAACGGCAGCCACGAGCAGAAGCTCAAGTACCTGCCCAAGCTGATCAGCGGCGAGCACATCGGCGCCCTGGCCATGAGCGAGCCCAACGCCGGCTCCGACGTGGTGTCGATGAAACTGCGCGCCGAAAAACGCGGCGACCGCTACGTGCTCAACGGCAGCAAGACCTGGATCACCAACGGCCCCGACGCCAACACCTACGTGATCTACGCCAAGACCGACCTGGACAAGGGCGCGCATGGCATCACCGCGTTCATCGTCGAGCGTGACTGGAAAGGCTTCAGCCGCAGCAACAAGTTCGACAAGCTGGGCATGCGCGGCTCCAACACCTGCGAGCTGTTCTTCGACGGCGTCGAAGTGCCGGAAGAAAACATCCTCGGCCAGCTCAACGGCGGCGTGCGCGTGCTGATGAGCGGCCTGGACTACGAGCGCGTGGTGCTGTCCGGCGGCCCGACCGGCATCATGCAGAGCTGCATGGACCTGGTGGTGCCGTACATCCACGACCGCAAGCAGTTCGGCCAGAGCATCGGCGAGTTCCAGCTGATCCAGGGCAAGATCGCCGACATGTACACCCAGCTCAACGCCAGCCGCGCCTACCTGTATGCCGTGGCCCAGGCCTGCGACCGTGGCGAGACCACCCGCAAGGATGCCGCCGGGGTGATCCTGTAC
>Ga0247818_10001288_pt1 | contig 15780 bp, 13 predicted proteins | sample 13C_Glucose_Day1_FD_192424 | JGI IMG/M metagenome (GOLD analysis project Ga0247818, IMG submission 192424) | Soil microbial communities from agricultural site in Penn Yan, New York, United States - 13C_Glucose_Day1 | ecosystem: Environmental > Terrestrial > Soil > Agricultural land | place...
AGGACCGCGATGGCCAGCACACCGGTGGTTTGGGCGAACGCGTACCGGGCCGCTGCGCTGATCTCCACGTCGGTCATTTCGGAGAGCATGGGCATCGGAATGCCGCCGCTGATTCGTTCCACGGCCAGCATGGCGTCCCTGGCATCGGCGACGTCAACAAACGAGCCCGGACGCCACACGGATTCGATGATCCCCGCGCGCACGCTCAGGGAATTCTTCCCTGCGGCGGCGACAGCTTGTTCAGGGATCATTGCGTTCATTGTAGGGCTGAGCTGGGACGATACTCCGCAGCGTGGCCCGGTGCGCCCTACCGCATGAGCCGCAGCGGACGTTCCTATCCCCCGCCGCCCAGCGCCTGCCGCTGCGGCCACAGCGTCACCGACTCCAGCGCGGACAGTGCCCGGGCCATGGCCTGCGCCTCCGCGGTGAACAGGTGCCCGTGGACCCGCTGGCTGCACAGCCGCAACGCCTGGCCGCGGTCCAGGCCGAACCAGTCCATCACCGTGTCGATCCCGTGCGGGCTGAGCCGCCAGGTCTTGTCTGCGTCCTTGACGATCGCGTCCTCGATCGAGATCGCCTCGCGGCGGGAGTCATGGCCGTCGATGATTTCCAGGACGGCGGGCACCTTCCCGGCGTCGTACCCGGCCTCGGCGAGGATCCCGGCGGCGAGCCGGGCGCCTTCCTTCTCGTGCAGCAGCACCAGGTCCGGCCTGCCGCCGCCGGGCGCAATCGCCTGCAGGACCTCCGCCGGCGGCACCTGCGACCAGCCGATGTCGTGCAGCATGATCGCGGGGAGGACGACGGCGGCATCCGCCTCCGGGTGCGCCTCGAGCAGGGCCCGGGCCAGCCCGAAGGCGTAGAGCGTGTGGGCATCGTTGTCGCGGACCAACAGGTACGGCGCCGCAAGGGTCCAGATGGCGGCCAGTTCCGGGTCCAGGGCGATGACGCCGTCGGGCTCCGCCTCGATCCCCGCGGAAATGTCCAGGCCGGAAAAGTTGGTGGCGGGCAGCAGTTTGGTCATCCTGCCAGCGTGCCCGCCGGACCGGCCGCGGGCAAGGGCCACCTTCCGCCCAGCGGAATGGTGAGTGGCAGAATGCGGAGGGACCCGGCCGGTTGAAACCGGCCGGGTCCCTGTCCAAAGCCGGGACTAGACCAGCGTGGAGGTGTCAATCACGAAGCGGTACCGCACGTCGGAGGCGAGGACACGCTCGTAGGCGTCGTTGATCTTTTCGGCCGGGATGACCTCGATCTCGGCGCCCAGGTGGTGCTCGGCGCAGAAGTCGAGCATTTCCTGGGTCTCCCGGATGCCGCCGATCATGGATCCGGCGAAGGACCGGCGTCCCATGATCAGGGCGAACGCGTTTACCGGGAGCGGTTCCGCCGGGGCGCCCACGTTCACCAGGGCGCCGTCGAGGGTCAGCAGCTGCAGGTAGGAGCTGATGTCGATCGAGGCGCTGACAGTGTTGATAATCAGGTCGAAGGAGCCGGCCAGATCCGTGAAGGTGTTCTCGTCGCTGGTGGCGAAGTAGTGGTCCGCGCCCAGCTTCAGGCCGTCTTCCTGCTTCTTCAGCGACTGTGACAGCACGGTCACCTCGGCGCCCATGGCGTGGGCGAGCTTGACGGCCATGTGTCCGAGGCCGCCGAGGCCCACGACCGCGACCTTCTTGCCGGGTCCGGCACCCCAGTGGCGCAGCGGCGAGTAGGTGGTGATGCCGGCACAGAGCAGCGGCGCGGCGACGTCGAGCTCGATGCCCTCCGGGATCCGGACGACGAAGTCCTCGGTCACCACCACGTGGGTGGAGTACCCGCCCTGGGTGATGGTGCCGTCGCGGTCCACGGCGCCGTACGTGCCCGTGTTCCCGGCGAGGCAGTACTGTTCCTCGCCCTTCTGGCAGTTGACGCATTCGCGGCAGGAATTGACCATGCAGCCGACGCCGACCCGGTCGCCGACGGCGTGCTTGGTAACGGCCGAGCCGACCTCGGTGACGATGCCGGCGATTTCGTGGCCCGGGGCCAGCGGGTACTGCTGCGGGCCCCAGTCGCCGCGGACGGTGTGGATGTCGGAGTGGCAGATGCCGGCGAACTTGATGTCGATCAGGACGTCGTGCGGGCCAACATCCCGGCGCTCGATGGTGGTCGGAACGAGGGAGTCCGTCGCGGAAGGGGCGGCGTAAGCGTTAACGGTAAGCATGGATCTCCTGCTTGTGGATGGTGTGGGGGGTGCCCCGGCGTCCGGCACCGGTCAGGTGCGGCCTTTCGGCCCGGTCGTCATCGGGGGCTCTATCCATCAAACACCACCCGGCTGCCGGCGAGGGAGGCTCTGCTGTGAGGGGTACTGGCAGGGACTCCCTTACGGGACCGCACCCTCTAACGTTGAAGGCATGGACAACCAGAGCGAGACCCGGGACTTCCTGGCCACCCGGCGGGCGAAAATCACCCCGGAACAGGCGGGTCTGCCCGTGTACGGCGGGAACCGCCGGGTCCCCGGACTGCGGCGCGGGGAAGTCGCGATGCTGGCCGGGGTGAGTGTTGAGTATTACACCCGGCTGGAACGCGGAAATCTCTCCGGAGTCTCCGAGGGTGTCCTGGAAGCCCTGGCGCGGGCGCTGCAGCTGGACGAGGCGGAGCGGGCGCATCTGTTCGACCTTGCCCGGGCCGCCAGCACCAGCAGCAGGCCGCAGCGACGCCGCCCCGCCGTCCAGCCCGTCCGGGCGAGCGTGCAGCTGATGCTTGACGCGATGACCACCGCCCCGGCGTTCGTGCGCAACGGGCGCCTGGACATCCTCGCCGCCAACCAGCTCGGCCGCGCCATGTACTCCGAGATGTTCGGCAGCGCCGCCCGGCAGCCGGCCAACTTTGCGCGGTTCCTCTTCCTGGACGACCGATCCCGCGGCTTCTACCCGGACTGGGAGCGCGCTGCGAATGACACGGTGGCGATCCTGCGCACCGAGGCCGGCCGCGACCCCTATGACCGCGGCCTCACCGACCTGGTGGGGGAACTGTCCACCCGCAGTGAGGAGTTCCGGACGCGGTGGGCGGCCCACAACGTGCGCCTGCACTACACCGGCCGCAAGCACTTTCGGCACCCCGTGGTGGGGGACCTCCACCTCATGTACGAAGCCCTGGATCTTTCGGCCGACGCCGGGCTGTCCCTGCTCGTCTACACGGCCGAGCCCGGTTCTCCCACCGGCGACGCCCTGCGGCTGCTGGCCAGCTGGGCCGCGACCCAGCGGGCGCCGCACCCATCGCTGAAGGAAGGCTAAGGGGCACGCAACTGTCGCGGGACACCCAGTGGACGTTGGCCGGCTCGTAACCGCATCCTTGGCTAGGTGCCGGCCACGCTGCGGCCGATGATCAGGCGCATGATTTCGTTGCTGCCTTCGAGGATCTGGTGGACCCGCAGGTCTCGGGCGATCTTCTCCAGCCCGTATTCGGAGAGGTAGCCGTAGCCCCCGTGGAGCTGGATGGCGCTGTTGGCGACGTTGAACCCGGCATCCGTGGCGACCCGTTTGGCCATGGCGCAGAGCTTGACGACGTCGGGCGCGCCGCGGTCCAGCGCGTCCGCTGCCCGCCAGAGCAGCGTCCGGGCGGTCACTAGCTCGGTTTCCATGTCGGCCAGCTGGAACAGCAGTGCTTGCTGGTTGATCAGCGGACCGCCGAACGCTTCGCGTTCCTTGAGGTAGGCCACCGACTTGTCCAGGGCAGTCTGGCCGCCACCCAGGGAGCAGGCGCCCATGTTGATGCGGCCCCCGTTGAGGCCCTTCATCGCGATCCCAAAACCACTGCCTTCCTCTCCGAGGCGGTTGGCAATCGGAACCCGGACATTGTCGAAAATAACCTGGCGGGTCGGCTGGGCGTTCCACCCCATCTTTTTCTCGTTCGGACCGAACGACAGGCCCGGCGCGTCCCCCGGGACAACGATGGCCGTGATGCCGCGGTTTCCCGTGTCGGCTGTGCGGGCCATCACGATGTAGAAGCTCGATGACCCAGCCCCGGAGATAAACTGCTTGACGCCGTTCAGCACGTACTCTTCGCCGTCGCGCGCTGCCCTGGTGCTCAGCGCGGCAGCGTCGGAGCCGGCGCCGGGCTCGGTAAGGCAGTAGCTGCCCAGCGCTTCCATGGAGGCAAGTTGCGGTACCCACTGGGCGCGCTGCACATCGTTGCCGAACGAGTCGATCATCCAGACCACCATGTTGTGGATGGAGATGTAGGCGGCAATCGTCGGATCGGCCTTGGCCAGTTCCTCGAAGATCAGCACCGCATCGCTGCGTGTAAGCCCGGAGCCGCCGAACTCCTCCTGCACATATATGCCGCCCATACCCAAGGCGCCGGCTTCTCGCAGCACGTCCACCGGAAAGTGTTTGGTCTCGTCCCATTTCGCGGCGTTGGGGGCCAGGGCCTCGTTGGCGAAGTCCCGCACCATCGCAACCAACGACTGCTGGTCCTCGTTGAGTTCAAACATACCCAGTCCTCCGAAGCGTAGATTTTGACTCAATGTAGTACGCCGGGCCAGTAATTACTAGGACTTCCTACTATGTATTCTCCACGACCCCCTCGGACCCGAGGGTCCGGATCCCCCCGCTACTTGCCGACTTGCGAGGGCCGGCGGGAGGTGAGACTGCGCACATTGGTTGACTTTTCAAGTATCAGTGGCAAGCTATATGCATACGCATATATATGCGCAGCGCGGCACACCGACACAACGGTGACCGCAGAATCGCACACAGATTGGACTGACTCATGCAGCTCGAGAATAAGGTCGCATTCATCACCGGCGGCGGATCGGGGCTCGGCCTCGCCACTGCAAAGAACTTCATCGCCGAGGGTGCGAAGGTCATGATCTTCGACTTCAACCCCAAGTCGCAGGAAGTTGCCGACGAGATCGGCGCGAAGTTTGTCCAGGGTGACGTCTCGAAGGCCGAGAGCGTGGAAGCCGCCGTCGCGAAGACGGTCGAGGAATTCGGCAGCCTTGACATTGCCGTCGCCTCGGCCGGTGTCGGCGGCGAGGGCGACGTCGTCACCTCCACCGTTGATAACTGGGAGCGTACCAACGGCATCGACTACTCGGGCGTGTTCTACACCAATAAGTACGTCATAGAGCAGCTCCTCAAACAGGGCAACGGCGGCGTCGTCGTCAACCTCGCTTCGATGTTCGGCCTCGTGGCCATCTCAAACAACATCGCCTACTCGGCCTCGAAGGGCGGAGTCGTGAACATGACCCGCGCCGCCGGGACGATGTACGCGAAGGAGGGCATCCGTGTAAACGCGGTGGCCCCGGGCGTCATCCGTACCCCGCTCATCGACGAGCCGACCCTCGAACAATATGCAAAGCTGCACCCGGCCGGCCGCGTGGGCGAGGCGCAGGAAGTCGCCGACCTCATCACCTTCCTCGCGAGCGACAAGGCGAAGTTCATCACCGGCGCGACCATTCCGATCGACGGCGGCTACACGGCCGTCTGACCCGAAAACGGCAGCACGGAAAGTGGCGCCCCCTCCATCCGAGAGGGCGCCACTTCCGTGCCCGGGGCGCCGCACGCGCCCGCAGCCCTCAGCGGCTAGCCGATCAGGGCCAGCACCGCACCAGCCGTAACGACGCCGCCGGCCTCCGCGCGGAGGCCTGTGACGGTCCCGCCGCGGTGGGCTGAGATCTGGGTTTCCATCTTCATTGCCTCCAGCACGACGACGGGATCCCCCGCCGCGACTTCGGCGCCCGGTTCGACGAGCCACTTCACCACGGTCCCGGCCATGCCGGCGCGCAGCTCCCCGGGGTGGGCGGCGGCAGCTCCGCCGTCGGACGCCCCGTCCACGGACATTCCCGCGGGCAGGGGTCCGCCGGAGCGTGCCCAGCCGTCCAGCAGGTCGGCTGGCAGCCCGACCGCCATCCGGCGGCCGTCCACCTCGACGGTGATGGTGCGGCGTTCGCCGTCGGGCGCGGTGGTGCTGAAGCCCGGATCGGCGGAGATGGTGTCCGCGAAGTCGGTTTCGATCCAGCGGGTGTGGATGCCGAGGCCGGTTTCGGAGGTGAAGTCCGGGGATTCGACGACGGCGCGGTGGAACGGGAGTACGGTGGCCACGCCGGTGATGCTGATTTCGGCGAGGGCGCGGCGGGCGCGGCGCAGCGCCTGCTGCCGGTCGGCGCCGGTGACGATCAGTTTCGCGAGCAGCGAGTCGAACTGCGGTGCGACGAAGGAGCCGGGGCGGACCCCGGTGTCGAGCCGGATGCCGGGGCCGGTGGGGCCGTGGAACACCTCGACGGTGCCGGGCGAGGGCAGGAAGCCGCGCCCCACGTCCTCGGCGTTGAGCCGGAACTCGAAGGAATGCCCGCGCGGTACCGGGTCCGCCGTGATGCGCAGCGTTTCCCCGGCGGCGATCCGGAACTGCTCCTGCACGAGGTCGATCCCGGTGGTTTCCTCGGTGATGGGGTGCTCCACCTGCAGGCGGGTGTTGACCTCGAGGAACGCCACGGTGCCGTCCGCGGCGACCAGGAACTCCACCGTGCCGGCGCCGGAGTAGCCTGCCTCGCGGCAGACGGCCTTGGCGGCGTCGTAGATCTGGCGGGTCTGGTCGTCGCTGAGGAACGGTGCGGGCGCCTCTTCCACGAGCTTCTGGTGCCGGCGCTGGAGCGAGCAGTCGCGGGTTCCGACGACGACGACGTTGCCGTGCGCGTCAGCGAGGACCTGCGCCTCGACGTGGCGCGGCCGGTCGAGGTAGCGCTCCACGAAGCATTCGCCGCGGCCGAAGGCTGCGACGGCCTCCCGGACGGCCGAATCGAAGGCCTCCTCGACCTCGTCGAGGGCGCGGACCACTTTCATGCCGCGGCCGCCGCCGCCGAAGGCCGCCTTGATGGCGATCGGCAGGCCGTGCTGTTCGGCGAAGGCGCGGGCCTCGGCGGCGGATTCCACCGGCCCGTCGCTGCCGGCGACCAGCGGGGCGCCGGCGCGGACGGCGGTCTCCCGTGCGGTGATCTTGTTGCCGAGCAGCCGGATGGCGTCCGGGGCGGGCCCGATCCAGGTGAGGCCGGCGTCGAGGACGGCCTGGGCGAATTCGGCGTTCTCGGACAGGAAGCCGTAGCCGGGGTGGAGGGCGTCGGCGCCGGACTCGGCCGCGGCGGCGAGCAGCTTGGGGATGTTGAGGTAGGTGTCCGCGGGCGAGTTGCCGCCCAGGGCGTACGCCTCGTCCGCGGCGGAGACGTGCAGGGCGTCGGCGTCGATGTCAGCGTAGACGGCGACGGAGGCCAGCTGCGCGTCGTCGCAGGCCCGGGCGATCCGGACGGCGATTTCACCGCGGTTGGCGATCAGGACCTTGCGCATCAGTTACTCGCTTCTTCTTCGGGGGTGGTGTTCTCGGTGAGGGTGGATTCGGCCCAGCGGAAGCGGATCTTGCCGCCGATCGGGACCTGGGCGGCGCGGTCCAGCTGGGAGTCGACCACCACAGCTATCACCGGGTAGCCGCCGGTGATCGGGTGGTCGGCCAGGAAGAGCACGGGCAGCCCTTCGGGCGGGACCTGCAGGGCGCCGGCGACGGTGCCCTCGCTGGCCAGTTCGCCCTGGCGGGTGCGCTGCAGCGGGGTTCCCTGCAGGCGCATGCCCACCCGGTTGGACTGCGGCTTCACTTCCCAGTCCTGGGCCGTGAACGAGTCCAGGGCCGGCTGGTCGAACCAGTCGGCGCGGGGGCCGGGGACGACGTCGAGCACGGTGACGCCGGTTCCCGGGAACTCCGGCTGGAGTTCGGGGTGCCCGACGACGCCGGATTCGGCCTCCCCTCCGGCGGCGAGGAGCTGGCCGGCGGCCAGCGGGGCAGGGCCGATGCCGGACATGGTGTCCGTGGAGCGGCTGCCGAGCACCGGGGCGGTGTCCACGCCGCCGCGGACGGCGAGGTAGCTGCGGAAGCCGCTCTCCGGCGCGCCGATGGTCAGGGTTTCGCCGTCGAGCAGGGCGAAGGGGGTGGCCATCGGGACGGTCCGCCAGGACGACCCGGCGTCGCCAAAGTCGACGTCGTCCGAGTCGTCTGGCGACTCGATGGTCAGTTCGGACGGCGCTCCCGTGACGGCGAGGACCTGGTCCCCGACGGCCTGCACGGTGAGCCCGCCGGCGACGGTCTCCACCGCGGCGGCCGACGGCGCGTTCCCGACCAGGCGGTTGGCGCGGCGCAGCGAGGCGCGGTCCAGAGCGCCGGCGGCGGAGACGCCCAGGCCGGAGTGGCCGTGGCGGCCGAGGTCCTGGATGAGGCTCTGCAGCCCCGGCGAAACGATCCGCAGGCCGGTGGCCACCTCGGGGGCGGCTGCCTGGGCCGGGTGTTCCGGTGCCAAAGTGACGATGTCGCGGACTGCGCGGAACTGCACCTGGTGGCCGGGGGCGGCCAGGGCGGGCTGTTCCCGGTCCAGGTCCCACATGGCGGCGCCGGTGCGGCCGATCAGCTGCCAGCCGCCGGGCGAGCGGCGCGGATACACGGCCGAATAGTTCCCGGCCAGCGCCACCGAACCGGCGGGCACGGCGGTGCGCGGCGAGCTGCGCCGCGGCACCTCGAGCAGCTGGTTCTCCCCCACCATGTAGCCGAAGCCGGGGGCGAAGCCGGCGAAGGCAACGGTCCAGGTCTGGCCGGTGTGGGCGGCGATGACGCCGTCGGCTCCGAGGCCGGTCAGCTCCCCCACCTCGGCGAGGTCCTCGCCGTCGTACACGGTGTCGATGACCACCAGCTCGCCGTCCCGCTGCGTGGGGGCGGTGAGGTCGAGCTGGAGCAGCCGCGCGGCGATCCGCCGGGCCGATACCGGCGAATCCGCTGTGACCAGGACCGTTTCGGCCGCGGCAAGGACGTCCAGCTGTCCCGGCAGCGGGTGCTCAAGGAGCAGGGCCTGCAGTGCCATCACGTCCTGGGTTCCGGAGACTTCGGCCAGTACCGCGCGGGTTCCCACCGCCCGTACGGAACTCACTTTGTGAACTGCCGCGTTCTGTAGTGCCAGGGTGTGCCCCGTTGTCTCAATCATGAGCTGCCTTCATCGTTGACGGTGCTTCGAGGTGGTCCGGCCCACTTAGGCGTGGGCGAATGCAGCGGTGCTGATGCCGGCGGCGTTCAGTGCCTCGCGGACTGCTTGGGCCATGGTGACGGCTCCCGGGGAGTCGCCGTGCACGCAGATGCTCTCTGCGCGGATCTTTAGGATGGAGCCGTCGATGGTGCGGACGGCGGAATCAGAGGCCATCCGGAGGACATGCTCAGTGACCTCCAAATGGTCGTGCAGGACGGCTCCGGGCAGGGTGCGGGACACGAGGGTCCCGTCCGGGTTGTAGGCCCGGTCCGCGAAGGCTTCGGTTACGGCGCGGAGGCCGGCGGCCTCGGCCAGGCGGAGCACTTCGGAGCCCGGCAGGCCCAGGATGGGCAGGTTCGGGTCGACGGATTTGACGGCGTCGACGACGGCTTTCGCCTGCGCGGTGTGCGCCACGATCGCGTTGTACAGGCCTCCGTGCGGCTTGACGTAGGCCACCTTGCCGCCTTCCGCGGCGGCGAGGGCCTGCAGCGCTCCGATCTGGTACACGACGTCGTCCGCGAGTTCGATCGGGTCGATGTCGAGGAAGCGGCGGCCGAAACCGGCAAGGTCCCGGTAGCCGACGTGGGCGCCGATCACGACGCCGGCGGCCACCGCCTCGCGGCAGGTCTTCCGGATCACGCTGGGGTCGCCGGCGTGGAATCCGCAGGCCACGTTGGCGCTGGAAACGGAGCGGAACATCGCCGTATCGTCTCCCAGGCTCCAGCGTCCGTAGGACTCGCCGACGTCGCTGTTTAGGTCGATGGTAGCCATTTGTGATCCTCGTCTCATGGGGTTCCTATATCTAGGATGCACCAAATCGCAGAATTGTTCAACAATTCTTCGATTTCATGATGTGGCGATCGTGTAAATTCTCAGGTATGACGAGCGCCGACCCAGGACTCCCCGGCCTTCCGGGCTCAACCCCCGCCGCAGTGAACCAGGCCTCCGGCACGGCCCCGGGCTCGGCGGCCCGGCTGCGGGTGGCCGTCCCGTCCGTGGCGGACCGGGTCGCGGCCGAGCTGCGCCTGCAACTGGCTGAAGGGCTGCTGCTGCCGGGCGCACGGCTGACCGAATCGACGATCTCCGATGAGATGGGCGTTTCCCGCAACACCATCCGGGAGGCTTTTGCCGAGCTCGCGGCCGAGCGGCTGGTGGTCCGGCACCCCAACCGGGGCGTGTTCGTCGCGACCCTGGGGCCGGGCGAGATCCATGACGTCTATACCGTGCGCCGGTTCATCGAAGTGGCTGCCCTGCGGGGCGGCGGGAGCCCCGAGCGGGTGGCGGCGGTACGCGCGGCCGTGGAGGAAGGCAGGGCCGCGGCGGCAGCAGACGACGAGGAAGCCCTCGGCAGCGCCAACCAGCATTTCCACGGGGCGATCGTGGCCCTGGCGGAGAGCCGGCGCCTGAACACCATCATGAGCCAGGTCCTGGCCGAGATGCGGCTGTTTTTCCACAAGGCCACCGTGGAGGCGCATTTTTACCGCGGCTACCTCGACGACAACGAGGAAATCTGCCAAGCCCTGGAGGCGGGCCAGCTGGACCGCGCCGGGGACCTGCTGCTGGCATACCTGAACCGCTCGGAGGAGAAGCAGCGCGCCGTCCACGGCGACTGAACCTCTCTCTTAATTGTTGAACAATCCCTTGCGCGGATTGTTCAACAGTCTGTACAGTGGGGGAAGACAATCGTTGTGACGCAAGTCACCCAACTGTTGGGACCCCCATGGAAACCACCACCGTCAAGGCCGCCCTCAAGCCGGCCGCCCGGCGATCCGCCCTGCTGGGCGCCATGTTCCTCATGGCCACCAGCGCCATCGGCCCGGGGTTCATCACCCAGACAACGGCCTTCACCGTCCAGCTCGGCGCCGCCTTCGCCTTCGCGATCCTGGTCTCCATCCTGGTCGACATCGCCGTGCAGGCCAACGTGTGGCGGATCATCGGCGTCTCCGGCCTGCGGGCCCAGGAGCTCGGCAACAAGGTCCTCCCCGGAGTCGGCTGGTTCCTCGCCGCGCTCGTCTTTATGGGCGGGATCGTCTTCAACATCGGCAATATCGCCGGAACCGGGCTCGGCACCAACGCCATGATGGGGCTGGATCCCAAAATCGGCGGGGCCATATCCGCCGTCCTGGCCATCCTGATCTTCCTCAGCAAGCGGGCGGGTGTGGCCCTCGACCGGATCGTGGTGATCCTCGGTGCCCTGATGATCCTGATGACGCTGTACGTGGCCGTGGTGTCCGCCCCGCCGCTGGGTGAGGCCCTCAAGAACACCGTGATGCCCGAGAAGATCGACTTCCTGGTCATCACCACCCTCATCGGCGGAACGATCGGCGGCTACATCACGTACGCGGGTGCCCACCGCATGCTGGACACCGGCGTCACCGGCGTCGAAAACGTCAAGCAGATCACCCAGAGCTCGATCGTGGGCATTCTCGTTACCTGCGTCATGCGCGTCCTGCTCTTCCTGGCGATCTTCGGTGTCGTCGCCGGCGGCGTGGCCCTGACCGGCGACAACCTGGCCGCCTCCGCGTTCCAGGCCGCAGCGGGAGATATCGGCATGCGCGTCTTCGGTGTCATCCTGTGGGCTGCCTCCATCACCTCCGTGATCGGCGCGGCGTACACCTCGGTCTCCTTCGTGACGAAGTCCAGCACCAAGGCCCGCACCCGCAACCTGATCACCGTCGGCTTCATCGCCTTCTGCACCGTGGCCTACCTGCTGATCGGCCAGGCCCCGCAGCAGCTCCTCATCTTCGCGGGTGCCTTCAACGGCCTCATCCTCCCCGTCGGTTTCGGAGTGCTGCTCTGGGTGGCCTGGCGCCGCCGGGACCTCATGCAGGGCTACGTCTACCCCAAGGGCCTGCTTGTCATCGGCATGGTGGCCTGGCTGCTGACCTTGTTCCTTGGTTACAGCTCGCTGGCCAGCCTGGCCAAGCTGTGGGCCTAGAACCATGAAATTACGTGAAGTGAACGTGTCGTCCGCCGTCGCCCGTCCCGCAGACCCGGCAGGGCTGCTCCCGGCGGAGGCGAGGTCCCTGTTCCGCGCCGGCCTGGTGACCCCCACCTCCGGCTGGAGCAGCGGCTATGCACAGGCCAACCTGATCATCGTGCCCAAGGCGCAGGCTTTCGACGTCCTGCTGTTCGCGCAGCGCAACCCCAAGCCCTGCCCGGTCCTGGGTGTGCTGGACGCCGGGGAGACCTCCGGGGCGCTGCTGGCACGGGGCGATATCCGCACCGACGTGCCCAAGTACGTGGTGTACCAGGACGGCCGGAAAGTCGACGAGCCAACCGACATCACGGACCACTGGCGCGATGACCTCGTGACATTCATTGTGGGCTGCAGCTTCACCTTCGAATCCGCCCTCCAGGACAACGGCATCCGGGTGGCGCATATCGACCAGGGAGTGAACGTGCCCATGTACCGCACGTCCGTCCGCTGCGAACCGGCCGGACAAATGGCGGGCCCGCTCGTGGTCTCCATGCGCCCCATTCCGGCCTCCCGGGTGGCCGACGCCGTCCGCATCACCTCCCGCTATCCGGCCGTGCACGGCGCCCCGGTCCATGTGGGTAATCCCGGCGAGCTGGGCATCGCGGATCTGGGCCGGCCGGACTTCGGCGACCCGGTCAAAATCCCGGACGGCCATGTGCCGGTCTTCTGGGCGTGCGGGGTGACGCCGCAGGCAGCCGTGATGGAGTCACGGCCGGCACTGGCCATTGGCCATGCTCCCGGGCACATGCTCATTACGGACGCACGGGACACGTCGTACCAGGTCCCGTAGGCTACGGGGCTCCGATATGTGCCAGGAGTTCGTGTTCGGCGGCGTCCAGGTACCGGCGCAGCTCTGCCGCGGCCTCTTCCCTGTGGCCGGCCCGCAGCTGCGCCACGAGGGCGGCGTTGCGTTCCACGTAGTGGCTGTGGAAGTCCGCCGTGGTTGCCATGGCGTGGAAGACCAGCCGCATCTGGGCGAGGACCTTGTCCATCAGTTCGGCCACTGACGCACTCCCGGAGAGGGCCACCAGCGCCTTGTGCAGGTCCTGGTTGGCATCAGCCATTTCCTTCACGGCCCCCGCCGCCAGGGCGGCGCGGGCCCGGTCGATGATGGCGTCCAGCGCATCCAGGGTCTCTGGCCGGTATTCCCCCCACAGCACCGCCGCCGGCTCGATCAGCCGACGGACCCGGTAGATTTCACGGACATCCTCGGCCTGGGGCGCGGACACGAATACGCCGCGATTGGGAATGCGCTGCACGACGGACTCACCTGCGAGGACGGTGAAGGCCTCGCGCAGCGTGTTCCGTGAGACGCCCAGGACCTCGGAGAGTTTCTGCTCGGAGAGTTTCGTTCCCGGGGCGAGCTGGCCTGCCGAGATCCGCGAACGCAGCACTGCGGCCACCCACGATCCGGTGTGGGCGTGGGTGGCCTGGACCTCGTCGGAGATCCCTTCAAGCGCGGCATTCATTGGCATGGATCCCAATCTACAGAAGAATCCGGCCTACCCGGCCTTCGGTCCGCTGCTGGCCCGCACCACGAGCCGCGCGGGGTAAATCACCGGATCGCGGCCCGCCCCCGGGTTTTCGATGTCGGCAAGGAGGAGACGGCCCGCCTCGGTGGCCATTTCCACCATCGGCTGGTTGATCGTGGTCAGGGGCAGCTCGCCCGGGGCCGACATGTGGTCGTCAAACCCGACGACGGCGACGTCCCCGGGGACTGCCCGCCCAGACGCCCGGACGGCCGTGATCGCGCCGCGGGCCATGAGGTCTGAGGCGGCAAAGATGCCGTCCAGGGCGCCGTCCTGGGCCAGCAGCTGTTCCGTGGCCGTACTCCCGCCGGCGGCGGTGAAATCCCCGTGGGCAACAGGTCCCGGCGGGAGCCCGGCTTCCCGGAGACCCGCGTGCCAGCCGGCGAGCCGGTCCGCCGAGGCCGTCATGTCCAAGGGCCCGGTGACGGTTCCGAGCCGGGTGCGTCCCGTCGCCGCGAGGTGAAGCGCAGCCAGCCGCGCGCCCTGGAAACTGTCCACGTCTACGTAGTGGATGCCCCGATCCGCATCCCACGGCCGCCCAATGAACACGGTGGGGAGCCCGGACGCGGCGAGTTCCTCGGTCCAGCCATCCGCTTTGTGGTGCGAGACCACAATGGCTCCGTCGACGTGGCCGCCGCGCAGATAGCGGACCGTCCGCGAGGGGTCACCGCCGGCCCGGGACATCAGCAGGACCAGCTGCATTTCCGTCTCGCGCAGCGCCTCCGTCACCCCGGTGATCACGGCGGCGAAGAACGGGTCCATCATGACGCGCGCGTCGGGTTCGTTGATGACCAGGGCAATCGACGAGGTCCGGCGGGTGACCAGGCTGCGGGCCGCCCGGTTCGGCGTATAGCCGAGGGCGACGACGGCGGCGTCGACGGCTGCCTGGGCTTCCGGGCTGACCCGGGAACCGCCATTGATGGCCCGCGAGGCGGTCGAGCGGGACACGCCCGCCGCCTTCGCGAGGTCCTCAAGGGTGGGGCTCGGCTTCGCCGGTTCGGGCCGGACACCCCGGTGGATCTGTTCGCTCATCACTTTGAGAATACGACATCCCTGGTCATCCCACGTGCGAGACCGCTTTGCCAGCCGGTACAGCGTTCGACGCCGCCACCTGCGCGTACCAGAGCCCGCTGGCCTTGGGGATCCGTGCCAGGGTCTCGTAGTCCACCCGGACCAGACCGAAGCGCTGGTGGTATCCGTAGGCCCATTCGAAGTTGTCCAGCAGCGACCACGCAAGGTAGCCGCGCACGTCCGCGCCGGCGTCGATCGCCTCCCGCACGGCGCGCAGGTGCGCGTCGAAATAGGCCAGCCGGTCCTGGTCGTCGACGAAGCCGTCGGCGTCGGGAACATCCGGATAGGCGGCGCCGTTCTCCGTCATGTAGATCGGGATGCCGGCCGGGCCCGTGTACTCGCTCTGGAGCCGCGTCAGCAACCTGAACAGGCCCTCGGGCTGTACCTCCCAGCCCATGCCGGTCACCGGCAGCCCGCGCGGTACAGAGTGCACGCCGTCGGCGGCAACGAACGGTGATGCCGCCGGCCGGCCGGCGGACTCCGGCGCGGCCTGCGCCGTCGTCGTCACGGTCTCCGGGTGGTCCGGCTCGCCGGCCGGGGTGGCCGTCCTGGTGAGGGCTTCGCCCTGGTAGTAGTTGACGCCCAGCAAGTCCATGGGCGCCGAGATGACGGCCAAGTCACCGTCCTGCACGACGGCGTCGAACCCGAGTCCGGCGACGTCGTCGAGCACGTCCGCGGGGTATTCGCCGCGGAAAAGCGGATCCAGGAAGATCCGGTTGTGCAGCCCGTCGATGCGTCGGGCGGCATCCCGGTCGTCCGCGGAGCCGGGGTCGGCCGGATCCGCAACGGTGAGATTCAGGGTGATGCCAAGGCGCACATCCGGGTCCCGCCGGCGCAGTTCGGCAGCGGCGAGACCGTGCCCGAGCAGCAGATGGTGGGCTGCCGCGAGGGCGGCCGCCGGTTCCTGCCGGCCCGGGGCGTGGACCCCGGCGGCGTAGCCGAGGAACGCCGAACACCAGGGTTCATTGAGGGTGGTCCAGATCCGGACCCGGTCGCCGATCGCGTCGTGCATCACGGCGGCGTAGGCGGCGAAAAGCCGGGCGGTCTCCCGGTTGGCCCAGCCGCCTTCGTCCTCCAGTGCCTGCGGCAGGTCCCAGTGGTAGAGGGTCAGCCAGGGGGTGATGCCTGCGGCGAGCAGTTCATCCACCAGGCGGGAGTAAAAGGCGATCCCTTCAGGG
>Ga0247818_10001291_pt1 | contig 15775 bp, 15 predicted proteins | sample 13C_Glucose_Day1_FD_192424 | JGI IMG/M metagenome (GOLD analysis project Ga0247818, IMG submission 192424) | Soil microbial communities from agricultural site in Penn Yan, New York, United States - 13C_Glucose_Day1 | ecosystem: Environmental > Terrestrial > Soil > Agricultural land | place...
ACCGTTGGCCGCCAGTTCGAGAAACTCGTCGCCCAGGCGGCGGCTTTCATCCATGGTCGTGCGCCAGTATTTCTGACGGCTCGGGGCGTCGCCCATGAAACGCTTGAAGTCATTGCGGTCTGGCAATTTGCCATAGGGCAGGCGCGCCAGGTACTCCTTCGAAGGCGCAAGCAGCAGCACATCCTGCAAGCGCTTGGGGCAGGCGCGACGCCATGGCAGGGTCTTGTCGAACCAGCCGGGAATCACCCGGTCGGTGAAGTGCGGATAAAGCACGATGTCGTTGCCGCTGTAGGGCAAGTCCAGGTGATAGTCCAGCAGACCGCCATCGCGGAATGTACCCGTACCTGCGCCAGGAAGATGACGCACGCCTTCCATCACCATCGGGATAGAACCCGAGGCGAGCAGGGCTTGGCGCAGATTGGCGCTGTCCAGGGCGACGAAGCGCGACGGAAAGTCGTTCAGCGCGTTGACCGGCGGTGCCAGGCGCGGATCGTGGATGATCAGCCGCTCGAAGTGCCGGGACAGCCGCGCACGACCGCGCAGGTTGTCGGCGATCACTGACGACAGGCCCAGGCCCAGTCGGCCCCGGTGGTCGTCCGCGAGCAGTCCGTGGCTTTTGACCACCATGATATTCAAGCGGTAATGGGGGTTGTCGAGCACAGCCGCGTCACGCCCGTCGAGCAGATCATCGAGCATGCGCCGGGAGCTTTCGCTGATCTGCGCCATGGTCACGCCTTTGGCAAAGTTCTGCTCGGTATACAGCTGGCCGAGGCGCCGCAGGCCTTCGGCGGCATCCGGCAGGCAGGCACTGGCGAAACGCCAGGAGCCCACCGATGCACCGATCAACGAGCGCTCGCGCGGCACCGCCGGCAACCATTCGCCAAACAAGGCCAGGTCCAGTCCCTGAATGCCCAAGGCCTTGGGACCGCCGGCGGCACCGGGCAGCGTGCCGACATCGGCGGCGCTCAAGCCGTTCTGGCGAATGCGTGCCAGTGCCCGGGCGCCGGCCTTGAGCGTCAGGGAGGGGAACTTGATATGGATAGCGGTCATACCGGTCTCGAATGCGGGCGAACCGGCGGATTATAAGCGTGCTTACACGCAATTTCCCTGACGTGGTTCCCGTCTTTGGCCGATGACCGCTTGCGTGGGCCGTTTACTGGCGTGAAGTGACTTTGTCCGACGAGGCTACAGTACCGCCGCCGCAATTGATGTAAGAAGACGATTTCAGCCAACGCTGGTCCGGATAGTAGGAAAACAGCAGCTGTCCATCCTTCATCGAGTCAATCAGGCGATGAGCGATGGCGGGCCTGACCGCCGGGCAACCCAGGCTCCTGCCGATCCGGCCGTTGGCGCGAGCCAGCACCGGGCTGACATAGGGCGCGCCGTGAATGACGATGGCCCGGTCAAAGGCGTTATCGTTGAAGCCAGGCTCCAGGCCTTCCATGCGCAAGGAATAGCCGTTCTTGCCGACGTAACTCTGTTGGGTGCGGTACAGGCCAAGGCTGGTGGCGAAGCTTTCATTCTGGTTGGAAAACTGGGTGGTCATGTTTTCGCCGCTGTTGCGGCCATGGGCGACAAGTTCGTGGAACAGCAGCTTGCGTTTTTTCAGATCGAACACCCACAGGCGTTGTTCGGTCGAAGGTAGGGAATAATCGATCACTGCTAGTCTCTGTGCCGGAACAGAGCCTTGGGCGCGGGTACACTGTGTGGCGCGAACCGCCAGGGCAATGACCTTGGCATTGGCGTTTGGAGCCGCTTTGGCCAGCGCGACTTCGAGCGAATCGGCGTAGGCTGACGGGAGGATAGCCGACGTCAGCAACAGGGCTGTCAGGCCAAAGCGATGTAGCGCCATAAAAATGTCTCTTCAGGAATATTTCGAGTCTAGCAGTGAGTTGGACGCTAGCCCTTTGATTACAGGCGATTAAGGATTATCCATGGGTCAATTAACAAGGTCATTCGTCATAAGCCGTGTATTTTTTATGGTCTTTCTGATCAGCGGCGCTGCGATGGGTGAAACTTCGCCGATCGTGCCGGTATCTCCGGCGCCAGTGAGTGTGCTCGGTGCTGCGCCCGATGACGTCGTTGGTCAGGCCATCCAGGCGGAGCTCGAACCGCTGCAATCTTCATTCCCGCCTCTGTTGACCTCGCGCAAACATCAACGGGTGGATGTCGCCCGGGTAGTCCTGGATTTCTATTCGCATCGCAATTTCCGCGCCGCCTGGACCAACGGGCGAGATGTCAGCCAGTTGCTCCAAGGACTTGATGGTACCCAGGCCGATGGCCTGATCCCCGAGGATTACCGGGCTGGCGAACTGGCCCAGGCGCAACTGGCGCTGCAGGCCACGGCGCCGACGCCGGCGCAATGGGCGGCTTTCGACATCGCGGCAACTCGTACGTACATCACGGCGCTGCTGCAGTTGCGCCGTGGCAAGGTAGATCCGGCCCGGTTGGATTTTCACTGGAACTTCGAGCCCGAGGGCATTGACCCGCGCGAGGATATGAACAGCTTCTTTACTGCCCTGGATGATCACGACGTCGCTCGTGCGTTCGTTCTGGCGCCACCTCAGGAGGCGGTTTATCGCAGCCTGCGCGAGAGCCTTGCGCAGTTGCGCCAGATTCGTGACGCCGGTGGCTGGCCAAAAGTCGCCGAAGGGCAGTCGCTCAAGCCCGGCATGGACAATGCCGCGGTCCGGCAATTGCGCGCACGCCTGGTGGCAGCCGGTTATCTGGACCCGCACAAATCGAAGCGTACCGATTACGACGACAGTGTCATCGCCGCGGTGAAGAAGTATCAGCTCGAACAGTACCTCGGCGCCGATGGCGTGGCGGGGGCGACGACGCTGGCGGCACTGAATGTGCCGGTCGAGGCGCGAATCGATCAGGTTCGGGTGAACATGGAACGGGCGCGCTGGTTGCTCTATAAGCTGCAAGGCACTTTTGTCATCGTCGATATCGCCGGCTACAAGGTCGCCTTGTACCGCGACGGCCAGCCGGTATGGCGTTCCCGGGTGCAGGTCGGCAAACCGTTTCGCAGCACGCCGGTGTTCCAGTCGGAAATCACCTACGTCACGTTCAACCCCACCTGGACCGTTCCGCCGACGATTCTGGTCAAGGATATGTTGCCCAAGATCCAGCAGAATCCGGGCTACCTCGCGGCCAACCGGATTCGCGCCCTGGACCGCGAAGGCAACACGCTCGATCCGTCGACCGTCGACTGGTCCAACGCGCGCGGCATCACGCTGCGCCAGGACGCCGGTCCGGAAAACTCACTGGGGCAGGTGGTCATCCGCTTCCCCAACGACTATGCGATCTACCTCCACGACACCCCCCATCGCGAGCTGTTTGCCAAATCCATGCGGGCCACCAGCTCCGGCTGCATCCGGGTGGAGAATCCGTTGCAGTTGGTCGAACTGCTGTTCAACGACCCTGTGCGCTGGAATTCGGCGGGTATTCAAAAGCAACTGGCCAACGGTAGAACCGAAAACATCAAGCTTCCCGTCAAGGTGCCCGTGCTGCTGGCCTATTGGACGGTGGACCTGAATACCGACGGACGGGTGACGTTCAAACCCGACGTTTACGGTTACGATTCCCCGGTGCTGCGACTCTTGAACCAGCCGTCGAAGTTGCCCGCTCTGGAGTTGCAACGTGCAGAACCGCCAATGGTGGTCACAGGCCAGGACAAATCGTAACCCCAGGCGTCTTTTCGAGATGCCGAGCCGAAGGTTTACCCGCTGAAAACTATCGACATGGAAGTGGGTCACAGTTGATCAATAACAGGGATAGAGACATTGACGATGGATGTTGCCGATAAAAAAATGACACACATCACAGATTCGTTTCGGGTGCATGATCTGGATGAGTGCCGCAACACTCAAACGGGTCCCGTGTTCATCGTGGCGTCGGGTGCGTCGGCAAAAGATTTCCCGTTACACAAGTATGCCGGCGTTCCAATGATTACCATGAACGGTGCCATTTCGAAATTCACCGGGACGGGGATCAAGCCGTACTTCTATGTCTGTACGGATCAGGGTTTTTCCGAGCAGCAACCGGAACTGTTTACCGAAGCCATGCGCCTCAGCGAGCGGGTTGCGCTGTGGGAAAAACATATCTGGCACACCTCGGTAAAGCCTCAGGGCAAGCTGTACTTGCTGAGCCGGGCACCCAGGCTTTCGTGGAGCGAGTTTTTCAGGACAGACAAGGATTTGGTCAGGGTCCGCAGGCTAGGCAGTGGCCGCAACAAAACCCTGGGTTTCAGCAAGAATCTCAAACGTGGTTTTTTTGACGCCCGTACCGTCGCCTACCTGGCTTTGCAGCTGGCCTACCACCTGGGATTTACCCGGGTATTCCTGGTGGGCGTCGACCTGGACCCGACGGCGGGGCGCTTCTATGAGAGGTCGGGCAGTTTCGCTTCTCCCTGTGTGCTCGATGAGCATTTTCATACGCGAATCCTGCCGTCGTTCAAGATCCTGTCGCAGCAGGTGGTGAACAAGGATTTTCAGGTTTACAACCTGTCCGACATCTCGAAAATTCCACCGCGGGTGATCCCCCGGATGACGCTGCAAGAGCTCGACAGGTTGCTCTGACGGATCACGCGACATTAATTATTTCGACTCACTCTCGTGGTGCGAAAGCGCTGGCGGCTATGCCAAAGTAGCGGCTTTTGATCGACCCATCGTCGGTCAAGCCACCCTGCGGGAGCGTGCCGATGAACAGACTTTACGCCGTGGTCGCGCTGATCCTGTTGACGTTCGCCAGCGTCGGCACGAGCAGCGCCCGGGACTCGCGAAATGGCGGGCCGGCATCCGTGGCAGGGGTGTTTGATTACTACCTGTTGGCGCTGTCCTGGTCACCCACTTACTGCCTGACCCATGCTGACGACGCGCAATGTTCCGGCAAAGGCTATGGCTTTGTGCTTCACGGCCTCTGGCCGCAATACACCGGGGGCGGTTGGCCGAAGTCCTGCGCGCCGAGGGAGAAGCTCTCGGCAGAGGAGCGGGCCAAGGGCTTGATGTTGTACCCGTCGAGGAAACTACTCGAGCACGAATGGGCCAAGCACGGCACGTGCAGCGGCCTCGGCGCCGACGGGTACCTGGAGGCCTCCGACAAGGCCCTGGGCGCGGTCAGCATTCCCGAGCAACTGCAACCCTTGAGCACCACGCATTATTTTACTGCGGCGGACATAACGCGGATGTTCCGCCAGAGCAATCCGCAGATTCCGGCGGATGGCATTGTGGTGATCTGCAGGGGGCCGGAATTGTCGGAGGTTCGGGTCTGCATGGACAAGGACCTGGCGTTTGCCTCTTGCGGCAAAGGCGTGAAGACCCAATGCCGCGCCGGGGATATCCGGGTTCCACCTTTGCGCTGATCAGAGCGCCAGTCCTGCCTGTACCACCGACAGCAGATTGTTTTCTGTCAGCGCCACCGCATCCGGTCGCGTGGCAGCCTGCTCGATCCCTTGCAGCCACCAATGTGTTGCACCGTGTTCGTCCACGGTGCGCAACAGGGCAAGTTCGTTGCCCTGGCAGTGAATTTCGACTCGCCCTTCGCCATCCGCCGTAAAGCGCGCAACAGGGTCGAACGTGATGCTCAGGCGATTGGCGCTGATCACCAGTTGGTCGATGGCATAGTCGAACGTGTCACCCAGCGGGTGACTCTCGAAGACGTGAGTGGGGTTGCGCCGCAGGACCAGACCGGCCTCGGTCAAAGGCTGCAGCCAGGCCTCGATCTGGTGATACAGCTCGTAGACCTGGCCCGGCCAGCTGTCGATCGCCTGATCAATACCGGTAGATCGGGTCTGTTTCAATTTTATCGCGAGCTCGTCTGCCTTGCTCATGTTCAATTCCCTGACGTGGTGTAAGACACATCCTAGCTGGTTGAGGGCGATCAGGTTGTTGTCCTGCGTCAGGCCCTCTGACGGTTTCCAGGTGGGCGGGGCAACCATTTGGCGTCTGGTGCCCTTTTCCCGTTTGGAACACCGTAGACTTGGCGCCCGAAACCAGGGGCATGGGGTGTCGCTCATGCCTTGCCCTTTCAGGGAGCGCATTTTTGCCAACACGCCTTGATGACCTGTACCACGCCCCCGGCGTCGCCCTGAAGCGCATCCCGCTGCGCAAGGCGGCAGTGTGGTTTATCGGCACGGTGTGCCTGTGCCTGTGCGCCTTGCTTTATCTGCAACTGGAACAATCCCGGCGCCACGACCTGAGCCAGGCCCAGGTCGCTTCGTCGAACCTGACGCGGGCCATGGCACAGCAGGCCGAAGACACCTTTATGCAAGCCGACCTGGTGCTGACCAGCCTGGTGGACTGGATCCAGGCCGACGGGTTCGGCGCGGCCCAGCGTCCGCGCTTGCAGAAGACCTTCACCCGACGGGTGCAGGCGCTCAGCCAATTGCACGGCATCCTGCTGTTCGACCAAAAGGGCCAGTGGGTCGTCACCTCATTTGCGGCACTGCCTCGCGGCAGCGGCGTGGCAGATCGCGAGTACTTCAAGTTTCACCAACAGAACGTCTCGACCGTGGCGCACATCGGCCCGGCCATCCGCAGTCGGGAAAATGGCGAATGGATCATTCCGATCTCCCGGCGGGTCAACGACCGCAATGGCCAGTTCCAGGGGGTGCTGTTGGCCGGGATCAAGATGTCGTACTTCGAGCAGTTCTTCAAAAGCTTCAGTATCGACGACAACGGCGCGATGTTTCTGGCGCTGACCGATGGCACGCTGCTGGCCCGTCGACCCTATGTGCAGGCGCAGATCGGTACCTCATTGGCCAAGGGGGAAATCTTTCAGAACCTGTTGCCCCAGGCGACTTCCGGCAACGCGATGTTCGCTTCCCAAGTGGATGGCATTGTCCGCCTGTATGGCTATCGGCAGCTGGAGGCATACCCCCTCGTGGTCTCGGCGGCCTCGTCCCGGGACTCGATCCTGGCGGACTGGTACGACACGGCGTTTCGTTCCAGTGCGATCGTCGTGCTGGTGATGCTGGGCGTTGGCCTGATCGGTTGGGTGTTCATTCGCCAGGTGCGTGTCGGTGAACAGGTCGAGGCGGATCTGCGCATGGCTCAGCAGGCGCTGGAGCTGATTGCCACCCACGACAGTCTGACCGGCCTGGCCAATCGGAGGCTGTTCGAGCGAGCCCTGGATATCGAATTCGGCCGCGGCGCCCGGCAAAACAGCCCGTTGAGCCTGATCATGCTCGATATCGATTTCTTCAAGCGCTACAACGACACCTACGGTCATGTGGTGGGCGATCACTGCCTGGCCGAAGTGGCCCGGGCCGTGAAAAGCTGCTGCCATCGCAAGGCCGACCTGGCGGTGCGTTACGGTGGAGAAGAGTTTGCGGTGTTGCTGCCTGACACCGATCTCCATGGTGCCATGACCCTCGCCGAACAGATTCGCCGCAGCGTCATGGGCAAGAACATCGTCCATACGGGCTCGCCTACCGGATACGTGACCGTAAGCCTCGGTTGTTATTCGTTCGTGCCGACGGGGCGTGACAGCATGGAGGTGTTCATCCAGCGCGCGGATGCTGCCCTGTATCAGGCCAAACATTCGGGTAGAAACCGTTCGGCGGTGTTGTCGATGGAGGGCGGGGTCGAGGCGCTGATGCGATCGGATCGTTGAGGCGAGGTTCGATTGCCCGATTGTCCGCCTGTCAGAACTTGGGCAATTGATCGTCTAGAGTTTCGGAAGCTCTGCCGCTTCCGGCAGATCTCCCCATCGCACGGACGATCGCCACCATGTCGATAACCCAAGCATTGACCGCCATTGCCCTTACCCTTGTGTCCAGCGCTGTCTTGCCGCTGGTCAGTCATGCGCAAGCGAAAATGACCGCAGAAGAAGCCCACGCCATCGGCGTGGATGCCTACGTTTATTTTTATCCGCTGTTGACCATGGACATCACCCGCAAGCAATTCACCAACATCGAACCGGGCAAGGAGTTCGGCAAGGGCCCGATGAACATGTTCGTGAGTGTGCCCGAGTACCCGCCGGCGAATTTCAAAGGGGTGGTGCGCTCGAACTTCGACACCTTGTATTCCATTGCATGGCTCGACCTGACCAAGGAGCCGCTGGTCATCGCCGCCCCGGACACCGCCGGACGTTTTTACTTGCTGCCGATGCTCGACATGTGGAGTGACGTATTCGCATCGCCCGGATGGCGCACCACGGGTACCGACGCCGCGCAATTCCTGGTAACGCCACCGGGCTGGACCGGCACTGTGCCTGCTGGACTCAACCACCTGCCGGCGCCGACGCCCTTTGTCTGGGTCATCGGGCGAACCAAGACCGATGGCGCGGCGGACTACGCGGCGGTGCACAAGATCCAGGCCGGCTACACCGTGACGCCGTTGTCGCGGCTGGGCAAGGGCGCAGAGCCGGTCAGTGTCAAGATCGACCCGGCCGTGGACATGACGACCCCACCGAAAATCCAGGTCGACACCCTGTCGGCGGCCGACTACTTCGCCTATGCCGCCGAGCTGCTCAAGGTGCATCCCGCCCACAGCACCGATCAGCCGCTACTGGCGCAGCTCAAGCGTATCGGCATCGAGCCGGGCAAGTCGTTCGACATGAATGCACTGGACCCGGAAATAAAAGCCGCCCTGGAGACTGCACCCAAGGACGCACAAGCGCTGATGGCGTGGAAGGTGCCGACCCTGGCGCGAGTAGTCAACGGGTGGTCGATGAACACCGACACCATGGGCGTCTACGGCAACTACTACCTCAAGCGCGCGATCGTGGCGCAGATGGGGCTCGGCGCCAACTTGCCCGAAGACGCGATTTATCCGTTGAATATGGGCGATGAAAACGGCAAGACCCTCGATGGAGCGCACAAGTACGTACTGCATTTCCCCAAGGACGAGACGCCTCCGGTGAACGCCTTCTGGTCGATCACGCTGTACGACCCCGAAGGTTTCCAGGTGGGCAACGGGCTCAACCGCTTCGCGGTCAGCAGCTGGATGCCGTTCAAGAGCAACGCCGACGGTTCGCTGGATATCTATTTCCAGAACGAAAGCCCCGGCAAGGAGCTGGAAGCCAATTGGCTGCCGGCGCCCAAGGGGCCGTTCAACCTGACCATGCGCTTGTACGGTCCGAAGGCCGAGGCGTTGAATGGCAAGTGGAATCCTCCGGCGGTCAAGCAGATGTAGGCGCATCCTATAAAGGCAGCCGACGCTGAATCACCATCGGCTGCCTTTACGCGTTCAGCTACCCGTCCCGCCGCCAGCCCCGCCAGTCCCGCCGCCGGCCCCGGTACCCCCTCCGGCACCCGAACTGCTGCTGCCACCCGCACTCCCACTCGAAGAGCCGGTTGCGCCACCGTCACCGGCGTTGCCGCCCGAGGGCGAGCTTGGCGTGTTGTCGGGCGGCATGACCGGGCCGCTGGTAGCACCGGATTTGGTGCCCGTCGCGTCAGCGCCATCGCCGGATTCTGCGAAAGTGGCCAAGGGCGCCGCGCAGAGCAATCCAGCGAGAAACAGCGAAGTGATTTTGGTGTTGATCATGGTCCGTCTCCAAAAGATGAGTCGTTACCTGAAGTTGGTGTGAAGGGCAGGGTGGTTGGTGCCGGCTGGATGACGAGTGGCACAGGCCGTGACCGACCGAACACCTTGCAGGCGGCGCGGTCACACCCAAAAGGCCCAGCCAAACGGGACGGTGGTCATGAAAAAGTTGCGAATCGCGACGTTCAACGTCAACGGCATGCGCGCCCGCCTGCCGAATCTGTTGGCCTGGCTGGAGCGTGAGCAGCCGGACATCGCCTGTCTGCAGGAGCTCAAGTCGGTCGACAGCGCATTTCCCGCCGCGCAGCTTGAGGCCATCGGCTACGGGGCGATCTGGCAGGGGCAAGCGTCGTGGAACGGGGTGGCGATACTGGCCCGGGATGCGCAGCCGCTGGAAAGCCGCCGAGGTCTGCCGGGCGATGACGACGATAATCACAGTCGGTATCTGGAAGCGGCCGTCCACGGGGTGCTGGTGGGTTGCCTGTATTTGCCCAATGGCAATCCGCAACCCGGGCCGAAGTTCGATTACAAGCTGGCCTGGTTCGAGCGCCTGATACGCTACGCGCAATCGCTGCAGGGCAGCGAGCATCCGGTGGTGCTGGCGGGTGACTACAATGTGGTGCCCACCGATCTCGACATCTATAACCCGCGTTCCTGGCTCAAGGATGCCTTGCTGCAACCCGAGAGCCGTGAGTGTTATCAGCGTCTGCTGGACCAGGGCTGGACCGATGCCGTACGTCATCTGTATCCGCAGGAGAGGGTCTACACCTTCTGGGACTATTTTCGCCAGCACTGGCAAAAGAACTCCGGCTTGCGCATCGATCACCTGTTGCTCAACCCGGCCTTGAGTCCTTACCTCGAAGAAGCCGGGGTCGATGCCTGGGTGCGCAACGAGCCCCATGCCAGCGACCATGCGCCCACCTGGATTCAATTGGGCTCGCGCAAGCGCCGGTGAATTGTCTTGCCGGCCGATTGGCTAAATCAATTGTCGGCCGTGGCCCTTCATCCTTTATACATAGCCCCCCTGGCGGAGCGATCCGCAGCTTGCGTGCATAAGGATCAAGCGATGAGCGAGCCACGTCTGACTAACCTTGCGTCATACCTGCAACGTCTGGGCTTCGATGCTCCCCCGGCACCGACCCTTGACACCCTGCGCCTGCTTCAATTGCGCCACACCGGCGCCTTTGTGTTTGAAAACCTCACTACGCTGGCGGGCGAGCCGGTGCGCATCGATCTGACGTCGATCGAGCAAAAGGTCCTGCAGGATGGACGTGGCGGTTACTGCTACGAGCTCAACTGTCTGTTTCTGGCTTTGCTGCAGGCGCTTGGCTACGAAGCGCGGGGCATCAGCGGGCGTGTGGTGATGGGCCAGCCAGAAGGCGCCTGGACCGCTCGAACGCACCGCTTGAGCCTGGTGACGCTCGATGGCGTGCGCTACATCACTGACGTCGGCTTCGGCGGCATGGTGCCCACCGCACCGCTGTTGCTCGACAGCCGTGATGAACAGTCGACGCCTCACGAGCCGTATCGGATCGAGCAGCATGCCGACGGCTACACCCTTCGCGCGAAGGTCGGGGAGGAGTGGCGCGCGATGTACATCTTCGACCTGCAACGCCAGGAGGACATCGATTACGCCGTCGGCAACTGGTATGTCTCGACCCACCCCGAATCGTCCTTCGCCAGGCAACTGATGGTGGCGCGGACGGGGGAGGGCTGGCGTCGTACCCTCAATAACGGCAGCTTTGCGATCCATCGCATGGGGCATGACAGCGAACGCCGGGAAGTGGCCGATGTGCAGGAGTTGATGGGTGTACTGGAAAGCGAGTTCGGGATTCGGGTGCCAAACAATGCGACATTGATGCGCACACTTGAGAGATTGATAGTGCCGCAATAGGCGGTTCATCGTGCACACAAAAAAGGGGCAGATTGGATCAGCCTGCCCCTTTTTCGTGCCTACGGACGGGCTTCGGGCTCCATCAGCCGCTGAATTTCGCTAAGGGCTTGCGCGAGCTTTTTTTCCAGGCTTTTCAGATCAGAGCCGGTGATCCCCTTTTTCAGGTGTTTAACAGTTCCGGTCCCTGCCTTGTCGTGTTCGGTCAGCAACGCCCGGCGCAGCGTGTTGTTGATCGCGGTCTGGTAGCCATAACCCTCGCTTTCCGCGAGCGCTCGCGCTGCCTCGATGACGACGTCGTCGAGCATGATGGTGATGCGGGTCTTGCCTTTGCCGGGGGCAACCGCCCCGCGGCTGGCATGGCTGAAGTCGTACTCGTCTTTCATGGGTCAAGCCTCCAGATACTGGCGGCGCTCGTTTTTGCTGGCGAGGCGCGCGGAAATGATTCGAACGAAATTCGGTTCACGGTAGGTGTACGCAACGACCAGCAAACGCCCCTTGCCATCCAGCCCCATGATGATCCAGCGCGGTTCATCATGGTGATCGTCCTGCAAGGTCAGGGCACGTTCGTCGTAGAACACGGGCTCTGTCTCTGCGAGGCTGATGCCCAGATGCTTGAGTTTGTTGGCCGCGTTCTTCGCCTTGTGATACTGAATTTCGAATGGCTTCATTATGCATACTTTATATGTATTTGGAAGGCGGCGATTACTACCGATGGTCGCCATGAATTCAAAAGACTAGTGGGCGCAGGACAATGGGCCGGACGGATGTATTTCAAGGTTTTTTACGAGAAGGAGCGTGGTGGCACACAGTCTGCATGAACGACCGTTCATAATTTGACTGGCAAGTTGTATACAACTCTATGGACATTTGTCCTGAGTATTGAATACAGTGTGCGCATAACAAAAACCAGGGAACCCCCTAACATGAAAACGCCCCATGTTTCACACCAACGGCCTGAAGATGAAAATCTCGGGATCGGCGCGAATATGGCTTACGGCCTGCAACATGTTCTGACCATGTACGGTGGCATCGTCGCGGTGCCTTTGATCATTGGTCAGGCGGCCGGCCTCTCGCCGGCGGACATTGGATTGTTGATTGCTGCTTCATTGTTTGCGGGGGGGCTGGCCACGTTGCTGCAAACCCTGGGTCTACCGTTTTTCGGTTGTCAGTTGCCGCTGGTGCAGGGCGTGTCGTTTTCCGGCGTCGCGACCATGGTGGCGATCGTCAGCAGTGGAGGCGAGGGTGGATTTCAGTCGATCCTGGGGGCGGTGATAGCCGCGTCCCTGATCGGGTTGCTGATCACACCGGTGTTCTCGCGAATTACCAAGTTCTTCCCGCCGCTGGTCACGGGTATCGTGATCACCACCATCGGCCTGACGCTTATGCCGGTGGCGGCACGCTGGGCCATGGGTGGCAACAGTCATGCCCCTGACTTTGGCAGCATGGCCAACATCGGCCTGGCAGCGATGACGCTGGTGTTGGTGCTGTTGCTGAGCAAGATCGGCAGCGCCACCATCTCCCGGTTGTCGATCCTGTTGGCGATGGTCATCGGTACGGTCGTCGCGGTGTTCCTCGGCATGGCGGATTTCTCCTCCGTCGGCCAGGGCCCGATGTTCGGTTTCCCTACACCTTTCCACTTCGGCATGCCGACCTTCCACTTCGCGGCGATCCTGTCGATGTGCATCGTGGTCATGGTGACGCTGGTGGAGACGTCGGCTGATATCCTGGCCGTGGGTGAAATCATCGACACCAAGGTCGATTCCAAGCGCCTGGGCAATGGTCTGCGCGCGGACATGCTGTCGAGCATGATCGCACCGATCTTCGGCTCCTTCACCCAAAGCGCCTTCGCCCAGAACGTCGGGCTGGTGGCGGTGACCGGGATCAAGAGCCGCTATGTGGTGGCCACCGGCGGCCTGTTCCTGGTGATCCTCGGCCTGCTGCCGTTCATGGGGCGCGTCATCGCCGCCGTGCCGACTTCGGTCCTCGGCGGGGCCGGTATCGTGCTGTTCGGCACCGTCGCGGCCAGCGGCATTCGTACGCTGTCCAAGGTCGACTACCGCAACAACGTCAACCTGATCATTGTCGCGACCTCCATCGGTTTCGGCATGATCCCGATTGCCGCGCCGAACTTCTACGATCACTTCCCAAGCTGGTTCGCGACGATCTTCCATTCGGGCATCAGTTCTTCCGCGATCATGGCGATCGTGCTCAACCTGACCTTCAACCACCTCACCGCCGGTAATTCCGACCAGCAATCGGTGTTTGCGGCCGGTACCGAGCGGGTGTTGCGCTACCAGGACCTGGCGGCGTTGCGTGAAGGGGATTACTTCAGCGACGGCAAGTTGCACGACTGTGATGGCAAGGAGATTCCGGTGATTGAGGTGGATCACGGGCATGGCGAGCCACGCGCGGTGCATGCCAAAAGCAGTGAGCATGTCTGACGATTTGAAAGCCTAAGGTCAAAAGATCGCAGTCTGCGGCAGCTTCTACATGCCGCAGGCTGCGATCTTTTTGCTTTTCCATCGGCCACAAAAAAGCCCCTGAATCTTTCGATTCAGGGGCTTTTCGATATTGCTGTCTGGCTCCACGACCTGGACTCGAACCAGGGACCCAGTGATTAACAGTCACTTGCTCTACCAACTGAGCTATCGCGGAATGGCGCCTATGTTACTGATTCAAAAAGAGAAGTCAAGCATTTGATAGCAGCGGGAGGGTTTTCTCGGGACGGACGGTGGTTTATCGGTGATTGGCGGTTACCGGAATTGCCTGTGGGGGCTAACATGGCGGCCCGGAAGTGGTTACACGCGCTGCCGGCCATTCGCCGATAAGGTAAGCGCCATGACTTGCTTGACCGCCACACAACCTCGAAGCAACGGGGTGTTCCCATGAGCATCGCGCAAATCAGCCTGCCCAAGGGGGTCGGCCCGCACGCCGAAAAACTGTTCGATGCCATCACCCAGGCCAGCAACGCCGATGAGCTGAACCGTGCAGGGGGGAAGGCCGAGGGGTTTGTCCTGGGCCTGGAAAGCACCAAGGCGATCAAGAGCCAGGTTGCTGAATCGCTGTATGTCGCCTATGACGACGCTGCCAGCCAGCGCGCGAGCGAACTGGCCTAGCCGCCGAAGGTAATGGTGCCCAGCATCAGTTTGGCGTAGAGCGCGGTGGCGCCCAGCTGCACCAGCCACAGGGCCAGGCCGCCGAGAAACACGCCGGCAGCGACTTGCATCACCAGGTTGTTGCCGCGTTGTTTGGCCGGGGTGCGGGGGATGAAGTCATCCAGGTCATCGCGGTCGGCGCGTAGGTCATCGTTTTTCATGTGGGTTCTCGAAAAATCCGGGTGGAACACAACCTGTAGGAGCCGGCTTGCCGGCGAAGAGGCCATCACGGGCAATATTAATGTCGGCTGGTAAATCGATTCGCTGCGATGCGGCGACCCGACAAGCCAGCTCCTACAGGATAGATGTGTGCAGTCTAGGGGGGCTGGTTGGAGGTTTGAGAATTATCTGCGACAAATAAAAAACGGGAAGCCCAAAGGCTTCCCGTTTTTCGTATCACGCGAAAGTCAGATCACCTGAACAATCGCATCCGTCACAACCTTGATGTTGCTCTGGTTCAACGCAGCCACGCAGATACGGCCGGTGTCCAGGGCGTAGATGCCGAATTCGTTGCGCAGGCGATGCACTTGTTCAACCGACAGACCGGAGTAGGAGAACATGCCGCGCTGACGACCGACGAAGCTGAAATCGCGCTGCGGCGCGTTTTTCGCCAGGGTGTCGACCATCTGCGTGCGCATGCCACGAATGCGCAGGCGCATTTCGGCCAGCTCGGCTTCCCACTGGGCGCGCAGTTCCGGGCTGTTGAGCACGGCAGCGACGATGCTTGCGCCGTGGGTCGGCGGGTTGGAGTAGTTGGTGCGGATCACACGTTTGACTTGCGACAGGACGCGTGCGCTTTCTTCTTTCGATTCGCTGACGATCGACAGGGCACCAACGCGCTCGCCGTACAACGAGAACGATTTGGAGAACGAGCTGGAGACGAAGAAGGTCAGGCCCGATTCGGCGAACAGGCGCACGGCAGCGGCGTCTTCGTCGATGCCATCGCCGAAACCCTGGTACGCCATGTCGAGGAACGGCACGTGACCTTTGGCTTTCACCACTTCCAGGACGTTGTTCCAGTCCGCGGGGCTCAGGTCCACGCCGGTCGGGTTGTGGCAGCAGGCGTGCAGGACAATGATCGAGCCGGACGGCAGGGCGTTCAGGTCTTCCAGCAGGCCGGCGCGGTTAACGTCGTGGGTCGCGGCATCGTAGTAGCGATAGTTCTGCACCGGGAAACCGGCGGTTTCGAACAGCGCGCGGTGGTTTTCCCAGCTCGGGTCGCTGATCGCCACGAC
>Ga0247818_10001292_pt1 | contig 15774 bp, 13 predicted proteins | sample 13C_Glucose_Day1_FD_192424 | JGI IMG/M metagenome (GOLD analysis project Ga0247818, IMG submission 192424) | Soil microbial communities from agricultural site in Penn Yan, New York, United States - 13C_Glucose_Day1 | ecosystem: Environmental > Terrestrial > Soil > Agricultural land | place...
AGCGAGTTGACCCCGAAGGGGACGGCCGTCTTGCGCAGGGCGGCGGCCACGGGCTCGTGCGCCACGGCATACCCGACCCGGAGTCCGGCCAGCCCGTAGGCCTTCGAGAAGGTCCGCAGCACCACGACGTTCGGCCGGTCGCGGTAGAGGGCCAGCGAGTCCGGCGCCTGCTCGTCGTGGACGAACTCGAGGTAGGCCTCGTCGATGACGACGAGCACGTCGCTCGGCACGGCGTCGATGAACCGCTCGAGCTCGTCGTGGTGGACGATCGGCCCGGTGGGGTTGTTGGGCGTGCAGACGAGCACCACCCGGGTGCGCTCGTTGACCGCCTCGAGCATGGCGTCGAGCTGGTGGCGGCAGTGCTCGTCGAGGGGCACCCGGACTGCCGTGGCGCCGGCGAGCGCGGTGACGATCGGGTACGCCTCGAAGGAGCGCCACGCGAAGACGACCTCGTCCCCCGGGTCACAGGTCGCCTGGATGATCTGCCCGAGCACGCCGACGCTGCCGGTGCCGGTGGCGATGTGCTCCACCGGGACCCCGAGGGTGTCCGCGAGCGCCTGGCTGAGCTCCGTCACGGCCATGTCCGGGTAGCGGTTCATGGACGCCGCCGCCTCCTGCACGACCGTGAGCACGCTCGGCAGCGGGGGGTAGGGGTTCTCGTTGGAGGAGACCTTGTAGGCCGTCACGCCCTCGCGAGGGGCGGCGGGCTTGCCCGGCACGTAGGCGGGGACCTGGGTGAGGGCGCTGCGCAGCCGCACGCCGGGACGGTCGGGCTGGCTCGAGGCGGACGTGGCGTCGGTCATGGGGTCACTGTATGGGCTGGACGGCGGGCCGCTCGACGCGGCGGCTGACCGCTCCGGGCCGGCCGGAGGGGGTCAGTCGCCGTCGGGGAGGATGAGGTTGAGGATCATCGACACGAGCGTGATGACGAGCGCGCCGAGCACGGAGTCCCAGAAGAAGTGCTCGACGTCGAAGTCGAGGCCGATGGCGTGCGAGAGGCCGGAGGTCAGCTCGAGCATGAGGGCGTTCACGACGAGGGTGAACAGTCCCAGCGTCAGGACGATGAAGGGCAGCGACAACAGCATCGCGATCGGCTTGACCAACACGTTGATGACACCGAAGAGCAGGGCGACGAGGACGATGGTCAGCAGGCGGGTGCTCAGCTGGTCGGCGTCCTCCCCGAGGTGGATGCCGGGGATGACGAGCGCCGCCACCCACAGGGCGAGGGCGTTCACACCGATCTTGATCACGATGGACCTCATGCGGTCATCGTGGCAGAACGAGTGCCACCCCGCCCTGTTGCCGCACCGTGTCGCTGCCCAGTCCCGCACGCGGACCCGAGCGCGGGACGCGAGCGCGGGACGGGAGCGCGATCCCTTACCGGCTGAGCACAACCCCCGCCCGGGCCGCCGGCCCCGCCTCAGACGTGGCGGCGGCTGGTGACCACCCGGAAGCGGCTGGCGACGAAGGCGGCGTCCACGTAGGCCGCGTTGGCGGCGGGGTTCGCCCCCGTCCCGTGATAGTCGGAGAAGGCGGCTGTCTGGTTCACGAAGACCGGACCGGTGAGGTTCTCCGACAGTGCGACCCCGGCGTCGGCCGCTGCCTCGCGGGCCTGCTCGAGGACCTCCTCGGACGTGGAGTACACCGCCGCGGTCATCGCGCCGTGCTCGCGCATCGTGTCGCGGAACTGCGCCAGCGCCTGGTCGGTGCCGGAGGTGCCGATGAGGTAGGTCACCGGACCGAAGCACTCCTGCGTGTAGACGTCCTCGCGGCTGGCGTCGACCGCCACGAGGCCCGGGGCGCGCACGACGGCCTCCGGGTATGCCGGGTGGCTGACCTCGCGTGAGTCCAGCACCACCGTGCCACCCGCCTCCTGGGCGAGCGCGGCCAGTCCGCTGGCGTTGCCCCGCACCCCCTCGTTCACGGTGGCCCCGAGCAGCTCGACCGCCTTGGCGTCGTCGCCCGTGAGCCGCTGCACGGCGCCGGCGAGCCGCTGGCCGAACTCCTCGAAGGACAGGTGGCCCTCGTCGGTCTCGACCCCCTCGCGAGGCACGTAGATGTTCTGCGGGGTGGTGCACATCTGGCCGGAGTACAGCGTGAGCGAGAACGCCAGGTTGCCCAGCACCCCGCGCAGGTTGTCGGTCGAGTCGACGACGATCGAGTTGACCCCCGCCTTCTCCGTGTAGACCAGCTGGCCCCGGGCAGCGCCGTTCTCCTCGAGCCAGGCGCCGAAGCCCGGTCCGCCGGTGTAGTCGATGATGCGCACCTCGTCGCGCTCGGCCAGCGTCTTGGCCAGGCCCTCGCCGTCGGCCTCGGCCGCCAGCTGCACCAGGGCCGGGTCGAAACCGGCATCGCGCAGCACGGATCGGGCCGCCTCGACGGAGATCGCCAGCGGCAGGACGGCCCGGGGGTGGGGCTTGACGATGACGGGGTTGCCGGTGACGAGCGACGCGAAGAGCCCGGGGTAGCCGTTCCAGGTCGGGAACGTGTTGCAGCCGATGACGAGGGCGATGCCGCGCGGGACGACCCGGTAGTCCTTCTGCATCCGGATCGGGGCGTCCTTGGCCGGCTTCTCCCAGACCACCGTGGCGGGCACTCGCTCCTGCTCGACGAGCCCGGCGACGATGGACTCGAGTGCACGGTCCTGGGCGTGCGGACCGGCAGCCTGGAACGCCATGACGAACGGCTGGCCCGTCGTGTGCATCACGGCGCCCGCCATCTCGAAGGAGCGCTGGTTGATGGCGTCGACGATCTCGAGGCAGACCGCCGCCCGGACCCGGGCGCCGGCGTCCCGCCAGGCGGGCATCGCCGCCTGGGCCGCGGCGATGGCCGCGTCGACGTCGAGATGGGGGTAGGTGATGCCGAGCGCCGGGCCGTAGGGCGAGACCTCGTCCCCGACGGTGGCCCCGTCAGTGGGCTGGTCGCCCAGGGCGGCGAACACCTTCCCGAGGTGGGCCTCGTATGCCGCCTTGCCGCGGCCTGCAGCCTCCTCGCCGTACACGCGCGGGGAGGGCGACTCGGGGTAGCGCGTGTAGAACGAGCGGGCGGCCAGGGCTGCCGCCGCCTCGTCGAGGGCAGAGGCGTGCTTCTCCACGAGCGGATGGGTGGGCGTCGTTGCCGTAGTCACGAGGCCCATCGTAGTCACCGCCGTCTTACACCTCCCCAGCGCAGATGCAACGATGTGTCACATGCCGACGCTGACGAGGGACACGACCGTTGCCGTCATCGGTGCAGGCGCCATGGGCGCGGGCATCGCCCAGGTCGCCGCCACCGCAGGCCACCCGGTGGCCATCGTCGACGCCGTGACCGGCGCCGCCGAGGAGGGGGTCTCCCGGATCATCGCCAGCCTCCAGCGGCTCGAGGCCAGGGGCCGGATGAGCTCGGCCCAGCTCGAGGAGGTCGTCGAGCGGATCACCCCCGTCGACACGGTCGCGCAGCTGCCGCAGTGCGGCCTCGTCGTCGAGGCCGTGCGGGAGGACCTCGACACCAAGCGCGACCTCTTCTCCCGGCTCGCCGCCAGCCAGCCCCGGGACGCCGTCCTGGCCACGAACACGTCCAGCCTGGACATCACCGCGATCGCGGACGGCATACCCCACCCTGACCGCGTCCTCGGGCTGCACTTCTTCAACCCGCCGCCGCTCATGCGCCTGGTCGAGGTCGTCAGCGGCGGGCGCTCGAGCGCGGCCGTGCTCGACGAGGCCACCGACCTCATGCGCGCCTGGGGGAAGACCCCTGTGCGGTGCACGTCCACCCCGGGGTTCATCGTCAACCGGGTGGCCAGGCCGTTCTACGGGGAGTCCCAGCGCATGCTCATGGACGGCGTCGCCGACGCAGCCACCCTCGATGCCGCCCTCCGCTCCGCCGGCTTCCGGATGGGGCCGCTCGAGCTCACCGACTTCATCGGGCAGGACGTCAACCTCGCCGTCGGCACGAGCGTGTGGGAGCAGACCGGCCGGGACCCCCGGTACGAGCCCACTCGCCTCCAGCAGGACCTCGTGGCGGCCGGCCACCTCGGCCGCAAGACCGGCCGGGGCGTCTACCGCTACGGGCCCGACGGCCGCGCCCTCGAGGCGGAGCCCGACGACGTACGCCTGGCGGAGCTCCTCGGCGGGCCGGTCGAGACCAACCCCGTCACCCGCACGCTGGCGATGCTCGTCAACGAGGCCGTCGACCTCGTCCGCCGCGGCGAGGCCACCGCCGAGGACGTCGACACCGCGATGACCCTCGGCACCAACTACCCCAGGGGACCGATCGCGTGGGGCCGTGAGATCGGGTATGCCGCGGTGGCTGACCAGCTCGCCGCTCTCGACCGCGCCTTCCCCGGTGGCCGGTACCGGCCCAGCCCCGCCCTCACCGAGGCGCCCTGATGGGCTCCCTCGAGCACGTCGTGCGCATGTGGGAGGACGACGAGGCGTCCCGGGCACTGGGGATGGACGCCGTGGTGATCGAGACCGACCATGCCGAGGTCCGCATGGCCGTGACGGACGCGATGGTCAACGGGCACGACATCGCACACGGCGGCTACATCTTCACGCTCGCCGACTCGGCCTTCGCGCTCGCCTGCAACAGCCAGGGCCTCACGACGGTGGCCGCGGGTGCCGACATCACCTTCGTCGCCTCCGCCCGCCGGGGTGACATCCTCGTCGCCGAGGCCCGGGTGCGGACGGCCTACGGCCGCAGCGGGATCACCGATGTCACGGTGACCCGCGAGGAGGACGGCGCGGTCATCGCCGAGTTCCGCGGCCGGTCGCGGACCATCGAGAAGGGTCAAGGCCGGGCAAAGCTCTGACTTCCGTCTGCGGCCGGAGATACGCATACTGATCGGCGGCCCGGTCTACCAGACACCGGGTCCCGACCTTGACCGCACCACCTCAGGAGACCGATGGGACGGCACACCGCCCCCAAGGCTCGCCGCAGGAGCACCCGGCCCGCACGACGCCTCGGCACCGGCGCCACAGCTGCTCTGGCTGCCGCCTTGACCGCCGCAGTGGCCGTTCCTGTCACGCTGCTCTGGCCCGACGGCCCCGGGATCTCGGCCATCGCGGAGGACGGAGCGGACTGCCGGGAGCGGCCGGACGTCGCGATCGCCGTCGCGCCGCAGGTCGCGCCGGTCGTGCAGGCTGCGGCCCACCGGGCCACGGCAGCGGGCGCGTGCGCGAACTACTCGGTGCAGGCAGCCGCTCCCGCAGCGGTCGCCGCGGCCATCGCAGGTGGAGAGGGCCCTGACGCGTGGGTGTCGGACTCCACACTGTGGGTGGACCAGCTCGGCTCCGCCCGCCCTGAGGACCCGTGGCGGGTGGGCGCCTCCATCGCCAGCAGCCCGATCGTCCTCGCACTGCCGACCCCGCTCGCGGCCAAGGTGGGGTCAGCCCGACCGGAGTGGCGCAGCATGCTGACCGGGAGCACCCCGGTGCGGATGGCTGACCCGGAGGCCGACGCCACCGGCCGCCTTGCCCTCTTCACCGTCCGCGGAGCCCTGGGCAGCTCGGAGGCGGCTCGCAAGATCGCCGGCGCCACCATGATCCGACTGTCGCGCACCGCCGCGGGCTCGGAGGCCGAGCTGTTCGATGAGTACGCGCAGAAGCCCGACAGCTCCCCCGCCTTCCCGGCGTCAGAGCAGGCCGTCGCGCGCTTCAACCGCGAGCACACGGACGCCACCCTCGCCGCCGTCATCCCCGCCGAGGGCACGGCCACCCTCGACTACCCCTGGGCGACGGCGGATGGACTCGCGCCGCAGAAGCGCACTCTCGCCGACAAGGTCCTCGCCGAGGTTCGCTCCGAGAAGGGTGCGGCAGACCTCGCCGCTGCCGGGTTCCGGGCCCCCGGGGGCTCCGGGTCGCCTCGGGTGGCCGGCATCCCCAGCGGGCCGGTGAAGCTCGTCAAGGCGGCCACCGCGGAGGAGCGCGCCTCTGCCCTCGAGCTCTGGACGGCCGTCCGCACCGACATGCGCATGCTGGCCGTCATGGACGTCTCAGGGTCGATGAAGGCCAAGGCCGGCAAGCGCAGCCGCATCGAGCTCGCGCACGCCGCGGCCGTCACCGCCCTCAACACCTTCCCGCAGAGCTCACAGGTCGGGCTGTGGGAGTTCTCCACCGACCGCGGTGGGCCGGGGCAGGACTACCGACAGCTCCAGCCGATCCGACCGCTGACCGCCACGGTCGGCAGCGGAACCCACAAGGACGCGTTGACCCGGGAGTTCGCAGCGATGCCCCGCACCGTCGCTGGAAACACGGGCCTCTACGACTCGCTCCTGGCTGCGTTCCGGTCGGTGAAGTCGAGCTACCAGCCCGGCTACGTCAACTCCGTCGTGCTGCTCACCGACGGGGTCAACGAGGACGCGCAGGGCATCTCCCTGCAGCAGCTGCTGTCCGCGCTGCAGAGGGAGCGCGACCCCAAGCGCCCGGTCCGGGTCATCCTCGTGGGGCTCGGCGACCAGACCGATGCCAAGACCCTCGCGACGATCGCTCGCACCGCCGGTGGTGCGAGCTTCGTGGCGAGGGACCCCCAGGACATCACGACGGTGTTCATCCAGGCGCTGATGACCCGGGGCTGACCCACCGGGACCACGGCCTGGCGCTACCGCCGCCTGGCGTTACCACGGTTTGGCGTGACCACCGCCTGGCGTGACCACGGCCTGGCGTGACCACGGTTTGGCGTGACCACGGCCTGGCGTGACCAGCGCGCCGCGCGACGACCGCGTGGTGGGACCACACCCGACCACACGACACCACAGAGGGCATTACGGTTGGGCCATGCGCGTTCTTGTGACCGGCGGCGCCGGCTTCATCGGATCCCACACCGTCGTCCAGCTCGCTGCCGCGGGGCACGAGGTGGTCGTCGTCGACAGTTTTGCGAACTCCAAGCCGACCGTCGTCGGCCGTCTGGAGGCGCTGACCGGTAGCCACCTCGAGGTGCACGCCTTCGACCTGACGGACCGCGACAAGACCGAGGCGCTGTTCGCCGACCGCAAGTTCGACGCCGTGATCCACTTCGCCGGGCTCAAGGCCGTCGGTGAGAGCGTGGAGGTCCCGCTCGAGTACTACCAGAACAACCTCGACTCGACCTTCGCCCTCGTCCGGTCCATGCAGCGGCACGGCGTGCACAAGCTCGTCTTCTCCTCGTCGGCCACGGTCTACGGCGAGAACGCCCCGGTGCCGATGCGGGAGGAGTTCCCGACCTCCGCGACCAACCCGTACGGCTGGACCAAGGTGATGATCGAGCAGGTGCTGCGCGACGTCGCTCGCACCGACGACACGTGGCGAATCGCCCTGCTGCGCTACTTCAACCCGGTCGGCGCACACCCCTCGGGCACCATCGGGGAGGACCCGCAGGGCATCCCGAACAACCTCATGCCGTTCATCGCGCAGGTGGCCGTGGGCATCCGGGAGAAGCTCCTGGTCTTCGGTGGCGACTACGACACCCCCGACGGCACCGCCCTTCGCGACTACATCCACGTCGAGGACCTCGCCGCGGGCCACCTCGCCGCCCTCAACCGGCTCGCCAGCACGGACGAGGCGGTCTCCACGTGGAACCTCGGCACCGGCCAGGGCACCAGCGTCCTCGAGGTCCTGCACGCCTTCGAGCGGGCCTGTGGCCGTGAGTTGCCCCACGAGATCGTCGGCCGTCGCGCGGGCGACATCGCCGCGTCGTTTGCCGACCCGTCCCGCGCGCAGGCCGAGCTCGGCTGGCGCGCGGAGAAGACGATCGACGACATGTGCGCCGACCAGTGGCGCTGGCAGAGCGCCAACCCCACGGGTTACCCGGACTGAGCGACGCCACTCCGCGGGACGGCTGGCCTCCACACGCGGAGGCCACCTCTCGGCCCGCGGCCGCTGCCGGAGCCAGCCGGGACGCGGCCGTGAGCCCCCGGGGACCTGCCCCGAGCCCCATCAACCTGCGCCGGACACCAGGGGATCTGCCCCGAAGAACGTGACCCAAGCCTCCCCGCGACGGGACCAACGGCCCTCGGCCGCTGACTACTACAGGGCGTAGTATGTACGACGCCCTGTAGTAGTTCTCCGATTCCGCCTGCCCCGGGAGCCCACCACCATGGACGCGCTGGACCTCGCGAGATGGCAGTTCGCCATCACCACCGTCTACCACTTCCTGTTCGTCCCGGTCACGATCGGCCTCTCGGCGCTCGTGGCCGTGTTCCACACCGCGTGGGTGCGGAAGCGGAACCCGGAGATGCTCCGGCTTGCCAAGTTCTACGGCAAGCTGTTCACGATCAACTTCGCCCTCGGTCTCGTGACGGGCATCGTCCAGGAGTTCCAGTTCGGGATGAACTGGTCCGACTACAGCCGCTTCGTCGGCGACATCTTCGGGGCGCCGCTGGCGATCGAGGCGTTGCTCGCGTTCTTCCTCGAGTCCACGTTCCTCGGCCTGTGGATCTTCGGCTGGGGCCGGATCCCGGAGAAGCTCCACGCCGGCTGCATGTGGGTCGTCCACATCGGCACACTGCTCTCGGCCTACTTCATCCTCGCCGCCAACTCGTTCATGCAGAACCCGGTCGGCTACCGCTTCAACCCCGAGAGCGGCCGTGCCGAGCTGACCGACTTCGCCGCCGTGATGTTCAACAAGGTCCAGCTCGTCACCTTCCCCCACGTCATCTCCGCGGCCTACATGGTCGGCGGGGCGGTCGTCATGGGCGTCGGCCTGTGGCACATGCGCCGGGCCACGGTCGGCACCGACCTGCCGATGTACCGCAAGGCCACCCGACTCGGCGCGCTCGTCACCCTCGTCGCGGGCCTTGCCGTCGCCGGCACCGGCGACATCCAGGGCAAGATCATGACCGAGGTCCAGCCCATGAAGATGGCTGCGGCCGAGGCCCTCTACGAGACCGCCGACAGCGACGCACCCTTCTCGCTCTTCACGGTCGGCTCCCTCGACGGCACCGAGGAGAAGTTCGCCGTGACCGTCCCCGGCCTGCTCTCCTTCCTCGCCACCGGCCGCTTCGACGGCGAGGTCAAGGGCATCAACGAGCTCAGGGCGGAGTACGCCAAGACCTACGGCGACAGTGGAGACCCGCTGGTCAAGGACGCCACGTACGTGCCGAACATCCCGCTGTCGTACTGGTCCTTCCGCCTCATGATGGGCGTCGGCTTCGCCGCGATGGCCGCCGCGGCCGCCGTCCTGTGGGCGACGCGGCGGGACCGCGTCCCGGCCGCGCGCTGGTGGCACTGGCTCATCATCGCCACGCCGCTGCTGCCGGTCTTCGGCAACAGCTTCGGGTGGATCTTCACCGAGATCGGCCGCCAGCCGTGGCTCGTCTTCGGGCTGATGGCCACCAAGACCGGGGTGTCGCCCTCGGTCTCGGCCGGGGAGGTCGTCACGTCGATGGCCGTCTACACCCTGCTCTACGGCGTGCTCGCGGTGGTCGAGATCAAGCTCTTCCTGACCTACATGAGGGCCGGCGCCCCGGCCTTCGAGGAGCCCATCGACCAGGCCCACCAGGACGAGGACGCCGAGCTGGCGTTCGCCTACTGATCCGCCGACCACGCGCCTTACCGAACAGGACTCAGCCCCATGGACTTCCCCACCATCTGGTTCATCATCATCGGCGTGCTCTGGACGGGCTACTTCGTCCTCGAGGGCTTCGACTTCGGCGTCGGAATGCTGTTGCCGGTGCTCGGCCGAGGCACCGACGCCCACGACACCGAGAAGCGTCGCAGGGTCATGATCAACACCATCGGCCCCGTCTGGGACGGCAACGAGGTGTGGGTGCTGACCGCTGGTGGCGCGACCTTCGCGGCCTTCCCGCACTGGTACGCCACGATGTTCAGCGCGTTCTACCTGCCGCTGCTGCTGATCCTCGTCGCCCTCATCGTCCGCAACCTGGGCTTCGACTACCGCGGCAAGCGCGACGACGACCGCTGGCGGGCCAACTGGGACAAGGCGATCATCATCGGCTCGTTCGTGCCGGCGCTGCTGTGGGGCGTCGCGCTGACCAACCTCGTGCGCGGCCTGCCGATCGACGCCGACATGGAGTTCACCGGCAACCTGCTCACGCTGCTCAACCCCATCTCGCTGCTGGGCGGACTCGTCACCCTCGGGCTGTTCCTCACCCACGGCGCGCTGTTCACCGCGCTGAAGACGACGGGCCAGATCCGCGAGGACGCCCGCGGCCTCGCCACCAAGATCGGTGCCTTCACGGCTGTGGTCGCCGTGGCGCTGCTCGCGACCCTCGGCGCACAGCACGGCAACGCCTGGTCGTGGCTCACCACGCTGGTCGCCGCGGGGTCACTCGTCGCCGCCCTCGGCGCGAACCTCAGGGGCCGCGAGGGCTGGGCCTTCATCGGCACCTTCGTCACGATCGCGATGGCGGTGGCGACGTACTTCCTGCTGCTGTTCCCCAACGTCATGCCCAGCACCCTCAACGAGGCGTGGTCGCTGACCGTCGACAACGCCTCGAGCACGCCCTACACGCTGAAGATCATGACCGTGGTGGCGCTCGTCTTCACCCCGCTCGTGCTGCTCTACCAGTCGTGGACCTACTGGGTCTTCCGCAAGCGGATCGGCACCCAGCACATCCCGGCGGCCTCCGAGCCGGTCGCTGCCTCCCACTGATGCGACCGTTCGACCCCGGTCTCCTGCGCGCGGCCCCGGCCGCGCGCAGGCCCGTCGCACTCCTGGCCCTGCTGGGGGTGCTGCAGGGGGTCGCCACCATCGCGACGGCGTTCGCCCTCACCGCCGTCGTGGTCGCCGTCGTCGGCGGTATGCCGGTCGGCCGGCCGGGTGCCTGGCTCGTCGGCCTGTTCGCGGTCCGGGCCGCGCTCGCCTGGGCCTCCGAGCGGGTCGCCGCCTGGGCGGGCACCCGCGTGAGCTCTGCCCTGCGCGAGCGCCTGCTCGCCGCCTGGCTGGCGAGCGACGCGGACAGCAGGCCGGCACCGTCGCACGCCGTGGCCCTCGCCGCGCAGGGGGCGAGCAGCGTCGAGCCCTACGTCGCGCGCTACCTGCCGACCCTCGTCACGGCCACCGTCGTGCCGCCCCTGGCCATCCTCACCCTGGGCATCGTCGACTGGCCGAGCGCCCTCGTCGTCGCGCTCACCGTGCCCCTGTTGCCCGTGTTCGCCGCCCTCATCGGGGCCACCACCCGCGACGCCACGCAGCGGCGCTGGCGTGCCCTCGCCGCCCTCTCCGGGCACTTCCTCGACGTGATGCGCGGGCTGCCGACGCTGGTGTCCTACGGCAGGGCCGAGCGGCAGGTCGAGACCATCCGCTCGGTCAGCCAGCGCCACCGCCGGACGACGGTGGAGACCCTCCGCCTGGCCTTCCTCAGCTCCGCCGCCCTCGAGCTGCTGGCCACCCTCTCCGTCGCGATGGTCGCCGTCACCGTGGGCATCCGGCTCGCGCACGGCTCGGTCGCCCTCGGGACCGGCCTCGTGGCGATCCTGCTGGCGCCCGAGGCCTACTGGCCCATCCGGCGGGTCGGCGCGGAGTTCCACGCCGCCGCCGACGGTGCCGAGGCTCTGGCCGACATCGAGGGCCACCTCGCCGGGACCAGCCCTCGTCCCGGCGCCGACGAGACCCACCGTGGTCGGGCCGTCGCGGCGCCCGGGTCGGTGCGCGCGCGGTCGCTCTCCTACGCCTACCCCGGCACCACGACCCCCGTCCTGCGGGACGTGTCCCTGGAGGCCGGGCCGGGGCTGACGGTCGTGACCGGAGCCTCCGGCACGGGCAAGACCACGCTGCTCGACGTGCTGGCGGGCATCCGCCGACCCCAGCAGGGCACCGTCACGGCACCCCACGCCCACCTGGTCAGCCAACGGCCGTTCCTCGCGGCGGACACGGTCCGGGCCAACCTCGGGCTCGGCAACGCGGCAGGAGCCGAGGCCCTGTGGGAGGCGCTCCGCGAGGTCGGGCTCGACGGCGTGGTGGCTGCCATGCCCCAGGGCCTGGACACCCGCCTCGGCGACGACGGCTTCGGGCTTTCGGCCGGCCAGCGGGCGCGTCTCGTGCTGGCACGGGCCGTGCTGTCACCTGCGACGGTCGTCCTGCTCGACGAGCCCACGGCCCACCTCGACGCCCGGTCGGCGCAGGTCGCGCACGCGGCCATCCTCGCGCTCGCATCCCGGCGCTGCGTCGTCGCGGTGACCCACCGGCCGGACCTCGTCGCGGTAGCGGACAGGCACGTGCACCTCGAGCACGGGCACGTGAGGGAGGGGCAGCGGTGACCGCCACGTCGCCCTTCCGGCCCAGCCAGCGCGTCGTCGTCGCCGGCCTCCTCGGGGGCGCGGCCCTGACAGCTGGCGTCGCCCTCACGGCGACCTCGGGGTGGCTGATCGTGCGCGCGAGCGAGCGGCCGGTCATCCTGACGCTGCTGACGGCCATCGTTGCCGTTCGCGCCTTCGGCCTCGCCCGGCCGGTCTTCCGGTACTGGGAGCGTGTGAGGTCCCACGACGCCGCCCTCGACGACCTGGCACACCGGCGCACCGCGGTCTACGAGCGCCTCGTCCCGCTCACGCCGGCCCGGCTCGGCACCCGCGGCCGCGCGGACGTGCTGACCGGTGTCGTCGACGACCTGACCGATGTCGTGGACGCCCAGGTCCGGGTCACTGTGCCGCTGATCGCCACGGCGGCCACCGGGGTCCTCACCGCCGTCCTCACCTCGCTGGTCGAGCCGCAGGTGGGACTCGCCGTCGCGGGGCTGCTCCTCGTCGCGGCCCTGACGTCCTGGGTGGCCTGGCGCCTGGAGACCCGCGGTCAGGCCCACCTGCTCGCGGCCCGCGTCGAGGTGTCGCGTGCCAGCGAGCTCGTCGCGCAGCACGCCACCGACCTGCAGTCCATCGGCGCCGAGGAGGCGGCCCAGGGGTGGGTCCGCGACGCCCACGCCGTCGCCGAGGCTGCGGTGCGCCGCCAGAGCCGGGGCCGCGCGCTGGCCGCCGCAGCGCTGCCCCTGGCGACCGCCCTGGCCACGGTTGCGGCAGCGCTGTCGGTCTCCGGCGCGACCGGCGCCGGCCTCCGCGCGCCGGTGGCGGCCCTTCTCGTACTCGCCCCGTTCGCCCTCGCCGACGTCCTGGCCCCCCTCCCGGATGCGATGCGCGCCCTGGCCCGGGCCCAGGCCGCAGACCAGCGACTGCGGGGCCTGCTCGACCAGGCACCCGCCGTGGCCGGCCGCGGACGGCAGCGCCCGGCCCAGCCTGCCGATGGTCGGCCTCCGCACCTGAGGCTCGTGGACGTGAGCGCGTCGTGGGACGGGAGACGCACCGCGCTGCAGCCGGTCACCCTGGACCTGCCCCCGGGCAGCAGTGTCGCGCTCACGGGCGCGAACGGCTGCGGCAAGTCCACGCTACTGGCGGTGCTGGCCCGACACCTCGACCCCGGCGGGCGCTACGAGCTGGACGGCGTCGACGTCCGTGAGCTGGACCTGGACGCCGTGCGGGCGCTGTTCGCCGTGGTCGACGACGAGCCGCACCTCTTCGCGAGCACGCTGCGGGAGAACCTGCGCCTCGCGGCGCCGGGGGCCGAGGACAGTGCCATCGAGGCTGCCCTGCACGCCGCCGGCCTCACGGCGTGGCGCCGCGGCCTCGCTGACGGCCTCGACACCCGCCTCGGCGCCGGTGGCGTCGGAGTGAGTGGCGGCGAGCGGGCCCGCCTCGGCATGGCGCGGGCACTGCTCTCCGGGCGGCCGGTCCTCCTCCTCGACGAGCCCGTGGCGCACCTGGACCACCCCACCGCGGAGGCGGTCCTGCGCGACCTCTTCGCGGCCAGCAGCGGCCGCACCGTGGTGCTGGTCAGCCACCGGCCCGAGGGACTCGAGCTGGCAGGGCGCATCATTGACCTCAGCGCAGCAGCAACCACGACCGGAGGCAGGTGAAGGGCGAGTGCCCACGAAGGCGATCAACAAGCTCGGCGACCTCGAGCGCGCGGTCATGGAGCAGGTCTGGGCCCGCGGGGAGGCCGGGGAGCCGTCGGTCTCGGTGCGCGAGGTGCACGCTGCGCTCAGCGCCACCCGCGACCTCGCCTACACGACCGTCATGACGGTGATGGGGCGTCTGGCCGACGGCGGCCTGCTGGTCAAGGAGCGCGCCGGACGTGCCTACCTGTACACCGCAGCGGGAACCCGCGAGGAGCTCACGGCGACCACCATGCTCGGCCACCTCCACGGCCTGCCGTCAGCGGACCGGCGCGCGGCCATGCTGCACTTCCTGGGCGACGCCTCGGCCGAGGAGATCGCCGACCTCAAGGCCGCGCTGGCCGAGGTCGAGCAGCGTCACGGCCGGCGCGCCGCGGGAGGGGGGCGCTGAGCCCAGCACTGGCACCCCTGGCCCTGGCCGCCCTGGCGGTCGTGCTGACCGCGGTGGCTCCCCGGGTCATGGCACGCCAGGAGCGCTTCCGCCGGGCCCCGAGAGCGGCCCTCGTCGCCTGGCAGTCGGTCTCCCTGTCGGCCGTCGTCTGTGCTGTCGCCGCGGCACCACTGTCGATCGCCACGCTCGCCGGCGAGACGGGAGACCTCGCCTCGCGGGCGTCCCTCCCGGCGCTCGTCGTCAGTGGTCTGGTCCTGGGCCGGCTGCTGTGGTCCGGCCACAGGGTGGGGACCCGGCTGCGGGCCGCCAGGCGCGAGCACCGCCTGCTCGTCGACGCCCTCGGAGAGGCGCTCGACGCCGAGGTGCGCGTCCTGGCACACCCGACGCCCACGGCATACTGCCTGCCCGGACAGCGCCGTCGCGTCGTGCTGACCCAAGGAACCCTCGACGCCCTGCCCGGGGACGAGCTCGCCGCCGTCCTGGCCCACGAGCGGGCCCACCTGCGCGAGCGCCACGACCTGGTCCTGGAGTTCTTCACCGTGCTGCACCGGTCCGCACCGCCTGGCCTGCGGGCGCCCGCAGCCCTGCGCGAGGTGCGCCTGCTCATCGAGGTGCTCGCGGACCGCGCGTCGCGCCAGAGCGTCGGGTCGGTGCCGCTGGCGCGCGCCCTCGTCGCCCTCGCGGGTGCGAGTCACCCCGACACGGCGCTGGCAGCGGTCGCCGACCCCTCCGCCACCCGGGCCCGGATGGCGCTGCTCGCCGAGGACCCCGGGCCGTGGTGGCTCGCGACCACGGTCTACGCCTTCGCCGTGGCCGTCCTGGCCGCCCCGATGGCCGTCCTCGGCGTTGCGCTGGGTTCAATGGGGGGATGAGCACCACCTCGAGGCCCTACCGCGTCATCGTCGTCTGCACCGGAAACATCTGCCGCTCCCCGATGGGCGAGTTCATCCTCCGCGAGCTGTTCGAGGAGGCCGGGCTCGGCGACCGCGTGGAGGTCGACTCCGCCGGGACCACCTCGTGGGAGGCAGGCAACCCGGCCGACCGGCGCACCCTCGAGGTGCTGCGCCGCAACGGGCACGCCGACTTCGGCGGCACCGGGCACGAGGCCCGACGCTTCGAACGGGCCTGGCTCGACGACCGTGACCTCGTCCTGGCAGCCGACTCCGGGCACGTCGCGGACCTGCGCAAACTGGCCCGCACGGAGGAGCAGCGCTCACGCATCCGGCTCTTCCGCGAGTTCGACCCCGAGGCGGTGGCCGCCGGCGAGCTCGACATGGACGACCCCTGGTACGGCGACGGTGAGGCCTTCGACCAGACCTACGCCGAGGTCACCGCCGCGGCGGTCGGGGTCGTCGAGCACGTCCGCCAGGAGCTGGCTGCCCGCGACGGCGCCGGGCGCTGACCGCGTTGGGTCGGCGCCGCCGACCGGAGTGACTCGGCGCCGCTGACCGGAGTGACTCGGCGCCGCTGATCGCGCGGAAGCCAGATCCACGGGTTCCCGCGGGCGACCATGCGGCGGTGCCGGGAC
>Ga0247818_10001294_pt1 | contig 15763 bp, 16 predicted proteins | sample 13C_Glucose_Day1_FD_192424 | JGI IMG/M metagenome (GOLD analysis project Ga0247818, IMG submission 192424) | Soil microbial communities from agricultural site in Penn Yan, New York, United States - 13C_Glucose_Day1 | ecosystem: Environmental > Terrestrial > Soil > Agricultural land | place...
CCTCCGCCCCCGTAATCGGGCCCGTGAAGGTGACCCTCGCCGCCAGCGGCAACTACACGGCCGTGGCCAACCTCGACGCCGCGGGCCAGCCGACAGCCAACTTCTTCACGAACGACGTTTCACAGATCGAACCCGGCAAGGGCAAGCTCACGGTCCGCCACACCGCAGCGGCACCGGCCGTGGACGTCCTCGCCGGCGGCACCGCCGTCATCTCCGGCCTGGCCAATCCCAATGAGGAGACCCTGACGCTGGATCCGGGCACCCTGTCCGTTGCCGTGGCCGCCGCCGGCACCACGGACCCGGTGATCGGCCCGGCCGACGTGACAGTCGCGGAAGGCACCCACACCGTGGTGTACGCGTGGGGCAGCCTCACGGACAACAACCTGGCGGTGGCCGTGCAGAACATTGAGGGCCTGCACTCCGCCCCGGCCGGTGTTCCCGGAGCACGCTCCGGCGCCGCTGACGCCGGAACCGGATCAGCAGATCAGACAGCCGCCACGGTAGGCATCGGCGCCGCTGTCCTCCTGCTGCTTGCCGGTGGGGTGGCTGTCTCCCGCAGGCAGCCGGCGCTCCGCCGCACCCGGTAGGACGCAACCGCCACCCCCGGCCGCCCGGCTCCCCGGGCGGCCGGGCCACGGGCTCCACCACGGCAGGAGGACGGACATGAAGTGCACGACGACGGCGAATACCGCCCGGCGCCGCCCGGCTCCTGGTCCGCGAATGGCCGTACAACGGTACGCCAAACAGAGCTCCGCAGCGCGGATCCTTGCCGTCGCTTTCACGATGGCGTTGCTGATCGCGGGTTGCACCGCACCACAGGAAACCGCGACTCCGCAGCCCGTCGTGACGGGCAATACGGTGACGGAGACAGCCGCCCCCGGAACTCCGCAGCCCGCGCCCCCAGCGCAAGCCACGACCGCCCCCTTCCCCGGGACGTCCATCCCGGTCCGGCCGGCCACCCCGGCGGCCCAGACACCCAAGGACCCGGCACCGCGTTTCCTCACCGTGGAAGGGACCACCATCAACATGCCGATCGTGCAGGTGGGGGTCAGCCCGGACGGGGCGATGGAGATCCCGGAGCCCTTCGATGAGGCCGGCTGGTACCGCTTCGGCGCGGCCCCCGGCGCCGCCGCCGGCACCGCGGTGATCGCGGCGCACGTCGACACCACCTCCGAGTCGGCGCCGTTTTCCCAACTCAAGACACTTGCCCCGGGCACCCTCGTGACGGTGCAGCGCGAAGGTGGCGCTCCGGTGACGTTCCGGGTGACCGGGGTGGAACTCATGGCCAAGGACGCGTTCGACGGCGCGTCCGTCTTCCGGCGCGATGGCCCGCCCGAACTGAAGCTGGTGACCTGCGGCGGCCGATGGCTGGACGAACAACAGGACTACGGCGACAATGTGATTGTCACGGCGGTACCGGCATGATTCAGGATGCCGCGCTTACCGTCGCCACCAGCAGGGGAAAGGAGCCGGGCTTGGCACCTTTCGAGGCCTCCTCCGCCTGGGACGCGCGGCTCAATGAGTCCTTCGCTGCCGGTGACGAAACCGCTCTGGCAGAGGCGTACCGGCAGTTCGGGCCCCTGGTGCACACGCTGGCCCTGCGATCGCTGCGCGACAACGCCGCGGCCGATGACGTGACCCAGGAGGTGTTCATCCGGGTGTGGCGCTCGCGGACTGCGTTCGACCCGGCGAAGGCGCGGCTGCCCGCATGGATCGTGGGCATCACCCGGAACGTGATCACGGACGCGCAGGCGGCCTCGATGCGGGAGACCCGGAAGGTGCTGGCCGCCGTCGAGCTCTCTCCGGATCCGGAACAGGGGGCGGGGCACGCAGCCGCGGAGGTCCTGGCTGACCGCCTGCTGCTGGACGGGGAACTGGAACGGCTCGGGGAACCGCAAGGATCCATCCTCAAGCTCGCCTTCTACGATGACCTGACGCATTCGCAGATTTCACAGAAACTGGACCTGCCGCTTGGTACGGTCAAAAGCCACATCCGCCGCAGCCTGTCCCAGCTCAGAACCCGATTGGAGGTAGACCGTGCAACATCTTGATCCGGAGTCCCTGAGCCTGCTGGCCCTCGGAGAGGAACTCGGAGACGACGCCGCGGACCACCTCCGCTCCTGCGGCAGCTGCGCGGCGGACTATGCGGGACTTCGGCGCGCAGTCCTGGCGGCGAAGCCCGGACCGCCGGACGCCTCCGCGCTGGAGTCTCCGGGGCCGCAGGTGTGGGCAGGAATTCACCGCAGCCTGGGGCTTTCCGCAGCTGTCGCCGCCGACCCGCTTGGATCCCCGGCGTCCTGGGGGGCCGGCCCGCCGTCACCGGCGCCGTCGCCGGCTCCACAGCCCCGGTCAGAGGCGCATCCCCGGTCACAGACACAGCCGCCGGGACAATCACAGACACTCGCCGACTCCCCGACGCCGCTCCCGTCCCGGGAGGAACGGGCCGCGCGGAAGCGGGAACGCGGCGGGGGATCCGGGTGGATCCGCCGTCCCGGGGTGTGGCTGGCGGCCGCCGCGGCCACCACATTGCTGGCAGCGGGGGTCTTCTGGTCCGTGCAGCAGAACCAGCCTGCGGTGGCCCCGCTGGCACAGGCCGAACTTGCGCCCGTGGACCAGCATTCCGCCACCGGTTCGGCAAGGGTTGTCGAGACGAAGGAGGGGCAGCGCACCCTGGAGGTCCGGGTCGACAAGAACGAGGCCCAAGGCTACCAGGAGGTCTGGCTGATCGCGCCGGATTTGTCCCGGCTGGTGAGCCTGGGCGTGATGACCTCCGAGTCCGGAAGTTTTGCCGTGCCGGCGGGCCTGGATCTGGGCGACTACCCGATCGTGGACGTGTCCGACGAACCGGTCGACGGCAATCCCGCGCACTCCAGCGTGAGCATTGTCCGCGGAACCCTTGACTCGTGAACCGATCCGCCCTCTTGCCAGCGGACCCCGGCGAGAACATAGTTGAGGGAATTTACCACTCCACCGCGGGAGGCAGGCGACCATGCTGAACAACGAGGTGCCGGGAAACGGGCTGCTGCAGGGCAAGACCGCGCTGATCTATGGTGCGGGGGGTTCCATTGGCGGGGCCGTGGCCCGGGCCTTCGCGGCGGAGGGCGCCTTCGTCCACCTCGCCGGCCGCACGGAGTCGCGGCTGGAAAAGGTGGCCCGGGACATCCAGGAGGAGGGCGGACGCGCCGAAACCTCCGTCGTCGACGCCCTGGACGAGGAGCAGGTCGATGCGTTTGTGGACCGGGTGGCCAAGAAGAACAAACGGATCGATATTTCCTTCAACGTCATCTCCTTCGGCGACATCCAGCAGCCGCTGATGGACATTGACGTCAACGACTTCACCCAGCCCATCAGCCTGGCGACCCGCACCCACTTCCTCACCACCAGGGCCGCGGCGACACACATGATCAAGCAGCGCTCGGGCGTGGTGCTGATGTTCGGCGGCTCCGGCCCCCAGACGATGCCCGGGCTCGGCGGCTTCAAGGTGGCCCTGGATGCGATGGACGGGCTGCGCCGGCAGTGGGCCCTGGAACTCGGCAAACACGGCATCCGGGTGGTCACCATGGTGTCCGGCGGCATTATCGAGACGATTCCGTGGCAGACGGAGGGGCGCGAGGAGATTGTTGTGGAGATCGCCCGGACGGCCCACCTGAACCGTACCGCGACGCTGGCCGACGTCGGAAACGTCGCCTGCTTTGTGGCCTCGGACAAGGCCGGTGCCATCACTGACGCCACGGTCAACATCTCCGCCGGCGCGATCGTGGACTATTAGCGGCTAGGCCACCAGGTTTGCCGCGGCCCCGTCCATGTGCTCGAGGATGGTCTGCCGCGCGAGCGAGGCGTCCCCGGACTCGATGGCCGTGACGATGTCGTAGTGCCTGTCGACGCTCATGTTGCTGACGGCCCGCTCCACACCCGCGAACATGATCGACATGCGGATGGAACCCTCCAGGGACTCCCATGAGTGCAGCAGCGTTTCGTTGCCGGTGAGGCGGCACATCGTCCGGTGGAATTCGAGGTCGGATTCAATCCGCTGTTCCAGGCTGCCCGCGGCCGCGGCGGCCATGGCGTCGATTGCGGTGCGCAGCGAAGCGGTGACTTGCACGCGGTCCGGCAGTTCGCACAGTGTCCGCGCGGCGAGGGATTCAAGGGCGGCCCGCACCGCGAAGATGTCGCGGATTTCCTTGGCGTCGAGGTGGCGCACCGACAGCCTGCCCCGCGGCCCGGCTGAGAGCAGGCCCTCCTGCTCCAGTTGCCGCAGTGCCTCCCGCAGGGTCCCGCGGCTGATCTGCAGCATGTCCGACAGTTCGGTCTCCACGAGGTGCCGCCCGGGCTCCAGTTCGCCGCTGGTGATGGCGATGCGCAGCGCGGACAGGGCCTGTTCGCGGAGGCTCTTTTTCTCGAGTCCCAGCAGGGGTGCTGTGGCGGCCATGGCGTGTGTCCTCAATATTGCGGGTGACGGTTGACAACTTACTGTCGACCGTTGATGTGTTAACTGTTGATCTTACGGGAGAAGCGCGGCCCAGGCCGGTGCCCGTGCCGCGCTCCTGCCGTTGTCGCGTTTTATCCCAGTTCGGCGAGGACTTTCCCGAGGATTTTCTGGACGGTGAGCCCGTAGCGGTCGTGGAGCGTGGGCAGGGCGCCGGCGTCGAGGAACTGATCCGGCAGGGCGATCGGTACGACGCGCTTGCCCAGGCCGGCGGTGACGACGGCGGACGCGACGGTTTCGAAGAGCCCGCCGACCACGCTGTGGTTTTCCAGCGTGACCGCGAGGCGGTCGGTGTTGAGTTCCGCGAGGACCGTCGCGGTGTCGAAGGGTTTGATGGTGGGGGCGTGGACGACGGCGACATCGACGTGGTGGGCGGCCAGGGCCTCGGCGGCCTGGAGCGCCCGCATGGTCATCAGGCCGCTGGAGATGAAGACGACGTCCGCACCGCCGCGCAGGACCTTGGCCTTGCCGAGTTCGAAGCTGTAGTCGTACTCGTCCAGCACGGTCGGGACGTTGCCGCGCAGCAGCCGGAGGTAGCTGGGTCCGGCGCTGGCGGCGAGCTGGGGGACGGCCTGCTCGATGTCCAGGGAATCGCACGGATCCACGATCGTCAGGTTGGGCATGCCGCGGAAAATCGCCATGTCCTCGGTGGCCTGGTGGCTGGGCCCGTACCCGGTGGTCAGGCCGGGCAGGCCTCCGACGATGTTGACGTTCAGGTTCGGTTCGGCGGCGTCCAGGCAGAGGAAGTCGTAGGCGCGCCGCGCGGCGAAAACGGAATAGGTGGACGCGAAGGGCACCAGGCCCGTCTCGGCCAGGCCGGCGGCGGCCCCGAAGAGCAGCTGCTCGGCCATCCCCATCTGGAAGAACCGTTCCGGGTGGGCCTGCGCGAAGATGTGCATGTCGGTGTATTTGCCCAGGTCCGCGGTCAGGCCGACGATCTTGTCGTTGTCCTCGGCGGCCCTGGCCAGGGCGTGCCCGAACGGTGCCGACGCGGTCTTCTGGCCCGGGTCCGCGAAGGACGCGATCATGGCCGAGGTCTTCAGTTTGGGTGCGGTGGCGGTGCTCATCGGCTGGCCTCTTCTTCGTATCCTGCAGTCAACTGCTCGCGGCAGGTCTGCCATTCGTGTTCCTCGATGCGCATGAAGTGCGCCTTTTCCCGGTCCTCCAGCAGCGGCACGCCGCGGCCGACCTTCGTGTCGCAGAGGATGACGGAGGGGCGTCCCGTGAGGTCCGCCTGGGCGGCGGCGTTGTCGAACGCGGTCAGCAGCGCGCTGATGTCGTTGCCGTCCACGCGCTGGGTGTACCAGCCGAAGGCCTCCCACTTTTCCGTGACGGGTTCGGTGCGGAGCACGGTGTCGGTTTTGCCGTCGGCCTGCAGGGCGTTGATGTCCACCATCGCGGTCAGGTTGCCGAGCTGGTGGTGGTGGGCGCCCATCGCGGCCTCCCAGGTGGAGCCTTCGTCGAGTTCGCCGTCGGAGAGGAAGTTGTAGACCCTCGCCGCGGATCCCTGGTGGCGCAGGCCCAGGGCGATGCCCACGGCGATGGAGAGCCCGTGGCCGAGGGAGCCGCCGGAGATTTCCATGCCGGGGGTGTAGGTGGACATCCCGGACATGGGCAGCCGGGAATCGTCGGAGCCGTAGGTGTCCAGTTCCTCGGCCGGGATGATCCCGGCCTCGGCCAGGGCCGCGTAGTGCCCGATGGCGTAGTGGCCGGTGGAGAGCAGGAACCGGTCACGTTCCTCCCACGCGGGATCGTCGGCCCGGAACCGGAGCTGGTCCGCGTACACGGCGGCGAGCATGTCCGCCGCCCCGAGGGCCTGGCCCACGTAGCCCTGGCCCTGGACCTCGCCCATGTTCAGCGCGTGGTGCCGGATCCGGTACGCGGCGCCGCTGACGCGGACCGTGCGCTCAGTTTCGGTCTCGCCGGGAACCCGCCCGGCGGTCTGGAGTGCCTGCGTTGCTGCCATCAGACGTTCACCGACTCGGGGGTGCTTTTGCTGGCGTCGTCTGCGAGCTGGCGCTCGCGCTTGCCCCAGGTTTCGCGGGTGGCGACGGCGGCCCAGAGTCCGACGGCGGCGTAGAAGCTGAAGAGCAGTGCCGGGCCCATCCAGCCGAAGCTGACGAACAGCAGCGTGGTGACGAACGGGGTGAAGCCGGAGACCATGGCCGAGATCTGGTAGGCCAGTGAGGCCCCGGATGAGCGGGTCTTCGCCTGGAACAGTTCCGGGAACCAGGCGCCCTGGGCGCCGGCGAGGGAGTTCTGGCAGACGGCGTAGGAGATCGCGACAGTGATGATGATGGCGATGAACATGCCGGTGTTGACCAGCAGGAACATCGGGATGCCGAACAGCAGGGCAAAGGCGCAGGACCAGATGTACAGGGGGCGGCGGCCGATCCTGTCCGTGAGCCGGGCCCAGGCCTGGGTGGCGAAGATGCCGATGGCCGAGGCGATGCAGAGGGCGACCAGGGTCTGGGTCTTGTCAGCGAGCTGCTCGGTGTGAAGGTAGGAAATCATGTACGTGATGGACACGGCGTACCCGGCGGTCTCGGCGATGCGCAGACCGATGCCCTTGACGATGTTGCGCCAGTCGGTCTTGATGACCTCGGTGATGGGCGACTTGACGATGGCGCCGCTTTCCTTGACCTCGTCGAAGACGGGGGACTCGGGGACTTTGGCTCGGATGATCAGGCCGACGGCGACGAGCACGATGCTGGCAAGGAACGGGATGCGCCAGGCAAGTTCGCCGCCGAGGTTCACGCTAACGAGGAAGACGAGGTTGGCCAGGAGCAAGCCGACCGGGAAGCCGGCCTGCACGATGCCGGTGTACTTGCCCTTGGATTTCCACGGGGCGTGCTCGTAGCTCATCAGGATCGCGCCGCCCCATTCGGCGCCGAAGGCCAGGCCCTGGACGATGCGCACGAACACGAGCAGGGCCGGGGCCAGCAGGCCCACCTGTTCGTAGGTGGGGAGCAGGCCGATCATGAATGTGGCCACACCCATGAGGATCAGCGAGGCCACGAGGACGGGCTTGCGGCCCACCTTGTCGCCGAGGTGGCCGCCGATGATGCCGCCGATGGGCCGGGCGGCGAAGCCGACGCCCAGGGTGGCGAAGGCGGCGAGGGTACCCGTTACCGGGTCGCCGGTGGGGAAGAACGCAGTGCCGAAGTACAGGGCAGCCGCCGTGCCGAAACCGATGAAGTCATAGGTCTCGATCACGGCGCCGACGCCGGAGCCGACGGCGACCCGCCTTGCGTCCTTGGTGCCGTGGACCGGCCCCCTCATGTTCAGAGCTTCGTTGCTCATGGTGAATCCCTTTCGAATAGCGGCTGACGCCTCGGCGCCATCACTGTCGACTGTTAACAAATGATACGCCAGTGTGACCCCCGCCATACTTCATTGTCAACAGTCAACTTCAAAGGTTGACTGTTGACAATGAAGTTCCGTAGTGTGGTCTGCATCACCACCGCCCCCGGGCATGACCAGAGGATCAACGACGATGTTCAACTCCCGACTCGGCTGCTCGTCCATCAGTTTCCGGCACCAGGACCTGTCCACGGCGCTCCGCACCATGGCGGACCTCGGCTTCGAGGAAATCGACCTTGGCGCCCTCCCCGGCGTCTGCGACCACGTCCCCTATGAACTGGACCTTGCCGCCGTCGCATATGTGGCAGCCGAGCTCGCGGCCTCCGGACTCCGTGTGCGCTCGGTCAACGGGGACATCGGGGACCTCAACGCCGTACTCGACGCCGACGGGAAGGCGGCCCGCGAACGGCACCTGACGGCGCTGCTCACCCTCACGGCCGACACCGGAGCCAAGGCGCTTGTCCTTCCCTGCGGAGCCCTCAGCCACGAACCGGTCCGAAGCCTCGGGGAGGACCTGGACGCGATCGCCGCCGGGCTGATCCGCGCCGGGCAGCGTGCAGCAGGGTTCGGCGTCGAAGTCTGGACCGAATCGCTGCACTTCCTCCGGTTCTGCTGGAACCTCGAGCGCGCCGAACTGCTCGCCCGGCGGCTGGCCGGATCCGGCGTCGGCATCGTCATGGACTTCAGCCACATCGTGGCCGCCGGCGAGGAGCCCCTCGAGTACCTCCGGCGCCATGCGGGGCGGATCTCCCACGTCCACCTGCGCGACGCCGTCCCGGGGAACATCAACCTCAGCATCGGCAACGGCCACGCGGACTTTGCCGCGGGCCTCCGCGGACTCGCGGAGCAGGGCTACACCGGCCATTTCTCGCTCGAACTCGAAACCCGGGACGTCACCCACGAGGAACGCCCGGCCGCGGCCGCCAAGGCCGCCAGCTTCATCACCGACCTCCTCTCACCACCGATTGCTCCATAACTGCCCTTATGAGCCCTCAAAACGGCAGTTATGGAGCAACCGATCCCAGCAAAAGTCACACCACACCCACTCAAGGAGCATCATGAGCAACACCATCCAGCGCACCGCCGTCCTGACCGGAGCCACCTCGGACCGCGGCATCGGCATCACCACCGCGCGCCGCTACGCCAACGACGGCTGGGCGGTCGTCATCCTGGACCTCGACGGCGAGAAGTCCGCCAAGGTCGCCGCGGACATCGGCAACGAATACAACGTTCCCGCGTTCGGCCACGAGATCGACGTCGCCAACGAGGAATCCGTCAATGCCGCCTACCGGGCCGTCGCGGCCGAGGTCGGTTCCGGCAACCTGCCCCCGGTCGGCGCCCTGGCCAACATCGCCGGCATCACCTCCCCGGTGCCGTTCCTGGAAACCACCCTCGAGCTGTGGAACAAGGTCATGGCCGTGAATTCCACGGGCACCTACCTGGTCACCAAGGCCTTCCTGCCGGACATGATTGCCAGCGGCTGGGGACGGATCGTCAACATGTCTTCCGTCTCGGCCCAGCGCGGCGGGGGCGTTTTCGGCAAGGTCCCGTATTCCGCCGCCAAGGCCGCCATTCTCGGCTTCACCAAGGCGCTGGCCCGTGAAATCGGCAGCACCGGCGTCACCGTCAACGCCATCACGCCCGGCGCGGTGGACACGAACATCCGGGTTGGCAGCACAGACGAGCAGGAAGCCGCCATCAACGCCGGCATTCCCGTGGGACGCAACGCCACCACCGAGGAAATCGCGGCCGTCATCACCTTCCTGTCCTCCGAGGAATCCGCCTACCTCACCGGGACCACCATCGACATCAACGGCGGAAGCCACATCCACTAGCAGCCTTCGCGGCTACTCCTTCGACCCCTCGTCCGCCTCGGCGGACAAGGTGAAGGTGCTCACCGACTTCGAGGGCTGCTGACAGCAGCCGCCTACTCCACCGTCACCTTGATCCGCTGCACCTCGTTGTTGCCCATGCCCTGGTAGTTCCAGACCTGTTCCAGCGGCTGGGTGGCTCCGGTGGCATCCGTGGCGCGGCAGGCCAGCTCGTGTTCCCCGGGATCAGCCACCCAGGGCAGGGACCAGGCGCACCAGGCGAAGGGCGCTGCCGGATGTTCCAGGTGCGCGGGCGCCCACTTGCCGTCGATTCCCACCTCGACGCGCTGCACGGCACCCTCCCCGGACCAGGCCCGGCCGGTCAGCATCACCGGCCCGGCCGGCACGATCCGGCTCCGGGTGAAGAAGTCCGGAACGCCCGGGGGGACCATCAGCGAGCGGACCTTGATCCACGTGACGGGGGTGCCGGCGTCGTCTGCGTCCTGCTGGTAGCGGTACGCGACGGCTTGCTGGAAACCGTCGAACGGTTTGGTGAGCACCTTGATCGAGGAGAGCCACTTCACGCTCGCCATGCCGTACCAGCCGGGGACCACCAGCCGCAGCGGGTAGCCGTGCTGCGGCGGCAGGTCGTTGCCGTTCATCCGGTACGCCAGCACGATGTCGGGCCGCAGGGCCTCCGCAATCGGAAGGCTCCGGGCGAACTGCTGCCGGACGCCACCCTGGTCTCCGCTGTCGGCGCCGGTGAACACCACCTCCACGGCGTCGTCGTCCACCCCGGCCTGGGCCAGGAGGTACGCGAGCGGAACCCCGGTCCAGACGGCGGTGCCGACGGCCTCAAGGCGCCACGGCTGGCTCAGCGGGCGGGGCCGCAGGAGCGAGCGGCCGTTGCCGGCGCATTCCAGGGTCACGGGGATGCTGATTGTGGGCGACCGGCGGAGCGCCTTGAGGTTCAGCTCCAGGGACCGCTGCACGGCGCCGCCGATCCGCAGGTGCCATTGCTCGGCATCGATGAACGGGATGTCGAAATGGTTCAGCAGGTAATGCAGCCCGGGCGGGGTGGTGTCATTCCGCAGGGCCTCCAGCGGCATGGAGTGGTTGCGCGCGGCAAGCTGCAGTTCCTCCGCCGTCAGGGGGCCGTGGCTCGGCTCGCCGGGGTGCGGCGTGAGTTTCCGCCCGTGTCGCGGGGTCTTCAGGATGGACGAGTGTCGGGACATCTGCTTTGGCATGGCACTGCGATTCTGCTCCGGACCAGCCCGGTTTTGGACCGGTGACACCTGTAATCAGGTCTACCGCCGCGGCCCGGAAGCCGTCAATACTGGGCCCGCCCGGCGGCCGCCTCCGGGCGGTTAGATCGTGTGCGACTCCGCCAGGAACTGTGCCAGGCCCAGCGGTTCGCGGCCCGTGAGCTCGTGCACGGCCGACGTCGGCCCGGCGAGTTCTCCGGCGGCGATCGCCGTGTACGTGCTCACCCAGGCGTCCACCTGCCACGGCGGTGCGCCATAGGAGGCCCGTGAGGCGTAGGCCTCCTCGAGCGTCTCGTTGTGGAACGTGATGGTCCGGCCGGTCCCGGCACTGAGGAGTTCCGCGGCCCGGGCCAGGGAGAGGTCCTCCGGCCCGGTGAGGTCGTAGGTTCTGCCGATGTGCAGGGCCGGGTCCCGGAGCACGGTCACGGCGGAACGGGCGACGTCCGCCCGGGCCACGGCTGCCATCACGCCGTCGCCGGCCGGTCCGCGGATAACACCGTCCACGCCCGCCAGCAAGGGCAAAAAGTCCAGGTAGAAGTTGTCCCGCAGGAAGGTGAAGTCCATGCCCGAGGCCCTGATCCGCTCCTCGGTGGCGAAGTGGTCCCGGCCCAGCGTGAAGGTGGAATCCGCTGCCGCGCCGAAGAATGAGGTGTAGACGATGTGCTGCACACCGGCAGCGGCCGCCGCGTCCACAAAGGTGCAGTGCTGCTGCAGCCGGTCCTCGGCCTCGGCGGCGGAGACCATAAAGAGCGTCTCCACCCCCTCGAGGGCTGCTTTGGCGCCCACCGGGTCAGAGTAGGTGACGACGGCGGGGACTGTGCCTTCCAGCTCCGGCGCCCGGCCGGCGTCGCGCACGAGCAACCGTTGCGGGCTGGCGGCGGCGGCCAGCTGCCGGGCCACCAAGCCGCCCAGGTGTCCGGTGGAACCGGTGACGGCGAGCGTCGGCGCCGCGGTCACGGCCTAAGCCTCCCGGGACGCGGGCGACTTGGTCTGCGCCGGGTCGCGTTCTGCCAGCGAACCGATCGCGGCGTCGATTTTCGCCATGATTTCCCCGTCCAGCTTCACGCCCGCGGCCGCCACGTTCTTTTCGATCTGCTCGGGCCGGGACGCGCCCATGATGGCGGAGGCCACGTTCTTGTTCTGCAGCACCCAGGCGATGCTCAGCTGGGCCATGGTGAGTCCGGCCTCTTCGGCGATGGGCTTGAGCTGCTGCACGCCGGTGAGGACCTCGTTGGACATCCAGCGCTCGATCATCTTCGAGCCGCCCTTGGAATCCGTGGCCCGGCTGCCCTCCGGGGCCGGCTTACCGGGGTGGTACTTCCCGCTCAGCACACCCTGCGCCATCGGCGACCAGACAATCTGGGACAGGCCCAGTTCCTCGGACGCCGGAATCACATCTGCCTCGATGACGCGCCACAGCATGGAGTACTGCGGCTGGTTGGAGATCAGCTGGAAGCCGAGTTCCTTGGCCAGGGCGTGCCCGTCGCGGATCTGGCCGGCCGTCCACTCGCTGACGCCGATGTAGAGGGCCTTGCCCTGCCGCACGATGTCAGCGAAGGCCTGCATGGTCTCTTCCAGCGGGGTTTCGTAGTCGTAGCGGTGGGCCTGGTAGAGGTCCACGTAGTCCGTCTGCAGCCGGGTGAGGGACCCGTTGATGGCCTCCATGATGTGTTTGCGGGACAGGCCAAGATCGTTGTGGCCCTTGGGCCCGGTGGGGCCGAAGACCTTGGTGAAGATTTCCAGCGACTCACGCCGCTCGTCCTGGAGGGCCTTTCCCAGCACGGTCTCCGCGGCCGTGTTGGCGTAGACGTCGGCGGTGTCAAAGGTGCTGATACCGGCGTCGAGCGCTGCCCGGACGCACTGGGTGGCGACCTCGTTTTCCACCTGCGAGCCGTGCGTGAGCCAGTTGCCGAAGGTGATTTCCGAAATCTTGAAGCCGCTGTTCCCGAGGTATCTGAATTCCATGGGTTTCAACCTAGCCGACTCGACTGCCGGGGGTAAGGCCTCAGCCGGCTTTGCGCTCCTGGGCCTGCGACTTCCGGGGCAACGGCGGACGGCCGTGCAGGGAGACCATCGATCCGGTGTCCAGCAGGGATTTCGCGGCGGGCATCGGGGCCTTCTTGAAGGCCGGCGGGACCGTGCCGAGCTGGCCGTTCCGGTCCGTGGCTGATTCCACGAGCGGTGCCACAGCCGCCACGTCCTGTGCCGGAGCGGTGGGGCTGGGGAGTTCGCGGACGGAAACCTTGACGGCCGGGGCAGCCTCCGCCTTGGCCCGGGCGGCGGCGCGGGCATCGGCCTGCGCGACGGCGGCGGCCCAGTCCGGGGAAAGGACGGGTTCCTTTTTTCCGGGTTTTTCGGGTTTTCCGGGCTTGACCGGCTTCGCGGCCTTTGCCGGCTTGCCGGACTTCGGCAGTGGGACAGCCTTTGCCTGTGGGACAGCCTTCGGCGGACGGGTCCCTTGGCTGGTCCCGGCGGTCCGGAACAGCCCGCGGCCCACGGCCATGACGGTGACGGCGGCCAGCCGGCCGAGGCCCGCGATCACCAGTGTCGCCACGAAGACGAGGAAAAGGCCGAAGAACATGACGAGCGCCACGGCCAGGGTCCCGAAGAAGGTCAGGTTGAGGGCGATGGTTGTCGGATCTTCCATTTCACCTCTCCTGGCTGGCCGTACCGCGACGCTTCCCGCCAAAACCGGCGGGCAGCAACACCCCTTAACCATACGGACTTTTTTCCATGGACACGCAGCCCTCCGGCCTCTTCGCGGAGACGTGTCGAAGCTGTTATGGGGTCCGCTGCGCCGGCCCCGCGAGACCGGGCGTCTATAGTCGGAAGGTGCCCTGCCGGCGTGTTCCGGCCTCCGGAAAGGACAATCGTCATGCCCCCAGCCGCCGCCCCTCCGGGTGCCGATGCCCCGGGTGACCGGGCCCCGTTCCGGGGTAACTGCCCCTGCCTGTCCGGGGAACAGTACGGTGATTGCTGCGGCCGCTTCCACTCCGGCGCGGCTGAGGCTCCGACGGCCGAACAGCTGATGCGTTCCCGGTACAGCGCCTTCGTCCTGCTGGACGCCGGCTACCTCCTGCGGACCTGGCACCCCGAGACCCGGCCTGCCGAACTGGACCTGGACCCGGACCTGCAGTGGCGCCGGCTGGACGTCCTGTCCACTGCCCGCGGCGGCCCGCTGGACGCCGAGGGGACCGTCGAGTTCAAGGCCCATTTCCGGCACGGCGGCGAACGCGGAGTCCACCACGAGACGAGCCGTTTCGTGCGGTCCGGGCGCCGCTGGTATTACGTTGACGCCGTCGCGGTCGAGTTCGGCTGAACGGCCGGCCTAGCGTTCCTCGACGGTTGTTTCCGCAGGGGCGAACCCGGCCCGATCCACCTTGCGGTGGAAGTGCATGCCGGCGGTGCCACCGAGGACGGCGCCGACCAGGGCCACCGCGGCCACCACGACCGCCGCGATGATGCTGGTGGAGGTCAGTTCGCCCTCGTTGACCGGAATGCGCGGGAACGCATTGAGCTGGGCCAGGATGTTGTACTGCTGGCCCGCCACGACGCCGAGAAGGGCGACGACGACCGCGGCGATGAGTGCCCAGACCCACACCATGAAACCCTGTTTGGCGCCGTTGAAGCGGGCCATCCGGCCGGCCACATAGCCGCCGGCGTAGTAGGACACGAACAGGATCACGAGCAGCACGATGATGCCGACGAGTCCCACGGTTTCGTTGCCGGAGGTGACCGTTGCGTTGACGTCCGTGTTCGTGGCGAGGCCGACGGCGGTGCCGGCGGCGGCGACGAGCGCGGTCAGCAGCACCGCCATGCCGGTGGCGGCGAGCCAGCCGAAGAAGGCCGAGCCGATCTGGATGCCGCCGAACTGCGCCCTTTCGCGGGCCACCACGGTTTCACGCGTGGGCACCTCTTCGACGACACTGTCCGTTGCGACGGTGTCCCGTGCGGTCTCGTCAGAGCGCACGGCGGTGACGGGCTGGCTGCGGGTCGGATCCGTTTGGACCGCGGCATGGCTCCGTGTCGGCGCGTCGGCAGCAGCGCCCGTCGGGATGGCGCGGGTGTCGCCGGTGCCGGCAGTGCCGTAGCGGGCAGCATCCTGCCGGGCGTCATGGATCTGGGCGTCCTGGCTCACAGCCCCATCCTCGTCACGGGCGCGCCGCGGAGTGCGATCTTCGGGGCCTGCTGGGTTGCTCATGGGACTGCTCACTTTCACTGAATGACCCGGGCCCATTGTTTGGGCCGGGCACCGCAAGGCGGAGGCCGGTGTGAAAGCCTCAGGTCCACCTAATCACGGGCAGTCAAAGGTAGCAAGGATGCTTACTATTTATGGGGTGGCGGAAACGCTCCGGCGCCCGGTCAGCGGTACTTCCGGTGCAGGTTCGCCTTCACCGACGCGCGCGGGCCGGCGTCGGCAATCCAGGGTCCGGTGCCTTCCGACTGGTCCAGGACGCCGGCCTCCAGCCACTCGTAGTCGCCGGCCAGGACCTTGCGGGAGAGCACATGGTCGCCGTCGTCGGTGTTCCTCCAGAGCTGGTCGAAGTACTCATCCACCCGCACCCGGGCCTGTTCGCAGAACGCCTCGGCAAGTTCATAGGCTGAAGCGCCTTTCTCCGGCTCGGTCCGCAGCAGCATTTCCGCCCGGGAGCAGGCGGCGGCCATCGCGAACAGTTCGGCCCCGATGTCCACGATCCGGCCCAGGAACGCCTGTTTGTGCTCGAGCTTCGCCTGCCACCGCCCCATCCCGTAGAAGGTCTGGCGGGCCAGCCGCCGGGAGGACCGCTCGACGAAACGCAGCTGCTTCGCGAGCCGGCCGAAGTCGCTGTAGGAACGAG
>Ga0247818_10001296_pt1 | contig 15745 bp, 13 predicted proteins | sample 13C_Glucose_Day1_FD_192424 | JGI IMG/M metagenome (GOLD analysis project Ga0247818, IMG submission 192424) | Soil microbial communities from agricultural site in Penn Yan, New York, United States - 13C_Glucose_Day1 | ecosystem: Environmental > Terrestrial > Soil > Agricultural land | place...
TGATCCGCCGGGGTCGGGTCCTGGTCATGAACCGCATGACGGTCAACAAGGACGGCCGGCTCCTGGGCACGGTCACCACGCTGCGCGACCGCACCGAGCTGGCCAACCTCGAGCGCGAGATCGGGTCGTTCCGCAGCTCGACCCAGCTGCTGCGCGCGCAGGCCCACGAGTTCGCCAACCAGCTGCACACGATCTCCGGCCTCATCCAGATCGGCGAGTACGACGAGGTGGTCCGCTACGTCGATGCCGTGAGCCGCCACCGCGAGTCGCTCGACCTCACCGTGAACCGCCGGGTGCGCGACAGCGCCGTGGCCGCGCTCCTGATGGCGAAGTCCTCCCTGGCCGCAGAGCGCCGCGTGGAGCTGCGGATCACCGGCGACACCTCCCTGGAGCGGCTCGAGCCGGCGGACTCGGCCGATGTCGCGACGGTGGTCGGCAACCTCGTCGACAACGCGATCGACGCCTCGGCGGGCTCGCCGGACGCCTGGGTCGAGGTCGCGCTGCACCAGGACGCCACCGCCGTGGAGGTCGTCGTCCGCGACTCCGGCCCGGGGGTGGCGCCGGAGCTGGCGCAGGAGGTCTTCACCCACGGGTTCACCACCAAGGCCGCCCAGTCCGGCGAGCGCGGCATCGGCCTCGCCCTCACCCGCCTGGTCTGCCAGCGAAGGGGTGGCGAAGTCGCCCTGTCCAACACCGAGGATGGCGCCATGTTCACCGCGCAGCTGACCGTCACCCCCGTCCCGGAGACCGTGCCGTGATCCGGGTCCTCGTCGTCGACGACGACTTCATGGTGGCTCGCATCCACACCGGATTCGTCCAGCGGGTGCCCGGGTTCGAGGTCGTGGGCTCGCGCCACACCGGGGCTGAGGCCCTGGCAGCCGTCGCTGAGCTGAGGCCCGACCTCGTGCTGCTCGACCTCTACCTGCCGGACCTCTTCGGCCTCGACGTCCTGGCCAGGCTGCGCACGGCCGGCGAGGACTGTGACGTCATGGTCATCAGTGCGGCCAAGGAGGTCGAGGCGGTGCGCCGCGCGTCCCGCCAGGGCGTGGCCGACTACCTCCTGAAGCCGTTCGGGTTCGAGGAGCTGCGCGAGCGGCTCGAGCGGTATGCCGAGCAGCGCGACCTGCTCGACGGCGCCGTGGTCGAGGGTCAGGACGACATCGACCGCGTCCTGGCCCGGCGCGGCTCCTCGGCCGTGGCCGGCCCTCTGCCCAAGGGCATGAGCGTGGAGACCGCCCAGGTCGTCGAGCGCGCCCTGCGCGAGAGCAGCGACACCCTGTCGGCCACGGAGTGTGCCGAGCAGGTGGGGCTGTCGCGGGTGAGCGCCCGTCGCTACCTCGAGCACTTCTGCAGCACCGGTCAGGCCGAGGTGCGGCTGCGCTACGGCTCGACGGGCCGGCCGGAGCGCCGCTACCGCTGGGCATCCTGAGGGGCGTGCCACACTCTCGCCGTGGGCAACGCACCGGCCGCGGCACAGGCGCTGGAGGTCCTCTCCCTCCTCGCGCGGCACACAGAGCCCCTGCCTGCGGGCTCCATCGCCCGCGAGCTCGGCATCCCCCGCTCCAGCACCTACCACCTGCTGGCGGTGCTGCGCGACCACGGCTTCGTCACGCACCTGCCCGAGGAGCGTCGCTACGGCCTCGGCGTCGCCGCCTTCGAGCTCGGCTCGGCCTACCAGCGACAGGCGCCCCTCCAGCGGATCGCCCGCCCGCTGCTCCAGCGGCTCGTCGACGACACCACCCACAACGCGCACCTCGCCGTCCTGCACGGCCGCGACGTGCTCTACGTCATCGAGGAGCGCGCACCCGGAAGGCCCCTGCTCGTGACCGACGTCGGCGTCCGCCTCCCCGCCACGCTGACGGCCAGCGGGATGGCGATGCTCGCCGCCCTGCCGCCGGCGCAGGTGCGGGCCCTGTTCCCGCACAAGGACGCGCTGGTGCAGCGGGAGGGCATAGGGCCGACCTCGGTCAGCCAGCTACGCCGCGAGCTCGTCGCCGTCCGCCAGCGCGGGTATGCCGTGGAGGACGGCTCGGTGAGCCAGGGCCTGTCCTCGGTGGCCCGGGCCGTGCTCGACCACACCGGACACCCCGTCGCCGGGGTGGCCGTGACCTACCCGACCGAGGAGGTCGGCGAGGCTGAGAGGGCGCGCATCGTCTCCGCCGTGACCCGCGTGGCCGGCACCCTGTCGGCCCGCATCGGCGGGGTGCGTTGATCGCGGTCCCCGAGCGGTCCACACTCCCCTCGGGGGAGAGGGGGAACGGTGCGAGAGTCCAGCTCGGCACATGTGTCCGCGGGTCGTCGGCGCCGGCAGCGGCTGCGCCGCACCCTGACGGTCCTCCTCGGCGCCGCGGTGGTCACCGGCCTTGTCGGGTTTGCCGTGCACCGAGCGGGCGACGAGAAGCCTACTGCCGCAGTCGGTTCTGGGCCTGGCGGTGTCGGCGGAGCAGCAGCGGCACCGGGCGGGGCAGAGGCCGCGCCCTCCACCCAGGAGACCCCTCCCCCGGAGGAGGCGCCACGGTCGCCCGCCGGTGACGGGCTGCCTCCCGTCGTCACCGACCGCATCCCCGCGCCCACCAGCAGCATTGCCCTGTCCGCGTCGGTGCCCGGGACCACCAACATGCAGGAGTCGGCAGCTGCCGCGGTTGCCTCCGCCTTCGCTGCCGCCCGGCGGGCCGGCGAGCAGCCCGGGATCAAGTCGGCCTGGCGCAGCGCCGAGTGGCAGCAGGTCCTCTTCGACCGTGCGGTGGCCACCTACGGATCGACAGCAGAGGCGACGAAATGGGTTCTGCCGCCTGGCGACTCGGCACACGTCAAGGGCTACGCCGTCGATGTCTCGCCCCGGCCTGCCGCGCGGTGGCTGGAAGCCCACGGCGCGGCATACGGGCTCTGCCGCACCTATGACAACGAGTGGTGGCACTTCGAGTACCTCGCGACGACGAGCTGCCCGCCGCGGAAACCCACGGCGGGCAGCTAGCCCATCCCGGCTCAGACGCCGATCTTGTGCCACGGCCCCCAGATGGCGAACGTCATGCCCGCACTGGCCTGGATGTTGACGTAGAGCGTGTGGCCGTCAGGGCTGAACGTGGACCCCGCGAACTCGTCGTCGTAGCGCGGCTTCCCATCGCGCGCGCTCTGCACGCGGTTCAGCGCGATGTCCCAGATCTGGCCGCCGCGGCTGAGCCCGCGCAGGTAGTTGTCCTTGTCGTGGTCCTCGCAGACCACGAGGGTGCCCCGCTCACTGACGGTGATGTTGTCGGGGAAGTCGAGAACGTTCCGGTCGGGCGACTGGTAGACGAGCTGCAGCTTCTCGGAGCGGCAGTGGTAGGCCCAGACCTGGCCGAAGCCCTTGCCGTAGCCGTCCTTGCTGTCCGGCCCGGTCATCGCCGGCCCGCCGCCCTGGGTGGAGGTGAAGTAGATGACGCCGTTGTCATAGATCTGTCCCTCGAGCCGCGAGAAGTGCGCCGCGCCCTGGTCCCGGCCCTGGTCGCCGACGTAGACAAGCGCCTGGTCGTTGCTGGTCGGCGCGACGCTCCCTGGCTGGTACTCGAAGGTGGGGTCCGGGTCCTCGATGTCGACCCACTCGACGCGGTAGGTGGCCCGCCGGTCCTGCTGCGCCTCGAGGTGGGCGTTCCGCTTCCCCTTGACCTTGAGCATCTGCAGCGTGCCCTCGTTGTCGATGTGGCCGCACTCCATCGGGTGGCGCTTCGGCTTGTAGCGGTAGTAGCCCGACGGGAACGCGAAGTTGTCCTCGGTGAGGTAGAGGTAACCGTCCTCGGGGTCGAAGGCCACGGCCTCGTGCGCGAAGCGGCCCGCACGGGTGATCGGCTCGCCGCTCGCGTGCCCGGTGGTCGGCACCTCGAAGACGTAGCCGTGGGGCTTGGTCAGCGGCAGGTTCGACGCTCCCGTGAAGTCGGGGCCGACATCGGGGCCGTTGACCGTCTCCTCGCAGGTGACCCAGGCACCCCAGGGCATCTGGCCGCCGCTGCAGTTCATCATCGTTCCGTTGAGGCCGGTGTAGGCGCTGAGCACCTCACCCTTGCGGGTCACGTCGATGACGGTGCACCCGCCCTTGGCCTTGGGGTCGTAGGTGTGGTCGCCGATCGGGCCGAACGCGTCGCCGGGGTTGTTGACCTCGTGGTTGCGGACGAGCGTCACGTTGCCGTCCTCGGACTCGAAGGCCCCCATGCCGTCGTGCCGTCCCGGCAGCGTCGTGCCGTCGTCGAGCACCACGGGCGTCTCGGTGTCGTGGAAGGACCGGTAGGAGAAGCCCTCGGGCAGGTGCAGCCGCACCTTGCCGTCGCGCAGGTCGGGGGTGGGGCGCAGAGCGCGGAAGGACGCTCCGCCGAGACCCGCTGCTGGTCCTGCGACCAGCCCCTGGAACGGCCCGGCGAGCAGCGCGCCGCCGGTCACCGCGGCACTGCCCTTGAGGAAGGTACGTCGTTCGACTGCCATGCATCTCTCCTTTGAGACGGCTGGACGCTGGACGCCAGGGGATTGCCCGGGCGCGGTCTCGCCACGTTAGTGCGGCCCCACCGGTGCCGAAACCCCTGCACCGTGAAAACCTGTCGGCCGTGACGAGTGCATCGGCGGTTCCCACCACGGCGGTCGTGCTCTGTGGCGGCGAGAGCCGGCGGTTCGGCTCGGACAAGACCCGAGCCGACTTCGGCGGGATGCCGGTGCTCGACGCCCTGCTCACCACGCTGCCCCACGACTGGCAGGTGCTCTGCGTCGGCCCCGAGCGGCCCACCCGCCGCGAGGGCGTGCGCTGGACACGGGAGGACCCGCCGGGCGGGGGTCCCGTGGCCGGACTGGCGGCCGCGCTGCAGGGCCTGGAGTCGCCGGTCACCGTCCTGCTCGGCGGTGACATGCCGTATGCCGGGCCCGTCGCCGCCCAGCTCGCGGCTGCCCTGGCGGACGTCCCCGACGCCGACGCCGACGCGGTCGCCGGCGTCGACGGCGAGGGACGCGTGCAGCCGCTCCTCGCGGCATACCGGACTGCGGCGCTGCGCGCCGCTCTCCCCGAGCGGCCGGCCGGGACACCGCTGAGGCGCCTGCTCGATCGGCTGCGCGTCGACGAACGTCCCGTCCCCCAGGCGGCGAGCCTCGACGTCGACACCCCCGCGGACCTCGAGGCCGCCCGCCATAGGCTCGAGCCATGAAGGCGATCACGATCCCGCGGCCCGGCGACGCCGACGCGCTGGTCCTCGACGACGTGCCCGAGCCCCAGCCGGCGGCCGGCGAGGTGCGCATCCGCGTCGCGGCGGCGGGGGTGAACCGCGCCGACATCATGCAGCGGCAGGGCTTCTACGACCCGCCGCCGGGGTCCTCGCCCTACCCGGGGCTCGAGGTCAGCGGCACCGTCGACGCCGTCGGCGACGGGGTCGCGCAGTGGTCGGTGGGCGACGAGGTGTGCGCGCTCCTGGTCGGTGGCGGCTACGCCGAGCAGGTGTGCGTGCCGGCGACGCAGGTCCTGCCCGTGCCGGCCGCCGTGGCGCTCGAGGACGCCGCCGCCCTGCCCGAGGTGGTCTGCACGGTGTGGTCCAACGTCTTCATGACCGCCAACCTGCTGCCCGGGCAGTTCCTGCTCGTGCACGGCGGGTCGTCGGGCATCGGCACCATGGCCATCCAGCTCGCCCGCGAGGTGGGGGCGCACGTGGCGGTCACGGCCGGCTCGGCCGAGAAGCTCGAGGCCTGCCGCCAGCTCGGCGCCGAGGTCCTCGTCAACTACCGCGAGCAGGACTTCGTCGAGGAGGTCCGCGCCGCCACCGGCGGGGCCGGCGCCGACGTCGTCCTCGACAACATGGGCGCCAAGTACCTCGCCCGGAACGTCGACGTCCTGGCGGTCAACGGCCGGCTCGTGGTCATCGGCCTGCAGGGCGGGACGAAGGCCGAGGTCGACCTGAACGCCATGCTGCGCAAGCGGGCCGCCCTCATCGCCACCTCCCTGCGGGCCAGGCCGGCCGAGGAGAAGGCCACCATCGTCGCGGCCGTGCGCGAGCACGTCTGGCCGCTTGTCGAGGCCGGCCGGGTCAAGCCGATCGTGCACTCCCGGTTCGCCCTCGCCGACGCTGCCGCGGCCCACCGCGAGATGGAGTCGAGCCGGCACATCGGGAAGATCCTCCTGACCCCCTGAGCGTGACCCTGACGGGGTGCGCCCGACGCCCGACAGCGGGCCGGCAGGGCGATCGAACAGCGTCAGCTGATGACGCGCACCGGCTTGGTCGCCAGAATGGTCCTGGAGGCGAGTCATGGATCTCGACGAGCTGGTCTTCCACCCCTGGGTCGCGCAAGGACCACGAAAGGTCCCGACCTTCGTCGGCGGCTCAGGCGGCCACGTCATCGACGCGGACGGCCGGCGATACCTGGACTTCAGCTCACAGCTCGTCTTCACCAACCTCGGGCATCAGCACCCGCGCATCGTCGCGGCGATCAAGCAGCAGGCCGACCGCTTGTGCACCCTTGCGCCCGCCCACGCGTCCGACATCCGGGGCCAGGCGGCACAGTCGATCGTCGAGGTGGCCCCGAAAGGCCTGGGGCACGTCCTGTTCACGACAGGTGGCACGGAGGCCATCGAGCACGCGGTGCGGATGGCCCGACTGCACAACGGCCGCCCGAAGGTGCTCGCGGCCTACCGCTCCTACCACGGCTCCACAACGACCTCCATCCATCTCACCGGCGACCCCCGGCGCTGGGCCAATGACACCGGCGCAGCGGGTGCCGTCCACTTCTTCGGCCCGTTCCTGTACCGCTCGATGTTCGGGTCGGGGACGCCTGAGGAAGAGTGCGAGCGGGCTCTGGCACACCTCGAGCAGGTCATCCTTCTCGAAGGGCCGTCGACGATCTCCGCCCTCGTGCTGGAGTCGGTGATCGGCAGCTCCGGGGTGATCGTGCCCCCGGCCGGCTACCTGCGCGGGGTCCGTGACCTGTGCACCCGCCACGGCATCGTGTACATCGCCGACGAGGTGCTGGTCGGCTTCGGTCGCACCGGAGCCTGGTTCGGCGTCGACCACGAGAGCGTGAGCCCCGACCTGCTCGTGTTCGCGAAGGGCGTCAACTCGGGGTACGTGCCACTCGGGGGCGTGCTGGTCGGCGCTCCGATCTTCGAGACGTTCACCACGCGGCCCTACCCGGCGGGCCTGACCTACAGCGGGCACCCCCTCGCCTGCGCGGCTGCCGTGGGGGCGATAAGCGCCATGCATGACGAGGGCACCGTCGCCGCGGCGGCCCGCCTCGGTGCCGAGATCCTCGGGCCGGGCCTGAGCGGGCTCGCGGAGCAGCACCCCTGTGTCGGTGATGTTCGTGGCCTTGGAGGCCTGTGGACCGTCGAGCTCGTCCGCGACCGGCACACCAAGGAACCGCTCGTGCCGGTCGGCGCCACCGGCGAAGCCAACGCGCCGATGACGGCGTTCGCCAGGGCTTGCCTCGACCGCTTCCTGGTCCCACTGGTCCTGGGCAACCGCATCCATGTCGCGCCGCCGCTCAACATCAGCGACGCCGACGCTGCCACAGGCCTGGCGATCGTGGACGAGGCACTGGCTGCAGTCGACGCCTACCTGACCTGAGGGAACACTCGGGTCCGTCCGTCCGCACTCTGTTCACCCGGCCCTCCAACAGCAGCGGTCGGAGGCAGGCCTCCGGTCGGGATATCCTTGGACCAGCTCAGGGTTCCTGTGCGTCTCGGAGGCGGGTTCGGCGCACGCCAGCCTTGCCGTACCCCGGCACCGCACAGAACGAGAACCCGTGTCGCCCATCGCCTCCTACCGGCGCCTCTTCGCCCTCGCCGGCCCCTTCTACGTCGTCACCGCCTTCCTCGGCCGACTCCCCCTGGCCATGAGCCAGATGGGCGCCCTGCTGCTGGTCTCCTCCGCCACGGGCTCGTATGCCGCCGGCGGCCTGGCCGCGGGGACGCTCGCCGTGGCCAACGCCGTCTGCTCGCCGATCGCCGGCGCGCTGGCCGACCGCGTCGGCCAGCGGCCCGTGGTCCTCGTGCAGTCGCTGGTCGGCGGCCTGGCGCTCGTCTCGCTGGTCGCCCTGGCCGCGGCGGGCTCCGACACCCCCGCGCTGGTCACCGCCGCCGGGGCGGCCGGCGCCTTCGCACCGCAGATCGGGCCGCTGGCCCGAGTGCGGTGGAGGCCCATAACCCGGGACAGCGGCGTCCACCAGCCCCGGCTCGTCGAGGCTGCCTTCTCCTACGAGGGAGCCGCTGACGAGGCATCGTTCGTCCTCGGGCCGGCCCTCCTCGGGACCCTCGTCGCCCTCGCCGCGCCGGGGGCCGGGCTGCTCGCTGCCGCCGGACTCCTCATGGTCTTCGGCGTCGCCTTCGCCCTGCACCCGACAGCGCGCCTCGCCCATGCGGCCCGCCACACCGGCCCGGCCGTCGGCCGGCTGATCACCCCCACCTTCACCATCCTGCTGATGGCCCAGCTGCTCATCGGGGTCGTCTTCGGCTCGGTGCAGACCGGGACCACGGTGCTGGCGACCGCCGCCGGCCAGGCCGGCACTGCAGGCCTGGTGCACGCGGTCCTCGGCATCGGCAGCGTCGCCGCCGGCCTGGCCATCGCCGCCGTGCCCGAGCGCATCGGCTACGCGGCGCGCGTCCTCGCCACAGCCGCTGCCCTGTTCCTGCTGGCCCTGCCGCTGTTGTGGACCGACTCGCTGCGCGCCCTCGTGCTCGTGGTCCTGGTGCTCGGATTCGCCGTCGCGCCCTACATGATCAGCAACTTCACCCTGGGCGAGCGGGCCGCACCCCCGGCTCGGGTGGGCGCCGCCATGACGCTGCTGGCCGCCGCGACCGGCCTCGGCTATGCGCTCGGCTCCGCGGTCGCCGGGCGGTTGGCCGACGCGTCCGGGCACACCGCCGCCTTCGGCGTCACGGTGTCGGCGGGGGCCGCGGCCTTCCTGCTGGCCGCCGGGGCGCAGCCCATCCTGCGCCGCGTGGTGCGGCGCACCGACACGGCGAAAGCGCCCGGGATGGTTGACGTCCACGCTTGATACTCGGTATACCTCTCTCTCACCAGTGGCAATACCCGGTATTGCCCATGAGGGAGGGGGCCGGCATGTCGGTGAAACTGGGGCTTCTGGCCCTGCTTGCCGAGGAGCCGATGTATGGCGCGCGCCTGCGCGCCGAGTTCGAGGCCAGGACCGGGGGGACCTGGCCGCTCAACGTCGGGCAGGTCTACACGACCCTGTCCCGGCTTGAGCGCGACGGGCTGGTCGAGGCGGTGGGCGAGGATGCCGAGGGACGCATCGCCTACCGCCTCACCAGCACCGGCCGCGCCGAGGTCGCCCAGTGGTGGCTCTCGCCCGTCGACCGCGACTCCACGCCGCGCGACGAGCTGGTCATCAAGCTGGCGCTGGCCGTGACCGTCGAGGGGGTCGATGTCCCGCGGGTCGTGCAGACCCAGCGGACCGCCACCCTCAAGCACCTGCAGGACCTCACCCGGCTCAAGCACCGGGCCACTGGGGGCACCGACACCGACAGCTACGACATCGCCTGGTTGCTCGTCCTCGAGAACCTCATCTACACCGCCGAGGCCGAGGTCCGGTGGCTCGACCACGTCGAGGCCCGGCTCGCGCGGGAGGCGACGAGGCCGCGGCGGCGAGCGGCCGGCATACCGGGCGGTGGCAGTGGGGCGCAGGGGCGCACCACCACTCCCGGCGACACCACCAACGAGAAGCAGCAGAGCAGCACCAGAGCCTGAGGGGGCACAGATGGGCACCACACCGATCCTGCGGATGGCCGAGGTCAGCCGCGTGCACGGCAGCGACACCACCGCCGTGCGGGCGTTGGCCGGCGTGAGCATGGAGGTGCACGCGGGCGAGCTGGTGGCCGTGATGGGCCCCAGCGGCTCGGGCAAGTCGACGCTGCTCAACCTCGCCGGTGGCCTGGACGCGCCGACCGCAGGCCAGGTCTTCATCGAGGGCGAGAGCATCGGCGCGCTCAAGGGCGACGGGCTCGCCCGGCTCCGACGCCGCCGGGTGGGCTTCGTCTTCCAGGACTTCAACCTCATCCCCTCGCTGACCGCCATCGAGAACGTCGCGCTGCCGCTCGAGCTCGACGGCCAGCGGGTGCGTCGAGCCCGCCGCCACGCCATGGCCGCCCTCGACCTCGTCGGGGTGAGCGAGCTGGCCGACCGCTACCCGGACAAGATGTCCGGCGGCCAGCAGCAGCGGGTGGCCATCGCCCGTGCCCTGGTCGGTGACCGCAAGCTCGTCCTCGCCGACGAGCCCACCGGCGCTCTGGACTCGCACACCGGCGAGGAGGTGCTGCGCGTGCTGCGCGAGCGCTGCGACGCGGGTGCGGCCGGACTGCTCGTCACCCACGAGGCGCGGCACGCCGCCTGGGCCGACCGGGTGGTCTTCCTGCGCGACGGCGTGGTCGTCGACAGCACCGGAAGCCCGGCCACGGCCGAGACGCTGCTCGACCCCGCGGTCTGAGGCACGGACATGACCACCCTCGCCCCCGGGGAGCAGGCTGCCCCGCAGACCTCCACGGCCCCTGAACCGGGCCAGGCCCACCGGGCGTCGCGCCTCGCCCGGTGGCGCGCGAGCTGGCGCGTGGCCCTGCGCATGGCGCGGCGCGACGTCAGACGGCACCGCGGCCGCAGCATCCTCGTCTTCGTCATGGTGTCCCTGCCCGTCGCCCTCCTCGTGGCGGCGGCCTGCTGGGCCGACACCGGCAACGTCAGCGGAGCCGACCGCATCCCCCTGACCATGGGCAGCGGACAGGCCCTGGTGCGCTCGCCGGAGCAGCAGCGCATCGCGCAGTTTGCCGAGCCGGACAGCTACAGCAGCGACGACACCCCGGCCACACCCGTCCCGGGGTTCGTGGCCGGCGAGGACAACACCGCCGCGATGCAGCGCCTCCTCGGTGGCGAGCTGGTTCCCGTCACCGAGACCGACGCGAGGTTCCTCAAGGGCGAGCGCCGGGTGCGCATCCACGGACTGGTCGTCGACGCCCGCCGCAGCGACCTCGGCCCGAAGGCCGAGCTGTCCTCGGGTCGGTGGCCGGCGGACAACACCGAGATCGTCGTGACGGCCGCAGGCGTCGACAAGGGCATGCCGCAGAGCGGGAACGTGTCCGTCTCGGTGTCGGGCGAGCTGCGCGACGTCGAGGTCGTCGGCACCGCCAAGGCACTGAGCTCCTACGGCGGACAGCCTGACTTCGTCGTGCCGACACCGTTCGAGATCGCGGACATGTACGGCTCGACGTGGATCCTCAAGCGCGACAAGCCCGTGCTGTGGTCCGAGGTCCGCCGGCTGAACGACTACGGCATCGCCGTGGAGAGCGCCGCCGTCCTGCGCGACCCGCCCGATGAGAGCGAGCTCGACCCCATGCTGCAGCGGCAGGCCGGGTTCGAGAGCAACCAGGCGGCGGTGACCGCCCTCGTCGGTGGGGTCATGCTCTTCATCGTCACCACCCTGCTCGTGGGCCCTGCCTTCGCCGTGAGCGCCTCTCGTCAGCGGCGCACCCTGGCCATCGCGGCGAGCAACGGCGCCGAGACCCGGCAGCTGCGCCGGTCGGTGCTGGCCCAGGCGCTGGTGCTCGGGGCTGCTGCTGCCCTCGGCGGAGCAGTCCTCGGCGCGCTGGGCCTCAGGGCCGCCGTGGCCATCTGGCGGGCCACCCACCCCGGGACGCTCATCGGCAGCTTCAGCCTGCCGTGGATCGCGCTGGCCATCATCATCCCGTGCGCGGTCGTCAGCGCCGTCACCGCCGCGCTCATCCCGTCGCTCCGGCTCGGCCGGCTCGACATCGTGGGCGTCATGCGCGGCCAGAGCGTCTCGCCGCCGGCCAACCGCGTCGTCCCGGTGGTGGGGGCCCTGATGGTCGCCGGCGGGGGCCTCTTCCTCGTCTACAGCGTCAAGACCGGCGGGCGCGACTACCAGATCGCGGGCGGCGCCATCGTCCTGGTCCTCGGCGCCCTGTTCACCGTGCCCGCACTGCTGGCCCTGGCCGGGGCCGTCGCCTCCCGCCTGCCGGTGGCCCCTCGCATGGCCACGCGCGACGCCGCCCGCCACCGCTCCCGGTCGACCCCGACCGTGGCGGCCATCCTCGCGGGCGTGGCGGCCCTGACGGCCTTCAGCATCGGCCTGGCGAGCGACACCGAGCAGCGCCTGCGCGAGTACGTCCCCCAGGCCACCATGGGCCAGGGGTTCGTCCAGGTCGGCGAGCCCGACGCGCGCATCGCCGTCGAGCAGGCGCTGCGCGTCGACGCACCGGGTCTGGTGGCCAGCCCCTACGCCCTGGTGTCAGCCCCCCAGAGTGGGGCCCCCCTGGAGCGGCTGCCCGTCGTCGCTGTCGTGCCGCCCGGGTGCACGCCGCAGCAGGCCACCGGCGGCGCCGCCCAGGACGCCACCGGGATCAACGCGATCGAGCGCTGCATGAAGGTCGGGTCGCTGGCCTACAACCAGGGCCAGATCCTCGTGCTGCCGGCCGCCGAGCTGGGCGCGCGGCTTCGCCTGACCCCGGCGCAGCAGCGGGTCATGGCCGAGGGCGGACTCGCCACCGCACACCCGGGCCTGGCGACGGACGGCACTGCCGAGGTCGTCTCCGGGCAGGCAGAGATCGACCAGAACACCGGCGGCCTGTCAGATTTCTCGGGCCTGCAGTCCCGGCGCATGCCCGTCGTGGAACTGCCGGAACAGGCCATCACCGACGGCAGGCTGGGGTTCGGCACGGGCGCCGCGGTCACCGCCGAGACGGCCAAGCGCCTCGGCTGGCCGACGGTCGACCAGGGCTGGCTGCTGCGCGACCCCGACGGCACCATCAGCACCGAGACCCAGGAGCGCCTCGACGAGACCATCGCCGACGAGGGCTGGCTCTACGTCGAGCGGGGTTTCCAGCGCGAGGACCTCGTCGTCATGCGCGTCATGTTCGGCCTGGCCGCGGCGCTGCTGCTGGCCGTCACCCTGATCTCCACGGCGCTGTCGCTGGCCGAGCAGCAGGCCGACATGGGCACCTTCGCGGCCGTCGGCGCCACCCGCCGCACCCGCCGGGCCCTCGCGGGGTCGCAGGCGGTCGTCGTCGGGCTCATCGGCGCCGTGCTCGGCGTCGTGGTCGGACTGTTCCCGGGAGTTGCCGTCACCTATCCCCTCACCGCCACGTCGTGGGACCAGCTCTCGGGCACCGAGGTGCGGTCCGACCCGATTCTCGTGATCCCCTGGCTGCCGCTCCTGGCGGTCGTCCTGGGGGTGCCGATACTGGCCGGGCTGCTGTCCGCGGCGGCCATCCGCCGGGCCCCAGCCGTCGCGCGCCGAGCCGAGTAGGCCGACACGGCTGCCGCCTCTGCGCGGCGCCGGGCCACCAGGCGCCGCGCAGATGAACCGGCTGGTAACTAGCCGCGCTACCTACGCCCCCGTAGGTTGGGTGGCAGCGCGACCGACCCCCGGAGGACAACGCCATGACCGCGACAACGTGGAGCCAGACCAACCTGCTGCGAGAGCTCAGCCCCGTCGTGGAGGAGAACCTCAACCGCCACCTCGCGATCGCCAAGGAGTGGTTCCCGCACGAGTTCATCCCGTGGTCCGACGGGCGCAACTACGACGGGCTGATGGGCGGCGACCCGTGGAGCCCTGACGACGCGCCCATCAGCGACGTCGCCCGCTCCGCGCTCATCGTCAACCTGCTCACCGAGGACAACCTCCCGAGCTACCACCACGAGATCGCGATCATCTTCGGCCGCGACGACGCCTGGGGCGAGTGGGTGCACCGCTGGACGGCCGAGGAGGGCCGCCACGGCATCGCCATGCGCGACTACATGCTCGTCAAGCGGATGGTCGATCCCGTGGAGCTCGAGCGCTTCCGGATGACACACATGTCGCAGGGCTACGAGTCAGCGCACTCCGGCGAGCTGCTGCACTCCCTCGCCTACGTGTCCTTCCAGGAGCTCGCGACCCGCGTCTCGCACCGCAACACCGGGAGGTTCACCGACGACCCGATGTGCGAGCAGCTGCTGGCGCGGGTCGCGGCCGACGAGAACCTCCACATGGTCTTCTACCGCAACCTGCTCGACGCGGCCCTGAAGATCGCGCCCGACCAGACCGTCATGGCGGTCCGCGACGTGGTCAAGGGGTTCCAGATGCCGGGCACCGACATCCCCGGCTTCCAGCGCAAGGCCGTCGAGATGGCGGTCGCCGGGATCTATGACCTGCGGCTGCACAAGGACGACGTGCTCAGCCCGGTGCTGCGCTTCTGGAAGCTCTTCGAGCTCGAGAACCTCAGCGCCGAGGCCGAGCAGGCGCGGCTCGAGCTCGACGGGTTCATGGACAACCTCGAGAAGCAGGCGCTGCGCTTCGAGGACAAGCGCGACACCCTCAAGGCCAGGATGGCCCAGCGCTGAGGCCCACACCGTCCCGGGTCACCGTGAGGTGATCACGCCGAGCGGCAGTCCCGGGCAGGCCCAGAAGTCCCACGGCCCGTCGGGTGACTGCCCTCCTGCCCACCACCCCTGCACCGGCAGGCCCCTGATGAGGTCGCCGGTCACCCACCGCAGGTCCGAGGACGTCACGACCCGCCCCGACGTGTTGATGACCGCGCACGATCCGTCGACCCGCTCGAGCGGCCCGAACATCCGCTCCTCGAAGGTGCGCACGAGCAGGTCGAAGCCGACCACCCCCGCGAACACCCCGCGCCGCAAGACGGGACGAGTGAAGGTCAGCGTCTGCTGGTCGGTGCACAGGTAGTCCACGTACGGCCCCGTGACGTGGGCCGCCCCGGTCGCCAGCGGCACGGCATACCAAGGCAGGTGGGTGTAGTCCCGGAACCCCACGGCGCGAGGATCGGTCTCGGCAGCCAGGCGGCGCGGCACCGGCGGGGCCGCATCCGGGTTGGCGGTCCACCACTCGAGCCAGTAGGGCGCGTCCGCGAGGACGTCGGGCGCCATGACCACCCCGGCCCCCGCCACCTTGCGTGCCGGGTCGGTGAGCAGCTCGTGGCAACGGCCCTCGATGTCGAGGTCCGCCCGTCGGGGCGACTCCACGGCCAGCTGCCGCGCAACCTCGTCGGCCAGGGTGTCGAGCTCGGCGAAGAGCCCGGCGCAGAGGCCTGCCACCAGCGCGGCCACATCGCCGCCGCCCAGTCCCGGACCCGCTGTCGCGGTCATGACATCCTCCCTGTCCACACCTGGCGGTGCAGTGCCCGCACGGCCGAGAACATCTCTGCCACGTGGCTTTCCGCCGACAGGCGCGCCCGGTCGGCATCGCCGACAGCGATGCTGTCGACCAGTTCGGTATGCCGGTCGGCCGGCGTCGCGTCATCGCCCGCCTGGGCGTGTGAGAGCCACAGCAGCATCCCGACCTCACTCTGCAGCGCCATCTCCTCGCGGGTCAGCCGCGCCGACTGGGCCGCTGCCGCGAGCTCGAGGTGGAAGTTGCCCTCGGCGCGCCAGCGCGCGGCGCCGCTGCGGACGTCCCGCCCCGACGCCGCGAGGTCCCGGAGCCGCGCGACGTCGTCGTCGTCGGCCCTCAGGGCGGCCAGCTCGGCACACATGGCGGCGATGGCCGTGTAGTGGTCGGCGAGGTCGCGCAGCTCGCCGAGGCCCATCCGCCGAAGCCTCGCCACGAGGGCCTGCTGGCCGCCGTCAGCCGGGGTCACGACGAACGACCCCCCGCCACGGCCTCGCCGGGTGCGGATGAGGTTTTCCTCGCGCAGGGCACCGAGTGCCTCGCGCACCGTCACCGTCGCCACCCCGAACCGGTCGGCGAGGTCGCTCTCCGACGGCAGGGGGCTGCCGTCGGGGAGCGACCT
>Ga0247818_10001297_pt1 | contig 15743 bp, 14 predicted proteins | sample 13C_Glucose_Day1_FD_192424 | JGI IMG/M metagenome (GOLD analysis project Ga0247818, IMG submission 192424) | Soil microbial communities from agricultural site in Penn Yan, New York, United States - 13C_Glucose_Day1 | ecosystem: Environmental > Terrestrial > Soil > Agricultural land | place...
CTTCGACGACTACGTCGATTCCCATCGGCCCTCCCTCGAAGTGGTGGTGAACGACGTCATCTGTCTGCGCTCCGGCTCCGGTACATGCAAGGACGGCTCGTCACCCGTGCACCAGGAGGCGCACGGTATGTCCGTCGAATCCGCCAGGACAAGCCGTTGAGCAGCGGAAATCGCCGGATGTCGATCTCGGTGTGGATCACTTGTCACCGATTGACAAACCCGCTCGGCGGCTTTGTCGCAAACTGCGCAATCTTTCCGGGGTGCACCGCGGTCCTGCGGCCCGGGGGGCCGGAACCACGAGACCCCGGGAGAGGAGGACATCCCCCGAATGAAGGTCCGGGGCCGGAGGAACTCCCGACGGAATCCCGGACCAAGAGGGCTCGACCAGCACTCCACGTACGTCGGACAAGCAGGTACGGACGTGTTTCCGAGCTGCTCAAGCGGGACGTTACGGGCCAGTAACCTGAGTCCGCAATAGCACTTCACGAACTTTCTCCGAGGTAATCACTCAGCCCCGTTTTCTTATGCCCTGGTGAGTAATCGGCGCGCGAAACCTGTCGAAAAGTGAGGGCCTTCGGGTAGTCACGGCCGGCTCCGTGAGGGCGCCCCGGACATGCCGAAGCCCGCCCCGACCAGCGTGCATGCGGTCGGGGCGGGCTCATGGGCGGAGAGGGCCGGGGCGCATCAAGTGACAAGAACAGGAGGTGTCACCGGCCTTCTGCGGCGCTACTTCACCGCGGAGTGCCAGCCCTCTGCGAGCTCCTTGCCGGCGTCGGGCACGGACAGACCGGGGGCCGTGAGGCCGGCCGTGTAGGTCTTGGCATCGTTCAGGACGAGGTTGTTCGAGCCGGCCGCGGCGGGCAGGCCGACCTTGAGGTCGATGGCCCAGCTGAGGAGGCCGCCGAGACCGCACCCGCTGGCCTTCGGCACGGAGAACTGGCTGTCCCCCTGCGCGGCGCCGGACAGAGCGATCTGGATCATCGACCCCTCGTCAGGGTTCTCGGAGCCGTCGGCGTTGAACCTGGCGGCGGAGATGCCGGGGGCGCTGAGGTTGCCGGGGCGCAGAAGCACGGGGTTGCTGCTGCTTCCGATGTAGCAGTTGGATCCGAGCAGCGGGTTCTCCAGGCGGATCTTGACGGGCAGCTTGACGATCGGGCCCGAGGATATGCCGGCGACCAGGCTGAACTCGGTCGGCGTACCGGCCGACTCGACCGTGGCGGTCACCTTGTTCAGCGTGGCGTTGGTGATCTGCCCGCAGACGGCGGAGACGACGGGGACGTTGCTGGGGCACATGATGCCGAGGAGACCGCCGGGGATGGTGGTCTTGCCGCTGACGATGGAGCCGGCCGCCGGCGGGACGACCGTGTAGGTCCCCTCGGCAGGGTGCTGGACGACACCGAACTGCAGGTTCGTCGAACCGGTCGTCGCCGTCACGTTGCCCAGCTTGATCGTCCCGCTGGGCGAGGTGGACGTCACACACAACGGGACGTCGACGTCACCGTCGGTCGCGAGCATGGCGGGTGCGTCCACCGGACAGCGGTCGAACGGAGCCCAGGAGCCGTTCAGCTGGGCGGCGGCCGTGGCGGCCCCGGCCGGGGTGGCAGTCAGGGGCATGACCAGTGCGGCGGACGCGGCGACCGCGCCGGCGGCCTTGATCCAGGTCTTCGAGGCAGGTCTCATGGTTCCCTCAATTCGTGAGCGGGGCGGGAGAATCTGCTGTGCTCCGTGCGGTTGGTCGGTTCGGCTGCGGGTCAACGGCGCGCTTCGGGCACGTCCACCGGTTCGAGGGCGTCCGTGCACACCCCGCCGTCACCGGGCGTGTGCTGCGAGGGCGCGCAGGGCGCCCCCTGCACCTGCTTGACGTAACCCGGCACCCCGGACAGGGACGCGGTGAAGAGGTTGTCCAGGTCCTCGTCGGCGCCGCACCCGCTGAAGGGGGGCAGCGTGACCGAACCGGTCAGCTCACCGCCGGTCACCAGGGTGTACCCCTCCTGGACCCCGTCCTTCAGCGTCATGCGCCCCTCCAGCTTCAGCGAGAAGGGCTTGCTGGTGCGGCAGTTGTCACCCACGTCCAGGGGCACACCGTTGACCTCGACGTCATGGAGTCTGAGCATCAGCTGGAGGGTCACGGTCGTGACGGCCTTGGTCGACCCTTCGGCGATGTTGATCGCCAGGTCGGACTTGATGTTCGGAACACGCGTCCCGTCGGGGTTGGTCGCCGGGGGGATCTGAGTCATTTCCAGGGTCGCGGTGGTCGGCATGAATCCGAACGTCAGGAAGGTGCCGGAAGCCGGGGGGAGCTGCGTCTTCCCCTTGTAGTCGAGGTCCACCGCCGAGTCCTGGTACACGTGCAGGAATTCGCCGTCGGGCACGATCCGGCTCTCGCCCTGTGTGATCCGGGCACAGGCCAACGGGAATTTGGTCGCCCCCTTGAGCTTCGCCACGTTGGCGTAGCCGGTGACGAAGGCGTTCATGCTCAGGTCGTCGGCCGCGTCACCCACGCAGGGGGGTGCGTCGGCCGCTGCGGGCTGCCGCGCCGGCTTTCCGACCTTCGGAAGCTCGTCGTCCTCCTCCGCCGGCTGGTCCTCGGGCCAGGATTCGCCCGGGGTGGGATCCGCCTCCGCCTCGCCGCTCCCCGCGCTCACGGGGACCACCGCCAGTCCGGCGTCCTGCCCGGTGTCGGGCGAGCAGCTCAAGGTGAGGGCGGACGGTTCGGCGGGTGCCCCGTCGGCCGCCTTCAGGGTGAGTTCCACGGACAGGGCGCCCGCCTCGAACTCCAGATCGCCGGGCACCTCGGGCTTCACGTAGGGGACGTTCCCCGACGTACTCAGCGTCAGGTCACCCGTCTCGGGCACCCGTACCGCGTCGCCGGTCCGCCCGATCCACTCCGTACGAGCGCGCTGATCGCCCTGGGCCACATCGACCGAGAGGCGCGTCTGCGCGCTCACGGTCGCCGCTCCGGAGCCGGCGAGCACGGCCGACGCGTCCTCGGGGAGCGTCAGGTCCACGGCTTGTTCCTCGGGCTGCACGGTCTGGCCCGCCCGACCGGCCTCGGGGAGTTTCGCGGTGATCCTGGCCGTGGCCTTCACCTCCTGTCCGCCCTCCGGAAGGCGGCAGGTGTAAGCCAGCGCCGTATCGACGTCCTGCACACCGGCTGCGGCCCGCGCCCCGGGAACCATGCCTCCCAGCAGCACCGCGGTGGCCACTGCGGCACCGCGTGCCGTGCGCCTGCGTGCTTCCGTCGTACGAGTGCCTCTCACTGGCGGTCTCCCCTTTCGGACCGGTCGGACGTCTGTCGCGCGGCGGACGGACCCGCGACGGGAGGTGCTGCTCGCTCAGGTCCCGTGGGTACCCGTCCGGATCAGGGGTGCACACGACGCTCGGCCCGCACGGCCGGCGCCTCCGTCGCGCGGAGGAGGGTCGGGCACGGGGATCGCACGGCGGACGGTTCCCGCCGTGCGATCCCTGCTCACTCCTGAGCCGTTTCCGGATCAGGGGGTGTAGACGATCGTCGGCTTGGTGGTGCCGCCGCTCGGCGTGACCGCGTTGTAGTTGGCGGTGTAGGTCGGGTTGTTGCCCACGGCCGCGATGCCCGCACAGCCCGCGGTGACGGTGGCGACCGTCAGCTTGTAGGTGGCGTTGTTGCTGACCGCCAGCACACCGGTGGAGTTGGTGTACTTGGCGACGACGTTGCCCGTCACCGTGAAGGTGCAGGTGAGGACCTTCAGCGTGGCCTTCACTCCGGAGATGTATCCGTTGGTGACACCGGCGCTGTAGGTGTTCGCGTTCAGCTTCCACGGGGTGGACGTGTCGGCGGTCGGGGTCACCGGGCCGAAGGGGCTGGTGCAGTTGCTCCAGGTCAGCGGAGCGATGGTGCCGACCTGCACGTTCGTCGTGCCGGAGGCGCTGGCCAGGTTGCCCGACGCCGCGGAGGACGTACACGTCATCGGGATGCCGTTGAGGGAGAGGGTGACGGTGCCGGAACTGGCCGAGAACGTCTCCGGCGAGTTGGGGCCGACCGTCCACGTCGGGGCGGCGACGCCGGCGGTGGCGGTGGTGGCTCCGAGGGTGACGGCGGCCGCGGCGGCACCAGCCGTGAGTGCGATCTTTCTGAGGGTGTTGCGCACAGTGAGTTCCTCCGATTCGGCAGTGCGGATGCACTGTTGCGGGGACAGCACTCGAATTCCTGCAAAGACGCAGCGAGTGCCGCGATGAATCGTTGCGTGGGGGGCCGTGCTGCTCTTTCAGCCACACACGTTCTGTGACAGGGCGTGACGTTACTTGCGGGAAACTTGGAGCACAATCCTGCGGGTCAAGATTGGCCGGGTGAGTTTTTTTCCTCGTCAGCAGGTCACTAATTCGCGCGGCACACTTGTCACTTGGTGCGCAATATCTCGGTGGAATGTCTTCCTTCGGCACGATGCCGGACCCGGCCCTTGTCGCCGCCGCCCGCACAGAGGCCCGGGGGTGACGGGTGGAGGCGCACGGAACACCTCGCCCCCGCGACGGGAGGGTCGTTCGTCCGGGGGGCCCGCAGGGGGAACGATGCAAGACACGGCCGAAAACTTTGTCCGGAAGTGAGCATGTAGCGCGCGACCTGCACGGGAGCGCCACAACAGGGCCATGATGTGTGCCCCTTGCACTTCGATCTTGTCCAGGCGGTGTGCACCCCGCCCGACTTGGTCTATCTTCGGCGCCGATGTTGGTATACACCTGTCGGTCCGTGGGAGCGCTTTCCCCCACCTGCTCCGCCCAGCCGGACCCAGGAAAGCGAGGGGACGTCATGCCGAGACTCATCCAGCCGCTGGACACCGGAGATCCGCTGGGGCCCCTCCCCCAGGAGTTCGCCGCGATCATGCGACCCGAACTGCCGAGCCTGATCAAAGAGATAGGCATGGAAGTGACCCGGGCCTATCCGGAATACGCGCGTCTCCTGAACGGCCCCAACGGCGCTTCCATCCGCATGGGCGTCGAACAGAGCCTTTCCTCCTTCGTCGACCTGGTCGCCGAGCCCACCTCCCCCACGGTCCTGCGCGACGACATGTGCCGGAGATTCGGCCGGTTCGAGGCGTACGAGGGCCGCACCATGGACGCGCTGCAGGGCGCGTACCGGCTGGGCGCGCGGGTCGCGCTGCGCAGGGCGAAGAAGGTGGGCCGGAGCTACAACTTCTCGCCCGCGCTGATGCTCAGCTTCGCCGACGCCCTGTTCGCGTACGTGGACGAGCTCGAGTCGCTGTCCCGCCAGGGCTATCTGGAGGTGCAGGCCCAGTCCGACCAGCAGAGCGAGGCGGTACGCCGCCGGCTGCTGCACCTGATCCTCACCGGCAGGCCGGTACCCCGCAGCGCCATCGCCGAGTTGTGCGAGCAGACGGGATGGGCGCTGCCCGAGCAGGTCACCCTCGTCGCCGTACGCCCCCCGTCCGGACTGGACCGGATCAGCGCGGACCACGACGTCCTGATCGATCCCGGCGACCCGCAGCCGCACCTGCTGATCCCGGGGGCGTTCGACGACGCGCGCAGGGAGATGCTCGACCGGACGATTCCGGGCGGGGGCGCGGCGATCGGGCTCACCGTGCCGACGGCGCTCGCCGCGGACTCGATCCGCTGGGCACGCCGCGTCCTCGAACTGGTGGACGCGGGAGTGATCGAGGACGCGCCCTTCATCCCGTGCGAGGACCACCTCATCACCCTGTGGCTCCTCTCCGATCCCGCCCTGCTCGACCAGCTCGCCACGCGTGAACTCGCCCCCGTCTCCGGCATCAGCGCCACCCGCCGGGAGAGGTTGATCGAGACCCTGCGGATCTGGCTCGACACCCGGGGCACCGCCGCGCAGATGGGCGAACTCCTCGACGTGCACCCCCAGACGGTCCGCTACCGGATGCGCAGCCTGGAGGCCATCTTCGGCACCCAGCTGACCGACCCGGAGAGCCGTTTCGCCACCGAAGCCGTGCTGCGCGCGACGCAGTTACGTGCCCGCAGCGGCCAGATCCTCAACTGAGGGCCCATCACACGCGGTACACCAAGTCAACTTACTGCCAGGTAACGCGAAATAGACGGTCAGTCCCAAACGGTTGCGACACGGAGACGTTCTCAACGAGAAACCAGGAACTGCGTCCCGTTACATAAGGAGGAGCCACGGCCCACCGGTCGTGGCGGAGCACCACCTCCTGGCCAACCATCCGAGAGGGAACCCCCCATGACCGCCTCGCACCTCCTCGTCCCCGTGCCGATCCCCGACCGGGTCGCCGCGCTGATCGGCGCCTGCACCCCGTCGCACATCCTGGAGGCGGAGTTCGACGCCGACTGTGCCGCCCGGGAGGTGCGCAGGTTCCGGGGGCCGAGGCTCGGCATCGAGGACCAGGCGGACCGCGAGCAGGCGCTGTCCGAGCTCGCGTGGGCCAACAAGGTGCTGTCCGCCCATCACCCGCATCTCGCGGTCCGCCCGAACAGCGCCTGGTGACGCTTCTTGCGCTGCGGCGACGGCCGCCTTACCTTACCCAGAAGTAAGTTTACTCTGGAGTAAGGATTTGGCGTGCCCGACCACAGCAGCGGCAACCTCACCGACGAACTGTCCGGGCTCGACTTCGCCTCCGTCTCCCCCGAGGACTTCGCGCGGATCGTCAAGGGCCTGTCCGCCAGGCAGCTCGACGAGGTCATGCACGGTGACCTGCGCGCCCGGGTGCTGCGCGAGGTGTTCGGGCGCATGCGGCAGCAGTTCCGCCCGGAGGCGGCCGGCCGGCTGAAGGCCCTGATCCGCTGGAAGATCACCGGTGAGAGCGAGGAGGTCTACGAGACCTCCATAGCCGACGGCGCCTGCGTGGTGAGCGCGGGCCGCTCCGACGCCGAGCCCCGGACGACCCTGGTGATGGGCGACGCCGAATTCCTCCGGCTGGTCTCCGGCAACGGCAATCCGGTGACCATGTTCATGATGCGCAAGCTGAAGGTCGTCGGCGACGTCGGCCTGGCCTCGGGTCTGACCCGTTACTTCGACATCCCGAAGGCCTGAGTCCATGAGCTACTTCTCCCTCGCCCTGACCGAGGAGCAGCAGGACCTGCGCGACTGGGTGCACGGCTTCGCCGCCCAGGTGGTGCGCCCCGCGGCGGCCGAGTGGGACGCCCGGGAGGAGACCCCGTGGCCGGTCATCCAGGAGGCCGCGAAGATCGGTCTCTACGGATTCGAGTCGCTCGCCGACATGTACGGCGATCCCAGCGGGCTCTCCCTCCAGATCGCCAACGAGGAGCTCTTCTGGGGCGACGCCGGGATCGGCATGGCGCTGTTCGGCACCTCGCTCGCGGTCGCCGGGATCTTCGCCTCCGGCACCCCCGACCAGCTCGCCGAGTGGGTCCCGCAGTGCTACGGCGACGAGGACGACCCGAAGGTGGCGGCCTTCTGCGTCTCCGAGCCCCAGGCCGGCTCCGACGTCTCGGCGATGGCCACCCGGGCCCGCTACGACGAGGCCAGGGACGAGTGGGTGCTCGCCGGCCAGAAGGCGTGGATCACGAACGGCGGGATCGCCGAGATCCATGTGGTGGTCGCCTCGGTCGATCCCACGCTCGGAGCCCGCGGGCAGGCCGCCTTCATCGTGCCGCCGGGGACCAGGGGTCTGGAGGCGGGCCGCACCGTCAAGAAGCTCGGTCTGCGCGCCTCGCACACGGCGGACGTCTTCCTCGACGACGTACGCGTCCCGGGGCACTGTCTGCTGGGCGGGAAGGAGAAGCTGGACAGGAGGCTGGCCCGGGCCAGGGAGGGCGGCACCGCCAAGGGCCAGGCGGCCATGGCGACCTTCGAGGTCAGCCGCCCCACCGTGGGCGCGCAGGCCCTGGGCATCGCCCGGGCGGCGTACGAGTACGCGCTGGAGTACGCCGGGGAGCGCGAGGCGTTCGGCAGGCCCATCATCGAGAACCAGTCGATCGCGTTCGCCCTCGCCGACATCCGCACGGAGATCGAGGCCGTGCGCCTGCTGATCTGGCAGGCCGCCTGGATGGCCCGCAACGACCGGACCTTCGACGCCGGCCAGGGCTCCATGTCCAAGCTCCGCGCGGGCGAACTGGCCGTCGCGGCGACGGAGAAGGCCGTGCAGATCCTCGGCGGTGCGGGCTACAGCCGGGAGCACCCGGTGGAGCGGATGTACCGGGACGCCAAGATCTACACGATCTTCGAGGGCACGAGCGAGATCCAGCGCCTGGTCATCTCCCGGGCCATCTCGGGGCGTCACATCCGCTGACGCCGCGGAGCCGGTGCGCGGTCCAGCGCACCGGCTCCCCCTGCTCAGCCCGCTGCCGGGGTGAACCGCACCGGGAGCGACGCCGGGCCGCGGGTGAAGACGCCCTCCTCGACGGGCTGGAACCCGTCGGCGAGGCGCAGGTCCGGCATGGCGTCGAGCAGCTGGTTCACCCCGGTCTCCACCTCGGCGCGGGCCAGCAGAGCGCCCACGCAGAAGTGCCGGCCCAGCGCGAACGCCAGGTGGTCGGCGGCCGCCGAGAACGCCGTCGTGCTCGTCAGGTCGTCGCGGAACAGGTCGAACCGGTCCGGGTCGGCGTAGCGTGCCTCGTCCCGGTTGGCCGAGCCGATGAGGCAGGTGACGGTGGCGCCGGCCGGGACCGTGCCGCCGGACAGCTCCACCTCGCCCGCCGTCTGGCGCATGATCATGTGGACCGGCGGGGTGTAGCGCAACGTCTCGGCGAAGGCACGGTCGACGAGGGAGCGGTCCCGCCGCACGGCGGCAAGCTGCTCGGGGTGGGCCAGCAGGTTGGCGAAGACCGAGGCGATGGCCTTGTCGGTCGTCTCGCCGCCCGCGGCGAGCAGCAGGCTGCAGAACGCCTTGATGTCCTCGTCGCTCATCCGTACGCCGTCGACCTCGGCGGCGCACAGCGCGGAGAGCAGGTCGTCCCCGGGCTCCTCCCGGCGCCGCTGGATCACCGGGATCATGTACTCGGCGAACTCCTGGCGGGTGCGCTCCCCGGCCGCCATGACCGCGGGGTCGCCCGCCAGGTTGCCGAGGAACGCGATGACGTCGGTGTACCAGCCGTGGAAGCGCTGGTGGTCCGCCCGGTCCAGGCCCAGCATGTCGGCGATGACCAGGACGGGGAAGCGCGTCGCGAACGCCTCGACGAGGTCGGTCTCCCCGGTGTGCCGGAAGGCGTCGATGAGCTCGCGGGCGTTGCGCTCGATGACGGGCAGGAACTTCTCCTGGAGGTCCGCCCCGCGGAAGGCCGGAGCGACCAGGGCCCGGCGCACCGCGTGTTCCCTGCCGCTGAGCTGGAGGATGGTCCGGCCGTGGACGGGCTCCAGCTGCCAGTCGTAGTTCTCGGTGGTGAACTCCTGGGCCCGGTCCTTGAAGACGCGCTCGACGTCCTCGTACCGGGAGACGAGATAGCTTCCCGTGGGCTCGTGGTGGATCAGGGGGGCACGCTCGCGCATCGCCCGGTAGGCCCCGTAGGGATCGGCGGCGAAGGCGGGCGAGAGAATGTCGGGCGGTGACGAAGCCTGGGACACGTGTGACTCCTGCGGGGCAGAGATCAGGGTGCTTCATGACGGTGAACGGGCTGCACCGGCAAGGCTATTGACGTCCGGCCCGATACCGAACCCCCTGGGAGCACTCTTGACCGCCGCGTCCGGCCCACCACGCCCCTCCGTCCTGTTCGTCACCGATCTCGCCTACGAGGCGCGCGGACGGCGCTACTGCGACGAGGACATCTTCCTGACCTCCCGGCTCCGCGAGACCTTCGACGTCGCCCTCTGCCACCCCCGGGACGCGGCGGCCCTGCTGGACGGCTTCGACGCGGTCGTCGTCCGCAACAGCGGACCGGTGCTGCACCATCAGGAGGCGTACGACGCGTTCGTGGCCCGGGCGCGGCGGTCGGGTGCCCGGGTCTGCAACACGCTCGACGGACGCGGGGACATGGCGGGCAAGCAGTACCTGGTCGATCTGAGCCGGGCCGGCTTCCCGGTGATCCCGACCGTGGACAGCCGGGACGATCTCGGGCTGCTCCCATTGTCGGACGGGTACGTGGTCAAGCCCAAGCTCGGCGCGGACTCGATGGGCCTGCGGTTCACCGAGCGGCCGGAGCTTCCCGAGGGCGCCGGGGGAACGCTCCTCGTCCAGCCCCGGATCGACTTCCGCTACGAGGTGTCCTTCTACTTCGTCGACCACGACTTCCAGTACGCCCTCCACGCCCCGCATCCGGAGCGGCGCTGGGTGCTCGAACCGTACGCGCCGAGTTCCGAGGATCTGGACTTCGCACGCCGGTTCGTCGAGTGGAACACGCTCACGCACGGCATCCAGCGGGTGGACGCCTGCCGGACGCCGGAGGGCGACCTGCTGCTCGTCGAGCTGGAGGACCTCAATCCGTACCTGTCCCTCGACCGTGTCCCGGAGGAGGTCCGTGACGCGTTCGTGGCCCGGATGACGGCCTGCGTACGGGAGCTGCTGGCCTGACCCGTCCGGCTCGCCCCCGCATGCGTGCCCCCGGGCCGGGTGTGAGGGTGCGAGGGTGACCACTGCCAGCGAGACCTCACCCGCCGCGCAGAGTGCCGCAGCGCCACCCGTCCTCGACCCCCGGCGCCGGAACATCGTCTTCGCCACGATCGTGCTGGGGATCCTGCTCGCCGCACTGGACCAGACGATCGTGGGGACGGCGCTCCCCACGATCGTCTCGGACCTCGGCGGCGCGGAGCACATGTCCTGGGTGGTGACGGCCTATCTGCTGGCCGAGACCGTGGCGACGGTGCTGGTCGGGAAGTTCGGTGATCTCTTCGGCCGGAAACTGATCTTCCAGATCTCGGCGGTCATCTTCATCACCGGCTCGTTCCTGTGCGGGCTCGCCTCGAACATGCTGCTGCTGATCATCTGGCGGGGTCTCCAGGGCATCGGCGCGGGCGGGCTCATGGTCACCTCCATGGCACTGATCGCCGACGTCATCCCGCTGCGGGAACGGGGCAAGTACCAGGGGGCCATCGGTGCGGTGTTCGGCGTGGCCACGGTCGTCGGCCCCCTGCTGGGCGGACTGTTCACCGACCATCTGACCTGGCGCTGGGCGTTCTACGTCAATGTGCCGATCGCGATCGTGGTGGTCGTCGCCGCGGCCCGCACCATCCCTTCCGTACGGGCGGCCGGACGCCCGGTCATCGACTACCCGGGCATCGGGCTGGTCGCCGTCGGGTCCGGCGCGCTGATCCTCGGCACGAGCTGGGGCGGCAACGAGTACGCCTGGGGTTCCCCGGTCATCATCGGCCTGTTCGTCGGAGGGCTGATCGCCCTGGCGCTCTTCTGCCTCGTGGAGACACGGGCGAAGGAGCCGATGCTGCCGATGCGGCTGTTCCGCGGCCCGGTGTTCGCGGTCTGCTCCATCCTGAGCTTCATCGTGGGCTTCGCCATGCTCGGCGCGATGATCTACCTCCCGACGTACCTGCAGTACGTCGACGGCGACTCCGCCACCCTCTCCGGGGTGCGGACCCTCCCCCTGGTGATCGGCCTGCTGGCCGCCTCGATCTTCAGCGGCAACGTGGTCAGCAGGACGGGCCACTACCGCTTCTTCCCGGTGATCGGTTCGCTCGTGATGGCGGCCGGCCTCTACCTCCTGTCCCGGATGGGCCCGGGCAGCGGGGTGTGGCTGGAGTCGCTGTACATGCTGGTGCTGGGCATCGGCATCGGCCTGTCGATGCAGGTACTCACCATCGCCGTGCAGAACACGGTCGACTACGCGGACCTCGGCACCGCGACCTCCGGCGTGACGTTCTTCCGCACGCTGGGCAGCTCGTTCGGCACGGCCGTCTTCGGCACGATCTACGCGAACGCGCTGCGTCCGAATCTGACCCAGGGTGTCGAGCAGGCGGCGCGGGCGGGAGGCGATCCGGCATCCCTGGCGCGGGTCGCGGAGAGCCCGCAGGCCGTGCACGCCCTGCCGCCCGAACAGACCGCGCCCCTGGCCCAGGCCTACGCGGACACCCTCCACACGGTCTTCCTGTGGACGGTGCCGGTGGCCCTGCTGGGGTTCGTGGTCTCGCTCTTCCTGAAGCAGGTGAAGCTGCGCGACAGCGCCCGCGCGAGCTCCACGGACATGGGCGAGGGCTTCGCCCAGCCGAGCACCGGGGACCCGGCGAAGGTCCTCGAATCGGCCGTCGCCGGAATCCTGCGCCGGGCGGGGCCCGACACGGCACGGCGCATCGTCGCGGAGTCCGACACCCGCCTCGACACGGCGGGGGCCTGGGCCGTGATGCAGGTCGACCTCTTCACCCGGATGGTGGGCCACGCCGGGCTCCGGCTGATCGCGGCCAGGCACCGGATCCCCCCGGAGGTCCTGGTGCCGGTCTTCGACCGGATGATCGAGGAGGGCTACCTCACCGGGGACGGCCGGCTCTTCGCCCATACGGCGGCCGGCAGTCGTGAGGCGGCGACGATCTCGGCGGCCTGGGGCCGCTGGCTCAACGAGCGGCTCGCCGAGGACGGGGCGCGGCCGGACGACCGGCAGCTGCGGGCGGCGGTCGACGTGATCGCCAAGCGGCTGCTCGCGGAGGACCTGGAGCAGCAGCTCGCCCCGTCGACCGAGCGGTCCGCCGCACCGGTGTGACGGTGCCCGCTCAGAGCTCCCAGGACCGGGGGCGGTCCAGGGCCTCCCATTCCGTGCGGAGCAGGGAGAGCACGGCGTTGTCGTAGCGGCGGCCCCGGTGGAGGCAGGACGAGCGGCGTACCCCCTCCGGCGTGAAACCGGCGGCGGCGAGGACCGAGAGGGCGGGGGCATTGTCGGTGTGGGTGAAGGCCTCGACCCGCTGCATCGGCAGTTCGCCGAAGGCCAGGTCGGTGAGGGCGTCCAGGGCGGCGACGCCGAGGCCGCGCCCCCGGTGCTCCCGGTCCAGGATCAGATAGGCCTCCGCGGTGCCTTCGGCCAGCTGCTGGTCGTGCAGGGCGACGATGCCTGCCGGGGTGCCGTCGGGCAGCAGGACGAGGAAGTCGTCGCGCGAGTTGTCGTCGAGGTGGCGTTCGATGCGCTCGGTCAGCTCGTACAGCGAGCCGGGCCAGACACCGGTCTCGTGCGCGGCCGCCGGGTCGGACCGCCAGCGGTGCACCAGCGGGGCGTCCGTGATCTCAAGGGGTGCGAAGGCGATACCGCGACCGCTCCAGCAGTGTGTCCGTCCGGCGTCCTGCTCCGTCGCGCTCTCGCTGTCCATCCGCGGATCCTAGGAAGATCCGTCCGGCCGGGGCAACGGGATTTCAGTCGACGAAGACCGCTGCCGCGTAGACCCACGCGCCCTCGTGGCGGACGAAGCGGCTCTTCTCGTGGAGCGCGTCGGGGCGTCCGCCGTCGGTGTAGCGGGCCCGGAAGGTGACCGTCCCCGCGCTGTGGAAGGCGCTGCCGTCGGTCGTCTCCAGGATCTCCAGACCCGTCCAGCGCATGGCCGGGTCGAAGTCGACGCCCGGCGGGCGGGTGTCGGGGTGCCAGGTGCGCAGCAGGTAGGCGGCGTCCCGGACCACGAAGGCCGCGTACCGCGAGCGCATCAGTGCCTCGCAGGTCGGGGCGGCCGCGGCCCCCGAGTGGTACCTGCCGCAGCAGTCGGCGTACGTGGCGGGCAGGCCGCACGGGCAGGGGGACTCCGGGCCGGTCCGCCCGGGGTCCGCTCCGGCGGAGGCCCTGGCGGAGCGGGCGCCGGATCCGGCCGGGCGGGAGGTGCGTCGTGACATGCCCCCATTGTCGCCGGTGGCCCCGGCGCCCGGTGGGCCGGGTTCCGGCTCCGGGTCAGCGCTTGCGGGCGACGCCCGCGTACCCGGGGATCGGCTCATGGCCGGGGACGTCGATGACCTCGCCGAGCTCCGGACGCCACTCCGCGGAGAGCGAGACGCCCGGCTCGACGAGTGCGAGGCCGTGGAAGAAGGCGGTGAGCTCGGCGCGCGAGCGGGGCCTCAGGGTCATCCCCCGGGCCTTGTACATGGCGCGGGCCTTGGCCGCGCCCTCCGGGTCGAAGTCCCCCGTGGTGTGCGAGAGCACCAGGTAGCTGCCGGACGGCAGCTGCTCCACGAGCCGGTCGACGAGCTCGGCGGCGCCGTCCTCGTCGTCCACGAAGTGGAGCAGGGCGAGGAGGGAGAGGGCGATGGGCCGGTCGAAGTCGAGGACCTTGCCCGCCGCCTCCAGGATGGCCTCGGGCCGGCGGGCGTCGGCCTGGATGTACTCGGTGGCGCCCTCGGGGGCGGAGCGCAGCAGGGCCGCCGCGTGCGCCAGCACGATCGGGTCGTTGTCGCAGTAGACGACGCGGGCGTCCGGGGCGGTCCGCTGGGCGATCTGGTGGAGGTTCGGCTCGGTGGGTATGCCCGAACCGATGTCGAGGAACTGGCGCACGCCGTTCTCGGCGAGCCAGCGGGTCGCCCGGTGCATGAAGGCACGGTTGACACGGGCCATGTCACGCCCCCGGGAGTCCAGGGCGAGCAGCTGGCGGGCCATCTGCTCGTCGACCGGGTAGTTGTCCTTGCCGCCGAGGAACCAGTCGTACATCCGTGCCGGATGCGGCTTGCTCGTGTCGATCTCGACGGCCTGGGATTCCTGCCCGGTCATGGCGCACTCCGTTGGTCGGGGACTTCGGCGAACAGCGTGTGGTGCGAGCGCGGGCGGTCGTGCGTCAGGTAAGGAGGAAATCGGCCTGACCGGACTTGGCGCCCTGGATGAAGGCGGCGATCTCGCCGTTGGAGTAGATGAGCGCGGGGCCGTCCGGGTCCGCCGACTGGCGGACCGCCACTCTGCCGTCGGCCAGTTTCATGGCCTCGATGCACTTGCCCCCGTTACCACCGCTCCACGGCTTGTACCAGCCTTCGGTGCCGAGGTCGGCGGCCGGCATGCCGTTGTATATGTGGTTCATCACAGCTCCTTGCGGAAGTCCCTGAGGATTTCCTTCGTGCGTTGTGCAGTCGCGGCCTGAGCCGCCATGCGGTCCATGACCTCGAGATAGGAAGCCACCTCGGGGCGCGCGTCGAAGTAGACGGCGCCGGTCAGGTACTCGCTGTAGACCATGTCCGGGAGTTCCGGGACGGCGAAGCGGAAGAGGACGAACGGGCCGTAGGTGCCCGGGTGGTGACCGGTCGCGAACTCGGCGATCTGCAGGGTCACGTTGGGCAGGTCCGTCGCCTCGAGCAGGCGGTCGACCTGTGCCCGCATCGCCTCGGGGCTGCCGACGGGACGGCGCAGGACGGTCTCGTCCATCACCACCCACAACTTCGGCGCCTCGGCCTTGGTGAGCAGGGACTGCCGCTCCATCCGCAGCGCCACGTGGCGCTCGATGTCGGCGGGTCTGGTCTGGCCGACGGCGCCGGTGCGCAGGACGGATCGGGCGTAGTCCTCGGTCTGCAGCAGGCCGGGGACGAAGTGCGGTTCGTAGGTGCGCAGGAGGCTCGCCGCGCCCTCCAGGCTGACGTACATGCTGAACCAGTCGGGCAGCACGTCGTGGAAGCGCTGCCACCAGCCGGGCTTGTTGGCCTCTTCGGCGAGTTCGACGAAGGCGTCCGTCTCGTCGTCGGCGATGCCGTAGGCCTTGAGGAGGAGCTGGACGTACGGGATCTTCAGCCCGACCTCGGCGGTCTCCATCCTGCGTATGGTCCCGGGGGCGACACGGAGCACCTTCGCCGCCTGGTCACGGCTCAGGCCGACGCGCTCCCGCAGATCCTGCAGGCGCTTGCCGAGAACGACCTGACCCACGGTCGGGGCGGACCGCGGTTCGCTCACTTCAGACCTCCCGATGCGCTGTGTGCGAGCAGTGTGCC
>Ga0247818_10001299_pt1 | contig 15721 bp, 13 predicted proteins | sample 13C_Glucose_Day1_FD_192424 | JGI IMG/M metagenome (GOLD analysis project Ga0247818, IMG submission 192424) | Soil microbial communities from agricultural site in Penn Yan, New York, United States - 13C_Glucose_Day1 | ecosystem: Environmental > Terrestrial > Soil > Agricultural land | place...
CCTCGGTGGCCCTGGACGTCGCCGCGCTGCGGGCCGTGGTGCCGCTGCCGTCCAGGGCCACCGAGGTCCTCGACCTGTCGGGCCGGTGGTGCAGGGAGCGGTCGCCACAGCGGCGTTCCCTCGCGGACGGCACGATCCTGCGCGCGTCCCGCAGGGGCCGCACCGGGCACGACGCCACCCTTCTGCTGTCCGTCGGCACACCGGGCTTCGGGTTCCGCACCGGGGAGGTCTGGGCGGTGCACGTGGCGTGGAGCGGAAACCACGAGCACTTCGTGGAGCGCCTGCCGGAGGGTGCCGGCATGCATGCCGCGGTGCTCGGCGGCGGGGAGCTCCTCGAGGCCGGCGAGGTCCGGCTCGCCGCCGGGGAGGTCCACCACGCCCCGGACGTGGTGTTCGTGCACTCGGTGTCCGGGCTCGACGGGATCTCGCGGCGGGTGCACCGCAGCCAGCGGGCCCGGGCCCGCCACAGCAACGGGCCGCGTCCCCTCGTGCTCAACACCTGGGAGGCCGTCTACTTCGACCACGACCTCGGCCGGCTGCGCGAGCTGGCCGACACCGCTGCGTCCATCGGCGTCGAGCGCTTCGTCCTCGACGACGGGTGGTTCGGCGGTCGCCGGGACGACCGACGGGGGCTCGGGGACTGGTGGGTCTCCCCGGACGTGTGGCCCGACGGCCTGGGCCCGCTCGTCGAGCACGTCAAGGGCCTGGGCATGGAGTTCGGCCTGTGGTTCGAGCCGGAGATGGTCAACGCCGACTCCGACGTCGTGCGCGAGCACCCCGACTGGGTGCTGGGTCCGCGTGCGGGACACCCGCGCCAGTGGCGGCACCAGCAGGTGATGGACCTCGCGAACCCGCAGGCGTGTGCCCACATCGAGCAGCAGATCAGCTCGCTGGTGGCCGAGCTCGGCATCGACTTCATCAAGTGGGACCACAACCGCGACCTCCTCGAGGCCGTGCGGAGCGACCCCGGCGGCGTGGACCGACCGGCGGTCCATGCCCAGACGGCCGCGTTCTACGGCCTGCTGGACCGGCTGCGGGCCGCCCACCCTGGGCTGGAGATCGAGTCGTGTGCCAGCGGCGGCGCCCGCGTCGACCTCGGCGTGCTCGCCCGCACGGACCGGATCTGGACCAGCGACTGCAACGACGCGCTCGAACGGGCGCAGATCCAGCGGTGGACCTCCCTCCTCGTGCCTGCAGAGCTCATGGGGACCCACATCGGGCCGGGGACGGCGCACACGACCCACCGGGCGCTCGACCTGCCGTTCCGGATGCTGCTGGCCCTGCAGGGACACGCCGGACTGGAGTGGGACATCGCGCAGTGCTCTTCGGCCGAGCAGGAGGCCCTCTCCGCGTGGGCGGCGCTCTACCGCGAGCTGCGGCCGCTGCTCCACACCGGCGACCTCGTGCGGGCGGACTCGCCCGACGACGGGCTGCTGGTCACGGGGACCGTCGCCACCGACCGCGCGTCGGCGGCATACAGCATCGTGCGCACCCAGACCTCCAGCGCGGCCGTCCCCGGGCTCGTCCCGCTGCCGGGACTCGACCCCGAGCGCAGCTACACCGTGCGGGTGCGCATGGAGGCGGGCACGCCGCACACCGTGCAGACGTCGTCGCCGCGCTGGTGGGAGGCCGCCCGCGACGGTGGTCTCACGCTCAGCGGGGCGCTCCTCGAGGGGGTGGGCCTGCCGATGCCGGTGCTGGCCCCTGCCCAGGGATTCCTGCTGCACCTCACCTGACACAATGACCGGCATGTCTGTGCCCAGTGCCCCCTCCAGCCTGCCCCGGATCCTCTCCGGCATGCAGCCGACCAGCGACTCCCTCCACCTCGGCAACTACCTCGGGGCGCTGGTCAACTGGGTGGGCCTGCAGGACGGCTTCGACGCCTACTACTTCGTGGCCGACCTGCACGCCCTGACCGTGCCGACCGAGCCGGAGGTGCTGCGCCACCGCACCCGGGTGACCGCCGCCCAGTTCATCGCCGGCGGGGTCGACCCCAAGCGCTCCGCGGTGTTCTGCCAGAGCCACATCACCGAGCACGCTGAGCTCGGCTGGATCATGAACTGCCTGACCAGCTTCGGCGAGGCCAGCCGGATGACGCAGTTCAAGGACAAGACGGCCAAGGGTCAGAACGCCAACGTCGGCCTGTTCGCGTACCCGATGCTCATGGCCGCCGACATCCTCATGTACGACGCCGACCGGGTCCCCGTGGGAGAGGACCAGCGCCAGCACCTCGAGATCACGCGGGACCTCGCGCAGCGGTTCAACACGCGCTTCGGCGAGGCGCTCGTCGTGCCCGAGCCGCACATCATCAAGGGCTCGGCCAAGATCATGGACCTCCAGGACCCGACCTCGAAGATGTCGAAGACCGGGTCGACCGACCGGGGCGTCATCTGGATGATGGACGAACCCGCCAAGACGGCCAAGAAGATCCGCTCCGCGGTCACCGACACCGGAAGCGAGATCCGCTACGACGTCGACGCGAAGCCCGGCGTCTCCAACCTCCTCGTCATCCACAGCGTGCTCTCGGGCACCCCGATCGCCGACCTCGAGCGCCGCTTCGAGGGCCACGGCTACGGCGACCTCAAGAAGGAGGTCGCCGAGGTGGCGGTGGAGGCGATCACGCCCTTCCGCGACCGCATGACCGAGCTGCTCGCCGACCCCGCCGAGCTCGACCGGGCCATCGCCGACGGCGCGGACCGCGCGCGTGAGGTCGCGCGGGCGACCATGAACCGGGTTCGCGACCGGGTCGGACTGCTGCCCACGGTTCGGTAGGGTCGCCCCCGTGCCCACGATCGGAGTCTCCATTGCGATCCCCGCACCCCACGGGGACCTCCTGCAGGCCAAGCGGGCGTCGTTCGGGGATCCCCTCGCGGACTCGATCCCCACACACGTGACCCTGCTCCCGCCGACCGAGGTCGCGGAGGAGGACATGGGGGCGGCTGTGGCGCACCTCGAGGCCGTCAGCGAGACGCGCCACCCGTTCCCCATGGTGCTGCGGGGGACCGGGACGTTCCGGCCGATCTCGCCGGTGGTGTTCGTCCAGGTCTCTGGCGGCCTGGCCGAGTGCGAGGTGCTCGAGCAGGCGATCCGCACGGGCCCACTCCAGCGCGCCCTCGACTTCTACTACCACCCCCACGTCACCGTGGCCCACCACGTCTCGGAGCCGAACCTCGACAAGGCCTTCACGGAGCTGTCGGACTTCGAGGCGCGCTTCCTGGTCGAGGCCTTCCACCTCTACGAGCACGGCGACGACAGCGTCTGGCGGCCCGTGCGCACCTTCCCCCTGCGCGGTCGGTGACCGGTGCAGACACTGAAACGCTGGTGGGCACAGGCCCAGCAGACCCACCTGTGGCGGGCCTGGAAGCGCTACGGGGACCGCCGTGGGAACGTCCTCGCCGGTGGCGTCGGCTACTTCGCCTTCTTCTCGATCTTCCCCGCACTGCTCCTCGCGTTCACGATCTTCGGCTTCGTGCTGCAGGGCCAGCCCCAGCTGCTGGCGGACCTGCGCGACTACGTCAGCGAGTTCCTGCCGGGCTTCGTCAAGAGCCCGGACAACCCGGACGGGATCATCACCCTGGAGCCGCCGACCAACGTAGCGCTCACAGTGGGCACCGTCGTGTCCATGGTCGGCCTGCTGATCGCGGGTCTGGGCTGGCTGGGTGCTCTGCGCGAGGGCATCCGCGCGATCTTCGGGGTGGACGGCGAGCCGGGGAACCCGGTGACCACGAAGCTGCGCGACCTCCTGGTCATGGTCGTCCTCGGCGTCGGCATCGTCGTCTCGGCCGCGGTGGGCGCGATCGCGGGCGCCGCGGCGGGGTGGCTTGCCGGTCTGGTCGGCCTGGGGTCGCAGGGCTGGCCGCTGACCCTGGTCTCACTCCTCGTCGGTGTGGTCCTCGACGGAGCCATCATCGCCCTGATACTGCGGGCGCTGGCGGGGGTTGAGCTCCCCTGGCCCGCGCTGCGCAGCGCCGCGCTCTTCGGCGGGATCGCCCTCACGCTGCTCAAGAAGTTCGGCACCGTCCTCCTCGCCAGCACCACGGACAACCCGCTCTTTGCCTCCTTCGTCCTCGTCGTCGGCCTCCTGGTCTGGCTCAACCTCATGTCCAGGATCGTGCTGGTCTCGGCAGCGTGGGCCGCCAACGACCTCGACCTGGCGCACCCGCTCGACGACCTCAGCGAGGCTCAGCGGCACAAGCTCGTGGAGGGGCCCGAGCCCGCCCCGCTCACCGCGCAGGCACGGATCGACGCGGGCCTGCCGACCTTCGGCCAACACGTCTCGGACCGCACGGCCCTGGCCGCGGGCGCCGTCCTGGGAGCCACTGGCGCCATCGCGGTGGGAGGCGTGCTGCGCGGCATACGCTCCGTGCTCGGGCGGGCCCTGCGCTGAGCCCGCGGGTCGGCCGGTCTCTAGTCGCTGCGCGGGCCGCGAGTGGTGCGGGTGATGGCGCGGATGGCCAGCAGGGCCACCAGCAGCACTGCCGCCCCGAGGCCCGTGACCCCCACCCACGGCGCCAGACCGGCCTCCGTCACTCCCCAGCGCGGCACCGCCGCGGCGGCGCCGACCGACCCGTCGCGGTCGTCCCAGCGCGGAGGCGCCGTGGCTGGGTCGGTGGTGAAGGTCGGTGACGGCAGCGCCGGCGGCTGCGTGACCGTGCCCGGCTCGACGAGCCTGCCCACGGGCGCGAGCCGGTCGCCGTACCGGAATGCCCAGTCGTACATCGCTGCCTGGGTGCGCCAGCTCGGGTCCAGGCCGTGCATCTCGGTGAGGAGGTACGTCTTGCCCCCGCGGGTGACCGCGGAGATGAAGGTGCGCTTGGCGGCGTTGGTGTAGCCGTTCTTGATGCCGACCGTTCCCTCGTAGTTGTAGAGCAGCCGGTTGTGGTTGGAGATGACGTACGTCGGGCGCTTCCCGCCCTGGCCCTTGCGGCCGGGGAAGGCCATCTGCTTCGTCGTGACGTAGGTGCGGAACTGCGGCAGCTGCATCGCGGCGCGTCCGATGAGGGCCAGGTCGTAGGCGCTCGAGGTCTGGCCCGGCGCGTCGAGCCCCGAGGGGTCCTTGGCCACGGTGTCGTGCGCGCCCAGGTGGCGTGCCTCCTCGTTCATCGCGGTGACCGTCGCCTCCATCCCGCCACCCGCGCGGGCGAGGGCGTATGCCGCGTCGTTGCCGGACGCCATGAGGAGGGCCCCGAACAGCTGCTGGCCGGTGTACGTGTGCCCCGGCAGGATCCCCACGCGCGTGCCGTCGGCACTGGCGTCCGCTGCGGTCGCGGTGTAGGAGCGCGAGGCGTCGACCTGGGGGATGAGGGTCAGCGCCGTGAGCGTCTTGAGGGTGCTGGCGGGCAGCAGCCGGGCGTGTGCCGCCTTGGCCGCCAGGACCTCGCCGGTGTCCATGTCGGCGAGCAGCCAGGAGACGTTCTTGAGCGCGGGAGGGGCGGGCACGTCCGCCGGCCGGTCGACCACCAGACCCATCGACGCGAGACGCTCCCCGCCGACGGACAGGCGGGGGTCGACCGTGGCCTTCGGGACGGGCAGCGTCGGCGTCCTCGGCGTGGGTGTGGGACTCGGCGCTGCGTGGGCCCGCAGGGGAGATGACGGCGCCGCCGCTGCCAGCAGGAGGCTGGCAGCGGCGGCGGTCAGGTGACGTCGCACGCTGGGGCTAGAAGGCGTTCGTCAGCAGGGCGCGCTTGACTTCTTGGATCGCCTGGGTGACCTGGATGCCACGCGGGCAGGCCTCGGTGCAGTTGAAGGTCGTGCGGCAGCGCCAGACACCTTCCTTGTCGTTGAGGACCTCGAGCCGCTGGGCGGCGCCCTCGTCGCGGCTGTCGAAGATGAAACGGTGGGCGTTGACGATGGCGGCCGGGCCGAAGTACTGGCCGTCGTTCCAGAAGACCGGGCAGCTCGTGGTGCAGGCCGCGCACAGGATGCACTTGGTCGTGTCGTCGAAGCGGTCACGGTCGCTCTGGCTCTGGATCCGCTCGCGGGTCGGCTCGTTGCCGGTGGTGATGAGGAACGGCATCACCTCGCGGTAGGCGTCGAAGAACGGCTCCATGTCGACGATGAGGTCCTTCTCCACGGGAAGGCCCTTGATCGGCTCGACGGTGATCGGCTTGCCGGGGTTGACGTCCTTGATGAGCGTCTTGCACGCGAGCCGGTTCTTGCCGTTGATGCGCATCGCGTCGCTGCCGCACACGCCGTGGGCGCACGAGCGCCGGAAGCTCAGCGAGCCGTCCTGGTCCCACTTGATCTGGTGCAAGGCGTCGAGGACGCGGTCGGTGGCGTGCGCCGTGACCTGGTAGTCCTCGAAGTGCGGCGCGCTGTCGACCTCGGGGTCGTAGCGCTCGATCCGCAGTGTGACCGTGAAGCTGGGGATGGCCCCAGCCTTGGCCTCGGTCTTCTCTTCCACAGTGGCAGTCATCAGTACTTGCGCTCCATCGGCTGGTAGCGGGTCACGGTCACCGGCTTGTAGTCGAGCCGCACCTCGTCGGCGAACGCAGGGCCGTGGTGCACGTCGGTGACGGGCGCGCGGTAGGCCATGGTGTGCCGCATGAAGTTGACGTCGTCGCGGGCCTCGTAGTCCTCGCGGAAGTGCCCACCGCGGGACTCCTTGCGGGCCAGGGCGCCGAGCGTGATGACCTCCGCGAGCTCGATGAGGAAGCCGAGCTCGATGGCCTCGAGCAGGTCGGTGTTGTAGCGCCTGCCCTTGTCCTGGACGACGACGCTGGCGTAGCGCTCCTTGAGGGACTCGATGACCCCCAGCGCCTCCTTCATCGACGCCTCCGTGCGGAACACCTGCACGTTGCGGTCCATGGTCTCCTGCAGCTCGCGGCGCAGGTCGGCCACGCGCTCGCCGGTGGCCCGGGTGCGGATCGTCTCGACCATGCCGATCACGAGCCCCTCGGGCTGCTCGGGAAGGTCCACCCACGGGGCGTTCTGGGCGAACTCGGCAGCAGCGATCCCGGCGCGGCGCCCGAAGACGTTGATGTCGAGCAGGCTGTTGGTGCCCAGGCGGTTCGAGCCGTGCACCGACACGCACGCAACCTCGCCGGCGGCATACAGGCCGGGGACGACGTCCGTGTTGTTGCGCAGCACCTCGGTCTCGACGTTCGTGGGGACGCCGCCCATGGCGTAGTGCGCTGTCGGGTAGACGGGCACCGGCTCGGTGTACGGCTCCACGCCGAGGTAGGTGCGGGCGAACTCGGTGATGTCCGGGAGCTTGGCGTCGATGTGCGCCGGCTCGAGGTGGGTCAGGTCGAGCAGGACGTAGTCCTTGTTCGGCCCGGCACCGCGGCCCTCGCGCACCTCGTTGGCCATCGACCGGGCGACGATGTCGCGCGGCGCGAGGTCCTTGATGGTGGGGGCATAGCGCTCCATGAAGCGCTCGCCGTCCGCGTTGCGCAGGATGCCGCCCTCGCCGCGGGCCGCCTCCGAGAGGAGGATGCCCAGGCCGGCCAGGCCTGTGGGGTGGAACTGGAAGAACTCCATGTCCTCGAGCGGGATCCCGCGGCGGAAGGCCACGCCCATGCCGTCACCGGTGAGGGTGTGCGCGTTCGACGTGGTCTTGAAGACCTTGCCGGTGCCGCCGGTGGCGAAGACGACCGACTTGGCCTGGAAGACGTGGATCTCGCCCGTGGCCAGCTCGTAGGCCACGACGCCGGCCGTGTGCTCGACGCCGTCGGGGCCCTGGTTGAGGAGGAGGTCCAGGACGTAGAACTCGTTGAAGAACTCCACGCCCTGCTTGACGCAGTTCTGGTACAGCGTCTGCAGGATCATGTGGCCGGTGCGGTCCGCGGCGAAGCACGAGCGCCGCACGGCGGCCTCGCCGTGGTTGCGGGTGTGGCCGCCGAAGCGCCGCTGGTCGATCTTGCCCTCGGGCGTGCGGTTGAACGGCAGGCCCATCTTCTCGAGGTCGATGACCGCGTCGATCGCCTCGCGGCACATGATCTCGGCAGCGTCCTGGTCGACGAGGTAGTCGCCACCCTTGACCGTGTCGAACGTGTGCCACTCCCAGTTGTCCTCCTCGACGTTGGCGAGGGCGGCGCACATGCCGCCCTGGGCCGCGCCGGTGTGGGAGCGGGTGGGGTAGAGCTTGGTCAGCACCGCGGTCCGGGTCCGCTTGCTCGACTCGAGCGCGGCCCGCATGCCGGCGCCGCCGGCCCCGACGATGACGACGTCGTACTTGTGCGTCTGCATCAGCTGCTGGTCCTTACTTGCACTGCGCGAGGGTGGAGGCGGGATCGATGCACGGGTCGAAGGTGAAGATCACGAGCGTGCCGAGCACCATGACGAGCAGGGCGCTCGCGACGAGCAGACCCTTGAGGATCCAGCGCGTCCGCTCCTTCTCGGTGTAGTCGTTGATGATCGTGCGGACGCCGTTGAAGCCGTGCAGCTCGGCGAGCCACAGCATGAGCATGTCCCAGACCTGCCAGAAGGGGCTGGACCACTTGCCGGCGACGAAGGCGAAGTCGACCTGGTGGATGCCGTCCCCGGTCATGAGGTTGACGAAGAGGTGCCCGAACACGAGGACGAGCAGGAGGACGCCCGACCCGCGCATGAAGACCCACGACCACAGCTCGAGGTTGCCGCGGCTGCGGGTCACCCGGGCGTAGCGGGACTTCGTGACGTTCGGTGCGATGGTCTCGCTGGTGGTGGCGCTCATCTGGTCAGCCCTTTCAGTGCGAGAACACGATGCTCAGGTGCCGGATCGCGAACGGCACGAACAGCACGGCGAACCCGACGAGGACTGCCCAGAACATCTGGCGCTGGTAGCGCGGGCCCTTGGCCCAGAAGTCGACGGCCACGATGCGGAGGCCGTTGAGCGCGTGGAAGAGGACGGCGGCTACAAGGCCTGCCTCACCGAGCCCCACGATGGGGTTCTTGTAGGCCTCCATCACCGTGTTGTAGGCCTCGGGCGAGACCCGCACGAGAGCGGTGTCGAGCACGTGCGCGAAGAGGAAGAGGAAGATGAGCACACCGCTGATCCGGTGGGCCACCCACGACCACATGCCCTCGCGGCCGCGGTAGAGCGTCCCGGAGATCGACTGGGCCACTGCGCGTCCCTTTCAAGCCGAAGATGTCACGGCGACGACGCCCCAGGGGGCGTGGTGTGGCCGTAGTTCGTCGGCCAGATTATCGGCACGCCAGAGCGCTCGCCGCGCGGGGCTGCTGTGAGAAAGCAGACAGGCGTGGTTACCCGCTGGTATGCCGCGGGGCCGTGGTGCCGGGTGCCGCCAGGCCTGTTCGCCTGGCCGTGTCGCCCGGCCGTGTGCCGCTTGGTGTCGCGCCCGGGCAGCCCCTAGCGTTTCGCGCATGTCGTCCCTCGAGCGCTTCTGGGCGGTGGTCCCCGCAGGGGGAGCCGGCACCCGACTCTGGCCCCTGTCCCGTGCGGCGTCGCCGAAGTTCCTGCACGACCTCACCGGCTCCGGCCGCTCCCTGCTGCAGGAGACGCTCGACCGCCTCCAGCCACTGGTGGGGGACCGGGTCCTGGTCGTCACCGGCCAGGTCCACGAGGCCGCCGTGCGCGAGCAGCTCCCGGGCCTGCCCACGGACCAGCTCGTCGCAGAGCCGTCACCGCGCGACTCCATGGCGGCGATCGGCCTGGCGGCCGCGCTGCTCGAGCGCCGCGACCCGCACGCCCTGCTGGGCTCGTTCGCGGCCGACCACGTCATCGAGGACGCCGACGCCTTCCGAACCTGCGTCGAGGCAGCGGTCGACGTGGCCGAGCAGGGGTTCGTCGTGACGATCGGCATCGAGCCCACCCACCCGGCCACCGGCTTCGGCTACATCAAGCTCGGGAAGCCCATCGGCAACGGACCTGGCCGCGTGGTGGACCAGTTCGTCGAGAAGCCGGATGCCGGACGAGCCGCCGAGTACATCGCCAGTGGTGAGTTCCGTTGGAACGCAGGCATGTTCGTCGTCCGTGCCGCAGTCTTGCTCGACCTGTTGGCGACGTGGCACCCCGAGCTCGCCGCGGGACTGCGCGCGATTGCCGCCGACCCGGAGTCGCTCGCGGAGCGCTGGCCCGGGCTCGAGAGAATCGCCATCGACCACGCGGTCGCCGAGCCGGCGGCCGAGGCCGGTCGCGTGGCGGTCGTGCCCGGCGACTTTCGCTGGGACGACGTCGGTGACTTCCACTCGCTCGCGAGCCTGCTGCCCGACGCCGAGCCCGCCTCGGGGATCAAGGTCCTCGGCGACGCGACCCTCGTGGAGTCGCTCGACTCGACCGGGGTCGTGATCCCCGCAGCGGGCCGGACCGTCGCCGTCGTGGGGCTCGAGGACGTCGTCGTGGTCGACACCGGTGACGCCCTGCTCGTGACCACACGCCAGCGGGCGCAGGACGTCAAGGCCATCGTCGACATCCTCAAGGCAACTGGACGCGGGCACCTGACCTGATCGGTCGGTCTGTCCCGCGCCGCTCCGGCGTGGTGCCGGTGTCAGGTCACGTCACGCCGCTGGAACAGGGCCGCTCCGAGGGCCACGAGGGCCAGTCCGACCGCGAGCAGTCCCAGCACTGGCGCGGTCGTGATGGCCTCCGCCGGGGCTCGCGGCACGTGCGAGAACGGCGAGAGGCGCATGACCCACTCCGGCAGCGAGAACAGGTCGCCCAGCTCGCCGATCAGGAGGAACAGCACGAGCGCCGCCCACGCGACTGCTCCGAGCCGGCGGGCTGCACCGAACAGCGCCGCGGCGAGCCCACCGACCACCCAGGCGCCGGACACCTGGACCAGACCGGCCGGGACCACCGTCCCGAGCGTGCCCGCGATGTCGCCGTTCTGCAGGCCCAGCGACACGCTGACGGCGGTCGCCATGAGCAGCAGGAGCGCCGCCGAGCCGGCCATCGCGATGAGCGTGTGACTGGCGTACCACGTCCGCCGTGCAGTGGCCGTCGCGAGCACCACCTCGGCATGGCCGGCGGTCTCCTCGGAGCTGAGCCGGAGCACGGCGGCGATGCCGTAGGCCGAGACGGCCAGCGCGGCGAACGAGAACTCGACACTGAGGAAGACGTCGAGCAGGGAGCCCGTGCCGCCCAGCTTCTCGAGGAACTCGCGCGTCTGCGGGGTGACCATCTGGTCGACGTTGGTGACGATCGAGCCCAGGACCAGGCCGAGGAACGTGACGGCCGCTGCCCAGCCGGCCAGCATGCTGCGCTGGAGGCGCCACGCCAGCCCCCACGGCGTCGACAGGGCGGGGCTCGCGCGCTCGGGCCCCGGCCGGGTCGGGATGATGCCCTCGCCGAGGTCGCGTCGGTCCTGGAGGGCGAAGGCGGCCGCGAGCAGGAGTGGGCTCAGCGCCAGCGGGATGAGCAGCACCCACCACCGGTCGCCCGCATACGGCCGCACCTCGACGGGCCAGCCGATGGGTGAGAGCCAGGTGAGCGCCCGACTCCACCCCTGCCCGGAGACGTCGCCTACCCCGCGCAGCGCGTAGGACGCACCGATGACGGCGGCCACCGTGCCGGCGCAGGCGCGGGCGCTCTGGGTCAGCTGGGCGACGAGGGCGGTCAGGGCGGTGAAGAAGATGCCCACCGCGGCCCACGAGGCGCCGAAGGCGAGAGAGCTCGAGGCCCGCAGCCCGACGGCGGTGTTGCCGACGGCGGTCAGCAGCGAGGTCACGAGGATGGCGGCGATGGCCACGATGACACCGGCCGTCAGCGTGGCCCGCTTCCCGAGCAGCCCGGCCGTGACGAGCTCGAGCCGTCCGGCCTCCTCGTCGGTGCGAGTGTGGCGGCGCACCACCGTCATGGCGAGGAAGGCGATGAAGACCGCCCCCATCGTGCCCATCTTCCAGGTGGCCAGTGCGCCCAGGCTCGACGGGTCGTGGATGGGGCCGTACATGAACCGGGCGGCGGGAGCGGCATCGGCCGCCATGGCCGCAGCCCTACGGCCGTCCAGGTCGGGGTAGAGGTCGATCGTGGCGGCCACGGAGCCGGCGACGACCGCCGAGAGGATGACCGCCCACAGCGGGATGAGCAGCCGGTCGCGGCGCAGGGCGAGACGCACCATCGTGCCCAGGCCGGCATACGGCCTCATGGCTGCGCCTCGGCGAGACGCGCAGGCTCGCGTTCCTCCCGGTAGAGCCTCAGGAAGAGGTCCTCGAGCGACGGGGGCCGGCTCACGAGCGACTGGAGGCCGTGCCGGCCGAGGATCGCCATGGCGCCGGGCAGGCCGCTCGGGTCGACCGAGCACCGCACCCGGCCGCCTTCGACCAGCAGGTCCTCGACCCCGAGGGACGCGGCCAGCTCGCCGGCGATGCCGTCCGGTGTCGCGAGCTGGGCGTCGATCATCGTGTGCGAGAGGTGGCGCATCTCGGAGAGCGCACCCGTCTGGACCGCCCGGCCCGCGCGGATGATGGTCACGTGATCGCTGAGGTTCTCGACCTCGGAGAGGATGTGGCTCGACAGCAGGACGCTTCGGCCCTCTGCCCGCAGCTCGCGGAGGGTGTCGCGGAAGACCTGGTCCATGAGGGGGTCCAGGCCCGCGGTCGGCTCGTCGAGCAGGAGCAGGGGCGCGGCGCTGGCCAGGGCGGCGACCAGCGCGACCTTCTGCCGGTTGCCCTTGGAGTAGGCCCGACACTTCTTCGTCGGGTCGAGGTCGAAGCGCTCCATGAGGCTGGCGCGGCGCCGCTCGTCGAGCCCGCCACGGAGCCGGTTGATGAGGTCGATGACCTCGCCCCCGCTGAGGTTGGGCCAGAGGGCCACGTCGCCGGGGACGTAGGCGATGCGTCGGTGAAGCTCAGCGGCGTCGCCCCACGGGTCGGCGCCGAGCACACGGACGGACCCGCCGTCGGCCCGCAGCAGGCCGAGGAGGACGCGGAGGGTGGTCGACTTGCCCGCGCCATTCGGCCCGAGGAAGCCGTGAACCTCGCCCTGCTCGACGGTCAGGTCGAGCCCGTCGAGGGCGACGGTGGGGCCGAACGTCTTGCGGAGACCGCGGGTCTCGATGACGGTGCTCATGGCAGCCACGATACACAGTGTTCAGAAGAATCTGAATGCTCTAAAGTGAACGCATGAGCACCCCTGCGACCGCGGACACCGCCCGCTTCGTGGAGCGGTTCGGCTCCGCCCTCACCGCAGCCGGTATGCCGCGGCTGCCCGCCCGCGTGTTCGCCTGCCTCCTGGCCGACGGGGACGGCCGGATGACCGCAGCGGAGCTCGGTGAGGCGCTCGAGGTGAGCGCCGCGTCGGTGTCCGGTGCGGTGCGCTACCTGCAGCAGGTGCGGATGATCCACCGCGAGCGCGAACCAGGCAGCCGGCGCGACGTCTACGTCGTCGCCGACGACGCGTGGCACGACACGATGATCAGCGCCGGCCAGGTCTACGGACCGCTGCGGGCGGTGCTGACCGAAGGGGTGGAGGCCGTCGGAGGGCGTCGGACCCCTGCGGGAGAGAGGCTCGCCCTCTCCGCGGACTTCCTCGACTTCCTCACCACCGAGCTCGAGGAGGTCGCCCGGCGCTGGGAGAAGCACCGGGCGACGCTGGCGGGGCAGCCCGCCGGCTGACCGACGCCGCGGACGGGTGAGGTTGGCCACGGGCGGTGCCGCGCGGCATACGGCCGCACTAGGCTCGCCGCCATGGCCGCAGCAGAACCCGCCCACAGCGAGTCGAACCTCCCGATCCAGCCCGTCTACGACGCCTCGGCGCTCGCGGGCTTCGACCCCGAGGAAAGGCTCGGCGCGCCAGGGAAGTACCCGTTCACCCGGGGCGTGTACCCGTCGATGTACACCGGCCGGCCCTGGACGATGCGGCAGTACGCCGGTTTCGGTACCGCCAAGGAGTCCAACGAGCGCTACCACGAGCTCGTCAACAACGGCACCGGCGGCCTGTCGGTGGCGTTCGACCTGCCGACCCAGATGGGCTACGACTCCGACGAGGCGATCGCGCACGGCGAGGTGGGCAAGGTCGGCGTCGCCATCGACTCGATCGACGACATGCGCACGCTGTTCGACGACCTTCCGCTCGACCAGGTGTCGACGTCGATGACCATCAACGCCCCGGCCGCGACCCTGCTCCTGATGTACCAGCTCGTCGCCGAGGAGCAGGGGATCGACGGCGCGAAGCTGACGGGAACGATCCAGAACGACGTGCTCAAGGAGTACATCGCCCGCGGCACGTACATCTACCCGCCGAAGGAGTCCCTGCGGCTCATCAGCGACATCTTCGCCTACTGCGCCAAGGAGATGCCGCGCTGGAACACCATCTCCATCTCCGGGTACCACATGGCAGAGGCGGGAGCGACGCCCGCGCAGGAGATCGCCTTCACCCTGGCCAACGCCAAGGAGTACGTCCGGGCTGCGGTCGCGGCCGGGCTCGACGTCGACGACTTCGCGCCGCGGCTGTCGTTCTTCTTCGTCGCGCGCACGACCCTGCTCGAGGAGGTCGCGAAGTTCCGCGCCGCCCGGCGGATCTGGGCGCGGATCATGAAGGACGAGTTCGGCGCGCAGAACCCCAAGTCGATGATGCTCCGCTTCCACACCCAGACGGCCGGTGTGCAGCTGACCGCCCAGCAGCCGGAGGTCAACCTCGTGCGCGTCGCCCTGCAGGGCCTCGGCGCCGTGCTCGGCGGAACCCAGTCGCTGCACACCAACTCCTACGACGAGGCCATCGCGCTGCCCACGACCAAGGCGGCCCGCCTCGCGCTGCGCACCCAGCAGGTCATCGCCTACGAGACCGACGTGACCAAGACCGTCGACCCCTTCGCCGGTTCCTACGTCGTCGAGTCGATGACCGACGACCTCGAGACCGCGGCGCTCGAGCTGATCCAGGCCGTGGAGGACCGCGGGGGAGCCGTCGCCGCGATCGAGCAGGGCTTCCAGAAGTCGGAGATCGAGCGCTCGGCCTACCGCATCGCGCTCGAGATCGACCACAAGGAGCGGACGGTCGTCGGGGTCAACCGGTTCACCCTCGACGAGGAGGAGCCCTACGAGCCCCTGCGCGTCGACCCGCAGATCGAGGTCGACCAGTGCTCGCGCCTGGCGGCCCTGCGGGCCGAGCGCGACAACAAGGCCGTCGAGCGGGCCCTCGAGGCAGTGCGCGAGGCCGCGCGCGGCACCGACAACGTGCTCTACCCGATGAAGGAGGCCCTGCGGCTGCGGGCCACGGGCGGCGAGGTCAGCCACGCCCTGCGCGACGTGTGGGGTCTCTACGTCCCGCGCGAGACCTTCTGAGCGACCCCGGCCGACTCCCCGCCCCCCGCTGATGGTTTATCGGGTGACCCGATGAACCATCCCTTCACCCGAGAGGTTTTCTCGGGTGAAGGGCCCTTTTCTCGGGTGACCCGATAAACCGCGGCGGGGGGAGGTGGGGGAGCGCCGGTACAGTTCGCCGTGAGATGACTGACAATTCCCTGCTGTTCGCCCTCGGCGACAGCGTCGACGCCCTCGCCCCCGAGCTGGTCGAGATGCGCCGCGACCTCCACGCCCACCCCGAGCTCTCCCGCGAGGAGACCCGGACCACCATGGTCGTCAGCCAGCGGCTGGCCGCCGCCGGGATCCGGGTGCGCCCGCTTCCCGGCACGGGGCTCATCGCCGACCTCGGGGCCGAGCAGCCCGCCTACCGCGTGGCGCTGCGGGCCGACCTCGACGCCCTGCCGGTGCGGGAGCGCACGAGCCTGGACTGGGCCTCGACGAACTACGGCGTCTGCCACGCCTGCGGCCACGACGTGCACGTCGCGGCGGTCCTGGGGGCCGGACTGGCACTTCACCAGCACGAGAACGCGCTGCGCGAGCG
>Ga0247818_10001301_pt1 | contig 15709 bp, 13 predicted proteins | sample 13C_Glucose_Day1_FD_192424 | JGI IMG/M metagenome (GOLD analysis project Ga0247818, IMG submission 192424) | Soil microbial communities from agricultural site in Penn Yan, New York, United States - 13C_Glucose_Day1 | ecosystem: Environmental > Terrestrial > Soil > Agricultural land | place...
GAAAAACGGTTGTGGACCGCCGAGGGCGAAGGCCACAAGATCATCGGCTACGTCGGCGAAAATGAACACGACGAAGCGCAGTTCATTGCCAAGGAGATCGACCGGCTCCAGGACGAGGAAAACCTGCGCCCCGGCGATGTTGCCATCTTCTACCGGACCAACGCCCAGTCCCGCTCCATCGAAGACGTCCTGGTGCGCGTGGGCCTGCCGTACAAGGTGGTGGGCGGCACCCGCTTTTACGAGCGGAAGGAAATCAAGGACGCCCTGGCGTACCTGCGCGTCCTGGTCAACCCGGATGACGACGTCAACCTCCGCCGTGTATTGAATGAGCCCAAACGCGGCATCGGCGACCGCGCCGAAGGCGCCGTCGCGGCCCTGGCCCAGCGTGAGCGGACGTCGTTCATGGAGGCGGCCCGCCGCGCCGACCAGGCGCCCGGCATGGCCACCCGGTCCGTCAACGCCGTCCTGGGCTTCGTGAAGATGCTGGACGACCTGGCCGAGGTTGCCTCCGGATCCGGAGCGGCCGCCGCCCTGGAAGCCGTGCTGGAACAGACGGGCTACCTTGCCGCGCTGCGATCCAGCACCGATCCGCAGGACGAGTCCCGCGTGGAGAACCTGGCTGAACTCGTGGCCGTAGTTCGCGAGTACGAGCAGGAGAACCCGGAAGGAAGCCTTGGCGCGTTCCTGGAACAGGTCTCCCTGGTAGCGGACGCCGACCAGATCCCGGATGCTCCCGGCGCGGACATCGACGCCGCCGTCGCCGAGGCCAAACGGCTGGGCGTGGTGACCCTCATGACCCTGCACACGGCCAAGGGCCTGGAATTCCCCGTGGTCTTCCTGACCGGCATGGAGCACGGCCTCTTCCCGCACCAGCGCTCCGCCACCGACCCCAAGGAACTGGCCGAGGAACGACGCCTGGCGTACGTGGGACTGACCCGTGCCCGCAAGCGGCTCTACGTGACCCGGTCCGAGGTGCGCAGCATGTGGGGCCAGAGCCAGTACAACCCCGCCAGCCAGTTCCTCGAGGAAATCCCGGCGGAGCTCCTGGAATGGAAGCGTGAAGGAACCAGCAGGCAGGCCGGCGGCTGGGGCGGCGGTTCCATCGGGTCCGGCCGGTACAGCGGGTCCTTCTGGGGCGCCGGCACTGCCCGTGGCGCGGCAGCGGACTCCTCGGCGGGATTCAACGCCGACGTTCCGGCGTTCATCGCCAAGAACCGGGTGCAGCCGCAAAAGGAAATCATCGCCGTCAGCGTGGGAGACAAGGTCAACCACACCAGCTTCGGCAACGGCACGGTCCTGGCGCTTGAAGGAGCGGGGGACAAGACCGTGGCCAAGGTGAAGTTCGACGTCGGCGAGAAGCGCCTGTTGCTGCGGTACGCGCCGCTGACCAAGCTCGACGCCTAAGCCGCCCCCGGCCGGGCATAATGGAGCCCATGCGACGGAATGTCTGGGGGATGCTCGCCGCCCTTCTCCTCCTCATTGCTGTCACCGCCACGGGATGCAGCGTGACCACCAAGGACCCCTCCTACGTTCCACCGGCCCCGCTGCCGCCCATGGAACAACTGGAAAAGGCGCCCTTGGCCGACGCCAAGACATACTCCAGCGGTGGCGACGTCCTCTCCTTCATCACCGCGGACCGCACCATCGCCTGTTCATTGACGTCCGCGCGCGGGGACCACGTGAACCTGCCGTACCAGCAGAACCGCTACGGCGACGCTGCCAACAACAAGCTGCCCATTGTCCCGGTGGCCCACTGCGAGCTGGCCACCTATCAGCCTCCCCAACCCGGGGACGTTAGGGATGACTGCGCCGGAACCCACCTGGGCTACCTGGGCGGCGTGGCCCTGCTGGCCCCGGACAGTGCACGCTACGGCGAATGCCGCTCCGGCGTCACGTCGATGGAAGCGGCCTACGGACCCAAGGGGACCAAGGCCGGCCCGCTGGCCCAGCTGCCTGTGCTTGCGGACGGTCAGAACCTCGAACGGAACGGGCTGCGCTGTTCCGCCTACAACGGCGGCGTGGCGTGCGGAAACGTCTCCGCCGGCGTCGGATTCTTCATCTCCCCCGAACGTTACGAACTGGTCCCGGGCCCCGCCAAAAGCAGTGCATCCCCGCAGGCAGAGGGCCCAAAAACCCCGTAAATCCGCGGTTTTTCTACGCTCCATAGAATAGTGTGCTTACTCACATAAGAGGTAGTCTGGGACGGCCCGGTCCCTCCAAAGGACTAGAGTTCCCCATGGAGCATTACGCCGCGTGGCTCGTTTCCAGACAGGCCGCCGGTGCGTGCAATCCGCAGCCCGGTCATCGTCTTTTCGGATGGTGTCCGACTGTACAGAAACTACTTCGACGTAGAAGGACACTAAACCGTGGACCTGTTTGAATACCAGGCGCGCGATATGTTCGAGGCGCACGGTGTACCCGTGCTTGCCGGCATCGTGGCGTACACCCCAGAAGAAGCAAAGGCAGCCGCCGAGAAGATCGGCGGCGTAACCGTTGTCAAGGCACAGGTCAAGGTAGGCGGCCGCGGCAAGGCCGGCGGCGTCAAGGTGGCAAAGTCCGCCGACGAAGCGTTTGAGCACGCCACCAACATCCTGGGCATGGACATCAAGGGCCACACCGTTAACAAGGTGATGATTGCCCAGGGTGCGGACATCGCCGAGGAATACTACTTCTCCGTCCTGCTGGACCGGGCCAACCGCAACTACCTGGCCATGTGCTCGGTTGAGGGCGGCATGGAAATCGAACAGCTCGCCGTCGAACGCCCCGAAGCGCTGGCCAAGATTGCCATCGACCCCGCCGTGGGCATCGACCAGGCCAAGGCGGACGAGATCGTCGCAGCTGCAGGCTTCGCCGAGGAACTCCGCGGCCAGGTGGCAGGCGTCATCCTGAAGCTCTGGGACGTCTTCAAGAAGGAAGACGCCACCCTGGTGGAGGTCAACCCGCTGGTCAAGACCGGCAACGGTGACATCCTGGCCCTCGATGGCAAGGTTTCCCTCGACGAGAACGCCGACTTCCGCCACCCGAAGCACGCGCAGCTCGAGGACAAGGACGCAGCGGACCCGCTTGAGGCCAAGGCAAAGGCGCAGGACCTCAACTACGTCAAGCTCGACGGCGAAGTAGGCATCATCGGCAACGGCGCCGGCCTGGTCATGTCCACCCTCGACGTCGTGGCCTACGCCGGCGAGAACCACGGCAACGTCAAGCCCGCCAACTTCCTGGACATCGGCGGCGGAGCCTCCGCAGAGGTCATGGCCGCAGGCCTGGACGTCATCCTGGGTGACGAGCAGGTCAAGTCCGTGTTCGTCAACGTCTTCGGTGGCATCACCGCGTGCGACGCCGTCGCCAAGGGCATCGTTGGCGCGCTGGCCGAGCTGGGCCACTCCGCCAACAAGCCGCTGGTAGTCCGCCTTGACGGCAACAACGTCGAGGAAGGCCGCCGCATCCTCACCGAGGCCAACCACCCGCTGGTAACCCTGGCCGCCACCATGGACGAGGGCGCCGACAAGGCCGCCGAGCTCGCCAACGCAGCTAAGTAAAGGGACGCACCATGTCTATCTATCTGAACAAGGACTCCAAGGTCATCGTCCAGGGCATCACCGGCGGCGAAGGCACCAAGCACACCGCGCTGATGCTTAAGGCGGGCACCAACATCGTCGGCGGCGTCAACGCCCGCAAGGCCGGCACCACGGTCCTGCACGGCGACAAGGAAATCAACGTCTACGGCACCGTCAAGGAAGCCATGGCGGAAACCGGCGCCGACGTCTCCATCGTCTTCGTGCCGCCGGCATTCACCAAGAACGCCGTTGTGGAAGCCATCGAGGCCGGCATCGGCCTGGTCGTGGTCATCACCGAAGGCGTCCCCGTCCAGGACTCCGCCGAATTCTGGGCCCTGGCCCAGTCCAAGGTGGATGCCGACGGCAACCAGGTCACCCGCATCATCGGCCCGAACTGCCCCGGCATCATCACCCCCGGCGAAGCGCTGGTTGGCATCACCCCGGCCAACATCACCGGCAAGGGCCCCATCGGCCTGGTTTCCAAGTCGGGTACCCTGACCTACCAGATGATGTACGAACTGCGCGACCTGGGCTTCTCCACCGCCATCGGCATCGGCGGCGACCCCATCATCGGCACCACGCACATCGACGCCCTGGCCGCGTTCGAGGCTGACCCCGAGACCAAGGCCATCGTGATGATCGGCGAAATCGGCGGCGACGCCGAAGAGCGTGCAGCCGACTTCATCAAGGCCAACGTCACCAAGCCGGTCGTCGGCTATGTGGCCGGCTTCACCGCGCCCGAAGGCAAGACCATGGGCCACGCAGGTGCCATCGTCTCCGGTTCCGCCGGTACCGCCCAGGCCAAGAAGGAAGCCCTCGAGGCTGCCGGTGTCAAGGTCGGCAAGACGCCGTCCGAGACAGCCAAGCTGCTCCGTGAGGTCTACGCAGCCCTCTAGCAGTCCTGCACAACGCGGGGCCACCCGGCCCGGTTCCCCTTTGGGGGCCGGCAGGGCGGCCCCGCGTTTGCTGTTTAACCCACCTGACTGTTTGACGCACGACGACGGCGGGCAGCGCGCGCCCGAGTGCGTCGAGTAATGTTGAGGAAGGAAAATCAGGGCGCCTTGCGCGCGCAGGCAGGGGATGACGGATGGCAGAGAAGCGACCGACCCTGGTCGACGCCGTCGTCGACAAAGTCCTTGAGCACATCCTCAGCGGAGAGATCAAGGCCGACGACGCCCTGCCGCCTGAAGCGGATATCGCCAAGGAGTCCGGTGTCAGCAGGCTGACGGCCCGCGAGGCCATGAAGGTATTGAAAGCGCAGGACGTGGTGTACGTCCGGCGCGGCCTGGGCACCTTCGTCAACCCGCCCGAGCGCTGGACCGGACTGGACGCCATCATGCGCGCAGCCTCCAGGGGAGTGGCCTCGGACCAGGTGGCACTCCGTTTGCTCGAGGTCCGCCGCATGGTGGAGACCGGCGCGGCCGAACTCGCTGCCTCCCGGCACCGGCCGGCTGACCTCGCCGCGCTGCAGGACAGCGTGGAGCAGATGGAAGCGGCCCACCATGCCGGCGACGTGGACGCGCTGACCGTGGCAGACATCGCCTTCCACGACACCGTTCTGCGCGCGTCCGGCAACCCGTTCGTGCCGGCCCTGCTGGGCCAGCTGTCCACCCTGCTCTACGCCATGCGGCGCGAAACCTCGGCGTTCCCCGACGTGCAGCGGCACGCCATCCACCACCACAAGATGGTCCTGGCCGCCATCGCCGCCGGAGACCCGGCCACCGCCCGCTCCACCATGGATGCACATATCACCCAGACTTTCGAGGATTACGAGCACTACCTTGCCGTGTCCAGCCGTAGCGGAGCCGCGGCCCGCTAGCCGCCTGTCCGGGCCCGTCCCATCGGGGTATTCCCTGTCAGCGGCATCCCCACCAGGCCGCGTCCGCAGCCGTGTTGACGCTCCCGTCCCCTGTGATTAGAATCTCATACAGACATCAGACATCTGATATCACCCCCAAAAAATGCCGCCAGCCAAAGGAGTCGTCATGCGCGCGCATTCCCTTTTCGAGGGTCCCCACACCACCCTGGGAGGCCTGCGATGACCTCCCGTGCTGCTGCCCCCGCTCTCAGCGAGTTGGGCGAGACCACCCTCCGCAAGGTTCGTCGGAGGCTCATGCCCCTGATCGTCCTCCTGTACTTCATTGCCTACCTGGACCGGAACAACGTTGGTTTCGCCAAGCTCGGCATGCAGGGGGACATCGGACTGACCGAGGCCGCCTACGGCCTGGGCGCCGGCATCTTCTTCCTCGGCTACGCACTGCTTGAGATCCCGTCGAACGGCGGCATGTACCGCTATGGCGCCCGCAAGTGGATCGCCCGCATCCTCATCAGCTGGGGCATCTTTGCCACCGCCATGTTCCTGGTGAACGGTGAAGCGACGTTCTACATCATCCGCTTCCTCCTCGGAGCCGCCGAGGCAGGCTTCTTCCCGGCCATCCTCTTCTACCTGACCCTGTGGTTCCCCGCGGCGCAGCGCGTGACGGTGCTGGGCATCTTCATCCTGGCCCAGCCCATCTCCAACGCCCTCGGCGCCCCGGTGTCCGGCATGCTCCTGAACCTGGAGGGCGTGGCAGGCCTGCACGGCTGGCAGTGGCTCTACATCCTGGAAGGCATTCCCGCCATCCTGTTGGGCATCATCACCCCCTTCGTCATGACGGACCGGCCCGAACACGCCAAGTGGCTCAAGCCGGAAGAGCGTGAGTGGCTCTCCAACACCATGAGCGCCGAACTGGCCCACAAGCAGAAGTCCGGCAACCACAACTTCCTTGCCGGATTGAAGGACCCCCGCACCATCGCATACTCGGCCCTGTACTTCGGCCTGGTATGCGGCATCTACGGCCTGGGCCTCTGGCTGCCCACCATCGTCAAGGCGCTGGGCAAGTTCGACTCGACCCAGGTGGGCTTCATCGTCTTTATCCCGTACGCCATCGCTGCCGTCTTCGTCTACTTCTGGAGCAAGCGCTCGGACCGCACCGGCAACCGGGTATGGCATGCCAGCATGAGCATGGTGCTCGCCGCCGTCGGCCTCCTGGGCGCAGGCTACCTGCTGCCGGTCAATGCCGTGCTCGCCATGGTGTTCCTGACCCTCGCGGCCATGGGCATCTACTCCGCCATCGCGCCGTTCCTTGCCATGCCCTCCGCAGCCCTCACCGGTGCTGCAGCCGCCGCCGGCCTCGCCATGGTCAACTCCCTTGGCAACCTGGGCGGCTTCGTGGCGCCCTACATCGTGGGCATCCTCAAGGACGCCACCGGAAACAGCCAGAGCGGGCTGGTCTTCCTGGCCGCCTGCCTCGCCGTGACCGCCGCCGCCACCTACCTTTACGCACGCAAGCGGCCGGAGGGTGTCTCCGCCCCCGGGGTCACAGTTCCTGCCGCCGAAACCCACTAGGACGCATCAATGACTACACAGCACACCTTCCCCGCAGAGCGCACCGCTGTCCTCACCGGGGCAGCATCTGCCCGCGGCATTGGCCGGGCAACCGCTGACCGGCTGGCCAGCGAGGGCTGGTCCATCGCCATCCTGGACATCAATGCCGAAGACGCGAAGGCCGCGGCTGCCGAAATCGGCTCCAGCCGTGCCGTCAAGGCCATCGGCGTGGGCGCCGACGTCTCCGACGAGGCATCGGTTGACCGCGCCATCACGGAAATTGAGGAGGCGCTTCCGCCCATCGTCGGACTGGTCAACCTGGCCGGAATCAGCTCACCCACCCCCTTCATGGAGACCACGGTGGCGGAATGGGACAAGGTCTTCGCCATCAACATGCGCGGCACCTTCCTTGTTTCCCAGCGGGTCCTCAGGGGCATGATCGAGCGCGAACTCGGGAGGATCGTCAGCATCTCCTCCATCTCGGCCCAGCGTGGCGGCGGCACCTACTCCAAGGTGGCCTACAGCGCCTCGAAAGCCGGCATCCTCGGTTTCACCCGTGCGCTGGCCCGTGAAGTGGGTGAACACAACATCACCGTGAACGCCATCGCCCCCGGTCCGATCGACACTGACATCATGGGCGGAACGTTGACGGACGAGCGCAAGGCCCAGATGTCCGAGGGCATCATGATGGGTCGGGTGGGAACCCGGGAGGAAGTGGCGGCGCTGATCGCATTCCTGCTCAGCGAGGACGCCGGCTACATTACTGCCGCCACCTACGACATCAACGGCGGCCTGCAGGTTTCCTGACCACCGGTTTCCGCTGGTGCAGTGCTGCCTACCGGCCGTACGGCACCAGCGGGACGTGTCCGGGGACACCCCATCCCACGCGCTCCCGCACATTTTCCGGCTATAGGATTTCTACATGGCAACCAAGAACCAGGCCTCCGGCGGCGTGAGCAGGCAGGTCCTCGCCGACCACGTTTACGAAGCGCTTCTTGTTGCCCTGATGGACGGCCGGCTGGAGGCGGGAACCCCGGTCAGCATCGACGGGATGGCCAGGGAGCTGGACGTTTCCCCGACGCCGGTGCGCGAAGCGCTCGCCCGGCTGGAAGCGACCGGGATGGTGCGGAGGATGGCCCTGCGCGGCTACCGTGTGGCACCGCTGTTCTCCCCGGAAGAACTGGCCGACCTGATGGACGCCCGCCTGGTGATCGAACCGGCCAATGCCTTCATGGCCTGCAAGCATGCTGACCCGGAACTGACCGGGCAGCTGGAGCAGGCCATCGAGGACCTCAAGGCAGCCCCGCGCGGTCCATCCTTCACGGAGTTCCGCGCCTACTGGGAAGCCGATGAACGGTTCCACCGGCTCATCGCCGAGTCCGCTGACAACCAGTTCCTGCTGTCCGCATATAACGCCCTGGGCGGGCAGGTGCAGCGCTTCCGCTTCTTTGGCGGCCTGGGCGTGACCGATGCCGACTACGCCATTGCCGAGCACACCGAGATCCTCAAAGCCTTCGAGACCGGCGACGCCGATCTTGCCCGGCAGAAAATGATCGACCACATCGAAGGCGTCAAGCAGCGCTCGCAGCACGACAGCGAAGTGCGCAGCTAGCACGCACGCCCATGGGCCCAATATGGCCCGACTTTTTCACCAACCTCCGCCCGGGAGGAACAGAGAGGCCCTTGACAGGGCCTCGAATAGCGTAGATCCTATAGGAAATGCGATTCTAAATTTGGAGTGACAATGCCGTACACCGCTGAAAACTGGCCCATCGCTGCTGCCCTGCTGCAGTTCCCGGGAACAAGGCCGGACGGGACCACCGCCCAGGAGGCCCCCGCCAGCGACTGGCAGCAGGTCTTTGAAGAAGTCGCAGACGCCGGCTTCAGCAACGCCGACCTCACCGACAGCTGGGTGCGGCCGGGCGATCTCTCAAGCGCCCGTCTGGACGAACTGAAGGCCGCGGCCAGTGCCGCCGGCCTCGGGCTTCCCTCCATCTCCGCCATCCGCCGCAGCGTGATTGAGGAAGGCAAGTGGGAGGAAAACCTGGCCTACACCCACCGGACCATCGACGCCGCTGCGCAGCTCGGTTGCGAGGTCGTCTCCATCGGCCTGCACCAGGCCATCACCCCGGAGCAGCAGAAACAGCTCTGGTTCTGGACCGTTGAAGGCCACAAGGACCCGGTAGCGGACAAGGAAACCTGGAACAACGCCGTCACCCGCATCCGGGAGGTCGGCAAGCACGCCGCTGAACTCGGCCTCCTGGTGTCCCTGGAGATGTACGAGGACACGTACCTCGGCACTGCTGACTCCTCCGTGCAGCTCGTCCAGGACGTCGACCTGCCCAACGTTGGACTGAACCCCGACCTGGGCAACCTGATCCGCCTGCACCGCCCCATCGAAGACTGGCGCGAACTGGTGCACAAGACGCTGCCCTACTCCAACTACTGGCACGTCAAGAACTACATCCGCGACGAGGACCAGGCCCGGAACCACTACGTCGCCATGCCGGCGCCCATGGAATCCGGCCTCATCAGCTACCGCGAGGCCTTCCAGTTCGCCATCTCGGTGGGCTTCCAGGGCATCATCTGCACCGAGCACTACGGCGGCGACGGCCTGAGCGTCACCGCCGCCAACCAGGACTACCTGCGCCGCCAGGTCCTGCCCAAGCGCGACGGCTACACCCTGGGCACCAGCATGGTAGCGCAGGGCCGGCAGGCCCCGGCGGCTGTCCCCGCACGCTAAGCCACGGCAGGCTTCCCAACCGATCCAACCGGTTCAACGAGGAATCATGACAAAGATATTTGACGATCCAGCGCAGTTCGCAGACGACGCCCTCGACGGTTTCGTGGCCGCCAACCGCAAGTATGTGGCGCGAGTCGACGGCGGCGTTGTCCGTTCCACCGAAACACCAGAGGGCCAGGTGGCAGTGGTCATTGGCGGCGGTTCCGGCCATTACCCCGCCTTCGCCGGCCTGGTGGGGGCAGGGCTCGCCGCCGGAAGCGCCTGCGGCAACATGTTCGCTTCCCCCTCCGCCGGGCAGGTGTACCGCGTGGCCAAGGCATCCCAGACCGGCGGCGGCGTCCTCCTGAGCTACGGCAACTACGCCGGCGATGTGCTCCACTTCGGCCAGGCCCAGGAGAAGCTGAACGCTGAGGGCATCGAAACCCGCACCGTCCTGGTGACTGACGACATAGCCAGCGCGCCCCTCGAGGAGATCGGCAAGCGCCGCGGCATCGCCGGCGACCTGACGGTCTTCAAGGTTGCCGGCGCGGCGGCAGAGGCCGGGCTGGACCTGGATGAGGTGGAGCGGCTTGCCATCAAGGCCAACCACCACACCCGTTCGCTGGGCGTGGCGTTCGCCGGCTGCACCCTCCCCGGAGCATCCGAGCCCCTCTTCACCGTGCCGGAAGGCATGATGTCCGTGGGACTGGGCATTCACGGCGAACCGGGGATTTCAGACCTGCCCCTGCCCAGTGCCAGTGAACTGGCCAAGCTGCTGGTGGACGGGCTTTTGAAGGACAAGCCGGAAACCGCAGGCCACCGGGTAGTGCCCATCCTCAACGGACTGGGAACAGTCAAGTACGACGAACTCTTCCTGTTGTTCGGCAAGATCGAGGCCCTGCTCACCGCTGCCGGACTCGAGATCGTTGAGCCGGAGTGCGGTGAACTGGTGACCAGCCTGGACATGTCCGGCCTGTCATTGACGCTGTTCTGGCTGGATGCGGAACTGGAGAAGTTCTGGGCCGCGCCGGCTGACACCCCCGCCTTCCGCAAGGGCAACCTGGCCCCGCGCCGGGCCCGGGCCGTCGAGTCCCTGGCCGAGGCGGCCACGACGCCGGGGCTGGCCGCCACGCCGGCGTCCACCGCGCTGGCTGCCACGGCGGTGGGAGTGTTGAAGGAAGCCCGGTCCGTCGTCGTCGAACACGAGGAGGCACTCGGGAAGCTGGATGCCATCGCCGGGGACGGCGACCACGGCATCGGAATGCGCCGCGGAGTGGATGCTGCCGTTGCCGCCGCGGAGAAGTCCCATGCCGGCGGTGCCGGCCTGGAGGAAGTGCTCGCGGCGGCGGGGGAGCAGTGGGCCGAGCGTGCCGGCGGTACCTCCGGGGCCCTTTGGGGCGCGGCGGTCACCGCCGTCGGCAGGACTCTGGGCAGCAAGGACGCCTACACCGCGGCCGACGCAGCGGCGGCCGTCAATGCCCTCCGCGACGCCATTGTCACCTTGGGCAAGGCCGAGGCGGGAGACAAGACCATGGTGGACGCGCTCCTTCCGTTCGCCGAGACCTTCACCAAAGCAATTGACGACGGCGGCAGCCTGGCCGGCAGCCTTCGTGCGGCAGCGGAGGCCGCCGCCGAGGCCGCTGACGCGACTGCCGGACTCAGCCCCAGGAAAGGCCGGGCGCGCCCGTTGGCCGAGAAGAGCCTGGGCCACCCGGATCCCGGCGCCGTTTCGTTCGGCCTCATTGCCCGCAGGGTGGCCGAGTACGCCGCCACCATCGAAAGCCACTAAGGAGAATCGCATGACCGAACACACCCAGCAAGGCTGGCGCATCGTCGTCGGCAATGACGAAGCCGGCGTCGAATACAAGAACGCGCTGCGCGAGATGCTGGAGGCAGACCCCCGGGTCGCCTCGGTGGAGGACGTGGGCGTGGGCGCCGACGACGCTACTGCCTATCCGCACCTTGCCGTCGCCGCAGCCCGCAAGGTCGCAGCCGGAGAGGCGGACCGTGCCCTGCTGATCTGCGGAACCGGCCTCGGCGTGGCCATCTCGGCCAACAAGGTTCCCGGCATCCGGGCCGTCACCGCACACGACAGCTACTCAGTGGAGCGTTCCGTGCTGTCCAACAACGCCCAGGTGCTGACCATGGGCCAGCGCGTCATCGGCCTGGAACTGGCCAAGAAACTGGTGGGCGAGTGGCTTGACCACCGCTTCGATGAAAACTCCGCATCCGCGGCCAAAGTAGACGCAATCTCCTCCTACGAGGACGCGTCGGAAGGACTTGAAGACAAATGAGCAACCGCAACATCGCCGTCGTCGGCTCAGGCTATATGGGCGGCGGGATCGCCCAGGTCCTGGCACTCGCAGGAGCCCGCGTGGCACTCGCCGACGTCTCCGCTGAAATCGCGCAAAACAACTACGAGCGGCTCCTGAAGGAGTCCGACGAGTTCGTCGCCGCCGGCCTGTTCCCGGACAACGCCACCGACCTGCTCAAGGAAAACCTCTGGGCAGCCAAGGACATCGAAGAAGCCGTGGCCGGCGCCGAGTACATCGAGGAGGCAGTGCCGGAAATCCTGGAGATCAAGCACGCCACCCTGGGCAGGATCAGCGCCGCCGCCCGCCCCGAGGCCATCATTGGTTCCAACACCTCCACCATTTCCATCGCCAAGCTGGCCGAGGTGGTGGACAACCCGGAGCGCTTCCTGGGCGTCCACTTCTCCAACCCGGCACCATTCATTCCCGGCGTGGAAGTCATCCCGCACGAGGGCACCTCCGAGGCCACCATCCAGGCGGCCCGCACCATCGTGGGGGAGACCGGCAAGGAAACAGCCACCGTCAAGGACGTGACCGGCTTCGTGCTCAACCGGCTCCAGTACGCCCTGTTCCACGAGGCAGCCCAAGTGGTGGAGGAAGGCATCGCCACCGCGGAGGACGTGGACACCCTGGTGCGCACCACCTTCGGCTTCCGGCTGCCGTTCTTCGGGCCGTTTGCGATCGCCGACATGGCGGGCCTGGACGTATATGCGTTCTGCTACAAGTCCCTCCAGACCGGGTTCCCGGAGCGGTTCGCCACCCCCAAGATCCTGCAGGAAAAGGTCGACGCCGGCCAGCTGGGCACCAAGACCGGTTCCGGCTTCCTTGACGTCCCCGCAGACCGGACCGCAGCCCTGGTTGCCTACCGGAACAAGGCGTACGTCGCCATGCAGAAGCTCATCGAAGAGCTGGGCCCTGCCCCGCTTTCCTGATCCGAAGGAACACCTCCATGACAGCATTTCCCACAGACCGCACGGTGATCGTTACCGGCGCTGTCTCCGAACGCGGCATCGGCCGGGCCACCGCAGACTACCTGGCAGAGCGCGGCTGGAACATCGGCGTGATCGACATCGATGACGCCGCCACCAAGGCCGTGGCCAAGGAGCTGGCCGAAAAGTACGGAATCAAGGCCCACGGAGCAGGCGCAGACGTCAGCAACGAAGCGTCGGTCCGGGCGGCCATCGACGAGATCGAGGCCGAACTTCCGCAGCTGGTGGCCCTGGCCAACATCGCGGGCGTCAGCTCCCCGGTGCCGTACCTGGAACTGGACGCCGCCGAATGGGACCGGGTACTCAGCATCAACTTGAACGGCGTCCACTACGCCACCCGCCGTGCCGCCGAATCGATGGTCAAGAACCAGCTGGGCCGGATTGTGAACATTTCCTCCGTCTCCGCCCAGCGCGGTGGCGGAACCTTCAGCAAGACCCCGTACTCCGTGGCCAAGGCCGGCGTCATCGGCCTGACCCGCGCCACCGCCCGTGAACTGGGGGAGTACGACATCACTGTCAACGCCATCTCGCCCGGGCCGATCGACACCGACATCATGGGCGGCACCCTGAGCGAGGAACGCAAGGACGAGCTGGTCAAGGACCTGGTGGTGAACCGCGTGGGCAACACGCGCGACATCGCTGCCGCCATCCATTTCCTGATTGGCGAGGACGCCGGGTATATCTCCGGCCAGACGCTGAACGTCGACGGCGGACTGTACATGCACTGACGGGCTCCGTTTCCCTTCGCATCAAGAAGACCGGAGCCACCACCAACATGCGGGCCGCCGGCCCGCGGAAACCACCACGTCACCACTCGAAGGAGAGTGTTGTGTCCGAAACCACCGCAACATCCAAGGAACTTCTGGCCCGTCCGGTCCTGAAGTCCGCGATCTTCAAGGCGGCCCGCCGGCTCATGCCGATGCTGGTCATCCTGTACGTCGTTTCGTTCCTGGACCGCACCAACGTCGGCTTTGCCGAGGCGGCCCTCGGGGCGGACAAAGGAGTGTCCGCCGCAGCCTTCGCCCTGGGCGCCGGCATCTTCTTCATTGGCTATGCGATCTTCGAGATCCCCAGCAACCTGCTGCTCAAGAAGGTCGGCGCCAAGATCTGGCTGGCGCGCATCGCCATCACCTGGGGCATCGTTTCGGCGTGCTTCGCCTTCGTCCAGGGCGAGACCTCGTTCGTGATCCTGCGTTTCCTCCTCGGCGTGACCGAGGCCGGCCTGTTCCCCGGCGTGATCATGTACCTGGCCGAATGGTTCCCCAACAAGGTGCGCGTCCAGATGTTCGCCATCTTCTACCTGGCCCAGCCGTTCTCCCAGATGATCGGCAACCCCCTCTCCGGCTGGCTGATCAACATCGGCGACCAGGTGCCGGGCCTGCGCGGCTGGCAGGTCATGTTCTTCGTCGAGGGCCTGCTCGCAGTCCTGGCCGGCATCGCCGCCTTCTTCTTCCTGATCAACGGTCCTGAAAAGGCCAAGTTCCTCAGCCGGGAGGAGAAGTACGCGCTCAAGGAAGTCATGGCACTGGAAGACAACATCAAGGACCAGACCGGCCCCCGCGGCATCCTCGCCGCCATGCGCAACGGCCGGGTCTGGTACTTCACCGCCATCTACTTCTGCCTGCAGATCGCCGTCTACGGCGTGACGTTCTTCCTGCCGCAGCAGGTGTCGTCCCTGACCGGGCAGAAAGTGGGCCTCGCCGTCGGCCTGCTGATCGCGGTCCCGTGGTTCTTCGGCATCTTCTCCTGCTACTTCATCGGCCGGGCGGCTAACACCGTTGCCAAGCGGCGGAAGTTCGGCACCATCCTGTTTCTCTCCACCGGCCTGTGCATCTTCGGCTCGGCCTGGGCGGGAACCAACCACCAGCCGGTCCTGGGCATGATCTTCATAACCCTGGCAGTCTGCAGCTTCCTCGCCGTCGGTCCGGTGGTCTGGTCCTACCCAACCGCGTTCCTCGCCGGATCCGCAGCAGCGGCCGGCATCGGCCTGATCAACTCGCTGGGCAACCTGGGCGGCTTTGTGGCCCCGATCCTGCGGACCGCCGTCAACGAGGCCACGCACTCGCCCACCGGATCCATGGGTGTGTACGCCCTGGGCGTCCTGCCCTTCGTGGCCGCCGCAATGATGTATGCCACCAAGCGGTTCAAGAACAAGGCCGACGACCTGCTCGACTGAGCCCGTCACAACACATCGCAAGGAACTTCATGCGCACCTCCGGCAGCAGCACAGGCAACGGCACCGTCCACATCGGCGTCAGCACCAAAATGTACCTGGGTTACCAGGCAAGCCTGCGCTGGCTGTCGGAGGTGCGCTCCGTTGTGGACGAAAGGCCCGGGCTGGGTGCGCATTCCGCCAAGGACGCACCGGTCCGGGTCTTCGTCATCCCTTCCTTCCCCGTCCTGGAGCCGGCCACACGGATCCTGGCCGGCTCACCCGTCCTGCTCGGCGCCCAGAACTGCGCCTGGGGGGACGGGCCCCTCACCGGGGAAGTCAGCCCCGGCATGCTGGCCGAACTGGGCGTCCAGCTCGTCGAGATCGGCCACGCGGAACGCCGCAGCCTGTTTGCCGAGGACGACGCCGTGGTGGCACGCAAGGTGCGTGCCGCCGTCGACAGTTCCCTTACCCCGCTGCTTTGCATCGGTGAGCCGGACAGGCTCGACGCCGGTGCTGCCGCCGACTTTTGCGTGCGGCAGGTCCACGCCGCTACTGGCGGTGACGCCAGCCTCCTAAGCTGCCTGGTCCTGGCCTATGAACCCGTATGGGC
>Ga0247818_10001310_pt1 | contig 15678 bp, 13 predicted proteins | sample 13C_Glucose_Day1_FD_192424 | JGI IMG/M metagenome (GOLD analysis project Ga0247818, IMG submission 192424) | Soil microbial communities from agricultural site in Penn Yan, New York, United States - 13C_Glucose_Day1 | ecosystem: Environmental > Terrestrial > Soil > Agricultural land | place...
GGCCGCGACGAAGCGCGCCGTCAAGGAAGACGCCCTCAAGAAGGACGAGGCTCCGGCCGAGACCGTCGAGGACGCCAAGCCGGCCGACGCCGCCGCTGAGGAGTCCAAGGACGCCTGAGCGTTCTAGACCCAGGTACGGGCCCGCATCACCCTTCGGGGCGGTGCGGGCCCGTTCGGTTTCGAGAGGATCTTCGGGTGAGTGACGAGGCAGAGCCCGGCTTCGTACGGGTACGACTGGACCTTTCCTACGACGGGAAGGACTTCTCCGGCTGGGCGAAGCAGACCAGCAGGCGCACCGTGCAGGGCGAGATCGAGGACGCGCTGCGCACCGTGACGCGGTCGTCGGTGACGTACGACCTGACGGTCGCCGGGCGTACCGACGCGGGCGTGCACGCCCGTGGACAGGTGGCGCACGTCGATCTGCCGGCGGAGGTGTGGGCCGAGCACGAGGAGAAGCTGCTGCGGCGGATGGCGGGACGTCTGCCGCTGGACGTACGGATCTGGCGGGCGGCGGAGGCCCCGGCGGGGTTCAACGCGCGCTTCTCCGCGCTGTGGCGCCGCTACGCGTACCGGGTGGGCGACCGTCCCGGCGGGGTGGACCCGCTGCTGCGGGGCCATGTGCTGTGGCACGACCGGCCGCTGGACCTGGACGCGATGAACGAGGCCGCCGCGCTGATGGTCGGCGAGCACGACTTCGCCGCGTACTGCAAGAAGCGTGAGGGCGCGACGACCATCCGGACGCTCCAGAAGCTGCACTGGGTGCGGGACGCGGAGTCGGGGGTGCTCACGGCGACCGTCCAGGCCGACGCCTTCTGCCACAACATGGTGCGGGCCCTGATCGGGGCGGCCCTGTTCGTGGGGGACGGGCGCCGCCCGGCGGGCTGGCCGGCCGAGGTGCTGGCGGCGAAGGTGCGGGACCCAGGCGTCCACGTGGTGCGTCCGCACGGGCTGACGCTGGAGGAAGTGGCCTACCCGGCCGACGCGTTGCTGGCCTCCCGCGCCCAGGAGGCCCGGAACGTCAGGACGCTCCCCGGGGCGGGCTGCTGCTGACCGGGCGGCGGCGCAGGGCGCGGATCAGCTTGCCCGCGAAGTACAGGGCCACGGCGGTGGAGACGGTGGAGCGGAACCACCCGATGTCGGGTGTCCACCAGGCGTAGACCGCCGCCGCGGTGAACAGCAGCAGGGCCGCGGTGCGCAGCAGCCACCAGCGGGCCGGGTGCGGTTCGTCCGGGGGCGGGGTCTCCGGGTGGACGCCGTCCTTCGTGGTCATCGTGTCCCGCATGCCCGCGAGGAATCCGCGTCGGGCCAGTACCCGGGCGCCCGGGAGCGCGGCGAGGATCTCCTGCTCGCCGCCGTAGCCGTCGGGCAGCGGCGGGAGGCCCAGGGCGGCGACGAGCTCGCTCTGGTGGCGTGCGGGGTCGCCGGTGGCCCGCAGGAGGTGAGCCAGGGGCCGGGCGTCGGTGAGCCCGTACACCCGGGCGAGCGCGGTCGCCGTGGCGGTGGCCTCGGCGTGGTCGGTGGCGGGGGCGGCGGTCTCCCAGGTGTGGTCCGCCACCTTCCTGCCCCGGTGGACGAGGGTGAAGCTGCTGCGCTCCGGGGTGCGGTGCAGGATCAGGGCGGGCCAGTCCTCGGCCGTGGTGAAGTTGTCGGCCGCCGAGGTGAGCGGGTCCTCGGGGAGCAGGGCCGCGCGCTTGCCGCGCACGGGGTCCGGGACGATCTCGACGTACGTGTGCCGGCTGCCCGCCGGGGCCGTCCGCAGACTGTGCCCGCAGATCAGGGCGGCCTGGGCCACCTCGGTCGGGCCGGTGGAGGCGATGGCGACCGACCGGGGTGCCAGTTCGCGTTCCCAGTCGGGTGCGCCGGCGGCCGGAGCCGCGGGGGAGGCGCGGAAGAACGGGATCCGCATCGCCAGCTCGACGCGGGTGTCGGAGCGGGCCTCCAGGAACTCCGCGCGCGGCTCGCCGAAGTAGGTCCAGGGGAACGTCGTGGCGTGCACACCGATGCCGCGGAACGCGGTGAGGGCCTCCTCGTAGCGGTTCATGGACCACAGGACGAGGGCCAGGTGGTTGCGGAAGCCCGCGGCCTCCCGGTCCCCCGGGGCGTAGCTGTCGGACAGCGCCTGCGCGCGGGTCACCGCCGCCTCGGCGCGCGAGGTGTACGGGTCGGAGCCGGGTGTCTCCTCGTCGGCGATCAGGTACTCCACGACGGCCTGGAGCGGCAGTGCGTGGAGCCGGGAGCCGGGTGGTGCCTGGTCGGCGGCCCGCTCGGCGAAGGCGAACATCTCCTCGTGCGAGCCGTACCACTTGGCGCAGAGGTACTGGAGCGCCTGCACGTGGCAGCCCTCGTGGTGCGGATCGCGGGCGTTCGCCTCGGCCAGGTAGGTGTCGAAGACCTCGCGCGGCGCCTGGATGCCCCGCGCCTGGGTCAGCGCGATGCGCCACGGGACCGGATCGTGGGGGTTGAGCTCGGCGGCGGCCGAGATCACCGGCACCGAGTCCCGCAGCACCGCGTGGAACGCCCGGAACTGGTCGGCCTCGACGTGCTTGGCCCGGGCTCCCGTGCGGATCTGCCAGGCCTGGTTGACGTACTGGTCGGCCTTGACCAGGACGGCGTCGGGGTCCTCCGGGGACTCCTCGAGCCAGCTGTCCAGCCAGCCGGGGTGGTGCAGCGAGGCCCGTGCGAGGCGGGAGACGCAGGTGTCCCGGCGCTCCCACTGGGTGTGCCTGCGGGTGGCCGCGAGCAGCTCGGCGGCCGGGGCGTGGTCACCCGCCGCGGCGGCGGCGAGTGCCGCCCGCAGCGTGGAGTCGGGGGCGTCGAGGACCACGGCGTCGTCCGGCGGGAGGTCGGCGCCTATCGCGTCGCTGTGGCGCAGGACGCGCGGGATGGTGAAGAGGGCGGTCAGACGCACGGCGGCGGGTCCTCGGTCGAGGGGAGGGAGAGGGCTGGTGCGTGAGAGGAGGGACGTGCCGCGGATCAGGTGGCGGGAGCGCCCGCGGCGGCCGAGGCCTGTACCTCGCCGCGGTGGCGGATCTGCCGGAACGTGAAGTCGGTCAGGTCGTTGCCGACCGCGTAGACGTTCTTGTCCGCCGTGGTGACGTTCTTCCCGCTGGTGAAGCCGCCGACCGTGAAATAGGCGTAGCGCCCGTAGGAGTTGGCGGTGCGACGGCAGACCGATCCGCCGCGGCAGTAGGTGGGTACACCGGACCCGCTGAGGGAGGCGATGCCGCCGGAGGCCTGCTGGGCGGCCTTCCTGGCCTCGGCCTCGGTGCCGAAGACGGCGACCCCGACGGTGACCGCGACGCCGTCCTTGCTGTACGTGGCGCGGATGACCTGGTCGCAGCCGTTGCCGGTGAGGACCGATCCGAGGGCGCCCTGCGTGGTCGTGGCGCAGTTCGCCGTCCGTGCGGTGGCGCCCTTGAGGTAGACGCGGTCGCCCATGGTCAGCTTCTTGCCGGGGAAGAAGGCGTCGACGGTGACCGGGGCCTTGTCCTTCTTCTCGTCGGCTATGTAGTCCTTCGGGTCCGGCGGGGGCGGCGGCGCCACCGAGGAGAAGGACGGCTGGGGCGCGGAGCTCTCCGAGGGCAGGTCGGCGGGGGAGGGCAGGTCACCGGCGTTCCTGTCCGACCCCGAGGTGCCGCCGCCGTTGGTCGTGATGACGGCTGTGGCGACGATCGCGGCGACGGCGGCGGTGGCCAGGGCGCCTGTGCCGATCAGCAGCCACTTCTTACGCCTGTTGCGTGCCGCGGACGCCTCGGCCAGCGCCGCCCAGTCCGGAGTCCGGCTCTCTCCCGGCCCCCAGGAGGGCCCCCCTTGCCCAAAGCTCATGCGGCGAATCCTAGAGCCTCGGGAAACCGGTTGGGCCAGGGGTTCGCGGGCCGTGACAATGCTGTCATGGGACATCTTGAAGCGGGCCACCTGGAGTACTACCTGCCGGACGGGCGGGTGCTGCTCAACGACGCGTCGTTCCGGGTGGCGGACGGCGCGGTCGTCGCCCTCGTCGGGGCGAACGGAGCGGGGAAGACCACGCTGCTGAAGCTGCTGTCCGGGGAGCTCCAGCCGCACGGCGGCTCGGTCTCGGTGAGCGGCGGGCTCGGGGTGATGGGCCAGTTCGTCGGCTCCGTACGGGACGAGCGCACGGTGCGTGACCTGCTGGTCTCCGTGGCCCAGCCGCGCATCCGGGAGGCGGCCCGGGCCGTCGACGCGGCCGAGGAGCGCATCCTCACCGTCGACGACGAGGCGGCGCAGATGGCGTACGCGCAGGCGCTGAGCGACTGGGCGGAGGTGCGGGGTTACGAGGCCGAGACGGTGTGGGACATGTGCACCACGGCCGCGCTCGGTGTCCCGTACGAGAAGGCGCAGTGGCGTGAGGTGCGCACCCTGAGCGGGGGCGAGCAGAAGCGGCTGGTCCTGGAGGCGCTGCTCCGGGGCCCGGACGAGGTGCTGCTCCTGGACGAGCCGGACAACTACCTGGACGTCCCCGGCAAGCGGTGGCTGGAGGAGAAGCTCAAGGAGACCCGCAAGACGGTGCTCTTCGTCTCCCACGACCGGGAGCTGCTCTCGCGGGCCGCCGAGAAGATCGTGAGCGTGGAGCCCAGCCCGGCCGGTTCGGACGTCTGGGTGCACGGCGGGGGGTTCGGGACGTACCACCAGGCCCGCAAGGAGCGCTTCGCGCGCTTCGAGGAGCTCCTGCGGCGGTGGGAGGAGGAGCACGCCCGGCTGAAGGCGCTGGTCCTGCGGATGCGGCAGCAGGCGGCGAACAGCCCGGACATGGCGAACCGCTACCACGCGATGCAGACCCGCTTCAAGAAGTTCGAGGACGCGGGCCCGCCGCCCGAGCCGCCCCGCGAGCAGGAGATCAGGATGCGGCTGCGCGGTGGGCGGACCGGGGTGCGTGCCGTGACCTGCACCGGCCTGGAACTGACCGGGTTGATGAAACCGTTCGACCTGGAGATCTACTACGGCGAGCGGGTCGCGGTGCTCGGCTCCAACGGGTCGGGAAAGTCACACTTCCTGCGGCTGCTGGCGGGGGAGCCGGTGGCGCACACCGGTCAGTGGAAGCTCGGCGCGCGGGTCGTCCCCGGGCACTTCGCCCAGACGCACGCCCACCCGGAACTCCTGGGCCGGACGCTCGTGGAGATCCTGTGGCAGGAGCACTCCAAGGACCGCGGCGGCGCGATGTCGGTGCTGCGGCGCTACGAGCTGGAGCGCCAGGGCGACCAGGCCTTCGAGAGGCTCTCCGGCGGGCAGCAGGCGCGGTTCCAGATCCTGCTCCTGGAGCTGGCCGGCACGACAGCCCTGCTGCTGGACGAGCCCACGGACAACCTGGACCTGGAGTCGGCCGAGGCGCTCCAGGACGGGCTGGAGGTGTACGACGGGACGGTCATGGCCGTCACCCACGACCGCTGGTTCGCGAAGTCCTTCGACCGGTACCTGGTCTTCGGCTCGGACGGGGTGGTCCGGGAGTCCACGGAGCCGGTCTGGGACGAGCGCAGGGTCGAGCGGGCGCGGTAGGCCGGAGCGTTTTGACCCGTCCCGGGCGGGGCGGGTACTGTCGGGGGTTGTTATACGTATCGGCTTCGTCGTTCTCACGCGAGAAGCCCTTACGCAGGTTCTCTGGAGCAGTTACCAGTGGCTCGCATACGGGCAGTGTCCCCGGCAGTGTGAGCCCCAGCTGCATGATCGCTTCAGGGGTGCCATCTTTCTGGACCTCATCCACTGAAGAAGCGAAGGCTACGAAGTGCGTACGTACAGCCCCAAGCCCGGCGATGTCACTCGCCAGTGGCACATCATCGACGCTGAGGACATCGTCCTCGGCCGTCTGGCCACCACGGCCGCGAACCTCCTCCGCGGCAAGCACAAGGCGATCTACGCCCCCCACATGGACATGGGCGACTTCGTCATCATCATCAACGCCGAGAAGGTCCACCTCTCCGGCAACAAGAAGACCCAGAAGATGGCGTACCGCCACTCGGGCTTCCCGGGCGGTCTCCGTTCGGTGCGCTACGACGAGCTGCTCTCCAAGAACCCGGAGAAGGCTGTCGAGAAGGCCATCAAGGGCATGATCCCCAAGAACACCCTGGGTCGCCAGATGATCTCGAAGCTGAAGGTCTACGCGGGCGACCAGCACCCGCACGCTGCGCAGCAGCCGGTCCCGTACGAGATCACCCAGGTCGCGCAGTAGTTCCGGCCTCCCCCCTAAGACGTAAAGAAAGATCTGAGGAGAATCGTGGCCGAGACCACTGTTGAGACGCCCGTCGAGGGCACCGAGGGCGAAGAGACCTTCGCCGAGGTGACCACCTTCGAGTCCGAGGTCCCCGTCGAGGGCGAGTACACCAGCGAGTCCCTCGCGGGCCGCTTCGGTGACCCGCAGCCCGCCGCCGGCCTGGGCCGTCGCAAGAACGCCATCGCCCGTGTCCGGATCGTCCCGGGCACCGGCAAGTGGAAGATCAACGGTCGCACCCTTGAGGACTACTTCCCCAACAAGGTGCACCAGCAGGAAGTCAACGAGCCCTTCAAGGTGCTCGAGCTCGACGGCCGCTACGACGTCATCGCCCGCATCTCGGGTGGCGGCGTCTCCGGTCAGGCCGGTGCCCTGCGCCTCGGCGTGGCCCGTGCGCTGAACGAGGCGGACGTGGACAACAACCGCGCCACGCTGAAGAAGGCCGGCTTCCTCTCCCGCGACGACCGTGCGGTCGAGCGCAAGAAGGCCGGTCTCAAGAAGGCCCGTAAGGCCCCGCAGTACAGCAAGCGCTAAATCGCCTGCTCGTTTGCATTACACGTTCGCCCCGGCGGCACACCCCGTGCTGCTGGGGCGTTCGTTTATCAGCCCCTCCGGGCGTATAACGGCTTAAGACGTTTGCATGCTTATAGGGCTGACGGCATCGCCGCGCCTCTTTGCTGCGCCTTGCCTTGCTTTGCCCTGTTTTGATTACTTTGGTTTTGCGGTTTCGGAGCACTTTCGGAGGACACCAGTGGGACGACTCTTCGGCACGGACGGCGTGCGTGGTGTTGCCAACGCGGACCTGACAGCTGAGCTCGCGCTCGGGCTCTCGGTCGCGGCGGCGCACGTACTCGCCGAGGCGGGCACCTTCGAGGGGCACCGGCCGACCGCCGTGGTGGGCCGCGACCCCCGCGCCTCCGGAGAGTTCCTGGAGGCCGCCGTCGTGGCCGGTCTGGCCAGCGCCGGGGTGGACGTCCTGCGCGTCGGCGTGCTGCCGACCCCGGCCGTGGCGTACCTCACCGGGGCGCTCGGTGCCGACATCGGTGTCATGCTCTCGGCCAGCCACAACGCCATGCCGGACAACGGCATCAAGTTCTTCGCCCGCGGCGGCCACAAGCTCGCCGACGAGCTGGAGGACCGCATCGAGACGGTCTACGAGCAGCACCGCACCGGCGAGCCCTGGGCCCGCCCCACCGGCGCCGGAGTGGGCCGGGTCACGGACTACGCCGAGGGCTTCGACCGCTACGTCGCGCACCTCATCGGCGTCCTCCCGAACCGGCTCGACGGTCTCAAGGTCGTCCTCGACGAGGCCCACGGTGCCGCCGCCCGTGTCTCGCCCGAGGCTTTCGCCCGGGCGGGGGCGGAGGTCGTCACCATCGGTGCCGAGCCGGACGGCCTCAACATCAACGACGGCTGCGGCTCGACCCACATGGACCTGCTGCGGGCGGCCGTCGTGGAGCACGGCGCCGACCTCGGCATCGCGCACGACGGTGACGCGGACCGCTGCCTGGCGGTGGACGCGAGCGGCGAGGAGGTCGACGGGGACCAGATCCTGGCCGTGCTCGCCCTCGCCATGCGCGAGGCCGGCCAGCTGCGCAAGAACACCGTCGTCGGCACGGTCATGTCGAACCTCGGCTTCAAGACGGCGATGGAGCGGGAGGGCATCCAGCTCGTCCAGACCGCCGTGGGCGACCGCTACGTCCTGGAGTCGATGAAGGCCGAGGGCTTCGCGCTGGGCGGCGAGCAGTCCGGCCACGTCATCGTCCTGGACCACGCCACCACGGGTGACGGCACGCTCACCGGGCTGATGCTCGCGGCGCGCGTCGCCGCGACCGGCCGGACGCTCGCCGACCTCGCCGGCGTGATGCAGCGCCTCCCGCAGGTCCTCGTCAACGTGCCGGACGTCGACAAGTCCCGCGTGGACACCTCGCCCGAGCTGGCCGCCGCGGTGGCCGAGGCGGAGCGCGAGCTGGGAGCCACCGGACGCGTGCTGCTGCGCAAGTCGGGCACCGAGCCGCTCGTACGGGTCATGGTCGAGGCCGCGGACATCGAGCAGGCGCGCGCGGTGGCCGGTCAGCTGGCCGACGTCGTGAAGTCCGCCCTCGGCTGACGCACCCCTCAGCGCACGGAAGGACCCGGCCGGACGGCCGGGTCCTTCCGGCGTTGTGCAGCCCACAGCGCCCTCTGCACCAGCAGCGTGCAGGTGCCCGCCAGCACGATGCCGCCCAGGTTGGCCAGCAGCTGCGCCGAGGACCCCCACGTCTGCTGGAGGTCCTGGTAGCTGAACGCGACCGCCGCGTTGGCGGCGGCCGGCACCGTGGTCACCGAGATCGCCACGCCGATCAGCGCCCCGGACTTCGCCGAGGTCAGCGAGAGCGTCCCCGCGATGCCCGCCAGGACCGCCACCACGAAGGACATCCAGTCCGGGTGCCAGATGAAGCCGGTGTTGGGCCTTTCGGCCGTGACCATGTCCGCGTCGAAGAGCCCCAACGCGTCCATCAGCCAGGAGAATCCGGCTGTCAGCACCATCGCCACGGCGAAGCCGCCGATCAGGGCCCACAGCGACCGTGCCACCAGCCGTGGCGCCCGCTGCACGAGCGCCGTCGAGATCCCGGCCAGCGGGCCGAACTCCGGGCCCACCGCCATCGCGCCCACGATCAGCACCGCGTTGTCCAGCATCACCCCGCAGGCCGCGAGCATCGTCGCGAGGGCCAGGAAGGCCACGTAGGTGGCGCTGAACGTCGACTCCTCGTGGGTCACCTCGCTCAGCTCTTCCCAGAGCACCGCGTCGGCGCCCTCTCCCGGCGCGGCCTTCTCCGCCTCTGCCGCGTGCTCGGAGAGGGTGAGGTCTATGTTCTCCACGGTGATCGAGCCGACGCTGTCGATGCCCAAGTCCCTCAGGGCGCCGATCAGTTCATCGCCCGCTTCCCGTGCCACATCGCACATGACCACGTCGCCGGCGGGGCTCCGCGCGGCACCCGCGAGCACCGCGACATGGGTGGTGCCGACGGTCCGCTCGATCAGCCCGAGCACCTCGTCGGTGCGGTCGGCGGGCACGATGAGGCGCAGATGCAGCACGGTGCACCCTTTCCGGAGTCAGAGCTTGCGCAGCGACAGACGCTGGACCTTGTGGTCCGGCCCCTTGCGCAGGACCAGGGTGGCACGGCCGCGCGTCGGCGCCACGTTCTCCAGCAGATTGGGCTTGTTGATGGTCCGCCACATCGTGCGCGCGTAGTCCAGGGCCTCCTCCTCGGAGACCTGGGTGTACTTGCGGAAGTACGAGAACGGGTTCTGGAACGCGGTCTCGCGCAGCCGGCGGAAGCGGTGCAGGTACCACTTCTCGATGTCCTCGGCGCGCGCGTCGACGTACACGCTGAAGTCGAAGTAGTCGGCGAGACCGACCCGGGTCCGGCCGTCCTTGCCGGGCAGCGCGGGCTGGAGCACGTTCAGCCCTTCGACGATCAGGATGTCCGGGCGGCGCACGGTGAGCCGCTCGCCGGGCACGATGTCGTAGATCAGGTGCGAGTAGACGGGCGCCGTCACCTCGTCCTTGCCCGCCTTGATGTCGGCGACGAAGCGGGTCAGCGCCCGCCGGTCGTACGACTCGGGAAAGCCCTTGCGCGACATCAGTCCGCGCGATTCGAGCTCCTTCATCGGCAGCAGGAACCCGTCGGTCGTGACCAGCTCCACCCGGGGGTGCTCCGGCCAGCGCGCCAGCAGCGCCTGAAGGATGCGGGCGGTGGTGGACTTGCCGACGGCGACGCTGCCCGCGACCCCTATGACGAACGGGGTGCCCCGCTGCTCCCCGTGCCCGTTGCCGGCGTCGCCCAGGAAGGTGTTCAGGGCGCCGCGCAGGCCCGAGGTGGCCTGGACGTAGAGGTTGAGCAGCCGGGACAGCGGCAGATAGACGTCCCGCACCTCGTCGAGGTCGATGACGTCGCCCAGCCCTCGCAGCTTCTCGACCTCCTCGGCACTCAGCGGCAGCGGGGTCTTGTCACGCAGAGCGCTCCACTCGGCCCGGGTCAGGTCGACGTAGGGCGTCGGCGCGTGCTCGGTGCGGCGCGGGCTCCGTGCGGGCGAAGTGATCACGTACTCATTGTCGCGGGAGTTCGGACGGAGTGGGGGGTGGGGTCGGTCACGTGGCCGACGCCGAAGGCCCGGTCGAGGGGCCCGGCGCTTGCGCTGGTAGCCTGCCGCCCCGCCGTCCGGACATGATCGTCCCGGGCGGCGTCTCCCGTATCCGTACGTACGCAGCATCGAGGTGCGCATGAAAACTGGCAGAACCGGCGCCGTCGCCGCATTCGCGGGGGCGGCTGTCGCTCTCTCCACCCTCACGGCTCCCGCCGCGCAGGCCGCCGGCACGGGAATCACGGTTTCCGAGGTCGTCGTCAACGGGGGGAAGTCCGTCATCGTGGGCACCTCGGACGTGAAGGAGCCGTCCCTCACCTTCCGGGTCACCCTTCCCGTCGGCTACAGCACGGCCGACTGGTCCGCGTGGTCCGCGCGCCCGTTCCTCTACCACGGCACCACCGTGGCCAAGGGGCTCGACAGCGGCGGGCTCCGCACCGGCATCTACACCTGCTACCCGACGACTCCCCGGATCGCGGACTGCGAGGGCAGCCTGTACATCGACCCGCGCTACGACCTCGACTCGAACAATGACGCCACCACCTGGAACATCGGCGTCCTGACGCAGCTCTGGAAGCCCAGCGGCGGGCTCGAGGCGGAGCAGGCCGTCACCGCCTCCGGCGGCGTGAAGGTCAAGCGCTGGGCGAAGGCCACGGTCAACGCCTCGCCCGAGCCGGTGACCAAGGGCGGGACGATCACCGTGACCGGCAGCCTCAAGCGGGCCGACTGGGTGAAGCACACGTACACCGGTTACGCGGGGAAGACGGTCAGCCTGCAGTTCCGCAAGGCCGGCAGCTCCGTCTACTCCACGGTCAAGACCGCCACGACGTCCAGCACGGGCGCCCTGAAGACCACCGTCAAGGCGTCCGCCGACGGCTACTGGCGCTGGACCTTCGGCGGCTCGTCCACCTCGGGGACGGCCACCGCGGCCGGTGACTTCGTCGACGTGCGCTGAACCACCCCTGCCGACGGCGCCCCGCGCGCGGTCGGCAGGGCGTCGGCACCGCGCCGCACGGGGCCCTTCGAAAGGCCCTCGCGCGGCACCGCGCCGCCCGGGGGCCGTTCGAAGGCCCTACGCGCCGCCGAGCTCCGCCTGGAGCGCGCGGGCCACGCCGTCCGCCTGCCCGGCCGTCACCCGCCGGCCCTCCGGAGGCCGCAGCAGCCCGAAGACGCCCGGTCCCCGGTACTGCGGCGGCAGATCGCCGTCGCGGGGCACGATGTGGAAGTGCACATGGGCAAAGCCCTCGGCCTCGGCGAACTGGACGACGTACGTCTTGTCGCAGCCCGTCACCGCACGCAGCGCCCTGGAGAGCCTGACCTGCCAGGTCCCCAGGCCGGCCGCCTCCTCGTCCGTGAGGTCGTGCACGGCGGTCAGGTGGCGCCGGGGCAGCAGCACCAGCCAGCCCGGCAGGGAGGTCCCGGTCGCGTGGGCCACCCGCCAGAGCCGGTCGTGGGCGACGCGCTCGCGCGGCGGAAGCGTGTCGAACTCCGCTTCCATGGCGCACGTGTAGCACTCGGAAGTCGTCATGGACCGAGAGCGTAGAACCGTCCGGCCGGGAACACGCCGGTCTCCGCGAAGGCGGTCCGGCCGGCGCACGGCGCCTCCGGCGGTCCGGCCGGGACACCTTTGGCGCAACAGCGGACACCCCGGCGACACCCCGGCCGGGGGAACCGGCCTTATGGTGGCGATATGTGCGGAATCGTGGGTTACGTCGGGACGCAGTCGGCGCAGGATGTCGTGGTCGCGGGGCTGAAGCGGCTGGAGTACAGGGGGTACGACTCCGCGGGGGTCGCCGTCCTCGCGGACGGCGGGCTGGCCGCGGCGAAGAAGGCCGGGAAGCTCGTCAATCTGGAGAAGGAACTCAAGGACCGGCCTCTCCCGGCCGGGAACACCGGTATCGGGCACACCCGTTGGGCCACGCACGGCGGGCCCACCGATGCCAACGCCCACCCGCACCTCGACAACGCGGGCCGGGTCGCCGTCGTGCACAACGGGATCATCGAGAACTTCGCCGCCCTGCGCGAGGAACTGGCCGGGCGGGGACATGACCTCGCCTCGGAGACCGACACCGAGGTGGTCGCCCATCTGCTGGCCGAGGCCTACTCGTCGGGCGGTGACCTGGCGGAGGCCATGCGGCAGGTGTGCCGGCGGCTTGAGGGTGCCTTCACCCTGGTGGCCGTGCACGCGGACGAACCCGACGCCGTGGTCGGTGCCAGGCGGAACTCGCCGCTCGTGGTCGGCGTCGGCGAGGGGGAGGTGTTCCTCGCCTCCGACGTCGCCGCGTTCATCGCGCACACCCGGTCCGCGATCGAGCTGGGCCAGGACCAGGTCGTCGAGCTGCGCCGGGACGGGGTGACGGTCACCGGGTTCGACGGCCGCCCCGCCGACGTGCGCGAGTACCACGTCGACTGGGACGCGTCGGCCGCCGAGAAGGGCGGTTACGCCTCCTTCATGCTCAAGGAGATCGCCGACCAGCCCAAGGCCGTCGCGGACACCCTCCTCGGCCGGATCGACGGCTCCGGCGCGCTCCACCTCGACGAGGTGCGCATCGCGCCGAGCGTGCTGCGGGAGGTGGACAAGGTCGTCGTCGTCGCCTGCGGGACCGCCTTCCACGCCGGGATGATCGCCAAGTACGCCATCGAGCACTGGACCAGGCTGCCCTGCGAGACGGAGCTGGCCAGCGAGTTCCGCTACCGGGACCCGATCCTGGACCAGCGCACCCTCGTCGTCGCCATCTCGCAGTCCGGCGAGACCATGGACACCCTGATGGCGGTCCGGCACGCCCGCGAGCAGGGCGCGAAGGTCCTCGCCATCTGCAACACGAACGGCTCGACGATCCCGAGGGAGTCCGACGCCGTCCTCTACACGCACGCCGGACCGGAGGTCGCCGTCGCGTCCACCAAGGCCTTCCTGACGCAACTGGTCGCCTGCTACCTCGTCGCGCTGTACCTCGGCCAGGTGCGCGGCACCAAGTGGGGCGACGAGATCCGCACCGTCGTCCGCCAGCTCTCCGAGATGTCCGGCGCCGTCGACCGGGTGCTGGCCACCATGGAGCCCGTACGCGAGCTGGCCCGCTCGCTCGCCTCCCACGGCACCGTGCTCTTCGTGGGCCGGCACGTGGGCTACCCGGTCGCCCTGGAAGGCGCGTTGAAGCTCAAGGAGCTCGCCTACATGCACGCCGAGGGCTTCGCCGCCGGAGAGCTCAAGCACGGGCCGATCGCGCTCATCGACGAAGGGCTGCCGGTCGTCGTCATCGTGCCCTCGCCACGCGGCCGTTCGGTGCTGCACGACAAGATCGTGTCCAACATCCAGGAGATCAGGGCCCGCGGCGCCCGCACCGTCGTCATCGCGGAGGAGGGCGACGAGGAGGTCGTGCCGTACGCCGACCACCTCATCCGGATCCCTGCTACGCCTACGCTTCTCCAGCCACTGGTCGCCACGGTTCCGTTGCAGGTGTTCGCCTGCGAGCTGGCGACCGCCCGGGGCAACGAGGTGGACCAGCCGCGCAATCTGGCGAAGTCCGTGACGGTCGAATGAGTGAGTGATGGCGTGATCATTGGGGTCGGGATCGATGTGGCGGAGATCGAACGCTTCGGCGCGGCGCTGGGGCGGACGCCCCAGCTCGCCGAGCGGCTCTTCCTGGAGCGGGAGTTGCTGCTCCCCGGCGGGGAACGGCGGGGCATCGCCTCGCTGGCGGCCCGCTTCGCCGCCAAGGAGGCGCTGGCCAAGGCGCTCGGAGCGCCGGGCGGACTGCTCTGGACGGACGCCGAGGTCTGCGTCGAGGACAGCGGGCGGCCGCGCCTGGAGGTCCGCGGCACCGTCGCGGCACGGGCGGCCGAGCTCGGCGTACGCAGCTGGCACGTGTCGCTCAGTCACGATGCGGGGGTGGCGTCGGCCGTCGTGATCGCGGAGGGTTGAGCGTATGCGACATGCCTACAGCGTCGAGACCGTACGGGCCGCCGAACAGGCGCTGATGGCACGGCTGCCGGAGGGGGCGCTGATGCGGCGCGCCGCCGCCGGACTGGCCGTGGCCTGCGGTGACCTCCTCCGGCGCAACGGACGGGTGTACGGATCGCGGGTGCTGCTGCTGGCCGGCAGCGGGGACAACGGCGGGGACACGCTGTACGCCGGTGCCCGGCTGGCCCGGCGCGGGGCCGGGGTGCGCGCCCTGCTGACCTCGCCGGGCAAGGCGCACAAGGCCGGGCTGGCCGCCCTGCTCGCGGCCGGTGGACAGCTCCTGGACGGCCCGGACCTCGGCGCGTTCGGCCCCGTCGACCTCGTCGTCGACGGCATCACGGGGATCGGGGGCCGCGGCGGTCTGCGCCCGGAAGCGGCGGAGCTGGTGCGCGTGGTCACCGCGGGCCGTGCGCCTGTGCTCGCCGTGGATCTGCCCAGCGGGGTGGAGGCGGACACCGGGCAGGTGCTGGGAACGGCCGTCCGCGCGGACGCGACGGTCACCTTCGGCGCGTACAAGCCGGGGCTGCTCGTCGACCCGGCCGCCGAGCACGCGGGCGCGCTGCTGCTCGTCGACATCGGCCTGGCCGGCGAACTGCCCGCCCGGCCCGACCTGGAGGCCCTCCAGTACGCCGACGTGGCCGCCCTGCTGCCCGTGCCCGGCGCGGAGAGCGACAAGTACCGCCGCGGTGTCGTCGGGGTGGCGGCCGGCTCGGAGCGCTATCCCGGGGCCGCCGTCCTGGCCGTCGCGGGGGCGCTGCGCGGTGGCGCGGGAGCCGTGCGCTACTCCGGGCCCGGCGCCGACGCCGTGATCGCCCGCTTCCCGGAGACCCTGGTGCACCCGGGGCCCCCGTCGCGGGCCGGCCGGGTGCAGGCCTGGGTAGCCGGACCCGGACTCGGCGACTCCTCGGCGTCCGAGTCGGCGGTGGCCGATGTGCTGGCCGCCGACGTGCCGGTGCTGGTCGACGCCGACGGGCTGCGGCTGATGGACGCCGCCACCGTCCGCGCGCGCACCGCCCCCACCGTGCTCACCCCGCACGCCGGTGAGGCCGCCGCGCTGCTCGGAGTGGGACGCGAGGAGGTCGAGGCCGGGCGGCTCGCCGCCGTACGGGAGCTGGCCGCGCGCTACCGCGCCACGGTGCTGCTCAAGGGCTCCACCACCCTGGTCGCGGGCGACGGGGACGCCCCCGTGAGGGTCAACCCGACCGGCACGTCCTGGCTGGCCACGGCGGGCAGCGGCGACGTGCTCTCAGGGCTGACCGGATCGCTGCTGGCGGCGGGTCTCGCCCCGCGTGATGCCGCGTCCGTGGGCGCCTATCTGCACGGGCTCGCGGCACGCCGGGCCTCGGACGGCGCGCCGGTCGCCGCCCAGGAC
>Ga0247818_10001313_pt1 | contig 15673 bp, 12 predicted proteins | sample 13C_Glucose_Day1_FD_192424 | JGI IMG/M metagenome (GOLD analysis project Ga0247818, IMG submission 192424) | Soil microbial communities from agricultural site in Penn Yan, New York, United States - 13C_Glucose_Day1 | ecosystem: Environmental > Terrestrial > Soil > Agricultural land | place...
CCCGGGGGCCGCGTGCCCGCCCGCCGTGTCGGTCGGCGCCAGTAGGGTGGGCGCATGGCCGACCCCACCAGCTACCGCCCCGCGCCGGGGCAGATTCCCGACACGCCGGGCGTCTACAAGTTCCGGGACGAGCACCGGCGGGTGATCTACGTCGGGAAGGCGAAGTCGCTGAAGCAGCGGCTGGCGAACTACTTCCAGCCGCTCGCGAGCCTGCACCCGCGGACCGCCACCATGGTGACCACGGCCGCCTCCGTGGAGTGGACGGTCGTCTCGACCGAGGTCGAGGCGCTCCAGCTGGAGTACTCCTGGATCAAGGAGTACGACCCCCGGTTCAACGTGAAGTACCGGGACGACAAGAGCTACCCCTACCTCGCGGTCACGCTGAACGAGGAGTTCCCGCGCGTCCAGGTCATGCGCGGCCACAAGAAGAAGGGCGTGCGCTACTTCGGGCCGTACGCGCACGCGTGGGCGATCCGCGAGACCGTCGACCTGATGCTGCGGGTCTTCCCGGTCCGCACCTGCTCGGCGGGCGTGTTCCGCAACGCCGCCTCCGCCGGCCGGCCCTGCCTGCTCGGCTACATCGGCAAGTGCTCGGCCCCCTGCGTCGGCCGGGTCACCCCGCAGGAGCACCGCGAACTGGCCGAGGAGTTCTGCGACTTCATGGCCGGCCGCACCGGCACGTACATCCGCCGCCTGGAGAAGCTGATGACGGTGGCGGCCGAGGACATGGAGTACGAGAAGGCCGCCCGGCTCCGCGACGACATAGAGGCGCTGCGGCGCGCCATGGAGAAGAGCGCCGTCGTCCTCGCCGACGCCACCGACGCCGACCTCATCGCCCTCGCCGAGGACGAGCTGGAGGCCGCCGTCCAGATCTTCCACGTCCGCGGCGGACGCGTCCGCGGCCAGCGCGGCTGGGTCACCGACAAGGTCGAGGCCGTCGACACCGCCGGGCTCGTCGAGCACGCCCTCCAGCAGCTGTACGGAGAGGAGAGCGGCGAGGCCGTCCCCAAGGAGGTCCTGGTCCCGGCCCTGCCGGACGACGCCGGAGCCGTCACCGAGTGGCTCACCGGCCGCCGCGGCTCCCAGGTCTCCCTGCGGATCCCGCAGCGCGGCGACAAGAAGGACCTGATGGCGACCGTCGCCCGCAACGCCCAGCAGGCCCTCGTCCTGCACAAGACCAAGCGCGCCAGCGACCTCACCACCCGCTCCCGGGCCCTGGAGGAGATCGCCGAGGCCCTGGACCTGGAGTCGGCGCCGCTGCGCATCGAGTGCTTCGACATCTCCCACCTCCAGGGCGAGGACGTCGTCGCCTCCATGGTCGTCTTCGAGGACGGTCTGCCCCGCAAGAGCGAGTACCGCCGCTTCCAGATCAAGAGCTTCGAGGGCCAGGACGACGTCCGCTCCATGCACGAGGTGATCGGCCGCCGCTTCCGGCGCTACCTCGCCGAGAAGGAGAAGACGGGGGAGTGGGGCGAGGACGGCGAGGTCCCCGTGGACGAGGCCGGTGACGACGGCCGCCCCAAGCGCTTCGCCTACCCGCCGCAGCTCGTCGTCGTCGACGGCGGGCAGCCGCAGGTCGCCGCCGCCCGCCGGGCCCTGGACGAGCTCGGCATCGACGACGTCGCCGTCTGCGGCCTCGCCAAGCGCCTGGAGGAGGTCTGGCTGCCCGGCGAGGACGACCCGGTCGTGCTGCCCCGCTCCAGCGAGGGCCTCTACCTGCTCCAGCGGGTCCGTGACACGGCTCACGATTTCGCCATCCGCTACCAGCGGTCCAAGCGGACCAAACGGCTCCGGAGCAGCCCGCTGGACGCCGTCCCCGGCCTCGGCGACACGCGCAAACAGGCCCTGATCAAGCATTTCGGCTCGGTCAAGCGGCTGAAGCAGGCGACAATCGAGCAGATCTGTGAGGTCCCCGGCTTCGGCCGGAAGACCGCGGAGGCGGTCGCCGTGGCCCTGGCCCGGGCGGCCCCCGCCGCACCCGCCGTGAACACGGCCACAGGAGAGATCATGGAAGACGACGGGGGCACCACCGCATGACCGACCGCCACCCCGGCGACGGGCACCACACGCACGACGGGCACCACCGAGAAGACGGAGCAGGACACGTGAGTACGGGCACGAAGGAGACCGCGGGCGACAACGGCGCCGAGGCGGCCATCCCCGAGCTGGTGATCATCTCCGGCATGTCCGGAGCCGGCCGTTCCACCGCGGCGAAGTGTCTGGAGGACCTGGGCTGGTTCGTCGTCGACAACCTGCCGCCCGCGCTGATCCCCACCATGGTGGAGCTCGGCGCCCGCTCCCAGGGCAACGTCGCCCGGATCGCGGTCGTCGTCGACGTCCGCGGCCGGCAGTTCTTCGACGCCCTGCGGGAGTCCCTCGCCGACCTCGACGCCAAGCAGGTCACCCGCCGGATCGTCTTCCTGGAGTCCTCCGACGAGGCCCTGGTCCGCCGCTTCGAGTCGGTCCGCCGCCCCCACCCCCTCCAGGGCGACGGCCGCATCGTCGACGGCATCGCCGCCGAGCGCGACCTGCTGCGCGAGCTGCGCGGCGACGCCGACCTGGTCATCGACACCTCCAGCCTCAACGTCCACGAACTGCGCGCCAAGATGGACGCCCAGTTCGCCGGCGACGAGGAGCCCGAGCTGCGGGCCACCGTCATGTCCTTCGGCTTCAAGTACGGCCTGCCGGTCGACGCCGACCTCGTCGTCGACATGCGCTTCCTGCCCAACCCGCACTGGGTCCCCGAGCTGCGCCCGTACACCGGCCTCAACGAGGAGGTGGCGAACTACGTCTACAACCAGCCCGGCGCCAAGGAGTTCCTGGACCGCTACACCGAGCTGCTCCAGCTGATCGCCGCCGGCTACCGCCGCGAGGGCAAGCGGTACGTGACCATCGCCGTCGGCTGCACCGGCGGCAAGCACCGCTCCGTCGCCACCGCCGAGAAGCTCGCCGCCCGCATCGCCGCCGAGGGCGTGGAGACGGTGGTCGTCCACCGCGACATGGGGCGCGAGTGAAGCCGTACCGTCGGCGCTCCTCCTCCACCCTCTCGGTGCGGCGGACGCTCCGCAGGCGCGGCGCCCAGCCGAAGGTCGTCGCCCTCGGCGGCGGCATGGGCCTCTCCGCCTCCCTCGCCGCCCTGCGGCGGATCACCGGCGACCTGACGGCCGTCGTCACCGTCGCCGACGACGGGGGCTCCAGCGGCCGGCTCCGCGAGGAGCTGGGCGTGCTGCCCCCGGGCGACCTCCGCAAGGCGCTCGCCGCGCTCTGCGGCGACGACGACTGGGGCCAGACCTGGGCCCGGGTCATCCAGCACCGGTTCCGGTCCAAGGGCGAGATGGGCGGCCACGCCGTCGGCAACCTGCTGATCGTCGCCCTCTGGGAGCAGCTGGGCGGCGACCCCGTGCAGGCCCTCGACCTGGTCGGCCGGCTGCTCGGCGCCCAGGGCCGGGTGCTGCCCATGTCCGCGGTGCCGCTGGAGCTCCAGGCCCTGGTCAGGGGGCACGACCCGGAGCGCCCGGACGACGTGGACACCGTGTGCGGGCAGGCCACCGTGGCGCTCACCCCGGGCGAGGTGCAGTCCGTCCACCTGGTGCCGAACGACCCGCCGGCCGTGCCGGAGGCCGTCGCGGCGGTCCTCGACGCGGACTGGGTCGTCCTCGGTCCCGGCTCCTGGTTCTCCTCGGTGATCCCGCACCTGCTGGTGCCCGAACTGCTCGACGCGCTGGTCGAGACGAAGGCCCGCAAGGTGCTCTCGCTGAACCTCGCGCCCCAGCCCGGAGAAACAGAGGGCTTCTCCCCGCAGCGTCATTTGGAGGTTTTGGGACGACACGCCCCTAAACTCGCCCTGGACGTGGTGCTGGCCGACGAGGCCGCCGTGCCCGACGTGTCAGCCAGGGAACCCCTCGTCGACGCCGCCAAGCGGCTCGGCGCCGCGCTCGAGCTGGCGCCGGTGGCCCGTGCCGACGGCTCTCCGAAGCATGACCCGGAGCGCTTGGCCGCCGCGTACGACCGTATTTTTCGGATGCATGGAAGGATCGGCCCATGGCGATGACGGCAGCGGTGAAGGACGAGATCTCCCGGCTTCCCGTCACCCGGACCTGCTGCAGGAAGTCGGAGGTCTCGTCGATCCTGCGGTTCGCGGGCGGTCTGCACCTGGTGAGCGGGCGCATCGTGATCGAGGCGGAACTCGACACGGCGATGGCGGCCCGGCGGCTCAAGCGGGACATCCTGGAGATCTTCGGGCACAGCTCGGAACTGATCGTGATGGCCCCCGGCGGGCTGCGGCGCGGCTCCCGCTTCGTGGTGCGCGTGGTGGCGGGCGGCGACCAGCTGGCCCGCCAGACGGGTCTGGTCGACGGCCGGGGCCGCCCCATCAGGGGCCTCCCGCCGCAGGTGGTGTCCGGCGCCACCTGTGACGCCGAGGCGGCCTGGCGGGGTGCCTTCCTCGCCCACGGCTCGCTGACCGAGCCCGGCCGCTCCTCCTCCCTGGAGGTCACCTGCCCCGGTCCGGAGGCCGCGCTCGCCCTGGTCGGCGCCGCCCGCCGGCTCTCCATCGCGGCCAAGGCCCGCGAGGTCCGGGGGGTGGACCGGGTCGTGGTCCGCGACGGCGACGCCATCGGCGCCCTGCTGACCCGGCTCGGCGCGCACGAGTCGGTGCTGGCCTGGGAGGAGCGGCGGATGCGCCGCGAGGTCCGCGCCACCGCCAACCGGCTGGCCAACTTCGACGACGCCAACCTGCGCCGCTCGGCCCGCGCGGCCGTCGCCGCCGGGGCCCGGGTGCAGCGCGCCCTGGAGATCCTGGCGGACGAGGTGCCCGAGCACCTCGCGGCGGCCGGCCGGCTGCGCATGGAGCACAAGCAGGCGTCCCTGGAGGAGCTGGGCGCGCTCGCCGACCCGCCGCTCACCAAGGACGCGGTGGCCGGCCGGATCCGCCGGCTGCTCGCCATGGCCGACAAGCGGGCGCAGGACCTGGGCGTCCCCGGCACCGAGTCGAACCTGACGGAGGAGCTGGACGAGAGCCTGGTCGGCTGAGCCCGGCACCCGCTCCGCGCGGCCCCCGCCCCTTCCCGGGGCGGGGGTCGTTCCCGTATGCCGGGAGGAAGCTCGAACCCCGCGGCGCGGAAACGTTTCTGAGCGATCGACAACCTCCTTACGGGCAAGGGTCGTTGCGGCGAGGCGCCCTTGACAGTCCCATGAGCGCCCATGAGCCTGGCAACCGTTCTTCCTCGTGACGGATCACACCAAGGGGGGCTCATGAGACGAAGGGCGCGGGCGGTCATCGCCGCGGCTTCACTGCTGATCGCCGGGCTCGCGGCGGCACCCGCCGCCGGGGCGCGGCCGGCGGACCCGGAGGGCGGCGACACCCTCTCCGTATGGCGGGCCACGGTCACCGAGGAGCAGGTGCCGCTCCTCCTCGACGCCGGGGCCGACGGTCACGAACTGACCGAGCGGGTGCCCGAGGACGGCACCGCCACCGTCGAGCTCTACCTGACCGAGGCGCAGGCCGGCGCGCTGCGGGGCCAGGGCGTCACGATCGCCGCGCACGACCCGGGCCCGGCCGCCGCGAAGCGCTCGGCCGCCGCCGGCGACGGCGTCTTCCGCCCGTACGGCGGCCCCGGCGGCCTCAAGGAGGAGATCCTCTCCACCGCCGCCGGCCACCCCGGCCTCACCAAGGTCGTCTCCCTCGGCAAGACCCTCAAGGGCCAGGACATCCTCGCCGTCAAGGTCGGCAAGGACGCCCGGAAGACCAGGGACGGCAGCAAGCCCGCCACCCTGTACGTCTCCAACCAGCACGCCCGCGAGTGGATCACCCCGGAGATGACCAGGCGGCTGCTCCACCACTACCTCGACAACTACGGCACCGACGAGCGGATCACCCGGATCGTCGACGCCGGTGAGCTGTGGTTCGTGCTCTCGGCCAACCCCGACGGGTACGACTTCACCCACGCCGACCCCGCCAACCGCCAGTGGCGCAAGAACCTCCGCGACAACGACGGCGACGGCGTCGTCGGGGCCGGCGACGGCGTCGACCTCAACCGGAACTTCGCCTACAAGTGGGGCTACGACGACGAGGGTTCGTCCCCCGACCCGGCCGACGAGACCTTCCGCGGCAAGGGCCCCATGTCCGAGCCGGAGACCCGGGCCCTGGACGCCTTCCAGAAGCGCATCGGCTTCTCCTACGGCGTCAACTACCACTCCGCCGCCCAGCTGCTGCTCTACGGCGTGGGCTGGCAGGTCGCCACCGACACCCCCGACGACGTCGCGCTCAAGGCGCTCGCCGGCACCCCCGAGAAGTCCGCGGTCCCCGGCTACCGGCCGCAGGTCTCCTCCGAGCTGTACATCACCAACGGCGAGGCCGACGGACACGCCGCCAACGTCAACGGCATGCAGATGTTCACCCCGGAGATGTCCACCTGCGCCACCGCCTCCCGGGTCGACCCGAACGACGCCTGGGAGGTCGCCGACTGCGCCTCCGTCTTCACCTTCCCCGACGACGAGAAGCTGATCCAGGCCGAGTTCGCCAAGAACATCCCCTTCGCGCTCGCCGTCGCCGAGTCCGCCGCCCGCCCCGACGACCCGGTCTCCCCGGTCGGCGCCCCGGCCCCGGCCCTCACCCCCGACACCTTCACCACCTCCTACGCCGCCGCCGGCGAGGAGCAGCCGGTCGCCGTCACCGCCCGGAAGTCGCTGCGCGCCAAGACCCTCCACTACCGGATCAACGGCGGCCGCACCCACCGCGCCGGAGTCGAGGCGTGGGACGGCGGCGAGACCTACGGCGGCGAGGACAACCTGTACTACGACCAGTACCGCGGCGAGGTCAGGGGCGCCCGGCCCGGCGACTCCGTCGAGGTCTGGTTCACCGCCCGGGGCCGCGACGGCAGGTCCACCGCCACCGCCCCCTTCACCTACCGGGTGGCCGAGCGCGCCCGCGGGGACGTCCTCGTCCTCGCCGAGGAGGGCGGTACGGGCGCCGCCCCGAACGCCGCCGCCTACGTGCGGGCGCTCGCCGCGACCGGCCGGAGGGCGGCCGTCTGGGACGTCGCCACCCAGGGCGTCCCGCACGCCCTCGGCACCCTCTCCCACTTCGGCGCCGTCGTCTGGTACACCGGCGCGGAGCGCCCCTCCGGGGCCGTCCAGCTCGCCGTCCGCTCCTACCTCAACGAGGGCGGCAAGCTGCTCAACGCGGGCGAGAAGACCGGCGGACTCACCCGGATCGGCCGGGCCGAGTCCAACGACTTCGCCCAGTACTGGCTCGGCGCCTACCACCGGGCCGGACTGAACGGCCCGGCCTCCTTCGCCGGCGCCGGCCGCCTCGCCGGTCCGCCCACCGGGCTCGGCGCCGCCGCCGGCAACCCGCTCGACAACGCCGGCGCCTACACCGTCACCTCCGACACCCTCGACCCGGAGAAGTTCCCCCAGTTCGCTTCCAGCGCCCCGGCCGGCGACTACCCCGGGCTGCGCACCCCCTTCGAACCGGCCGAGGGCAGCTCCTTCGCCGCCGTCCGGCACGCCGACGACACCTGGGCCCGGCTCTCCAGGACCGTCGACCTCACCGGCACCACCGCCGCCGACGCGCCCCGGCTCGACTTCCAGGTCAGCTACGACACCGAGCCCGGCTACGACAACCTCGTCGTCGAGGCCCGCACCGCCGGCCAGGACGACTGGACGACCCTGCCCGACCGCAACGGCGGCACCTCGGCCGAACCGCCCGCCGACTGCGGCGAGGGCTACTACCTGAGGCTCCACCCCGCCCTCGGCCACTACCTCACCCTCGGCGAGAACGGCTGCGCGCCGACCGGCACCACCGGCGCCTGGAACGCCTTCACCGGCCCCTCCAACGGCTGGCGGCAGGCCTCCGTCGACCTCGCCGCCTACGCGGGCAAGCGGGTCGAGCTCTCCCTCTCGTACGTCTCGGACCCCGGCACCGGCGAGACCGGCGCCTTCGTCGACGACGTCCGGCTGGTCACCGCGGCCGGCACCGAACGCGAGGGCTTCGAGAGCTCGCTGGGCGCCTGGACCGTGCCCGGCGCCCCGGCCGGCAGCCCCGGCAACGACGCCGACTGGGCCCGCGCGCCGGCCCTGTTCCACTCCGTCGCCGCCGTCACCACCCGTGACACCGTCCTCCTCGGCTTCGGCCTGGAGCACGTCGGCTCGGACGCCGAGCGGCAGCGGCTCCTCGACCGCGCCCTCACCGCGCTCCGCCGCTGACGGAGAGTAGTGGGGACAAAGGTCCCAAGACGGCCCGTACCCGTTGGTAGGTACGGGCCGTCGGCCGTTTTCCGGTCACTTTCCGGGCTCGAACGGCTGCGCTCGATGTCACTCGGGGGCGCCCGGAGAGGTAGGGTCGTAAGCGGTCGGGGACATCCCAAAAAAATCAAGATCTCGCCGGTGTGACATTTCACCCGGCGTTCTCATACGAGGAGATCGGTTCGTGACGATCCGCGTAGGCATCAACGGCTTTGGCCGTATCGGTCGCAACTACTTCCGCGCGCTTCTTGAGCAGGGTGCCGACATCGAGGTCGTGGCCGTCAACGACCTGGGCGACACCGCGACCACGGCCCACCTGTTGAAGTACGACACCATCCTGGGCCGCCTCAAGGCTGAGGTCTCCCACACCGCCGACACCATCACCGTCGACGGACACACCATCAAGGTGCTGTCCGAGCGCAACCCCTCCGACATCCCGTGGGGCGAGCTCGGCGTCGACATCGTCATCGAGTCCACCGGCATCTTCACCAAGCGCGAGGACGCCGCCAAGCACCTCGCCGGCGGTGCCAAGAAGGTCCTCATCTCGGCTCCGGCCAAGGACGAGGACATCACCATCGTGATGGGCGTCAACCAGGACAAGTACGACCCGGCGAACCACGACGTCATCTCCAACGCGTCGTGCACCACCAACTGTGTCGCCCCGATGGCCAAGGTCCTCGACGAGAACTTCGGCATCGTCCGCGGCCTCATGACGACGGTCCACGCGTACACCAACGACCAGCGCATCCTGGACTTCCCGCACAAGGACCTGCGCCGCGCCCGCGCCGCCGCGGAGAACATCATCCCGACCACGACCGGTGCCGCGAAGGCCACCGCCCTGGTCCTCCCGCAGCTCAAGGGCAAGCTGGACGGCATCGCCATGCGCGTCCCGGTCCCCACCGGCTCCGCCACCGACCTGGTCGTCACCCTGGACCGCGAGGTCACCAAGGACGAGGTCAACGCCGCGTTCAAGAAGGCGGCCGAGGACGGCCCGCTCAAGGGCATCCTCTTCTACACCGAGGACCCGATCGTCTCCTCGGACATCGTCAGCGACCCGGCGTCGTGCACCTTCGACTCCTCCCTGACCATGGTCCAGGACGGCAACTCGGTCAAGATCCTCGGCTGGTACGACAACGAGTGGGGATACTCCAACCGTCTCGTCGACCTGACCACCTTCGTCGGCGACCAGCTCTGAGGTACTAGGGTTCAGCAGGGCAGGCTTTCGATGTGAGCAGGGCTCGGGCAGCGCGACGAAGCGCTGCGCGGGCCCTGTCTCGTGTGCTCCACCGCGTACCAAGGAGTCAGTAACAGATGAAGACGATCGACGAGCTTCTCGGCGAGGGCGTCGAGGGCAAGCGGGTGTTCGTCCGCGCCGATCTCAACGTGCCGCTCGACGGCACCACCATCACCGACGACGGCCGCATCCGCGCCGTCGTCCCCACGGTCAAGGCGCTCGCCGACGCCGGCGCCCGTGTCGTGGTCGCCTCCCACCTGGGCCGCCCCAAGGGCGCCCCGGACCCGGCGTTCTCCCTCGCCCCGGCCGCCGCGCGCCTCGGCGAACTGCTCGGCACCGAGGTGGCCTTCGCCACCGACACCGTCGGCGAGTCCGCCCGGGCGACCGTCGCGGGCCTGGCCGACGGCCGGGTGGCCGTCATCGAGAACCTGCGCTTCAACGCCGGCGAGACCTCGAAGGACGACGCCGAGCGCGACGCCTTCGCCGGACAGCTGGCCGCCCTCGCCGACGTCTACGTCGGCGACGGCTTCGGCGCCGTGCACCGCAAGCACGCCTCGGTCTACGACCTCCCGGGCAAGCTCCCGCACGCCGCCGGCTACCTCATCACCACCGAGGTCGGCGTCCTGAAGAAGCTGACCGAGGACGTCCGGCGGCCGTACGCGGTCGTCCTCGGCGGCGCCAAGGTCTCCGACAAGCTCGGCGTGATCGACCACCTCCTGGAGAAGGCCGACCGCATCCTCGTCGGCGGCGGCATGGCCTACACCTTCCTCAAGGCGCAGGGCCACGAGGTCGGCATCTCCCTCCTCCAGGAGGACCAGATCCCGGCCGTCAAGGAGTACCTCGCGCGGGCCGCGGACAAGGGCGTGGAGTTCGTCCTCCCCGTCGACGTCCTGATCTCGACCGAGTTCCCGGACCTCAAGACCAAGGCCCCGGCCCACCCCACCACGGTCGCCGCGGACGCCATCCCGGCCGACCAGGAGGGCCTGGACATCGGTCCGGAGACCCGCAAGCTCTACGCCTCGAAGCTCGCCGACGCGGCCACCGTCTTCTGGAACGGGCCGATGGGCGTCTTCGAGCACCCCGACTACGCCGAGGGCACCCGGGCCGTCGCCCAGGCGCTCGTCGACTCGCCGGCCTTCTCCGTGGTCGGCGGTGGCGACTCCGCCGCCGCCGTCCGGATCCTGGGCTTCGACGAGAACGCTTTCGGCCACATCTCGACCGGTGGCGGCGCCTCCCTCGAATACCTCGAGGGCAAGCAGCTCCCCGGCCTCGTCGCACTGGAGGACTGACCTTCCCATGACCACCCGCACCCCGCTGATGGCGGGCAACTGGAAGATGAACCTCAACCACCTGGAGGCCATCGCCCACGTCCAGAAGCTCGCCTTCACCCTCACCGACAAGGACTACGACGCCGTCGACGTCGCCGTCCTCGTCCCCTTCACCGACCTCCGCTCGGTGCAGACCCTGATCGACGGCGACAAGCTGAAGATCAAGTACGGCGCCCAGGACCTGTCGGCCCACGAGTCCGGCGCGTACACCGGCGAGATCTCCGGCGCCATGCTCGCCAAGCTGAACACCGCCTTCGTCGCGGTCGGCCACTCCGAGCGCCGGCAGTACCACGCCGAGTCCGACGAGCTGTGCAACGCCAAGGTGAAGGCCGCCTTCGCCCACGGCATCACGCCGATCCTCTGCGTCGGCGAGGAGCTGGACGTGCGCGAGGCCGGCAACGCCGTCGCGCACACCCTCGCCCAGGTCGAGGGCGGCCTCAAGGACGTCCCGGCCGAGCAGGCCGAGACGATCGTGGTCGCCTACGAGCCCGTGTGGGCCATCGGCACCGGCAAGGTCTGCGGCGCCGGCGACGCCCAGGAGGTCTGCGGGGCGATCCGCGGCAAGCTCGCGGAGCTGTACTCGCAGGACGTCGCCGACAAGATCCGCATCCAGTACGGCGGCTCCGTCAAGGGCGGCAACGTCGCCGAGATCATGGCGCAGCCCGACATCGACGGCGCCCTGGTCGGCGGTGCCTCGCTGGACGCGGACGAGTTCGTCAAGATCGTCCGTTTCCGCGACCAGTGACGATGTAGAGCGGCGGAGGCGATCCGTCGTACCCTTGCGGGGGTCGGGCAGGTGCCCGGCCCCCGTCCCTTTTCCAAGCTCCGAGGAAGTTGGTCCCGCCGTGGTTATGGGGTTCTCGATCGCCCTGATCGTCTTCAGCGGCCTGCTGATGCTGCTGGTGCTGATGCACAAGGGGAAGGGCGGCGGCCTCTCCGACATGTTCGGTGGCGGCATGCAGTCCTCCGTCGGCGGCTCCTCGGTCGCCGAGCGCAACCTCGACCGGATCACGGTCGTGGTCGGACTGCTCTGGTTCGCCTGCATTGTGGTGCTTGGTCTGCTCATGAAGCTGGACGGGTAACTCCGCACACTGGACGCGCGTTGGGCCTTCCGTAGACTGGGGCATCTTCGAGCACCATCACGCAGGGAGTTACGACCGTGGCAAGTGGCAACGCGATCCGGGGAAGCCGGGTCGGAGCGGGGCCGATGGGGGAGGCCGAGCGGGGCGAGTCGGCGCCGCGCCTCCGCATCTCCTTCTGGTGCTCGAACGGGCACGAGACCCAGCCGAGTTTCGCGAGCGACGCGCAGGTCCCGGACACCTGGGACTGCCCGCGCTGCGGCTTCCCGGCCGGTCAGGACCGGGACAACCCGCCGGACCCCCCGCGCACCGAGCCGTACAAGACGCACCTCGCCTACGTGCGGGAGCGCCGCAGCGACGCCGACGGCGAGGCCATCCTCGCCGAAGCGCTCGCCAAGCTCCGGGGCGAGATCTGAACACCGGACGAACGGCAGCCGAAGGGCCCCGTACGCGAACCAGCTTCGCGCACGGGGCCCTTCGTCGTGTCCGGGGCCGATGGCGCGGATCGCCCCGCGCGATCAATTAGGTTGGAGGAGCAGCGGGGCAGAAACGTGAGAGAAGAAGTGGGCGATGTCCGAAATGACCACTGAAGGACGCATCAGGCTCAACCGGCTGCCGGAGTGGGCGGCCCTCGGCAAGCACCGGGAGCAGCTGGGCGGCACCCATCTGCGCGAGCTGTTCGCGGCCGACCCGGAGCGCGGCACCCGCTACACCCTGCGGGTCGGCGACCTCCACCTGGACTACTCCAAGCAGCTCGTCACCGACGAGACGCTGGAGCTGCTGCGCGAGCTGGCCGCCGCCACCGACGTCGCCGGACTGCGCGACGCCATGTTCCGCGGCGAGAAGATCAACACCACCGAGGACCGGGCCGTCCTCCACACCGCGCTGCGCGCCCCCCGCGGGGCCGTGATCGAGGTCGACGGCGAGAACGTCGTCCCCGAGGTCCACGCCGTCCTCGACAAGATGGCCGGCTTCGCCGACCAGGTCCGCTCCGGTGCCTGGACCGGCCACACCGGCAGGCCGATCAGGAACATCGTCAACATCGGCATCGGCGGCTCCGACCTCGGCCCCGCCATGGCCTACGAGGCGCTGCGCGCCTACACCCAGCGGGACCTGACGTTCCGTTTCGTCTCCAACGTCGACGGCGCCGACCTCCACGAGGCCGTCCGCGACCTCGACCCGGCCGAGACCCTCTTCATCGTCGCCTCGAAGACCTTCACCACCATCGAGACGGTCACCAACGCCACCTCCGCCCGCGACTGGCTGCTCAGCGGTCTCGGGGCCGGCCAGGAGGCCGTCGCGAAGCACTTCGTGGCGCTGTCGACCAACGCCGAGCGGGTCGAGGAGTTCGGCATCGACACGGCGAACATGTTCGAGTTCTGGGACTGGGTCGGCGGCCGCTACTCGTACGACTCCGCCATCGGCCTGTCCCTGATGATCGCCATCGGGCCGGACCACTTCCGCGCCATGCTCGACGGCTTCCACCTCGTCGACGAGCACTTCCGCACCGCCCCGCCCGAGGAGAACGCGCCGCTCCTCCTCGGCCTCCTCGGCGTCTGGTACGGCGGCTTCTTCGACGCCCAGTCGCACGCCGTCCTGCCGTACTCCCACTACCTGTCCAAGTTCACCGCCTACCTCCAGCAGCTCGACATGGAGTCCAACGGCAAGTCCGTGGACCGCCAGGGCGAGCCGGTCGACTGGCAGACCGGCCCGGTCGTCTGGGGCACCCCCGGCACCAACGGGCAGCACGCCTACTACCAGTTGATCCACCAGGGCACCAAGCTGATCCCCGCCGACTTCATCGGCTTCGCCCGGCCCGTCGACGACCTGCTGCCCGGCCTGGTCCCCCAGCACGACCTGCTGATGGCCAACTTCTTCGCGCAGACCCAGGCCCTCGCCTTCGGCAAGACGCCCGAGGAGGTACGGGCCGAGGGCGTGCCGGAGGAGCTCGTCCCGCACAAGACCTTCCAGGGCAACCACCCCACCACCACCCTCCTCGCCGACGCCCTCACCCCCTCGGTGCTCGGCCAGCTGGTGGCGCTCTACGAGCACAAGGTCTTCGTCCAGGGCGCGGTCTGGAACATCGACTCCTTCGACCAGTGGGGCGTCGAGCTGGGCAAGGTCCTCGCCAAGCGGATCGAGCCCGCCCTGACCGGTGACGGCGACACCGACGGCCTCGACGGCTCCACCGCGGCCCTCGTCGCCGCCTACCGCGCCCTGCGCGGCAGGAGCTGACCGATGGCGGGGGAGAACGCGGTGCGGCTGCGGCCGCCCAGGAACGCGGTGGACCGCAGGGCCGTCGGCTGGTGGCGCACCCGGTGCCTCATCGGCACCGCTGTCCCGGTGGCGGTGCTCGGCGTCCTCGGCCTCCTGATCGAACCGGCCCGGTTCTGGCTGCTGTCGCCGGCCGCCGTGCTGGCCGCGACCGGCCTGGCCTGCACCGCGTTCTTCCCCGCCTGGTGGTACCGGGTGCACCGTTGGGAGGTCACCGACGAGGCCGTGTACGTGCGCACGGGCGCCCTGTGGCAGGAGTGGCGGATCGCCCCCATGTCGCGGATCCAGACCGTCGACACCGTACGCGGCCCGCTGGAGCAGCTCTTCGGGCTGGCCACGGTCACCGTCACCACCGCCTCCTCCAAGGGCGCGCTGCGGGTCGAGGGGCTCGACCACGAACTCGCCGCGGAGCTCGCCGAGAAGCTGACCCTGGTCACCCAGGCGACCCCCGGGGACGCCACGTGACGCCCGGCGACGAGGGGGAGTGGCGGCGCCTCGACCGGCGTACCTCCCTCGTCACCGCCGCCGTCCTCTGCGGCGTCGCGGCCGGAGCCGGGGTCCCGGTCACCGCCGGGCTCGCCGGCTCCCGCCCCCTGTGGCAGGCGCTCGCCTGGGTCCTCGCCGGCGCCCTCCTGCTGATCGGCGGCGGCACCGCCGCCGAGCACGTCCGCCTCCGCCACACCCGCTACCGGATCGGGAACGACCAGGTCGAGCTCCACTCCGGCCTGCTGCTCCTCAAGCGGCGCTCCCTGGCCCGCGAGCGGATCCGCAGCGTGGACCTCACGGCCAACCCCCTCCAGCGGGTCCTCGGCCTGGTCAAGGTCCGCATCGGCACCGGGGAGTCCACCGGTGGCGGCGAGTCCACCCTGGAATTCGAGTTCGTCACCCGGACCGAGGGCGAACGGCTCCGCCGCGAGCTCCTCACCCGTCCCTCCGCCCCCGAGGGCGTCCCCGACCGCGACGGCACCCTCGCCGTCCTCGACCCCCGCTGGATCCGCTACGCCCCCGTCTCCTTCGTCACCGGTCTGCTCGGTGGAGCCGCCGCCGGAGCGGTCATGCAGGTCAGCGAGTGGTTCGGCGTCCAGTCCGAGGTCATCGACTGGATAGGGGACCGCTTCCAGGACGTCTCCCTGCCGTGGATGATCGTCGACCTCGCCCTCCTCGCCACCCTGGCCGGCGCGCTCGGCTCGCTGGGGCTCTGGGTCGAGATGTGGTGGAACCACCGGCTCGAACGCGAGCCCGGCGGCACCCTCCGGGTCCGTCGCGGCCTGTTCAGCACCCGCTCGGTCACCCTGGAGGAGGAGCGCCTGCGCGGGGTCGAGCTCGTCGAACCGCTCGGCGTCCGCCTCGCCGGCGCCGCACGCGTCGACGCCGTCGCCGGCGGCCTCGCCGAGGACGACGAGAAGCACACCGACCTGAAGACCCTGCTGCCGGCCGCGCCCCGGGCGGTCGCCGCCCGGATCGCCGCCGAGGTCCTGCGCGAACCCGTCTCCCCGTTCGCCGTCCCCCTC
>Ga0247818_10001315_pt1 | contig 15668 bp, 10 predicted proteins | sample 13C_Glucose_Day1_FD_192424 | JGI IMG/M metagenome (GOLD analysis project Ga0247818, IMG submission 192424) | Soil microbial communities from agricultural site in Penn Yan, New York, United States - 13C_Glucose_Day1 | ecosystem: Environmental > Terrestrial > Soil > Agricultural land | place...
TTAATAGCCCTGCCAATCAATTGACAAACACAGCATGCCTAAAGTTTACGTCCACCAAACAATTAACAGCCAGATAAAACACGAATCGAAAGAATCGCTAACTCGACTAAGTCAGAATCTGCAAAACCTGCAGAACAAAGGCGACATACTCAAATTGAAGGGCCACGACTTAACAACCACACCCGAAGGATTAAAACACTTGGTCAACCAGAGTCGCTACCGAACAGAGGAGCAAGGGGCAAGTCATTATTTCGGCGGCACCAGAGAAAAAATTTCAATTGGCGACGCACTATACCTTGTAAAAGAAGCGTTGAAACCTCAACAAAATCAATCCAGCCTCAAACAAGGCATTTCCGCTCTACCTGCCACTCCTCCAGCAGCCCCGCAAATTCGCCTGGCCCCAATCAGTTTCGATGAAAAAATCTCCGAGCTATTTTTAGCTCATACGGAAAAAAAACCAACGCCTGAACAAATATGCGTACTTAATGATCTGTGCACCGGGCTATCCATCCTGAAAATTCGTGGCATTTCAGCACTTATTCCTTCCGCGGCCCATGCTCTCAACGAATCAACTAAAATTTCAGATTACTCACTATGTGAAAATCTGGGATGCTCCGAATCATTCACAGAACTTCCATGGCAACTCGATAACGAGCTTGTCAAACTGCTAATATCAACACTCCCTGAATGCTCTCCACCTGAAGGACGAGCTGCAGTCGAAGTTCTCAATACAATCCCAGCCACGACCAAAGCCATAATGCTTCGCTCATGTACTTTCTGTATGGCAGACTTGACACCAGCAAATTTAAAAAACGCAAACCTTGACAATATAAACTTAAGCCACTCCAACATTGAACACCACGAAAATCTACCCCAGCATCATTTGCAATGCAGCGGCAGCACATGGAAGAATTCAACGCTATTGAACACAAGCATCAACGACAGTGACTTTTCCGGAGCAAAGCTAATAGACATCGAACTATGCTCAATTGACTCTCAGCGTGTAAATTATACCGACGCCAAGTTAACTGGAGCAAACCTAGACAGGGTCAACTTCTCAGGCAGCGATTTTTCACGAGCCGACCTGAGTAGCATTCGTATTAACCACGTAAATTTTTCCAACACCGATCTGACTGGCACAACAATTTCATTGGCTCCAGATTTTTTGGATGAGGTGGTCAGGGAGATTGACCATCACATCAATCACCTTGGCCACTACAATGAAGGCCTGCTTTTATCAATCAATAGCATTAATCCAAGGCACGAAGAACAAAGAAACGCCTTAATGAGATCAGTGATTGAAAGGCTGCTCCCTCTGGAGGGTGATTTACCTGTCGGAAGCAGGAACTCACTGGCGGATGTATTACTGAAAGAGCCCTCCTATACCAAGGACCCGGTCATCGCCCGGTTTATTCAAACTCAATTGCTGCCGCATTGGATGGAAAGCAAAAACCAAGAGCTCCTTCGTCCGGACGAAGTAGATCTGGCCACGGTGTTTAACCTGCTCAACGCCAGTGCGCCGGATGCTGATTGGTCAGAGCACCGATACCAGGTAGCCGTCAATCAATTGCTCTTATCCGCGAACCTGGCGTCGAATCGGGCAGACCTGCATCAATCCGCCGAGAAACTACGCACCACCTATCTGAACACACCATCGATCAAGGAGGCGGCCTCGGCATGTGACGCAATAGAAGAAAACTTGTCCAAAGTGACCTATATCTTTACTTCCGGTAATGGTGAGCAAGTGTTGGCCCTTGAGCCCGAGCTATTCGAAAAGATCGTGTTCACTCACCACAAGGTCATCCCTTGGAATAGCGCTTACCTCTTCACGCGCAACGCTGAGACCGAGTCGTTTGAACCCGCCGATTTCGGTAACCTGAAGGAAGTCTATGCCATACAACCGTTCCTGAACGCGCGCTATGCGGCAGTTACACGGGGTGAAATCGGGAAAAATCTGGTCAGTCGCGTACTGGGCAACTCCCCCCATTCAGCCACGTTCCTGGAAGCATTTGAACGTAACACTGTCAAGAACAAGCTAGTGACTCCCCAACAACAGGATGAGCTCTACGATGCCTTTGCTGCCCATTGGCAGGTAGCCCAAGGCGATGTACATAATCCACAACACGAGTCCAGGCACTTGCGACCTGAGCACCAGGAGCAACTGTGCCAAGCCGTCGTCGGTCTCGGACTTCAAGATACCGGCCCCAATCGCGCCGCCCTGATGCTGTGCCTGTCGAGTATGTTTACACGCTACAGCTCCAGCGCTTTGTTCGGTACCGAGACTGAGTCCCCTCCCGCCGTGCGACTCTACGCGTCTGCGCTGCTGAACGAAGCCCGAACACTGGATCCTTCACTGATCGATGATGCCACAGCGAACGATTGGCAATCCCGACTCTTGGGTATCGGTAGAGCGTTCTCCTGCACGGAGATACTGAGTAGCATGATGAACACTTACATAAAAAGACAGGCTCGGACAAACAGCGAGCTTGAAGAAATGTCACTGGAACTCTATCCGGCTGCGTGGCGCTGACAGACAAGCCTTTAGTAAACACCCTGTTTTCTACAAATTTCGCTCAATGAGTCGCGAATCTCGCGACTCTCGCGCCCTGCACCGCTGCGCGGCGGTGCTGCCATCGCCGTACATTTGGAACTGCTTGCACGGAGCAGCCAAAGAGGGAGTAGCAGTGTTAGTTTCATCCCACAACACCGAACAAATTGTGTACAACTGTGATCGTTTTTATATGTTTAACAACCATAATTTCAAACAGTTTACTCACGGCGATAAGTATATCGATTACTTGGGTGCAGAAAATCTGGATGACGCTTTTATCCGTGCATCTGGCAACTTCTAATTGTCCAGTTTGTCCTTCTCGAAAACCCGCACGATTCTGGGCATCACACTGAAAATAGCCAACGCCAGCAGCGTACTGACCACGGCCGTCGCCTCCCGCCCCAGCCCGGCCGACACGCCAATGGCGGCGGTCATCCATAACCCGGCGGCGGTGGTCAGGCCTTTGACGTGGGCCTCATCGCCGTCGGCATTTTTCAGAATAGTCCCCGCGCCGAGGAAACCGATCCCGGCGATGACGCCCTGCACCACCCGGCTCATGGCGTCGGCTTGAGCACCGGACATCTGCGGCACCAGCACGAACAGTGCCGCCCCCAACGCCACCAGCATGTGGGTGCGGACCCCGGCGGCTTTGCCCTTTTGCTCGCGCTCGAAACCGAGGATGCCACCCAGCACCGCCGCCATCAGCAGGCGCACGGTAATGCGCGTCAATTGGGAAGCATCACCGATGTCGGCGAACTCCGATTGCAGCGTCACCCAGACCTCATGCCACCAGGCGTTCATGCTGTTGTCCTTATGCGTGTTGTTAAAGGATGGACCGCGCCGACCATTAATCGGTTGCACCGAACGATGGCCGTCGATTGCGCCCTAAGGTTTACGTACTCGCCAAAAAAAAGGACCTCATCATGACTGTGCGCATCGAAAACGAGACCTGCTTTTTCATCACCGAAAACGGCGAAGAAATTCGCCTGTGCCCCGACGTCACCATCTTCACCGACGCCGAAAAAGCCATGTCGGCGGTAGAACTCGATGGCCAGCGTATCTACATCACTGAAGCAGAAGCGGATGCATTGACCGTAGCAGGCGCGGTGGACGGTCGCCGGCATTTGAAGGCGACGGACAGTGGTTCGGTCATTTGACTGACACTGCTCAATCACACCTGCGCAGGCGTGCCACAGGCGTTTGCGTACTGTCAGAGCAGGTGCTTCAAGTTGTCGCAGGCGGCGGATCAACGTTCATCTGATCCGCTTTTTATTGCAATACCTGAGTCTGTTATGCAAACAGATCGACGCTCATAGTGCGCTGGCCTGATGGAGGCTGATGAGCGACAGACCATGAGCGATAGAATCCCCGTCCGATTAGTTGAAAGCACCCCAGCGGTACAGACTTTTGAGCCTTCGCGTCCAAAGATGAAGGCCAAGTCCAGCGACAACCTGATCCACACCCGCAGCTTCACCGGCCTGTTCCGCACCTTGCGTTTGAGCGGAGCGGGATTTCTGTTTTTGCTGTTCTTCGGCACGGTGTGGCTGAATTGGGGCGACCGCCAGGCGGTGCTCTGGGACCTTTCCGAAAGTAAATTCCACATCTTCGGCGCGACCTTCTGGCCGCAGGACTTCATCCTGCTGTCGGCGCTGTTGATCATCGCCGCGTTCGGTCTGTTTGCGATCACCGTGTTCGCAGGCAGAGTCTGGTGCGGTTACACCTGCCCGCAGAGCTCCTGGACCTGGATCTTCATGTGGTGCGAGAAGATCACCGAAGGCGAGCGCAACCAGCGAATCAAGCTCCAAGCCGCGCCCTGGGGCTTGAATAAATGGCTGCGACGCTCGGCCAAACACACGTTATGGCTGGCGATCAGCCTGTTGACCGGCCTGACCTTCGTCGGCTATTTCACCCCGATCCGGCCACTGGCCGAAGAGCTGCTGACCTGGCAAATGGGCGGCGTCAGTCTGTTCTGGGTGCTGTTCTTTACCGGCGCCACGTACATCAACGCCGGCTGGCTGCGCGAGGCGGTGTGCATGCACATGTGCCCCTATGCACGTTTCCAGAGCGTGATGTTCGACAAAGACACCCTGACCATTTCCTACGACGCGGCCCGTGGCGAAAACCGTGGCGCGCGCAAACGCGAAGTAAAGCCGGCGGAAGTCGGCCTGGGTGATTGCATCGACTGTCAGCTGTGCGTGCAGGTCTGCCCGACCGGCATCGACATCCGCGACGGCTTGCAAATGGAGTGCATCGGCTGCGCCGCGTGCATCGACGCCTGTGATTCGATCATGGACAAAATGGGCTATGCCCGTGGGCTGATCAGCTACACCTCGGAGCATCAATTGCAGGGTGGCAAGACGCACCTGCTGCGGCCACGGCTGATCGGTTACACCGCTGTGTTGCTGCTGATGATCGGTGCCCTCGCCCTCGCACTGGTAGAGCGCCCCATGGTGTCGCTGGACGTGAGCAAGGACCGTGGCCTCTTCCGGGAGAACAGTCAGGGCCAGATCGAAAACATCTACAGCCTCAAGGTCATCAACAAAACCCAGCTGCGCCAGGACTATCGTTTGAGCCTGGTGGAGGGCGACGGCTTCCAGTTGCAAGGCAAGGCACAGCTGAGCCTGGCCCCCGGTGAGATTGTCGATGTGCCGCTGTCGGTGGCGATGACCACGGAACGGCCGAGCAGCAGCTCGCAGACCATCACGTTCAGGATTGTCGACAGCGATGAGCCTGAGATTTACAGCGAGGCCAAGAGCCGGTTTGTTGCACCGATGAATCGCTGATCCCTTAGACTGCAGTGGCGCCATTCGCGAGCAGGCTCGCTCCCAAAAGGACACCGCAATACCTGTGGGAGCGAGCCTGCTCGCGAAGAAGTCACCTCGATTTTTCTGACTGAAATCAAATCCAGGCACTCGATGAAACGCTACGAAAAATTCGCCGACGACATCGCTGAACTGATCCGCTCCGGCGTCCTCGGGCCCGGCCAGCGCGTGCCATCGGTGCGCTACGCCAGTCAGACCTATGGCGTGAGCCCGTCCACAGTGTTTCAGGCCTACTACCTGCTCGAACGCCGCGGCCTGATCCGCGCCCGGCCGCGCTCCGGCTACTTCGTCAACGTGCATGCGCCGAGCCCGTTTTCGGAGCCGGTGATCAGCAGCCAGGTCAATGAATCCACTGAAGTCGACGTTAGCGAACTGGTGTTTTCGGTGCTCGACTCGATCAAGGACCCGAACACCGTCCCGTTCGGCTCGGCTTTCCCCAGCCCGACCCTGTTCCCGTTGCAGCGCCTGTCGCGCTCGCTGTCCAGCGCGACCCGGGACATGGACCCGCGCATGGTCGTCACCGACCTGTCGCCGGGCAACCCGCAATTGCGTCGGCAAATCGCCCTGCGCTACATGGTCGGCGGGCTGATGCTGCCGATGGAGGAGCTGCTGATCACCAACGGTGCCCTGGAAGCCTTGAACCTGTGCCTGCAAGCAGTCACGCAACCCGGCGACCTGGTGGCCATTGAAGCGCCCGCGTTTTACGCCTGCCTGCAAATTCTGGAACGGCTGAAACTCAAGGCCGTGGAAATCCCGGTGCACCCTCGGGATGGCATTGACCTGGGAGTGCTGGCCCAGACGCTGGAGCGTCACCCGATCAAAGTCGTTTGGTGCATGACCAGTTTCCAGAACCCGATGGGTGCAACCATGCCCGAGGCAAAGAAGCAGGCACTGGTGGAATTGCTGCGCCACCATCAAGTGCCGCTGATCGAAGACGACGTCTACGCCGAGCTGTATTACGGTCAACAGGCGCCGAAACCGGCCAAAGCGTTTGATACCGAAGGGTTGGTGATGCACTGCGGTTCGTTCGCCAAGAGCCTGGCCCCTGGTTATCGCATCGGCTGGGTCGCTGCCGGACGTTACGCGCAGAAGATCGAACGCCTGAAACTCATGACCTCACTCTGCGCCTCGATGCCGGCGCAAGCGGCCATCGCCGATTACCTGCAACACGGCGGTTACGACCGCCACCTGCGCAAACTGCGTTACGCCCTCGAAGAACAACAAAGCGCCATGCTCGCGGCCATCGCCCGCTATTTCCCGGCACAGACCCGCGTCAGCCAACCGGCCGGCGGCTACTTTTTGTGGCTGGAACTGCCCGCGCAGATGGATTCGCTGAAGCTGTTCCAGATGGCGTTGGCCCAAGGTATCAGCATCGCGCCGGGGCCGATCTTTTCGCCGACCCAGCGGTTTCGCAACTGTATTCGGTTGAATTACGGCAGCCCGTGGACCGAAGATTCGGAGAAGGCGATGGAGACGTTGGGGCGGATTGTGCGGTCGTTCTGAGGGTTTGATGTTGTCTGGTCTATTCGCGAGCAGGCTCGCTCCCACAGGTTTTGTGACCACTGAAGATCCACTGTGGGAGCGAGCCTGCTCGCGAAGAGGCCGGTAAAGGCAATACAAATCCAAGGCTTAACGCCCACCACCCAGATCAACGAAAGTCCCGGTCGCATAGGAAGCCTTGTCCGACAGCAACCATACAATCGCCTCCGCCACTTCATCCGGCCGCCCGCCGCGCGCCATTGGTATTGCCGACTCAAGCTTGCTGACCCGGTCCGGATCCCCGCTCAGCGCATGGAAGTCGGTGAAAATAAATCCCGGTCGCACAGCGTTGACGCGAATGCCCTCGCCCGCCACTTCCTTGGACAGGCCGATGGTAAAGCTGTCCAGCGCACCTTTGGACGCGGCGTAATCCACGTACTCATTGGGCGAGCCCAAACGCGAGGCCACTGACGACACGTTGACAATGCTGCCACCCTGCCCGCCGTGTTTGGGCGACATGCGCAGGATCGCGTGCTTGGCACAGAGAATCGGCGCCAGCACGTTGGTTTTAAGGATTTTGAGAATGCGGAATTCAGACATTTCATCGACCCGGGACTTGTGCCCGACGGTGCCGGCGTTGTTCACCAGCGCCGTGACCCTCCCCAACTCGGTGTCCACGCGGTGGAACAGCGCAATCACTTCATCTTCGATGCTGACATCGGCGCGCACTGCGATGGCTTGAGCGCCCATTGCACGAACTTGATCCAGCACACTTTGCGCGGCGGACTCGTCAGACTGGTAGTTGATACAGATCCGATAACCCCGTTCGGCGGCCAACAAGGCGGTGGCGGCACCAATACCGCGGCCGCCACCGGTGATGACGATGACTTTGTCCATACGAGCATTCCCCATTCCAAGCGTAAGCTGTCTGGGTCAAGAATAACTGCCATTGCCGGCTTTTGCATGGACACACATCAACTGTTACGACTAACACCCTGCGCACCACGGTCCGCCGTAGCAGCTGTCGAGCTTGCAAGGCTGCGTTCGGCTGCGAAGCAGTCGTAAAACCTGCCACACGCGGTCTGTCTGAATTATCAGGCCGTCTGATTTCACGACAGCTTCGCTGCCGGACGCAGCCTCGCGTTGCTCGGCAGCTTCTACGGAGTCCGGCGGGATCTTCAGGCTGTCGCCCGTTGTTCTGCGCGGTGTATGTCCACCATGAAACGCGCGGCCGGCAGTGGGTGCCCCAGCAGATAACCCTGCAATGAATCACACCCCAGTTTGGTCAGGAAGTCCTGCTGCACACCGGTTTCGACGCCTTCGGCGACGATTCGCAAGCCCAGCGCCTGACCCAGTGCGACGATTGCCGAGACAATGGCGGCGTCGTCGCTGTCGTGTTCCAGGTCGCGAACGAACCCCCGGTCGATCTTCAACTCATTGGCCGGCAGGCGCTTGAGGTACATCAAGCTCGAATAGCCCGTCCCGAAGTCATCAATGGACAGGTCGACGCCCATGGCCGAGAGTTCCTGCAGCACTGTCATGCTTGCATCGGCATCGTTCATGGCGGTGGTTTCGGTGATTTCCAGGGTCAGGCTGTTGGCCGGCAGCCGATGGGTGCTCAGGGCCTTGGCCACGCTTTTAACCAGACCGGCATGGCAAAACTGCAACGCCGAGAGGTTCACCGCGATCCGCCAATCGGTGTAGCCCTGCGCATACCATTCGCGCATCTGCCGGCAGGCTTCGTTGAGCACCCACTCGCCGATAGGAATGATCAGCCCGGTTTTTTCCGCGATGTCGATAAACGTGTCCGGCAGCATCATGCCCCGCGTTGGGTGCTCCCAACGCAGCAGCGCTTCGGCGCCTACCGGGCGGCCATTATTCGCATCGAACTTGGGCTGGTAATAGAGACTGAACTGGTCCTGATCGAGCGCATTGCGCAGGTCTTGCAGCAATTGCAGCTGCCTGCGCGCGTTGCTGTTCATCGAGGCGTCGAAGAAGCTGTAGCCGTTTTTCCCGGAACCCTTGGCGTGGTACATCGCAGCGTCAGCGTTCATCAGGAGGTCTTGGGCAGTCTGTCCATTGCCTGGGTACAGCGCGATGCCGACGCTGGCGGAAATCTGCAAGTCATGTTCAGTCACCCGGAACGAGCGAGCAATCAAACCGACCTGACGCGCCGCCAGGCCCAGCGCGTCATCCGGCTCGGCGAGCCGCACCAGCAGGACAAACTCATCCCCCCCGATGCGCGCCAACGTGTCTTGACAGCGCAAATCCTCTCGCAGGCGCACCGCGACTTCACGCAACAACTGGTCGCCCATGTGGTGGCCAAAGGCGTCATTGACCGGTTTGAAACCGTCCAGATCGATGAACATCAGCGCAAAACAGCCGCCCTGTTCCTGCACATTGGACATTGCCTGTTCGATGCGATCGGCCAGCAACACGCGATTGGGCAAACCGGTCAGGGGATCGTGCAAGGCCAGTTGGGTCAGTTCGCGGTTGGCCTCGGTCAGCGAGCGCGCGAGGTCAGCGGTGCGTGCTTCCAGACGCGCATCGAGCACTGACGTCAGCAAGGCGATGCTCAGCACCGCCAGCGTGGTGATCAGCACCAGATTGTCCAGGCCTTTGCCGCTCAAGCCGCTGACCACCGCCCCACAGAAACTGCCGTCCGGGAAGCGCGCAGCCGCCATACCGGTGTAGTGCATGCCGACAATGGCGATGCCCATGATCACTGCAGCACCGCAGCGGAACAGGGTGACATGAGGCGAGTGCTGTCGCAGGCGGAAGGCGATCCAGAGTGCCGCACCCGATGCGCCCACCGCTATCAGCAGCGAGGTGCCGAACAGCGTCGGGTCGTAATCGATACCCGGCTGCATGCGCAGGGCGGCCATGCCGGTGTAATGCATCGCACTGATCCCGGCGCCCATCACCAGCGCGCCAAACACCAATTGCCAGGCCGGCAGCCGTGGCTGGCTGACCAACCACAGCGCAAAGCCGCAGGAGAGGATTGCGGTCAGCAGCGATAGCAACGTGATGGTGAGGTCGTACCCCAGGTCCATCGGCAATTTGAATGCGAGCATGCCGATGAAGTGCATCGACCACACGCCAATGCCCATGGCAAGGGCGCCACCCGCCGTCCACAAATGCACCGCCCGGCCTTTGGCCGTGGCAATACGTCCGGTCAGGTCGAGCGCGGTATAGGAGGCGAGAATCGCGACACAGAGTGAAATGATAACCAGGGTGGGTGAATAGCTACCGATCAGCATGAGACTTCTCACGAGCGCCCGCCGTACTGCGTCCTTTCTCAGGGGGCAAATGCCGGCGATTGTACTGATTGCGCTGAAGAACGCACTGACAAAATAACCAAAACGCCATCAAGCCGATGAAACGCTTGTTTGATCCCCTGCGACCAGCACATTCCCGTGTAGCAGCTGCCGAGCAGCGCGAGGCTGCGTTCGGCTGCGCAGCAGGCGTAAAAACCTGAAAACGCGGTCCTCCTGAAAGACCAAGTCGCCTGATTTCACGACAGCTTCGCTGCCGAACGCTGCCTCGCGCTGCTCGTCAGCTGCTACAGGGCACCGTCCCAGCCGCCACCCAGCGCGGCGATCAATTGCACACTGGCAATCAACCGGCTCTGCTGAAGATCCAGCACGTTGCGTTCGTTACTCAACGCCGTGGCCTGGACCACCACCACATCCAGATACGCAATCAAACCGGCCTTGTACTGGTTCTGGGTCAGGCGCAACGAGATACGTGCGGCGTCCAGTGCTTCCTGGCGCACGCCGGCTTCGTCTTCCAGCACCTTGAGCTGCACCAGGTAGTTTTCCACTTCACGGAAACCGTCGAGCACGGTCTGGCGGTACTTGGCCACCGTCTCATCGTAAGCCGCTTCGCTGCGATCGACTTCTGCCGAGCGCTGGCCGCCATCAAACAAGGTCATGGCCAGTTGTGGCCCGACCGACCAGAAGCGGTTGGGCACGCTGATCCAGTTGGACGAGCTGCTGCTGCTATATCCGCCGTTCAGGCTCAAGGTGAAATCCGGGTAATAGGCGGCCTTGGCCACGCCAATGTTGGCGTTGGCCGCCATCACCGAACGCTCGGCGGAGGCGATGTCCGGACGACGCTCCAGCAATTGCGAAGGCAGACCCACCGGCACTTCGGGCAAGGTCGGGATGGTGTTGGTTTCCGCCAGGCTGAACTCGGCCGGGGGCAGCCCGATCAACACGGCGATGGCGTTCTCGAACTGGGCGCGCTGCCAGATCAGGTCAACCATGTCGGCCTGGGTGCTTTTGAGTTGAGTCTGCGCCTGGGCCACCGCGTCTCGCCCGGAAACACCGGCGCGGTATTGGTTTTCGGTCATGGTCAGCGAGCGCTGATAGGCCACGACCGTCGCTTCCAGCAAGCGTTTCTGTCCGTCGATCACGCGCAATTGCAGGTAGTTCTGCACCAGTTCGGACTGCTGACTCAAACGCATCGCGGCCAGGTCGGCAAAGCTTGCCTGGGCGTTGGCGGTGTCGGCTTCAAGGCCACGGCGCAATTTGCCCCACACATCCGCTTCCCAACTGACCCCGGCCTGGGCAGTGTAAGTGTCACGAATACCGCTGGAGGAACTGGTCAGGCTCGAACTGCTGCTGCCGGTGCCCTGGCTGGAGCGGTTTTTGCCGACGGTCAAATCCACCGTGGGGAAAAACGCCCCACGCGCACTGCGCACCAACGCCTGAGCCTGACGGTATTGCGCCTCGGACTGGGCGACAGTCTGGTTGGACCGGTTCAGTAGTTCGATCAGGCCGTTGAGCTGCTGATCGCCATACAACTCCCACCAGGCACCGCGCGCCAGGGAATCACTCGGGCTCGCCTGACGCCAGCCTGCCGCTTCCTTGTATTGCACCGGCGCGGCCGCTTGCGGGCGCTGATAGTCCGGGCCGACAGCGCAAGCGCTGAGCATCGCCACGCACAGCGCCAGGCTCAGCAGGCGCGGGCCTCGTACGGCGGCCAGCGGGACGGCCAGATGGGTAAGCGAACGGTCAGTCATAGCGGAGTTTCCAGAGCAACATCAGTGCGCACCCCACGCCATTTATTGAAACGATGGCGCAGGTTGTCGAGATAGAGGTAAACCACCGGAGTGGTGTAAAGGGTCAACACCTGGCTGAAGATCAGCCCGCCAATGATGGTCAAACCCAGAGGCTGGCGCATTTCCGCACCTTCGGCACGGCTCAGCAGCAACGGCAGGGCTCCAAGGATCGCTGCCAGGGTGGTCATCAGAATGGGACGCAAACGTTGCAAGCAGGCACTGCGAATCGACTCCAGCGGTACCAGGCCTTGGTGCCGTTCGAGTTGCAGCGCAAGGTCGATCATCAGGATGGCGTTTTTCTTCACCACGCCGATCAGCAAAAACAGGCCCAGCAACGAGATCAGGCTGAACTCGCCGCCCAACACATAGATCGACAGCAAGGCGCCGACCCCGGCCGATGGCAACGTCGACAGGATGGTCAACGGATGGATGTAGCTTTCATACAGCACACCCAGCACCAGATAGACCGCCAGCAGCGCGCCGAGAATCATCCATGGCTGGCTCTTTTGCATCGCGGCGAACGCATCGGCGGTGCCGGCCATTTTCGCGATCACTTCTTCGGGCAAGCCGAGTTTGGCAATCGCCCGTTCGATGGCCGCAGTGCCCTGCTCCACGGTCACCCCTTCGGCCATGTCAAAGGACAGGCTTTCAGAGGCAAACTGGCCTTCGTGGCTGACCCGATCGTTTTCCAGGCTGGCTTCGTAATGGGCGATGGTCGACAACGGAATCCGTGCACCGTCGGCAGTGATCACTTGTACTTGCTTGAGCGTAATCGGGTCCTGGGCGTATTTCGGGTCGACTTCCATTACCACCTGATACTGGTTGAGGCTGTCGTAAATCGTCGAAATCTGCCGCTGGCTGTAGGCGTTGTTCAGCACCGAGGTGACCATGGCCATGTCCACCCCCAGTCGCTTGGCCTGATCGCGATCGACAATCAGCGTCACCTGCTGGGCACCCCGGCCTTCCCGGGCGTCAACCGCCGTCAATTCCGGCAACGCCTTGAGCGCGGTGACCACTTTCGGGTACCACTCACGCAAGGCACCCAGATCACCGCTTTGCAGGATGTAGGAATACTGCGACGAGGTCTGTTCGCGACCGCCGCCAAATTGCAGGTCCTGGTCCGCCATCAGCATCAGCTGCGCGCCGGGAACCTTGGGCATTTCCTTGCGCAAGCGTTCGATGACTTTCTGCGCGGAAATGTTGCGCTCCTTGATCGGTTTCAGGCGAACCAGCATGAAGGCATTGTTGGTGCCGTTGGTACCACCGATGAACCCCGCAACGCTCTCCACCGCGTCGTCCTTGAGGGCGGCACGGCGGAAGATTTCCATTTTCGGCTGCATCACGTTGAACGACAGACCGTCGTCCCCGCGCACGAAACCAATCAGCTGACCGGTATCTTGCTGAGGTAAAAACGTTTTAGGAACAACCACATACAGCGCAATGTTCACGCCAATCGTCACGAGGAGGCTGAGCAAGGTCAGACGACGGTGACGCAATACCCAGTCGAGGCTGGTCGCGTATTTGCCCACCATCCAGTCGTTGGCGCGCCGACTCCAGCGCTGCAAACGGTTTTCCTGACCCGGCGTGTGCGGCTTCAGCCAACGGGCGCAGAGCATCGGCGTCAGGGTCAGCGAGACCACCAGCGAGACCACGATGGATGCGGCCAGGGTGATGGAAAACTCGCGGAACAGGCTTTCGATGATCCCGCCCATGAACAGGATCGACAGGAACACCGCCACCAGCGAGACGTTCATCGACAGCAAGGTAAAGCCGACTTCCTGCGCACCGAGGTACGCGGCTTTCATCGGCGGCACGCCTTCGTCGATGTGCCGGGAGATGTTCTCCAGCACCACGATGGCGTCGTCGACCACCAACCCGGTGGCCAGGATCAGCGCCATCAGCGACAGGTTGTTCAGCGAGAACCCGTAGAGGTACATCACCGCAAAGGTGCCCACCAGCGACACCGGCACCGCCAGCGTCGGAATCAGCGAGGCGCGGAAGTTACCGAGGAACAGGAACACCACCAGAATCACCAGCGTCACCGCGATCAGCAGGGTCATTTCCGCTTCATGCAGGGTCGCCTTGATCACCGGCGAACGGTCCATCGCCAGGTTCAGCTTGACGCTGGCCGGCAACACCGCCTGCAACGCCGGCAACTGTGCCTTGATTTCATTGACCGTCTCGATGATGTTGGCGCCGGCCGCCCGGTTGATCACCAGCAACACCGCCGAGTCGTCGTTGAAGAAACCGCTGTTGTAGCGGTCTTCGACACCGTCGCTGACCTTGGCCACATCCTTGAGGCGCAGGGCTGCACCACCGTTGTAGTGGATGATCAGCGACTCGTAATCCTTGGCCTTTTCCAGTTGATCGTTGGCCTGGACCTGCCACAACCGTTCGCCGTCTTCGACCGAGCCCTTGGGCCGGCGCACGTTGGCATTGGCGATGGTGTTGCGCACGTCGTCCAGGGCCACGCCGTACTGATTGAGGGCTTGCGGCTCAAGCTCGATACGCACCGCCGGCAACGAACTGCCGCCGATCTGCACTTCGCCCACGCCCTGCACTTGCGACAGGCTCTGGGACAGGATCGTCGAGGCCAGATCGTAGAGCTGGCCTTTTTCCAGCACGTCCGAGGTCAGCGACAACACCATGATCGGCGCCTGGGACGGGTTGACCTTTTTGTAGGTCGGCATGCTGCGCATCCCGCTCGGCAGCAGGTTGCGCGAGGCGTTGATCGCGGCTTGCACTTCCCGGGCGGCGCCGTTGATATCGCGGTCGAGGTCAAATTGCAGGATCACCCGGGTCGAGCCCTGGCTGGAGCGGCTGCTCATGGTGTTGACCCCGGCGATGGTGCCGAAGGATCGCTCCAGCGGCGTGGCCACGGTCGAGGCCATGACTTCCGGGCTCGCACCGGGCAGGCTGGCCTGCACCACGATCACCGGGAAATCCATCTGCGGCAGCGGCGACACCGGCAACAGGCCGAAGCTCACGCCGCCCAGCAGCATGATTGCCAGGCTCAGCAACATTGTTGCGACCGGGCGTTTGATGAAAGGTCCGGAGAGGTTCATGACTGTTCTACCGCATCCACGGCTTCAGACTTGTGGCCCCAACGCCGACCGAGACGGTCGAAGTACAGGTAGATGACGGGCGTTGTGAAAAGCGTCAGCACCTGACTCAGGAGCAAGCCACCGACCATCACCAGCCCCAGCGGTTGACGCAATTCCGCGCCGGAACCGGTGGCCAGCATCAGCGGCACGGCGCCAAACAACGCGGCCAGGGTGGTCATCAGGATCGGCCGGAAGCGCAGCAGGGCCGCCTGATAGATCGCCGTCTCCGGGTCCACGCCCTGATTGCGCTCAGCGTCGAGGGCGAAGTCGATCATCATGATCGCGTTCTTTTTCACGATACCGATCAGCAAAATGATGCCGATGATCGCGATCATGCCCAGGTCATTGCCGCTCAGGATCAACGCCAGCAATGCGCCGACCGCCGCCGAGGGCAAGGTCGAGAGAATGGTGATCGGGTGGATGTAGCTCTCGTACAGCACGCCGAGCACGATATACATGGTCACCACCGCCGCCAGAATCAGCAGCAAGGTGCTCGACAGCGATGCCTGGAACGCCTCCGCCGCGCCCTGGAACTGGGTCTGCACACCCAATGGCATGCCAATGTCTTTCTGCACTTGGTCGATGATCTCGACCGCATGCCCCAGCGCCACACCCGGTGCCAGGTTGAACGACATCATCACCGCCGG
>Ga0247818_10001318_pt1 | contig 15664 bp, 9 predicted proteins | sample 13C_Glucose_Day1_FD_192424 | JGI IMG/M metagenome (GOLD analysis project Ga0247818, IMG submission 192424) | Soil microbial communities from agricultural site in Penn Yan, New York, United States - 13C_Glucose_Day1 | ecosystem: Environmental > Terrestrial > Soil > Agricultural land | place: USA...
CTCATGCTGGATCTTGATGCTGTGCAACCCAGGGATGTGCTTCCACACCGAAATATCTGGGCGCTGCCTGATGGTTCCGCTGGCACGGGCAATGAGGAAGACACAGCTGGAGTGGAAGTACAGTTTCTTCCTGGGTTGGGCCCGGTACTCCAGGAAGCCTTGTGGATTGATCAGCGACTCCACCCAGAGATTGAGCTGGTTGTGCCCCAGGGCCCGGGTATAGGCCGACAGGTCGATCCCCCCTGGCATCCGGGCGGCAGTCTCGAGCAAAACCGGCTCGTCGTTGACGATCATCAGTTCGCTGTGCCCGACCCCTTGCTGGATACCCAAGGCATCCAGCACCGAGAAGACATACTCGGACAACCGGCGGTACACGTCCTGATTGTCGACCGGGCACATCAGTTGGTTGTAGTCATGCACGGGCGCGGCACCGATGCGGGTGCGGTACACGCGAATAATCTCACTGACGAAATGCTGGCCGTCCACGCTGACCGTGTTGACGCAGTATTCGATATCGACGTCCCTACCCTTGTCCGACTTCAGTTCGGAGAAAAAATCGGAGTTGTCCAGATACTGCTGCACCAAAACCTGTTCGTTTTGCGCCAGGAAAATGTTGCGACTGGACTTGATGGTCGCGAAGGCGTGAGCCACCTCGGCAGAATCGGTACAGATGTGGATGTTGTCGGAACCCGCACTGTTGATGGGTTTCAATACAACCGGGAAGAGATCCTGCTGTTCGATCCATGCCTGGATCTCGGCCAACTCCGCCGAACGGAAATGCTTGATGGAACGCACCCCCGCCCCCTTGAGGGCTTCGTGCATTTCATACTTGTTTCTCCAGCGAATCGCGTGCGCGGGATCGTTGTGCCGCGCGACATTGAAATGCGCCGCCAGATGAGCCGCCAGCTCGACGCCGAACTCGCACCCTGCGAGGACGAACTGCACCTTGTACTGGCTCAGCGCTTCATCGAGCGTGGCGTCGGTCTGGTAATGCAGATCGGCGATGAAGTCCGTTGCCCGGAACCACGACTCGTAGAACGCGTTGACGTTGTCGGTCGAACGCACATGAATGCACTCGTAGCCGCGTGAAATGAATGCCGGGGCGATCAGGCTGCCGATGGAATAGGCATCCACCACCAGCACCACGTTCTTCTTGTAGATCATTTCACGGCCTCCTTGGCATGGGCGAGTTCACCTACCTGTGCTTTGATCAGCTCTGCAGCCTTGATGATCTGGGCACGGTCGATATTGATGTGGGGAACCAGGCGGATTTCCTTGTCGTTGTAGGGGAGTGCCCCCACGCCACGCTCCTTGAGCAGCTCGGCAAACCGCATCGGCGTGACCCCAAGGCGGGAAATGTCGAGGGTGACCATGTTGGTCCCTTTGTAACCCGAGCGCGCTTCTTCAACTTCGGCGAACTGGGCATGCAACAGCGCCGCGTGCTCGTGGTCCTCGGCCAGGCGCTCGATGTTGTTGCGCATGGCATAAAGGCCTGCCGCAGCCATCATTCCACTCTGGTGTTGGTCGCCGCCGAACCACTTGCGGTACTTCTTGGCTTGTTGGATAAGCTCACGCGACCCCATCATGATCGATCCGACTGGAGCACCGAGGCCTTTGGAAAGGCACATGGACAGCAGGTCGGCATTGTCGGTGTACGACGTCACATCGATACCGGTAGCAATTGACGCATGCAGGATGCGCGCGCCATCCAGGTAGCGGTACGCGCCGATACGCTGGGCATAGGCAAACACCTGGTTCATCTGCTCGAGCGGAAAGATGCCGCCGCCTTTGCAACCCAGGGTGTTTTCCACCACCACGACACGAGGCGTCGCATAGTTCTGGCTCCAACGGCATTTGGAGGCATGGAGTCGCTCCAGGTCCGCTACATCGAACAAGCCATCGTCATGCTGGGTCAGGGAAAAGTTCACCCCGGAGAAGGCCGAAGTCGAAGCGGATTCATAGAAGTTGATGTGATAGGACGCATCCAGGAAGATCTCGTCGCCCGGCCGCGTCATGGCCTTGATCGCCAATTGATTGCTCAACGTGCCACCGGTGGTAAACAGCGCGGCTTCCTTCTGGAAGTAGTCCGCACAATACCTTTCCAGCGCGCTGACACTGGGGTCTTCACCAAAGCAATCATCACCGACCTCGGCCTCGTAGATTGCCTTGCGCATACCCTCTGTGGGCTTTGTTACAGTATCGCTTCTGAGGTCAATGAACATGTCTACTCCCTGATATTGTCATGTGAAAGGCATGCCTTTTAGTTCACACGGAGCACCGCGTGAAACTTTCACGTTTATTGTCAAAACATTGCCGCTCAAGCGCGAAGCAACGAAGGGAAACCATCGTTAGCTGAAACGTAGGCAGGTCAACGGATATATAAACCGCTGGGCGGTTTAGTAATCGGCGCCAAATACAACGCGGGAAGGGTCGCTAAAATCGGCCAGCGCCCCCAGGATCTCGATTGGCGACTCCGCCAGGCGGTGCAAGAAGTGCAGGTACCAACTACCGCCGTACACCGCATAGATACGGCAAGGCACTCCGGTCTCCCTGGCCCGGCGTAGCACTGCCGGTTGCACACCATGCAGCATCTCCAGTTCCAGGTTCGCGGCATGCCGTGGCTCAGCCAGAATCCGCGGAATCAGCGCCGGATCCTGAGTGGCGCAACTGACGGGCACACCCGCGTCCAGCACCCTGCGCAGCAGGTGCAGGTAGCGTTCATCCAGCGCGTCGCCACGTGGCAGTGCCACTTCCAATGGTTCGTTGTAAACGCCCTTGACCAACCTGATCTTGCGTCCGTAACCAAGGACCTTCGGCAGGTCGTCGAGGGTGCGGTGCAAGTAGGCCTGCAGGGTCACGCCAACGTTTGCGTGGGCAGGCGCCAATTCGCCATACACCTCAAGGATGCTGTCCACCGCCGAGGCGTGCTCCATGCTGATCATGACTGGCAGATCATGCTCCGCCGCAGCGGCAATGATGATGGAGGCATTCTTGTAGGCCAACTCCTGGGATACCGCCAGGCCAACGGCACTGAGGTCGAAGCTCAGTTGGGGCTTGAGCCCCGCTTCGGCGAATGGCTGGATCGATACAAGGTACTCATCGACGAAACGCTGCACCACCGCCGGGTCGGCGTTCTCCTCGCCCACGTACTCGACGCTCAGCGCATAGCCCTTGCCGTTGAGCAGTTGCAATTTGGGCAGCAGGGCTTCCCGGTTCGCCGCAAGAAAATAGCGTTGCGCGGCAGGCTCGAACAACTTGAAGAACAAGGCGTCCTCACTGAACGCCTCCCTGCACGCTTTGTTCATGGCCAGTTTCTTCAGGGCGGCGGCAGCCAGGGTAGACGTTTCCTGGGAAACCATCAGTCTCTCTCCTTGAGCAGGGCAACGGCGTACGTCTCTTGTACGGCCACTCGACAATAGGCAACAACGGCTGAATCGATCAGCTGCAAAATCCTAAGCAGGCACTGTTTACATTGTCCAGCATCGACGCCGGGTGCAGTCGCCAGGTAGACCGTACAAACAGATGTTTACCGTTTTGCTACGGCGCACTGACCGACTATCAAATAACGACGTCACCCTGTGGCCAACTGAATGTGCATAAGCGCGAGCGTTCTGGAAAAGGCCATCACATCGCCATCTGCTAAAAATAAATAAAAAACTCAACAGATCAGTTAGTTGAACAAAAACTTGCGTGCGGTAGCAGCGCTACTACTTCGTTCGGCAGGGGGCACCACAACGATAAATTTATCGAATGGAGGGTCGTTTTATAAGTGGTATTGATAACACCCAGTTGATGAGGGTGATGGATAACCATTCAAATGAGGGGTAGTTAACTGCTGGGTTTTGTCCAGAACGCCTTGTATTTTATCGCGAGTGGCGATAAGACATCAAAGCAAAAAAGACCACTTAGAAAAACTGAATCCAGTGTTATCAGGTTAATCGAGCTGTTTGGTCCAATTGTAAAGGCCATGACGCAGCGCTTTTTGCTTCAGGTCACAAGGATTTTATTCAATAAAAAGCCCCTGCACATTAACGTCGCAGGGGCTGAGCAGCGTTGAACAGAGCATTTAACCTGTCGCACAAGGGTTCAGCGTTTCGCGCTCTGCAGTCTCTCCCAGGGTAGACGGGGCGTCAGAACGCCCAATCCAGGGTCAGGCCGACCCCGTGGCTCTTGTCGCGACTACCCAGCAGTCCGTTGTAGTCCAGGTTGACCCGGGCCTGGCGACTCAGGGCAATCCCTACCCGTGCACCGACCACTGCCGCATCACGATCCAGTGACAGCGCCTGAACCTTGTAAGTATCGCCCTGGCCCGCGAACGCCAGGTGCTGGTCGGCCCCGGTAGAACTCAGGTTGTGCTGCCAGCCCAGAGTGGCGGCAAGCTCAACCGCCTGGCCGCTGGACAACTGCAATTGCTTGCCGGCCCGCATGCCCAAGGTCGAGAGCCAGGCATCGCGGTTATCCTGCCCCCCCTTGAGCGCGGCAGCGCCGCCATGCTCCCTGAAGCTGTCGCTGGCGATATGCACGTAGGCCAGATTGGCGAACGGCTCCAGCGCCACGCTCGGCAGTTCGACCTTCCAGGCCGCCTCGCCGAACACCTGGGTGCTCTGGGCATCACGCTTACTCTTCTGACGATCGCTGACCTCGTTGTACTGCAATTCGCGCTTGGTCTCGATACGGTGCCAGCTGTGGCTGGCGCCCATGCTCAGGCGCAGCTGCTCCAGTTCCTTGCCGGCATAGGCGCCCAAGTGGTAGCTGTCGACGCTGGCCGAGGAATGACGGCCATCGCCCATGCTCAGCGAGCTGTCGCTGTAGCCGGTGAAGACGCCGATACGGGTGTCCTCACTCATCTGCCCGTCGATCCCCAGCAGCATGCCGCCAATCGAACTGCTATAGCGCGCATGTCCGGAATCACCGTCGGCCTTGCCCCAGGCGCCGAGGGCCTTGACCCACAGGCCGTTGTCCTGGCCTTCCACACCCTGTAGCCGGGTACGCTCGCCCATGGCGTCGCGCAACTGGCGACTGTCGTTGAGCAGCAAGTTACCCACCGCCGGGTGGATTTCGCCGGACAGCTGATCGAATGCCTGCTGGGCACTGCCGGCATCACCCGACAACAGCAGGCTCTCGTAGACCGGGTTGCCCGCGCCGAGCCGATCGGCCGCCGCGGCCACCGAACGCTGGTTGGCGGTCAGGCCGACACTGGCGAACGACGTGGCATTACGCTCTACCGCCAGCCGCACCCCAGTGCCGGTATACGCCAAGCCCCCACCGAGGAACAACGCGTTGGACTGCACCTGGGCGAAACTGCCTTGCACGCCGCCTGCGGCATCGAGGATGTCGAACTGCCGCCCCACCAGGCTGGTGGCCTGCTGGGACTGCAGCGAAACGCCTGGGTTCTGCAGGTCCAGGGCCAGGTTCGCGCCACCCACAGCTATCTGGCCATCGCTGACCAGGCGGTCGCTGCCGGTGCTGTCCACCTCCACCGCATAGGTCGAGCCCGGCTGGAAGGTTACGTCGGAAGCCACGCGCAAGGTACCGATGGAGTTACCGGGCGCCACCACGCCGCCGCGGTTGACCACCAGCGCACCGATCCTGCCATTGCCGCCCAGCACGCCGCCGTCGTTGACCGTCACGGTCGACTGCAGCGAACCATTGACCGCAAGCCGTCCCTGGTTGACCAGCGTCGGCCCGGCGTAGGTGTTGTTACCGCTGAGCACCAGGGTGCCGATGCCCTGCTTGGTCAGGCCGCCATGCCCGGAGATGTCGTTGCTCCACAGGTCCAGCACGCAACTCAGGTCGGTGCAGCGCCTTTCAGTAGGCCTGCCGGCATCCACCAGGGCGCCGACACCCGGCAGGTCAGCGACGAACTGGGTTGGGCCGTAGCCGCCAGCGATACGCAACTCCTCGGGAATGTCCTGCTCGGTAACCAGCATGCCGGGGCCGCGGATCCCCTTGTCCAGGTTGATCATGCCCCAGCCGTACAGGGCATCGATACCGGGCGCGCCCATGTCGGTTGCGGTGGTGCGCAGCACGCTGGCGATCTGCGCGCCGCTCATGTAGGGGAAACGCTCCATCAGTACCGCCGCTGCGCCAGCGGCATGAGGCGCGGCCATGGAGGTACCGTTCTTGTTGGCGTAACCCTGGGTCAGGTCGTCCAGGCTGGTACCGCCAATCACCGCGCTGTAGATCCGGGTGCCGGGGGCCGATACGCAGAAGCTTGCGGTATAGCCGCAGCGCGAAGAGAACGTGCTGATCACGTATGGGTTGGCGCTGCTGGTGTCGGGGTTCTGCTGCAACGCCGCCACGGTCATCCAGTTGGGGGCGATCTCCGGTACGAAATAGCCCAGCCCGGCAATCGCATCGGGGTTGTTCAGGTTGTAGTCGTTGCCGGCGGCAAAGATCGTCAGGACCCCGCTACGGGCGGCGGCGATGGCGCCATCATAGGCGCCGCCAGGCAAGGTGCCCAGAAGCGGCTGGATCTGCGCGAACTGCGCCCGGGCATCATCCACCGTGAAATGCGGGAAGTCCGGATTACGCCCGCCCTTGGCGAAGCGATCGGTGATGCCGATGCCCCAGCTGTTGTTGATGATCCGCGCGCCGCTGGCCACCAGGCTGTCCCAGCCGGCCTTGTACACCGCGCCATCGTTGCCCAGGACAATGCCATCCTCGGGGCCGGGGTCGCCGTTGTCGGCGCTGATGATCTGCGCATTGAAGGCCACGCCATGCATCTCCACGCCATCACGGTTGCCGGCGGCGATCCCGCCGACGTGGGTGCCATGGGAGCCGAGCTTGCCATCCGAACCTACCGACGGGCTGCCGTCGTAGCGGAAGGCATCACCGGCCTTTACCGGGATGTAGGGGTCGGTGTACTGGCGGATGCCGCTGGTGACCAGGGTCACGATCTTGTCCTTGCCGGCGAACTCGGGGTGCGGGGCATACACCGGCTGGTCGAAGATTCCCAGCTTCACCCCCTTGCCGCTGTAGCCGGCGGCATAGGCGCTGTCGGCATGGATCGCCCCCAGCCCCCAGTCGGCCTTGAATTCGCTGCTGCGCCAGCTGCTGGCGTCGCCCAGCCGGCCACTCTCCACATAGGGCGCGGCCTGGGCCGTGCCCATCAATGCCGCCCAGCCCACCAATACCCGCCCCAGTGGTGCCAGGGCCCAGCCCTGCCCAAGTGCGCTGTCATCCTGTCTGACTCGCTTCACTACGACCTTCCTTAGTTGTATGGATTGAATACCGCGTTGGTCGAACTCCGTATTGCAACAACTGGCGCTACGACGCCTCAGAAACGCCACTGCAGGTTGAGCCCCGCGCCATGCTGTTGTTCACGACTGGCCAGGCGCCCCTGGTAGTCCAGGCTCAGGTCCAGGTCGCGGGTCAGCCCCACCCGTGCCTGGAGCCCGACCAGCGCGGCATCGCGCAAGGCCGGCGACGTCTCCACCCGGAACGGCAGGTCACTGTCGGCAAAGGCCAGGTGCTCGCGGTCCTGGGTTCCACTCAGCCGGTGCTGCCAGCCCAGGCTCGCCGCCAGCTGCAGGTCCTGCTGCGGGCCCACTTGCCATTGCTGGCGCCCACGCAGGCCCAAGGTGCTTAACCAGGCATCACGCTGCTCGTCGCCCGCCTGCAACGCTGCGGCATCGCCTTTCTCATGGAAGCCATCACGGTCCAGGTGCTGGTAGGTCAGGTTGGCGAACGGCTCCAGCTGCACCGCCGGCATCGCCAGGCGATAGGCCGCCTCGGCAAACAGCTGCTGGCTGCGGGCATCGATCCGCGCGCGCTGGCGGCCGGACACCTCGGCATAGGCCAGGTCGCGACGAACTTCGGCGCGGTGCCAGCTGTAGCTACCGCCCAGGCTCAAGCGCAACTGGTCGACGTCGTGGCGGACATAGGCGCCCAAGTGGTAGCTGTCGACCGTGGCCCGGGAGTGGCTGCCGCCCATGCCCAGGGAGCTGTCGCTGTAGCCAACGGCCAGGCCGGCGCGGGTCTGCTCGTCGAAGTCCCGGTCCAAGCCCAGCAGCATGCCGCCCAGGGAGCTGGTATAGGACTCGCTGCCCTGCACGCCCTCGATGCGCCCCCAACTGCCCAGGCCTTTGAGCCAGAGCTGGGTCGAGCCTGTCTCGGGCGCCGTCGTCCCAGGCGCATTGGCAGGCAGTGCGGCGCCTTGCACACGCTCGCCCAAGGCGTCACGCAATACCGAGCCCTGGCTGAGCAGCATCGAGTCCAGCGCCGGATAGATCTCTCCGGCGAGCTGGCGCAGGCCGTCCCGGGCCTGGTCCGCCGAGGTCGAGAGCAGCAGGCTTTCATACACCGGATGGCCCGGCCCCAGGCGCTCCACGGCGCCGCCGCTGGCGAGCTGGTTGGGCGTGGCAGCGACGCTGTCGAACGTCGCGGCGCTGCGCGTCACGTCCAACTGCACGCCGTTGGCGGAATAGTCGAGCACGGTCCCAAGGAACAGGTAGCCGGGCTGGACCTGGGCAAAGCGCCCATCGACGCCGCCTGCTGCCTGCAGGATGTCGAACTGGCGCCCTACCAGGCTGGTGACCGGGCCACCGGCCAGCAGGTTCGGCCGAGCCTGGGGCACCAGGCTGAGGTTGGCGCCACCGACGCTGGCCTGACCATCCACCACGAGTCGATCACTGGCCGTGGGCGACAGCTCCACCTGATAGGTCGAACCCGGCTGCAAGTCCAGGTTGCCGGCGACATTCAAGGTACCTATGGAGTTACCCGGGGCCACCACGCCCCCAGCGTTGGCGATCAGGGCAGCGACCCGGCCATTGCCGCCCACTGTACCGCCAGCATTGACCGTCACCGCTGATTGCAGGCTGCCGTTAACCGCCAGCAACCCGCCATCGACGCGGGTCGGGCCGCGGTAGCTGCTGTCACCCGTGAGCACCAACCAGCCGGCCCCGGACTTGACCAGGCTGCCTTGGTAAACCCGCTGCGCAGCCGCTGCGTCACGGGCCATGCCCAGGGCATAGTCACTGCGGTCCTGCTGGCTGGCGCCCGCTGCCAGGCCATGCTCCCAGCCGCGATCCTTGAGGGTCTGCTGCCAGGCCTGACGTTCCGCGATGTCCTCGGCCTGCCGCTGCACCAGCGCCTGGTCGGAGATGCCGTTGCTCCAGCTATCGCCCTGCCCACGCTCCAGGTTGACGTTGAACTCCCCCAACAACTGCCCAGGGCCGTGCAAGGCCCGGCCCAGGTCCGGGACGCCCCAGCCCACCCGCTCGCTGGGCGCCTGGGTAGGCGAGCCATCGAGCTGGCGCGAAGTGGTCAGCAGCACTTGCAGGGCCTGCTGGTTGTTCAGATAGGGATAACGCTCCATGACCACAGCCAAAGCCCCGGTAGCATGGGGCGCGGCCATCGAAGTACCGTTGTAGGTGGCATAGCCGCCACCGGGCACGGTACTGCTGATTGCCGCCCCCGGAGTCGCCAGGCACCAGTACTTGGCGATGCCGCACTGGTTGTATTTCTGCTGGTTGTTCTTGTCCAGGCCCGATACCGCCAGCCAGTGGCCTTCCAGTTCCGGCTGGAAGTACGGCAGCGCCGAGCGCACGCTGGCATTGGCATAGCCGCTGTTGCCGGCGCTGAACACATTGATCACACCCCGACGCGCCACATCGCCAGCGGCATCGAGCCAGGTGGCCTGCTGGAAATGCTGGGCGTAGGCCGCGCGCAGGTCGCCGAGGGTCTGGTAGCTGACATCCTTGGGCTGGCTGCCCCAGCTGTTGTTGATCGCCCGCGCCCCGGCATCCACCAAGGCGTCGTAGACCGCCTTGAAATACCGCGGATCGGGATCGGTGCCGAACAGGAACTTGTCATTCTTGTTGGTGTTGCCCACGTATACCTGGGCATTGAAGGCCACGCCATGCATGCCCACGCCATCACGGGCCGCGCCCATGGTGCCGGTGACATGGGTACCATGGCTGTCGTTGGCGCCATTGAGCACCCCGGACACACTGAACGGGGTACCGTCCAGGTACTGGCCGGTGGCGGTGACCGCGTGGAAACGCCCGGGGCTGGCTTCGGGATGGGCGGGATCGAATCCAGAGTCCAGGGCGCCGATGCTGACCCCGGCACCGGTGAACCCGGCGGCATAGGCCTGGCTCGCCTGCATGCGCTCCAGGCCCCAGTCCTGCAGGTATTCGACCGACCGCCAACTGGCGGGGTCGCCCAGGCGGCCAGTGTCCTGATAGGCCGCCGCAGCCGACAGCGGCAGGCCGCTGGCAAATGCCAGGCACAGCGTGCCCGTCAGCGTCTTGAGCTGATCACATCTCACATCCATGTCGATGACTTCTCTTGTTCTTGTTGTCGGATCGCCCATCCTGGGTCGACCAGTGTGTCGCTGCATCGCTAGGCCGCAAGGCACGGCTTCATCGAGCAGCAGAAGGATATGACGTTTCTCGATTACGCGATGCACCAGCACTGCATATCGAATATGCGTTTTTACCTGCTCGAACAGGTTGCCGGGGAGACTTTGAGAGGAAGGAAGATACTTTGAGAGGAAGGAAGACAGCATAAAGGGAGGGCGCCTGTGTGGCGCCCTCCCTTTGCAACAGCAGTAGCGTTACTCCACCGTCACCGACTTGGCCAGGTTGCGCGGCTGGTCTACGTCGGTGCCCTTGAGCACGGCGACGTAGTACGACAACAGTTGCAGCGGGATGGTGTAGAGGATCGGCGCCAGCGCATCGTTGATGTGCGGCACGTTGATCACGTGGGTGCCTTCGCCATTGCTCATGCCAGCATTCTCGTCGGCGAACACCACCAGCTCGCCACCACGGGCGCGGACTTCCTGCAGGTTCGACTTGAGCTTTTCCAGCAGCTCGTTGTTAGGAGCCACGGTCACCACGGGCATATCGTTGTCCACCAACGCCAGAGGACCATGCTTGAGCTCACCAGCCGGATAGGCTTCGGCGTGGATATAGGAGATTTCCTTGAGCTTGAGCGCACCTTCCATGGCCACCGGGTACTGGGCACCGCGGCCAAGGAACAGGGTGTGGTGCTTGTCGGCGAACAGCTCGGCGATCTTCTCGACCACGCCATCCATCGCCAGCGCTTCGCTCAGGCGCGCCGGCAGGCGGCGCAGCTCGTCCACCAACTCGGCTTCGACACCGGCCTCGAGGGTACCGCGCACCTGGCCGAGGGCCAGGGTCAGCAGCATCAGCGAGACCAGCTGGGTGGTGAAGGCCTTGGTCGAGGCAACGCCGATCTCCGGCCCGGCCAGGGTCAGCAGGGTCAGGTCGGATTCACGCACCAGCGAGCTGATGCCCTTGTTGCAGATGGCCAGGCTGCCGAGGAAACCCAGCTCCTTGGCATAGCGCAAGGCAGCCAAAGTGTCGGCGGTCTCGCCGGATTGCGAGATGGAGACAAACAGCGTGTCCGGCTGCACCACCACCTTGCGATAGCGGAACTCACTGGCAACTTCCACCTGGCAAGGGATGCCGGCCAGGCTTTCGAGCCAGTAACGGGCGACCATGCCGGCGTGGTAGCTGGTACCGCAGGCGACGATCTGCACATTGCGCACTTTGCCGAACAGCTCGGCGGCCTGTGGACCGAAGGCCTGCACCATCACGTGGTCATTGCCCAGGCGACCTTCCAGCGTGCGCTGCACCACGCCGGGTTGCTCGTGAATCTCCTTGAGCATGAAATGGCGATAGTTGCCCTTCTCGGCGGCTTCCGCGCCTTCGTGGTACTGCACCGTCTCACGCTGGACCGGCTGACCGGCCAGATCCCAGATCTGCACCTGATTGCGGCGAATCTCGGCGATATCGCCCTCTTCCAGGTACATGAAACGGTCGGTGACCTGGCGCAGGGCCAGTTGATCCGAGGCCAGGAAGTTTTCACCGAGGCCCAGGCCGATCACCAGGGGGCTGCCGCTGCGGGCAGCCACCAGACGGTCTGGCTGGCTGGCGCTGATCACAGCCAGGCCATAGGCGCCATGCAGGCGCTTGACCGCTGCCTTGAGCGCCTCGGTGAGGTCGGGGATGGTCTTGAGCAGGTGGTGGATGAGGTGCACGATCACCTCGGTGTCGGTCTGCGAAACAAAGGCGTAGCCCAGGCCCTTGAGCTCTTCACGCAGTTCCTCGTGATTTTCGATGATGCCGTTGTGCACCACCGCCACTTCATGGCCAGAGAAGTGCGGGTGGGCATTGTGCTCGGTCGGCGCGCCATGTGTGGCCCAACGGGTGTGGGCGATGCCCAGCCAGCGGGTCGGCGGCAACCGCGCCTTCCAGTTCGCTGACCTTGCCGATGCGGCGGCGACGCTCGAGCGCGCCTTGCTGGGTCAGGACGGCCAGGCCGGCGCTGTCATAACCACGGTACTCCAGACGCTTGAGGCCTTCGATGAGAATGGCTGTGATATTGCGCTCAGCAACGGCACCGACGATTCCACACATAAGATGTTGCTCCTAGCTGATAGCGGCGCAGATAAGGGTGATGCCGCGGGCTTGAATCCGGTCGCGTGCCTCGGCGGGCAGGCGATCATCAGTAATCAGGGTATTCACGCTGCCCCAGGGCAGCTCGAGGTTGGGGATCTTGCGACCGACCTTGTCCGACTCGACCATGACGATGACCTCGCGGGCCACTTCGGCCATGACCCGGCTCAATCCCAGCAGTTCGTTGAAGGTGGTTGTGCCACGTTCCAGGTCGATGCCGTCGGCACCGATGAACAGCTGGTCGAAGTCGTATGAGCGTAGTACCTGCTCGGCCACCTGGCCCTGGAAGGACTCCGAGTGCGGGTCCCAGGTACCACCAGTCATCAGCAGCACAGGTTCATGCTCTTGTTCGCTGATAGCCCGGGCCACATTGAGCGAGTTGGTCATCACCACCAGGCCTGGCTGGCGCCCGAGCTGCGGGATCATCGCCGCCGTGGTACTGCCGCTGTCGATGATGATGCGCGCATGTTCACGGATGCGTTCCACCGCCGCACGAGCGATGGCCTGCTTGTAGAGGGACACCGGCTGAACCGTGTCGCCCAGCAGCTCCTGAGGCATCGTCACCGCGCCGCCATAGCGGCGCAGCAGCAGGCCGTTGGCCTCCAGGGCGTGCAGATCCTTGCGGATGGTCACTTCGGAGGTTTCGAAACGCTTGGCCAAAGCGTCGACACTGACCTCGCCCTGCTCGTTGAGCAAGGCCAGGATGTTGTGGCGACGTTGGGGAGTATTTCGTTTCGACATTTCGGTTAAGTTTCGATTCGAAAGATAAGTGTTGCAATCAAAACCTACGTCAAACGATTCGTCAAGTCGGCAGGAACCGGAAAATAAAATGGCCGACTTATTCACATAAGTCGGCCTGTGCAAAACGCGCTGTGGATAACTCAGCTCTTCTTGATTTTCTCCGGCCGCTTCCAGCCTTCGATATTGCGCTGGCGTGCACGTGCCACGCCCAACTGTCCGGCTTCAACCGTCTGGGTGATGGTCGAGCCCGCTGCGGTAGTGGCCCCGGCCTGGATTTCCACAGGGGCCACCAGCGAGTTGTTGGAGCCGATGAACACGTCCTCACCCATCACCGTGCGGAACTTGTTGGCACCGTCATAGTTGCAGGTGATGGTGCCAGCGCCGATGTTGGTGCGGGCGCCGATCTCGGCGTCGCCCAGGTAGGTCAGGTGGCCGGCCTTGGCGCCCTCGCCCAGGTGCGCATTCTTCAGCTCGACGAAGTTACCCACATGTGCCTTGGCCTCCAGCACGCTGCCTGGGCGCAAGCGGGCGAACGGGCCGGCATCGCTGCCCTCGCCCATCACCGCGCCTTCGATATGACTGTTGGCCTTGATGATCACGCCTTTGCGCAGTGTGCTGTCCTTGATCACGCAGTTCGGGCCGATCTGCACGTCATCCTCGATGACTACCTTGCCTTCGAGAATGACGTTGATATCGATAAGTACATCCCGGCCGACGGTCACCTCACCGCGCACATCGAAGCGCGCCGGATCGCGCAGGGTGACGCCCTGGGCCATCAGGCGACGGCCTTCGCGCAGCTGGTAGTGACGCTCGAGTTCCGAAAGCTGGCGGCGGTCGTTGGCGCCTTGCACTTCCATCGGGTCGTGGGGCTGCTCGGTGGCGACCACCAAGCCATCGTCCACGGCCATGGCAATCACGTCGGTGAGGTAGTACTCGCCCTGGGCATTGTTGTTGGACAGGCGTCCCATCCAGTCGGCCAAGCGCGCGGCCGGCATGGCGAGGATACCGGTGTTGCCTTCCTTGATCGCCTTCTGCGCTTGGCTGGCGTCCTTGTGCTCGACGATCGCCGCCACCTTGCCCGCGGCGTCACGCACAATGCGGCCATAGCCGGTCGGGTCCTGCAGGGTCACCGTGAGCAGCCCGAGCTGTTGCTCGCTGACTTTGGCCAGCAGGCGCTGCAAGGTTTCCACCTCGATCAGCGGCACATCGCCGTAGAGCACCAGCACGGTGTCGGCAGTGATCGCCGGCAGCGCCTGGGCCACCGCATGGCCGGTGCCCAATTGCTTGTCCTGCAGGACGAAATTCAGATCGTCCGCTGCAAGGCGTTCGCGCACCAACTCCGCGCCATGGCCGATAACCACGTGTATACCCTTGGGCTGCAACTGGCGTGCGCTGTGGATAACGTGGCCGAGCATGGAGTTGCCAGCGACCGGGTGCAGTACCTTGGGCAGCGCGGAGCGCATGCGGGTGCCTTGGCCTGCGGCGAGAATGACGATATCGAGGGACATTGACTGGCTACCAATCCTGGGCGGTCAGGGACGTGACCAAAGGGGGAAATTCAGAAAAGAAAAAGGGTAGCCGAGGCTACCCTTTAACTCAATCGCATTGGAAGTGACCGGCCAAGGCCAGGTTACTTGCCCTTGCGCAATTGCTGGACAGTACGCAGCTGAGCTGCAGCTTCGGCCAGACGTGCGGCAGCAGCACCGTAGTCGAAGTCCGAGCTTTTCGCGTTCAGCGCGTTCTCAGCAGCCCTGAGGGCTTCCTGAGCCTGAGCTTCGTCCAGGTCGGCAGCGCGCTGCACGGTGTCGGCAAGAACCTTGACCATGTTCGGCTGCACTTCGAGGAAGCCACCGGAGATGTAGAACACCTCACGATCGCCACCTTGCTTGGTCAGCGTGATCGGACCAGGCTTGAGATTGGTGATCAGCGGCGCGTGGCCTGGAGCGATACCCAGATCGCCCAGGTTGCCGTGCGCTACTACCATCTCGACCAGGCCGGAGAAGATCTCTCCTTCCGCGCTGACGATATCGCAATGGACTGTCATAGCCATCTGCTTGCCTCAACCTGATTAGCGCCCCTTGCGGGGCGCCGGGATTACAGTTTCTTGGCTTTCTCGATCGCTTCGTCGATGCTGCCGACCATGTAGAACGCTTGTTCTGGCAGGTGGTCGTAGTCACCTTTGAGGATGCCGCTGAAGCCAGCGATGGTGTCCTTGAGCGAAACGTACTTGCCTGGCGAGCCGGTGAAGACTTCGGCCACGAAGAACGGCTGCGACAGGAAGCGCTGGATCTTACGAGCGCGGGCAACCAGTTGCTTGTCGGCTTCGGACAGCTCGTCCATACCCAGGATCGCGATGATGTCCTTCAGCTCTTTGTAACGCTGCAGAACATACTGAACGCCACGAGCGGTCTCGTAGTGCTCGGTGCCGATCACGTTCGGGTCCAGCTGGCGCGAAGTCGAGTCCAGTGGGTCGACCGCTGGGTAGATACCCAGGG
>Ga0247818_10001322_pt1 | contig 15654 bp, 7 predicted proteins | sample 13C_Glucose_Day1_FD_192424 | JGI IMG/M metagenome (GOLD analysis project Ga0247818, IMG submission 192424) | Soil microbial communities from agricultural site in Penn Yan, New York, United States - 13C_Glucose_Day1 | ecosystem: Environmental > Terrestrial > Soil > Agricultural land | place: USA...
ATAGAACGTGAACGAATACGTCTTTATTGATAATTATAGAGCGACTATAGACCGATTATAGGAGCCCCTTAGATCAAGACCCCAACCCTGTCAGGATGGCTGCTGTGCAGTTTCAAGAGCTTTGAAGCCCTGGATGATGGTGCCTGTCGAGAGTGCCAAGCGTAGAGGGCTTGTGTTCGTCTCTACAAAGCCCAGGTCGCGATAGTAGCTTGCGGCCTTTTCGTCCTTTGCATCAACGAGAATGAAAGCCACACCAGTATTCTTGGAGATCGCGTACACACGTTGGAAAAAATCGCGCATTAGTCGCCTGCCGACTCCTTTGCCCTGCTGACCTTTATCAACAGCCAGGCGGCTGAGTAGCACCGCCGGCATTGGATAGCGAGGCATTTTTTTCATCTGCTCCTCACTAAGGTCGGACTCCACGACGGAGGCGTTGGCCAGCGTGTAGTAGCCTAATAGCTGGCCATCCTCAACAAGCATGAACGTCCTGGAGACGTTGCGCTTTTCGTCCTGGGTGGCCTGTTGGGCGATATAGGCGTTAAGGGCAGGGTGAAGACCGCAATCAAAGGCTTTGCGGTCTATCGATCTGTCGTACGGGATAGTGCTGAATTCCATTTCCTAAAGCCTTAGCGCAGAGCGAGCAAGGCCTGGAGATTGGCGTTTGGCTGAGGGGGATTGTCGAGCATCTCATGTGCGACAGCAGAACTCATAACGGTGAGGCCTTCCAGATCCACCAAGTCAACGACCACGGCTTCTTGGGTGTGCTCAATGCCGTCCATCAGGGCTTGCATCTGCTGTTTCAGCTCCTGGACTTCCTTCTGCATCGCAGCCAAGGACAGCTTTTCAGCACGATTGGTCACCTGCTTGACCTTTACCGGGGTTCGCAAAAAGCGTCGGAAAAGCTTGATTCGCGGAACCTGAATCCTGAGAACTTTAAGCTGCGAGGAGTCACCAGTAATTTCGAGCGTCACAAAGCTACCACTGCCAGCTTCCTTGAGCACAGGATGGCCTTTTGTGGTTGGTTGGGACTTCGCTTTATCGGTCATGTGAACACCTCATTTGTGCGAAGAATATCACATAAAGCTTGACATCGCTTTTCCAGAGGAGTGCAGCGGGGCAGGGATCACGGGCTATTCAAGTTTGCGGAATTCACCTCAGCAGTTCCAGAATCTCCTGCACCAGATCCGGTTAGCCATACCAAGGGTCGATTTGGGGTTTGTGTTTATATCGAACTGCCCAGACAGCACGCGGGTTTGCGGGCAGTCTAAGTGCACTTTCTGTTCCATTGCTCCCCAAAGCCCTATTCGCAGGGTGGCGCCTTGACGACGTTGAGCGTCAGTGCGCCGATCTGCGTGTTTCAGGAGGTTCGGCGTACCCAGGCACTACCTCGTGGCGGGCCAGTCCATTGCGCGACGGACGCCCCAGCAGTTCTCTGATCTGATCAACTGATTCATAAACCCGCAAATGACGCAGAGCCCTGGCTACGTGCACATCGTCATCCGCGAGGACATCTTGCGGCTCGTTAAGGCAAAGCATTGCATGAGCGTCTTCGCGGGGCTGAGACCCCCTTGGCTCGTTGTGCGCTTGTGGCATGACGGTCATGCTGATGATGTTGGATGGCCTGATGTCTATCTCATATGCAGACCAACCACAGCTGATGTCTGCTGTATCGTGACAAATGTGTAGGGTGATCCACTCGGGGTAAGCCCGTATATGCGCCTCGCGTTCAGCCGCAACAGTTGAACGGTGCACTTCGTTCATACGCCTAGCTATCTCCCCAATGTTCTCCAAAAACTCGTGGTTGAGGAGTGATGTCAGGACGGACATCTCTTGGAGAGGCTTCAGATAACGACTAATCGTGGTTTTGGAGCCAGTATTGCCAAGCTCCGCACGAACGGCCTCGATGCTGGGGCGAACACCGCGAGCCAACAGCACATTGCGAGCTTCCTCGACCTGCGCCTGAGTAATTCCAACGCGTGCCATGACAAGGCTCCGTCAATTACACATCTCATTCAGTCTAGAGCACCCGATCCAGCCCCGCCGCCCCCTGAGTCACCGTCTATCACCTGGCTACGCACTCAGCGACAGTCCTTATTCACCAGCCCGCAACCGGCGCCAAGATCCACCCCAAAAAATAGACCATCCTCCCATGGGAATCCCCCAATCCCAAGAGCCGTCCCGCCCCCTGCGGGGGCTACCTGTACTGCCCGACCCACCGCGCACCTCCCACGACCAGCGCCGCCCGCGCCATCCCAACAGCGGAATGCCGCCCCTGCGGGGCGAGGACTTTCTACCTGGTCAAACCCGCACCTCCGCGCCAGCGGCCTACCGCCGCAGCAACACCTGCAGAGACTGTTCAACTGCTTTTGCTTTTCCCTGCGGGCGCGCCCGCTCCAGCGCATTGCGCTGCTAAGCGCAACCCCGAAGGGGAGCACTCTCATGTCGGATTGGATGGTTTGGACTGGGCCGGGGCGCGTGCTTCTAGCGTTCCCGCTATGAAGCTTTTAAACGTCAACGCTAGAAGCTTCACTGCGCTGTCGCTGAAGAGCTACAAAGCGTGAACGTCAAAAGCGTTGACTCAAAGCAGAGGCGTCAACTCGATTGTGAGTTGACCTGGTAGGAGGGTGAACTGTGATAGAGCGTTGGCGTAGAAGCATTCGCTAACGCTCACTGGGTTAACCCAAAGACGGAGCGCGGTAGCGTGGTTTATCGTCGGCTTCTTTGGCTTGCGTCATCGCTTGACCAGCCACGGGGTAACGTACAACCGAGAACCACAACGTCCGGTCATTCGTCGTCACGCTGTTAGGGCAGCGCTCGCCCATGCCACCCCAGTACTGCTCGACGAACTCGTTGCCGTAGGTTTCTACCGCCTGCGCTTTGGTCAATACGTCATCCTTGAAAGGATGGTCGCTGCCGATCTGTTCCAGAACGCGGAAACGCGTCTCGTAGAGCCGATCATCCAGTAAGTCATTCTGAGGGTCTGGGTGAATCTTGCTGTTGAAGGTCGGCAACGCTTCAAAACGTACACGGTTGGCCATCGCTTCACGCGCTACCTTTTCCGACATAGCAGTCAACGAATCCATCAGCTTCAGCAGTTGCTCGCCAGCACCTGGGCCGTCGCCTACAAAAATCGACATGTTGTCCAGGACGTGATCCAAAACAATGTCGCGTAGACGCTCGCTGTTGAAGGGAGCGCTTGGAGCTTTTTCGTTAACGCTGTCCATTTCGCTGGCCATGGCACATTCCGGTTAGCAGATATTTACAATGTACAATATCATAAGACGATAACGCTTTAAGGGGATAGCACAGTCAAACGCTGACCCAGTAGAGCGGTAACACCAGAGCTTTAAAGCGTCACCGCAAGAAAACGCTTCTAAGTCAACGCTTTAAAAGCTTCAAAGCGTTAACGGTGAAGCGGCCAAGCACAGCTGTCCCGTAGTTGAGCCAAATGGTTTGGCACCAGCACCACCCCAGCGAGAGTTACAGGGCGTCCAAAGGCCGCCTGCGGCGGGGAAGGGGAACAGCAGCGGTGTGACGGGAGGTCGCGTCACTCAAGGAGTGCGCGGAGCCCAGTCAGCCCCCGAAGGGGGCGGGGCGTTTCCAAGCGAGGAGGGTCGCTTGGGAGGATGGTCTAAATTTAGGAGTCATCTGTGATTGACGTTCATAGTTACGAGCTGCGCCCGCTGCGCATGGGTCAGGTCTGCGTCACCCGTGACGCGGGCGGCGGCTTCTGCGCGTTCCGTGCGGTGCCGCAAAACAACAACGGCCTGCGCTGGGAACCCCTCGACCCTCAATCCTTTGCCACGCAAGCAGCCATCAATGGTTACTGCGCCTGGCTGACGCACAGCGCTGAAGCCTCGTGGTATCCAGCGTGCGCGGTGAGCCAGCGCCAGATTGCCCAGCTGGTGGCGCATCGATCCTCGATGCTGGCGCTGTCGCCGCGTGCACCGCTGATCAAGATCGCCACACTCTCGGTTACCACCGTGCTGCGCGCCGTCATGGGCGACAACGTGGCGCTGACCCTGTCGGCGCTGTCGCGCTTGGGCCTCGACATCGGCACCACCCGCAACCGTCTGGCGCTGCAAACAGTCATCAACCTCGCCGAGAAAACCGGCTGCGAGCACCTGCTCGATGCGCTGGACATTCAACCGCTCGCGCTCGAAGGCTTCTTCAACGCCACCCGCTGGATCGATGATCGCGCTACGCCTCTGTTCCTGCTGGAGCTGGCGCGGCTGGCGCACACCAACGAGCTGGCCCACGACTTGGCCACGCAGACCAAGGCTACGGTGCCGACAGTCGCGATGACCCCGACGATGGCGCTCGAAGCGTGAGGAGCCCAGCCATGAGAATGAGTTACCTGGTGGAAGTCAGCGCCAAGTACAGCGAGCGCGCCGATTTCCAGCAGCTGATCAAGCCCGTGTTTGTGGGCGAAGAAGAGCTGCAAAAACTGCTCGCAGAATTTCGCGTGATGACCGGCAAGAGCATCACGCTCAACGGCATGCACTCGTTCTATTCCGAAGAGCAGCGCTACCCGTTCCACCGCCTGCTGATCCTCGAAAGCGAATCGAATTTCGGCCAGAAAGAGGCCGTCGATAAGCTGCTCGTCAACCTCTGTTCATTCGTGAGCTACCCAGCGACACCGCCGAGTGCGGCTCACGACCTCACTGCAAACTCATAGGAACTCACTGTCATGCGTCAGCCAATTGTCCTGCAAGTCGAAGGTCTCGGTATCCCGGTCGTGATCAGCGGCGACTCGCCGAAAACTGAACTGCGCTGGTCTTCCGATCCGGACACCAATGCTGACGCACCCGCGTACCTGTTCCACGACTCGAAAGAGATTCACCAGTTCCTGACCTTCGCCGTCGATAAGCGCTTCATCAACGAAAACCTGCTGGTGCCGACCCGCGTGACTGCGCCCGAGGGCGCAATCTCGCTGCCTCGCTCCGAGGCTGAGGCGCAAGGCGTGGATGCGCAGAACTGGGATCTGGTTCGGGTGGGCCTGATCATCAGTGGCAATTCGAACAAGGGCCCGGTCAGCGATGCCCTGGAGTGGGTTGGCGACCGCGAAGAGTATGCAGACAGCAAGCACATGCTGGAGGCGTATCAGCACGCCAAGCACCGTGGAATCACCAATCCGACCATCGTTCCGCACAACGAGGCGCACCAGACCTTGGCGGCGGCGGAGTTCATGACGATCTTCCATCAAAGCATCAAGCCGCAGCTGATGAATGCGCACAACGTGCTGGATCGCCTCACCAGCGAACTGAGCGGGCTAGAACTGGACACGATGAACCCAGACCGCGCCCTCAGCATCCTCAAGCAAATCAAATACGCATTCGACGATACCCACGAGCAGGACAACATCCTGCGCATGAGCCTGGGTATGGAACCAAAACCTTTAGCGGACTTGCCTGAACAGGCACCCAAGCCTCAGCCGTCGCAGACCGAAGCACCGGTCTCCGCGCCAGTGCCTGAGCCTGAGCCAAGTCCTGACCTTTTTCGTAGCCCTCGATTGGGGTAATTCCACGGAGTGACGCGGCATGCCCGGTATTCAATCTCTGCTCGCCAGTTTTGTGACAACGAACAACGACTACACCCGCGACGGTGAAACCGTCTTCCAGCACCCGCACACTGAAGCCCGTATTGCACTCGCCGCCGATGGCGAGTCGATACAGGCGCTGGCCACCTACGGCTGGGCGGTGTCTAAATCGACTGCGGCGCCGAGCTTCAGCGTGTTGCCCGCGCTCCAACGCATCTTTCCAGCGCTACAGAGCCAGCATCCGGATCGGTTGGCCAAGCTGCTGAGTGCCGACACCGTCGCTGAGCTGATCGAGGCGCAACCCGTTGAGCATCGCGGGCGCATGGCGCGCTGGCTGCTTGGGCGCAGCCGCTCCACCGGCAACGCCGAGCTGGCCAAGTGGACACGCGATGCCTGCGCCGAGCTGCCGATTCAAGCTGACCACCCGCTGGCGCCCGCGCCGGATCGCCCTACCTACCTTCAAGGGCCGGATACCGTCGCCCGGATCACGGGTAGCGAGCTGACCGGCTACAAGCTCTTGCTCGTGGCCACGTCGAACGGGCGCACCATGTTGTCGTCGGCGCCAACGCTCGATGAGCTGTGGACGCCCAACGCCGAGTGGACAACCGCTCAATGGAACGCCTACGCGCAGCTGCTGCTCGCCACCCCGTGCGAAGCGCCAGCCTTTACCGTGCACGTGAACGCTCCTCACGCGGACGCGGCCAGCCACCCCCAGCACTTGTGGGCCGTTGAGCAGGGCACCGCCGCGTACCTGGGCAACGCTACCGACGATCTGCGTCGGCGCTTTCGCCACACCCCGTCATCGCAATGGCTCGATAGCGCCAGCGCTGAAACCGGGATCAGCTTGCAGAGCGCCAGCGGCCTGAACCGGCTCATTGATCTGTTCATGGTTGAGCACCTGGATGAATCTGCGGTGCTTGAGCACATCGTTCCGGCCATGCGCGAGGCTGACTCCGACTTTGCCGAGTTGAGCGACACTGCGCTGGCCGCGATCTGGCGCAGCGCGTACAACCCGATCCTGAACTCGGTTCTGCGCGCCGCCGACGACAACATACGGCTGCGTGTGGGCGAGACTCCGCCCGTTGTGAAGTCTTCGGTCGCGACGATGCGCAGCCTGCTCTCCAGCTACTACGGTGAGAGCCCCATCGCAACGCTCGAACTGGCTGGCAAGCTGCACCTGGTTGAATCCGTCGATGACCTTCCACCGAACCTGCGTGATGAGGTCGATCTGCACGGTGGGCGTGACCGGGTCTCCGGTATGGAAGCCGAGAACACCGTCTACCTCATCGGCGCCAACACAGCGCCGGAAAACGTATGCAGCGTGTTCCTGCATGAAGTCGGTGAGCACGCGGCGCTGCACACGATGCTGGGGCGCGACTATGGGCGTATCGTCCAGCGCTTCAACGAGCTGCTTGCCGAGGGCGATACCTACGCGGTGCAGGCCTCCATGATGGTGCCGAGCACGACGGCGCCGTCAAACCTCAACAGTGAGCATCTGGCGCATCTGATCCAGCTGACCGCCGACGACCTTGAGGCCAAAGATGGCGGGTTGGAAGGCTTCGAACTGGGCCAACGCTGCATCAGGGATCTGCGCACCTGGTTGTACCGTACGCCGCTGATGCGCGAGCTGGAACGCCAAGGCGAGCTTGAGGACTTCAAGCTTGATGCACACGACATCGCAACGCTGGCGCGTGAGGCGGTCGATTTCTACGTCGCCGACCACCAGCACAGCACCACCGCACTGAACCAGTGGGATTCCAAGCTCGATGGCGAGTTTGTCGCCGCGCTGCACAAGATGTCCGTCGAGCAGCGCATCGAGGCGCTGCAACCGATGTCAGCTGACCAGCAAGTGGCGTACCTATACGCGCTGGGCACGATGCAGGCGCCGAACGGGCACGAAACCCTCACACAGATGGCGGGCGTTATCGCCGAGGCGACCAACAGCCCGGATGAAGTCACACGGCTGATTGCAAACGAGGTGAGCGCGCTTTCCCTGCGCCTGGGTACGCAATCCAGTGCCAGCCGCCGACTCGATGACCACGGGTTGTTCGCCGCGATCAGCGGCACCGACGATCCAGCTACCTCAGTGCTGACCCTGATCCGCGCCGCCGAGCAGGGCCAGTGGATCGCCGAGCACTATCAGGCCGGGTTGGGTCTCACGCTGCGCGAGGAGTTCGCCAGCAAAGAAGAGGCGATTCAGATCCTCGGCCAGCACCATTTCCCCGTGCAACAAAGCGAGTTGGATAGCGTCATCGCTCGCTGGGGCTCCGCAGTCGCCGCCGAGCATCGCCAGCTCGATAGCCAAGCTTTTCAGCGCTGGTTCACTGGAAGCGTGACCCGGCACAGCGACGGTTCGCCCATGGTGATGTACCACGGCACGGCTAAAAGTTTTTCCCAGGCCAACGGGATTTTCTGGGCCAGCGCGGCAACGCCCGCTGAATTGCGGCCCGAGCCAGCGCCAGCAGCCGAGCCAACGCCCCCGGCGCCATCCCAATTCGACCAATGGTTCGCTGAGTCCAAGATCGTTACCGCCGACGGTAAGCCGTTGACGCTGTACCACGGCACCAACGCCAACTTCAATGCGTTCAAGGTCAGCATGTTTGGCGCCATCGGCGCGGGCGTGTACACCACGCCGAACGCGGGCGAAGCGCAGATCTACGGGGATCGGTTGATCGATCTGCACGCGAGCCTGGCTAACCCATTGATCGGCACCTTCGCCGAGATTCGGGCCATGCAGTACGCAAACGAGACCTCCGAGCGTTTTACCGAGCGCCTGATTGGGCTGGGCTACGACGGCGTTGCCACCAAGGACGCCACGGGCAGCTTTGACTACGTGGTTGCCTTCGATCCATCGCAGCTGAAGTCGGCCAGCCAGAACAACGGCATGTACGATCGCACGAATCCGGACATTCGATTTAGGGCAGAAACGCCACTGGGCTCGCCGACGGAAACCCTCGCATTCAAAAACTGGTTCGCTGGGTCAGCCATCAAAAACGCACACGGCCAGCCGCTGGTGGTGTACCACGGCACTGACGGAGATTTCACGGCGTTCAAGGCTGGGCCAAGCTACTTTTCGCCGCGCATGGACTACAGCTACGTCCGCAACAGCGATGTCGTCATGCCGGTCTACCTGAACATCCAGAATCCATACCGGCCAGCAAGCCAGCAGGAAATCGAGAGCATTCGCTCGAACCATGAGCGCTATGAGGAACTGAAGGCGCAAGGGTACGACGGCATGATCTGGTCGATGCCTGACAACATCATGAAAGGCGCCTCCGGATGGGGCAACGATTTGCCGCAGATCGTCGCGTTCTACCCGAGCCAAGTGAAGTCGGCCATCGGCAACGCGGGCACCTTTGACCGCGCCAGCGACGACATCCGTTTCGATATGCCTGGCATCGCCCCGCAGATCGAACAGTCGGCCTTCAGGTCGTGGTTCGGCGATTCGCAGCTGCTCGATGAGGGCGGCGCGCCACTGGTTCTGTTCCACGGAACCGACAAGGATTTTACGGAGTTCGACAGCAGTGCGGTCAATTCCCGCTTTCCGTTTTCGTTCGGTTTTCACTTCACGGACTCACGAAATGAAGCGAGCATTTATGCGGACAGCCTGACCAACGCTGCGGTGGACTTCAACCCGGCCTCACGGTTCGGGAAACCGCCAATGGAAGGCGGCAACGTCATGCCGGTTTACCTCAGGGCTGAAAATCCGCTGGTCATTCACACGGATCAGATCACAGCCTCGGTTGAGGCGGACGTAAACCGCGAACAGATCCTCGCCCGCCTGGAAGAAGCAAAGGTCGCGGGCGCTCCATACGACTCGGTCATCATCAAGCGTGAGCGCGGCGACGAATACGACGGGATCAACGTCATCGTCTTTGACCCCACGCAAATCAAATCGGCCACGGGCAACGTTGGTAGCTTCGACCGCGATAGCGCGGATATTCGTTTCGCCAACACAGGCCCTGCCGCAACCAATCCGGCGTTCGAGCGATGGTTCGCTGACAGCATGGTCGTTGGTGACGATGGCAAGCCGCTGGTCGTGTATCACGGGTCAGCTGCTGACATCAGCTCGTTTGATCCTGGTCTTTCCGGTTCGACTACCGGCGTTCAAACGTCGGGCGGCATTTTCTTCAGCGATAAGCCCTACGTGGCTGGGTCATTCGCTGCCGATGAAGGCGGCAACCTCACCCCGGTTTATCTTTCGATCAGCAACGCATTGGTGGTCGATGCCCAAGGGTCTTCGTGGACGGAGATTCAATACAAGGGGAATGACTGGAGTACAGCTGACCTCATTGAAGAGGCGAAAGAGCTGGGACATGACGGGCTCATCATCAAGAACGTCGTTGATGATCGGAATGTCAGCGCAGAGCCCGCCAACACTTACGTGGCCTTCGCACCTGGGCAAATCAAATCGGCCATTTCCAACGTCGGTAGCTTCGACCGCGAAAGCGCCGACATTCGTTTCAAGATGAGCGGTGTGATTCCGCAGACCAGCCTGCCGACATTCAGAGATTGGTTCGTACGATCCAGTGTTGTTGATGAGGCTGGTGCACCTCTGGTCGTCTACCACGCCAGTCATCAAGACTTTACCGTGTTCCAGCAGCAGGAGGGCGCCCACCTCGGCTTCCACTTTGGGAATCAAGTGGCCGCGAACACGCGCCTGGAAGACACCGCTGAACGCCACTTCGACAATGCCGAGTTCCTGCGCCTGAATGAGCGCGCATCCTTGTTCTACATGGATCTTCAAGCGTTCAACAAGTCGCTTGAGGAAAAGTCGGCCAACACGTCTACAGAGACGATCCTCGCCGACGCCGCACGTCTTGGTCGGGAAGTCTGGGAAATAATCGGCGACTACGCCTACAAGCCAACGCCTGAGGAACTCGCCAGACGCAAGGAGCTTGAGGCCCGCTTTAAAGAAGCGAGCGTGACCCTGCACAAGTATGGGAAAGGGAGCCATATCAATGCGTTCTACCTTTCGATCCAGCGCCCGCTGCGCCTCCCCGACGTAGGTGACTGGGGCACGGCGGACACGGTAGCTCGCGAGCTTCCATGGGGCTCCGACGCCGAGACCTTCGAGGACATTGTTGCCGAGATCAAAGATCATGGGTACGACGGCATCGTCTACCACAACAAAGTCGAAAACATGTATGGCGAGCAGGCCGATAGCTTTATCGCCTTCGATCCAGAGCAGATCAAGTCGGCCATCGGCAACGTCGGCACGTTCGACAAAGAAAGCGCGGACGTACGCTTTGCCTTTGCTGGCGCCGGGGCCCAAACCGCGTCCCGCCAGCTGCTGGCCAGCGCCATGGCGGCAATCGAAGAGGGCGGGGATGCGGAGCAAGTCCGCAAGGAAACCGGCTGGTTCCAAGGCAGCGACGACAAGTGGCGTTTCGAGTTGGACGACAGCCAGCTGACGGCCCGCGATAGCTGGAACCTGTGGGGTCAGAACACCTCAGCCCAGACATTCCGCCTACATGACCTGATCGATCACTGGCCGCTCTTTGATGCCTACCCAGAGCTGCGCTACTTGAGCGTGACGGTTGAACCTGGCCTGCCGCCCGATCACGGAATGTACCGCCCACTCGACAACAGCATCACAATCGGCGCCGAGCCCGAAGAGGGACTGTTGACTCTTTCGGCTCAGCAGCTCTCCGCGCTTATGCATGAGGTACAGCACGGCATTCAGGAAATCGAAAACTTTGCTCATGGTGGTAGCAGCAGTGATACCACTTTGTTACCGAGTACTACGGTGCTCAAGAACCTCAACGCCATCTACACAGAGCGCAAAAAAGCCGCTGAGCAGAGCCCGGAATATACCGAGTACCTGGAGCAGGTTCTGTCCGAGATTCCTGCGGGTGAGCGGATGCGCGAGGGCGCCCGTGGCGAGTACGACCATGGCATGAAGGTTGCGAAAGAAGCAGCCTACGAGCGGTTCATCGAGCCGATAGAGGAACAACGACTGGCGATGTTCGATAGGCTGGTGAAGCTGCAAGGCCCGATGCAGGGCGCAGAGAGTCGAATGCTCAGCTACCGCCTTCTGGCGGGCGAGGTCGAGGCCAGAAACGTTCAGGAACGTTTGCACCTCACTGCGCCCGAGCGTGTGGCCATATCGCCGCAATCCACACAAGACGCGCCCGAGGAGTCCGTCTACCTGTGGCATGAAGTTGAAGTGCGCCTTGCAAGCCTCGTCCGTGCGCAGAATGGTCAGGCCTCGGCTTTGCCCGCCCCCAGCGCCAAGCTGCGTTTTGCCTACAGCGACAATGGCGTCAGGGCACAGATGGATGCACTGGCCGACTTCTACACCCAAAGCGATGAGTATCAGTTCGAGCAGTACGAGGAGCGTGAGCGGATCACAGACCAGCTGATCGAGCAGCTGGCAAGCAATGAACAGTTCCTGGGGATGGTTCTGCCAGTGGCTTTCGGTTTCAGCACCCTGACGCAATCGGCGAAACAACCTGGTGCGTGGCAAGTCACCGCACTGGACGCCAACTTTGTGCCGCTGAGTGATGAAGGGACACAGTCCAAGCGCGAAGCGCTGGCCACGTTCTTTGCCCAATTCGACACGGCCTCAGCTGCGGCAGTGATCACCGGCACCACCGCCGACATCCAGGTCGCCGACACCCATCCGGGCCTGAGAAAATCCCTCAAAGGTTCAACGCTGGCCGATGAATACGCCGAGATGCGACAGGACGTGGCCAGCTACACACAATCGGAGCTGGAAGCCGACCGTGCACTGGTGATGCCTGTCTACCTGAGCGCCAAGACTCCGTTCGATGCCGACAAGCTTTCCTCTGGCTCGATGAAAGTCGGCGAGCTTCGCGATGAGCTGGTGCGGCAAGCCGAGGCAGCTGGTCGCCATATCGACGTGTTGTTGATTGGCAGCCTGGTGAAGACGATCACCAAAGCAGCTCGCGTTGAGGAGTCCGGGCCCTATTATGTGCGGCACGACTTCTGGGCGAACCGGGAAAGTCTCTTTGGTGGCGCTGGCGCCGCAGCCCTTGAGCAGCTTTTCACGCACTGCGGCTTCGATAGCATCAAGCTGACGGAAAGGGATCACCTCACGTACGGGGTTTTCAGTCCCGCTCAAGTCAAGTCGGCCAGTGGCAACAACGGCCTGTTCTCCGCCAATCCGGATATTCGCTTTTCGTTCGCTGGCGCCAACGCGCTCACCAGCAACGTGTCCCGCCTCAAGCAGGCCAAACAACTTGCGGAGCAGCAAGAACCGGCTGATTCCATCTGGCGCCAAACAGGCTGGATGACCGGCGCCGATGGCGAGTGGCGTTTCGAGATCGACGACAGCAAGGCGCGTGTCCGGGGCTTCAATTACGACACGAGTGAACCTGAGGTCACCACCACCGATCCTGAGCGGTACATGGATTGGGTGGACGAATCGATCCACAGTCGTGACGGCGTTCCCCTTGGGCAGTTCTACGATCACCCTGAGCTGTATGCGGCCTATCCACGGCTGGCGCACCTCAACGTCGTCGCGGTAGAGAGAAATCGTGGTGACACGACTTACGGCACGCTCGCCTTTTACCCGTCGTTCGCTAAATCCAAGCTGTTTGTTGCTGCGCCCTACACGCTGTCAATTGATGGGCCTACGGTCGAATCGATCCTGAGCCACGAGATTCAACACGCGATACAGCATCTGGAGGGCTTTGGCCCTGGTGCGGTAAGCAGCGACTTCGATGACGAATTGAGCACCAACGAAAATCTGAAGTCGAGCATGCGCGCCTACGTCGAGATTCATGACCAGTCCATGAGCCTTGGCTGTGAGCCTGAGAAGTTCGCGGAGTTGTCCGGGCACGAGCCGTTGGTGATTGAGCGCATTAGCACCTGGCGCCAGCAGGGGAACTGGGAAAGCAATGTGGCTTGGTTCCGGCGTAGCTTGATGTCGCCATTCGACCTGTACTTCCATGAAGCCGGGGAAGTCGAAGCTCGAAACACTCAGCATCGCCTTGGGATGGACGCCGAACAACGCGCCAACACCTTTCCACTCGATACCCTCGATGTCGAGTCGAGTTTGGTCAGGGTTACCCGCAAGATTCGCGTTTTCGCCAACAGTTCGACCGGGCCCGAAACAACGGCCTTCAGTCGCGCTGACAGTGCTTTTGAGTGGGCTACCAAAACTCACAGCTGGCGCACCGGGTTGAACGACAACGCCCAGCTTATCCACGCTGGCGATTCGATAAACCTGTTTAGCGTGCAATCTGAAGCCGCGAGCCGCGAGGGTTTCGGTGAGGTATTCGCCGTTGCACTCGATGACACCGTGGTCGGCAGTGTCCTCTATGGCCCAGCAGACGCTGGCCAGCACCTCAACGCCGCTGCGATGGTGCACCCGGACTTCCGCCGCCAAGGGATCGCCAGCGCCGCGTACGACGCGATAGAGCGCGTTACAGGCCTGAGCCTTGTTCCTTCTGCCACCAATGCCTCTGACAGTGCGAATGCGTTCTGGGCAGCACGTCAGGCGTCAACAGCGCCAGATGATGCAGTGGGCGACAGTGACGCCTTGAGTCAGTGGTTGCGCAACTCCATCACCGTCGGCGCCGATGGCAAGCCGACCGTCTTCTACCACGGCTCCGCCTCCACGTTCCAAAACTTCGATGCAGCGCGGCACCGCTCGATCTTGAACAACAACTATCAGGGGGATGCGTTCAACTTCACCCCGTCGGCTGCGGTGGCCAGCAAGTACGCAACCGCTGCTCGAAACCAGCAGTTCCGCCAACACGACCTGTTTGCAGTCGCCGACAAGGTGCTGCCGTCGTCGGCCTCGCGACTCCTCAAGGGGCTGGTCGAGGAGGGGTTTTCAACCTGGGAGAAGTACACACCTCAGGACATGCACCAGCTGCTCGATACCTGCCTATCGGCGGGCTTTGACCTCAACGACCTGGTGGACTTGTCGCAACACGTCGAAGGCAGTGCGAGCGCATCGTTGCAGGAGGACTACAACCTCTTCGCCGATCACCACAACAGCGACATGCCCGACGACATCAAGGATCTGGCTGTCTCGCTCGGACTCACTGATGCAGTCCCGACTCCAATCGTTATGCCGGTCTATCTGCGCTGTGAGAACACCCTCTACACAGATGACAGGCAGCAAGCCCGCGAAGCCCAGTCGAAGGGCTACGACAGCGTGTGCTACAGCGGCGAGGGCACCGTGGATCAAGAGCCTGAATGGATGGTTTTTTCGAGCCACAACATCCGCAGTGTTTTCGAGTTTGAGCAGGACGCAAAGGTTTACATGCAAGAGCACAATCGCCCCATGGCCACACCAGCGTGCGCCCCGATTACACCGCCAGCATCGAGGCAGTTCGATCACTGGTTCGAAGGCAGCAGCTGCATCAACCAGTTCGCTGAGCCACGGCTTGTGTTTGTCCAAGGCAACGCTGGCCATCCATTCAGCACGTTCACCGACTTGAACGCGGCGAGCGCCGACGATAAGGGCCGCGTTACGCCAGCGATCCTGGCTATTCGGTCGCCCTTTGTCATCACGGACAACGCCCATATCTCGATCACCGACCTGAATGACAAGCTCGGCAACCGGAAAGCGGGTTTGATCGTTGGCGAGCTGTTGCGCGATGGCCGCGTATTCGTTCAGGACATCATCGAAAATCCGCGGTGCAACAAGTGGCTCCATCAGGCAGGTTATGACGGTGCGATTTATCGCAACCGGGATGGGGAAAATCGGTACGTGACGTTCGATCAGACGCAGGCACTCATCGGAACCGCAGTGGCGCCAGACCTTAGCGGCACCGTGCAATGGGGGCAGATCCCGACCGCAATGCCACTGTCCTTCATCGGTGATCGAGCACGGGCCAGACAGTTCACCCTCAGCGATCACGGCAAACCGCATGGACACGTCGTGCCAATGAACGCCGCCGATCAGTACTTGGGCGCGTCAGACCGTCTCTACGTCAACCACTTCGGCGCCACTCGACTGACCGCCACCAGCATCGCGTCACTGTGTGAAAGCCCCGCCACGTCCGCTCAGCTGCGCGAGTTCTTGGCGTTGAACCGCAAGGCGTTGGCGGGCAAGTCACGCATCGAGGACATCTTTGCTGATCACATTCGCAACCTTCGGCAAGACATCAATCAGGCACGTCACGAGGCGCGAG